>Ga0265314_10000503_pt1 | contig 50401 bp, 46 predicted proteins | sample 4126metaG_FD_203106 | JGI IMG/M metagenome (GOLD analysis project Ga0265314, IMG submission 203106) | Rhizosphere microbial communities from Carex aquatilis grown in University of Washington, Seatle, WA, United States - 4-1-26 metaG | ecosystem: Host-associated > Plants > Roots > Rhizosphere >... | reverse complement strand
CCAGATGTTCCGAGCGTAAGAATGTACCGAATATCTCTTTTGGCTCCGGCGTTCGTGACGCTGTGGAGCGCGCTGGTTTCAGCTCAAGGTGTTCAGCCGCCTCCAGCGCCGTGGCGGGGAGCCGGACCCACACCATGCGTCGGATCCGACGGCGGAATCCTTCAATGCCCTCCGCCTGCCCGCACGGTCGCGATCCGTGCCGGACGCATGTTCAACAGCAAGACCGGCCAGATGCTGACGAAGCAAGTGGTGGTTCTCACCGGCGAGCGCATCACCGACGTCGGTCCAGAGAACCAAGTCAAAATCCCTGCTGGTTCTCAAATAATCGACCTCAGCCAAGCGACCGTTCTGCCCGGTCTCATCGACGCCCACACCCACATGTTCAACACGCGCGGAGCAAAAGGAACCACCGAAGCTTCCATGCTGATCGCCGTGCAGAATGTGCAAGCCGATCTGCGCGCGGGTTTCACCGCCGCGCGCGATATGAGCTCGCATGGCAATGGATACGGCGACATCGCCATCCGCGACGCGATTAATCAGGGGCGCATCGACGGTCCCCGCTATCAAGTCTCGACTCTCGGCATCGTGTGGAGCGCCACGCCGGCGAACCCGTCGGCTCCTGATAACCCCCTGGCCAGCACGGTGATTCGCTCAGCCGAGGAAGGCCGCGCGGCGGTCCGCGAGCAAATCGCGCATGGCGCCGATTGGATCAAGCTATTCCCGACCGGCGCGTACTCGTTTGATAACAGCGGACACCCGCAGTATGTAGTCACCTATCCCATGCCCGTCTTGCAGGCGCTGATCGACGAGACCCATCGGCTCGGCAAGAAGACTGCCTGCCACGTTCTCGGCGGCGAGGGGCAAAAGAACGCTATCGTCGCCGGCTGCGACACCATCGAACACGCTTACGGGTTGGATCAGGAACAAGCCAACATGATGGTCGCCAAGGGTCTGTTCTACGACCCGACGCTTCAGCGCTACATCGAGCCGTACATGGACGATAACGACGCCAAGAACACCGGCGGCAAATATCGGATGATCCCGATCTTCGAGAAAGCCGTGGCCATGGCCGCCAACACTAAAGAGATGAAGATCATGGTGGGCAGCGGAGCCGACGGCTCGACATACGCTCACGGGACCCAGGCGCTCGACTTCGAAATGCTGGTGAAGCACGGTGGCTTGACTCCGGTGCGCGCCCTTCAAGGCGGCACCATGATTAACGCAGAAGCGTTGGGATGGCAGGATCAGATCGGCTCCATCGACAAGAGCAAATATGCTGATCTGGTCGCCGTCTCAGGCGACCCGCTCGCCGATATCACCGAGTTGCAACGCGTTAAATTCGTGATGAAGGGTGGCAAAGTCATCAGGAACGACCTTAAATAGCGATGTCGCATAACCTGTTGGTCCGCGTGACGCACTGGATCAACTTTCTGAGTTTCGTTGCCCTGGCCGTGAGTGGCGTCGCGATTCTTATGGCGCATCCCCGCTTTTACTGGGGCGAATCCGGCTACTTCGATACACCGGCCGCATTCGAACTCCCTCTATCCGTGAATCTCGACCAAACCGGCTGGGGTCGCGATCTGCATTTCCTGGCGGCGTGGATCGCCGTGATCAACGGATCGATTTACGTCGTTTGGAGCTTGGTCTTGCGCCACTTTCGGTTCACCGAGTACAAATACCTTCAGCGGCTCGCGTATCTAAGCGTGATATTCGGCTTGCTTCCATTAACGATCTTGACCGGCCTCACCCTGTCGCCCGCTGTCACCGCCGCGTTTCCGATGTTGTTCGCGATCTTCGGTGGAAGGCAATCCGCCCGAACTATCCACTTCTTCGCCGCGGATTTGCTGGTGCTCTTCTTGATCGTTCACGTCATCATGACAATCCGCAGTGGGTCCGTCAATAGCATGATTGGGGCCGGCGCAAAATGATCTCGCGCAGGAAACTGCTCGCAGGAATACCGGCGGCAGGGAGCGTGCTCCTGACCGCGTGCAAGGACTCACTTCCACCCAGCTTTGGCAGCTTCTTCGACGCCAGCAACACCCTGACGTTCGCCTCGCATCGCCTGCTGCTCCGCAACCAACCTCTGGTCCGCGAATTCACGCGTGACAAGATCACCAAAAACTTTCCGGCCATCAATGAGACCAACCCCAAGAGCGATCGCTACCAGCATCTGCTTGCCGGCGGCTTTTCCGAATGGCGGCTCCCCATTGCAGGCTTGGTTTCGAAGCCCGGAGAGTTGTCGCTCGAAACCCTGAAGCGTCTTCCATCGCGGACACAAGTTACCCAGCACAACTGCGAACAAGGCTGGTCCGCGATCGCCGAGTGGACCGGCCTCCCGCTGGGCCGCGTTCTCCAAGAAGTCGGAATGCTTCCGCAGGCACGCTACGTCGTGTTTCACACGGTCGACGGATGGTGGGATAGTCTCGACATGTTTGACGCGCTTCATCCCCAGACGCTGCTCGCGTATGGGATGAACGGCGGTGACCTTCCGGTTGCGCACGGCGCTCCGGTGCGGCTGCGCGTGGAACGCCAGCTCGGCTATAAGAGTCTGAAATACGTAAGCAGGATCGACGTCACGGAGCATCTTGACGATGTTGAGGACGGCACAGGTGCGGTGGGCGCCGCTTACGGTTATTCATGGTACGCGGGGATATAGAATGAGGAGCTGAAGTATGACTCGCCAAGTTTGCGTCGCCGTTGCGATTTGGACGGTCTCCGCCGCAGCCCAGTGGATCGACTATCCCACTTCCAACATTCCGCGCCTGCCCAACGGGAAAGTGAACCTCGCTGCTCCGGTTCCCAAAGCCTCCGACGGCAAGCCGGATCTGTCGGGACTATGGCAGCGGGCGCGAGGAACGAACCGGCCGACACAGCGGATCGGTGCGGCGGGCCTGGCCATGGGTCCCAACCTAGCGGATTTCATGCGGCCCGGCGAAACCATCCCGCCCATGCTCCCGCCCTACGACAAACTCCACCAGGAGCGCCAAGCGAACTTCATGGCCGATCGGCCTTCCTCGCGTTGCCTGCCTCACAGCATCCCCGACCAAATGCTCATCGGAGTGCCGTTGAAAATCGTGCAGAACCCCGGCGTCACCTTCGTCCTGTATGAAGAATTCGCCCGCTTCCGGCAGATCTTCACCGATGGCCGCGGCCCCGCCCCAGTGGTTGCTCCCGCATGGCTGGGCTATTCCATCGGCAAGTGGGACGGCGACTGGTTCGTTGTCGACACGCGCGGCTTCAACGATAAGAGCTGGCTCGATGACAGCGGCCGTCCTCACACCGAAGCTCTTCACACCATCGAGCGTTTCCGCCGCCGCGACTTCGGCCACATGGATGTCGAAATCACCATTGACGATCCCGGAGCCTACACCAAGCCCTGGTCGTTTCCCATGCAATTCGATTTTCTCGCCGACACCGACATGATCGAGGACGTCTGCGACAACGAGCGAGACTCCACGCACTCCGTGGGAAAATAGCTGCGTGTGCAGGAACATCAGGACCTTATTCAACTTCGATCCTCCCGTCACCGACGAAGAGGTTCGAGCGGCTTCACTCCAGTTCGTGAGAAAGATCACTGGCTTTCATAAGCCGTCCAAGGCCAACGAGGACGCGTTCCAAGCCGCGGTTGACCAAATCGCCGGCATTTCGACCCGGCTACTCACTTCGCTCGAAACCAACGCACCGCCCAAGAATCGGGAAGAAGAAGCTCAAAAGGCCAAACTCCGCGCCGCCGAGCGATTCGGTGACTAATTCCGTATAAACTCATCAGAGAGGTTTGTGTACCTATGAAGACCACGCTCGCAGTCCTGTTTATCTCCACTATCGTCTTCGGCCAGCAGAAGGTGCCTTTCGCGAACGGCATCCCGGTGGCCCCCGAAGGCTTGGCCCACCGTCCGCTGCCGAAGCTGCCCATGGAATTCGATACGGGCGAAGGTCAGAGAATCCGCGTCGTCGCGGTTGCCCGAGGTCTGGAGTCTCCCTTCAGCGCGGCGTTCCTTCCCGATGGAAGCATGTTGGTCACCACACGCACGGGTCAACTCCGGATTATCCGCAAGGGCGTGCTCGATCCCAAACCCGTAGCTGGAACTCCGGCCTCGTATTGGGCCGTTGAATCCGGACTGCCGGGTGCGGTCCACGGATACATGGATATCGCTCTCCATCCCCAATTTGCGCAAAACGGATTCGTGTATCTCACCTACACCAAGCCGCTCGATGAGAAACGCAGATTCGTGGCGCTGGCCCGGGGCAAGTGGGATGGGAACGCGATCACGGGCATGAAGGACATCTTCGTAACCGATATCGCGGGCGCCTCGCGCATCGCGTTCGGCCGCGACGGGAAGCTCTTCATGAGCTTGACTGGCAACGACCCCCAAGATGCCAATACCCTCGGCGGCAAAGTGCTCCGGCTGAACGACGATGGCAGCGTTCCGAACGACAATCCGTTTGTCGGGCAAGCCGGCAAAAGACCCGAGGTGTACACGCTAGGCCACCGCGGCACGCTCGGTCTGGCCATGCATCCCGGCACCGGCGATATGTGGCAGAACGAGAATGGCCCGAACGGCGGCGATGAGATCAACATCCTCAAACCGGGTCGCAACTATGGCTGGCCGATCGTCAGCTATGGGCGCGACTATCCGGGTCCCTGGCACAATGAGGTGCCTGGCCACGCTGGCTTCGAAGCGCCGGTGGTGCTATGGATACCCGCGATCGCGGTCTCGGGCATGGCGTTCTATACCGGCGACAAGCTTCCCAAGTGGAAGGGCGACGTCTTTGTTGGTTCGCTTCGCACGGGTGAAATTCCGGGTACCGGCCACCTGGAGCGCATTCTCTTCAATGAGAAGATGCAGGAGCTGCGCCGCGAATCGTTGCTTACCGAACTTCACCAGCGAATCCGCGACGTGCGCCAAGGACCGGATGGACTCTTGTACGTCCTGACCGACGAAAAAGACGGTGCAGTTCTGCGCATCGAGCCCGCGCCCTAGCTGTTCTGTAGAATTAGTTTCCGGGCCGATTGATTAAGAACGTCGCCATCGCCGCGAAGAACGCTCGCAAGAGTTGCTGCACCTCGTCCGGAAACGCGGCTTCATCCAGCGCGTGATTCATCAATTCAATCCAGCGGTCGCGAGCGCGCTCCCCGATCGGAAACGGAGCGTGCCGCATACGCAATCGCGGATGGCCGCGCTGCTCGATGTACAGGGGCGGTCCGCCGAGGCGATAAATCAGAAAATCGCGAAGCCGCTGTTCCGCGCCTGGAAGATCGTCGGCCGGATACATCGGACCGAGCACGTCGTCATGTGGAACCTGCCGGTAGAACGCTGCCACCAGCCGTTCGAATCCCTCGGCGCCGATCACCGGATAGATCTCGTGCTCTTCCACTCATTCATCGTACCCGGTCACTTCGGCAATGGTTCGATCCTTCCAGTACCGCACGCAATTATCTTGAGTGAAGAACGTGCGCGAATTCATCCGGTCCACATAAAGCGCGCCGTTCAAATGATCGATCTCATGTTGCAGGATTCGCGCGTACCACCCGTTCGCTTCGATCATCACAGGCTCCGCCTTTTCATTGAGGCCATCTACGCGAATCCGCTTCGCGCGAGGAACCACGGCCGTAAAACCTGCCAGGCTCAGGCAGCCTTCGAAAAACTCCGCCGCGTCGGAGCCCAGAACGGTCAGTTTGGGGTTGATCAAAACGTGAAACGGTACCGCCTTGCGCTCACGTTCGGCCACTTGCTCCACCGGAAGCTTCTCAATAAACTCAGCCTGATCTTCGATCACAACAATTTGCAGCGACAAACCGACCTGCGGCGCCGCCAAACCCACACCAGGCGCATCGTGCATAGTCTCACGCATCGACTCGATCAGCTCTTGCGTGGATCGATCCAGGATCTCGTCCGGTGAAAGCGAGAGGGCTTTCTGCCGCAAGACTCGTTCGCCGACTTGACGGATCTTGAGGACCATCCCCAAACGGTAGCATTCCGTCGGTGCCTTCGCGATCTACAGGAAAGCGGGCAGAGAATTCTTAAAGTTCACCAGGTTCGGAAAGACGGTGCCGAGCTTCGAAGCATCCACGCCGAACCACGTCGCCAGAGAACCTCCGTATTGATCCAGCGAGGTCGTGGGAATCCACACGCCGCGATTGTTGGCGTCGTCTGGACCGCTCAACTCCAGCGTCGGGAAGGTCCCGTAGATATCGCCGCCCTTAACAGCGCCGCCCATCACGAAATGGTGGCTACCCCAGGCGTGATCCGTGCCCAGAGTCGCGCCTCCGCTGGGCTGCAGCGTCCGGCCGAAATCCGACTCGGTGAAGGTCACCACCTGATCGGCTATACCCATCTCCACGGTGGAATCGTAGAGTGCCTTCATCGCTTGGCTCACCTGTGCGAGGCCCGTTCCCTGATCGTTCAGCTCCAGATCGTGCGTATCGAAGCCACCGAGGTATGCGAAAAATATCTGGCGGCGCATGCCGAGCGCGCCACGAACATTAATAATCTTGGCGACCTGTGCCAACTGCGTCCCGAGCGATGTATTGGGAAATGCCGTGGTGAGCACCTTCCCACCTGCCAGCGCTTGGTTTAGAACCGTGGCCTGATTCAGACCGGAAGATGCAATCTCATTGGATGCCTGCACCAGCGAAACCCCGTTGTCAAACGTCAGCAGGCTTTGCAACGCGGACATGCGGGCCACAGAAGAAGCCGATGTATTGAATCCCTGCAACCCGAGAACCTGTCCGGCCGTAACCGTAGCAGGATTGGTCTGGGCGCCCGTATTAAACAGGTTGTTGCCTCCCACCGAAACGATGGTTGGGAAACCAGTCGTATTGCAACCCTGGATGGCGTCGGCGACGCGGCCTCCCCAGCCGGTTGCGCCGGATCCCTGGGCCAGCGAAGTCTGCCATTCGGTCTGCTGATCCAAGTGCGAGAACAGATTGGACGGGATCGCCGCCTGCTGATTCTTGTATTGAGCTTGCGTCAGCGGCGTGACCAAGGTTCCGACGTTCACCATGACTGCGACGTTCTTGTTGTTGTATAGCGACGCCAGTTCCGTCAGGCTGGGATGCAGCCCGTATTGATCGCCTTTGGAATTCCCGATGACATTCAGGTTTGCCGCCGGCAAAGCCAGCCCGCCGCGAACCTGCGCATAGTTACTGTAGGAATTCGCAGGGTTGCTTGGCGTGGAAATCGGAACCACGGTGTTGTTTCCGTCGTTCCCGCCGAACAAGAAGATACACACTAGCGCTTTGTAATCCGCGGGGCACGAATCTTGCGCGAGCGCGTTCACCTGGCTGAAGCGACTCATCAGGCTGGCTGCGCCCAAAGTGCCGAGGGAGCGGCAAGATATGCTCAGGAATTTTCTTCTGGAAGGTATCAGCATGATGTTAGTGCTCCACGTTGTAGTAGGACGATGACACGGCTAGGTAAAGCGCCGCTTGCGCGCGTGCCTTGTTCACAGCCGCTGAGGTTCCCGGGATCGCGTTAACGGCGCCCAGCAATGCCGTCTGAACTTTCGCCGGCATCTGGCTGTCCATGAATATCTGGCTCACGGAATCCACCAGAGCCTGCGGATTGCTGCCAAGGTTTGAAAACGGAGTGAGATCGATCACCGCGCCTGCTCCCAGATTGCCGTAGATCATGGTGTTCACCATATTGAAGCGAGCCACGGCATTCGAAGGCGAATCGAGCTGGAATTCAGGGCCCAGCAAGGACATCCCGGGAGTGAGGTCCGGGGGGATGTGGTACCCCGGAGCGAAGTAGTTGAACACCGTGGGAGGTGTGAAGAGCGTCTGCCCAAGATTCGCCGCCTGCGCCGTGAGATTGTTCGTGTCGTTCACCAGAGCACCTAAACCGCGTAGAATCGAAGCGACCACGAAGACTGGTTCGCGCAAATGAGCACTGGGGACGTCCGTTGGCCCACTCGCGAACGGGCCGTTGTCGCCCTGCCGCGCTTCCGGATCGAGCAGGACTGCGCGTATCACCGCCTGCAGATCACCGCGAACGCCAGAGCCGTTGTCGTTAAAAATCGACGCCACCCGCGCGACATAAGCCGGTGACGGATTGCTGCCCACCAGATGCTCAATCAGCTGTTTCCCGATGAATGGGCCGACATTGGGATGGTTGAAGATATCGTCCAGCGCGGCTTCCAGATCCTGCTCGGCCGTCTGTCCCGCCGGCAGCATCAGACCATTCAGAAGGGTTTTCGAGGTGGTGTCGTGATTGGATTCAAACGGCACCATGGGACCGATATAGTACGCCGGATTGTGCTTCTGCAGCGTAGCTCCGGGCTTGGTGGGATAAGTCCACCCGGTGTAAACTTTCGCGAAATTCTGAATGGTGGTCTGATCGTAGGTCGGAATCGCGTTGCCGCTGGCATCTAACTGCAACGTTCCATCCAGATTCAGCTGGGAAAGGCCGATCGTGAACAACTGCATCAGTTCGCGCGCGTAATTTTCGTTCGCCCGGGTGTCGCGCGTGGGATCGGCCTTATCGTTATTCCGCATGTCGAGATACTCACCCATGGTGGGACTCAGCGTCACATCCTTCATGAGCGTGCGAAAGTTTGCGAAGGCGTCCTTCTGCAGAATTCCCAGAAACGGCACCAACTGAGTCGGCGTGTTCTCCTCGATCGCCGATACCACCATGATCTGGCCCAACGCGAACGCCACCCGCTGCCGCAGTTGATCCTGGCCGTGAACGGCGTTGGTGAAAAACCGCGCTTGTACCTGATTGATTCCGGCGCCGGTCGTAGCCGGGTCCGGATAAGGGGAAATGGGCGCAGCGAACTGCTCTCTAATGTATTCCTCGAGCCCGACGGTTTCAACATGGTCGAGCGTAGCGGCGTCGGGACCAAAGGCAGCCTGATCCAGGAAATGCGCGGCAACGTTCGCGCCCAGGATATGAGGCGCGGACGCTGGAGCAACCACCACACTGACTACGTCAGTCGACGTGACTGATCCAGGATCCGGGTTCGCAACCACAATCGGGATCCTCCATCCCGCCTCAACCGCGAACGAGACGCCCGAAGCGGTCAATTTGGTCGGAGAATAATAGGTCGTCGCCATGGGTGTCCCGCCATTGAAGACCTGCGATCCCGGCACGAAGCCGCTGCCGTTCACGGTGATGGCGAATGGGCCCACTGGTACGTTGGTGGGGATCACAGAGGCAACCGTCGGGTACGGATTCTGAATGGTCACAGTGACGCTAGCGGTTGTGGTCGGACTTGCAGTGCTCTTGGCCGTTACTGTGACCGTGTCGGGGTTGGGCAGGGTTGCGGGGGGCGTATAGAGGCCACCTGTTGAGATCGAGCCCGCTCCCATCGCAGGCGTAATGGACCAGGACACGCCGGTCGTGGAAGTCCCGCTAACCTTCGCCGCGAATTGCAGGACCGTTCCGACGTGGACCGACGCCGGTGAAGGAGAAACCGTGACGGTGATCTGCGCAAAGGCAGGCCAAAACGCGCACAAGCTCGCAAGAACCAGTCTTTTCCCCATTCGACTCCTCCGTTGACGACTGCACCCGGTATACCACAGTCGCCGTCTTGTGATGAAAACCCCGAGAGATGGCAGGAGTTGCCGTTTGAAGCCGATTTAATGTCGGCCTAAGTACATTTTGGATGGCGGGGGAAATCCCCGCGAAGAACTGGCGAAGACCGGTACTAAACGCCATCGCGCTGATCGATTGCATTACAATACCCTGCGAGGGCAAATCAATGCGACACTCGATTCTGATCACCGCCGCGCTTACCTTTTTCGCCGGTTCCTTACGGGCGCAGCTCGCACAGCCGCCTGTGGGCGTATCGGAGGGAGTGGTCGCGGCATTGACGAACCGTTGCCCGGCGAATCGCGAACTTGGGAATCTCGACGCCACGCCCTCCTGGTCCGGCTGGGGCGGAGCGGGCAACGCCCGCTTTCAAACGAAAGCTGCCTCCGGCCTAGCCCCGGCCGATGTAGCCAAGCTGAAGCTCAAGTGGGCCTTTGGGCTTCCGGACGGCAAGAGCATGTATTCGCAGCCCTCGGTGGCATTCGGCAGAGTCTTCGTCGGAAATGACAACGGTGTGGTGTATTCCCTGGACGCCAAGACGGGCTGCGTCTATTGGGCCTACCAAGCCGATATGTTTGGCCGATTCGCTCCCATCGCTGCTCCGATTTCCGGCTATCCGGGGACTCGGTATGCGATCTACTTTGTCACCCGCTCCACCAACGCTTATGCGCTCGACGCGCACGATGGCAAACTGCTCTGGAAAGCGCAGGTCCGAACTGGACTGAATAACTTGAGCGCCACCGCGGCCTATCACGACGGACGACTTTATGTTCCGATGTCCGGTACCGAGACGCTGGTCGGGGGAGATCTGAACTACGAGTGTTGCCAGTCCCGCGGTGCAGTGGCCGCGCTGGATGCCAACACCGGCAAAGTACTGTGGCGTACGCAGAGCGTTCAGGAGCCGCTGCGTCAGCTGGGCGAAAACTCTAATGGCAAGCAACGATGGGGGCCCGCGGGGGCTTCCGTGTGGAACACGCCCACCGTCGATGCCAAGCGCGGCCTAATCTACGTTGGCACAGGCAACAGCTTCGGACGCATTGCGGCAGCCACCAGCGATTCCATCCTGGCCCTTCGCATGACGGATGGCGCAATCGTGTGGCACCACCAGGAGTTCGAGCACGATGCGTTCATGGCTCGTTGCCAGGCCACCAACCCGGCCGGCGGAAACTGCCCGGACACCCTTGGGCCGGACTACGACTTCGGCGGTTCGTCCGCCATTCTACAAACCATCAACGGCAAGGACTTCCTGCTGGCCGCGGGAAAAGGCGGGGTGGCGATCGCACTGGATCCCGACCACCAAGGCGAGCTCCTATGGCGGACCCAATTATGGGAGGACAAGGCGCCGTCCGCCTCCGGCTTGGTGGTCTGGGGCGGCGCGGCCGATGGCAGCCGCGTATACTACCCGTTGCAGCAGACCGGCGGTGGCCTGAAGGCGCTCGACATTAAGACCGGCAAAGTGGATTGGAACGCCGCCATCAACGCTGACCAGCGCGGACAGGCTGGCCCGGCCAGCGCCATCCCGGGAGTCGTCTTTACCGGCGGATGGGATGGAATCCTGCGTGCCGTAGTTACCGGCGGAGATGCCGGCGGAAAAGTGATCTGGACGTTCAATGCCGTGCGGGACTTCGACACCGTCAACGGCGTGCCTGCCAAAGGAGGGTCGTTCGGTTCCGCCGGACCGGTGATCGCCAGTGGCATGGTCTTTGCCGCGTCAGGGTACCCAGGCACACTACGCGGCACACCGGGGAATGTTTTGCTCGCGTTCGGAACGGAGTGAGATGCGGCTACTTGCCGGGTGCACCCGGGGTGGTCTGGAAGCCCCCGAATAGCTTCCGGCCGTCCGGGAGGGTGACCGTGCGGGCGTTGGCCACGTTGCTGCCGTTCTTCGCGCGAAAGCCGTCTATGGTGATTTGATCGCCCTTCTTCAAATCCGTCCGTGTCCAGCCGCGATGAAGCATGCCGTTCGGGCTGCCCATTTCGAAGCCCCAGTTGGTAACCTTGCCGCTCTCATCCCTGCCGTCGATGTAGAGCCACGCGTGCGGATTGGTCCATTTGAACCCGGTCACTTTACCGGAGACCGTGACGACCTTATTTTCGTCGTACTCGGCGGCGAATGCGTGATGCGCCGAGATGCGCATCGTCGCCAAAAGCAGCGCGGCCCCGGCCGCCCATAGAGTTCTGCTCATCTCAAGAGTTCCTCTTAAGACGGCGGAACTCGCCTGCGGAGCGGGAGCAGCGATCGAAGGCGCTCGTCGCGCAGGAAGATTCCCGCCCAGGCGATCACGCTCGTCGACAGCGGAACCAGGACCGGATAATAATCTCCGATGCGGACATAGGAAGCGATCGCGCCGCCCATGTAGCCGGTAAGCAGAACGGCGCCCAGAACCGCCGTGGGCGGAATCACGTACAGCAGGAGGCAGGCAAGCTGGAGCAAGGCGAGACCCGTCAGCGCGCTCTCCGGCCAACCGATTCTTCCAAACTCCGTGACGTACCAGGGGTTCCGGGTCAGTTTCCAGGTTGCGCTCGACACCACAACGAGGACGGGCCAAAGCGAAAGGACGCGGCCAGTCCACAGCATCCAGCGCTTCGGCATCATTTCCCGTACCGGAACAGCAATGGAACTCATATATGTCTCTCCCTTGGGCTTACGGCCGTTGAATCAGCTCAATACGGTTTCCGGCCGGATCGATCGCGATGCCGATTACGACGCCGGTGTTTCCGAACGGACGAGGATCGCCGGCCATCGAGCCGCCCGCGGTCTTGATGGAGGCGACTGTCGCCGCCATGTCCTTCACGTTGAGGATCACGTGCGCGATCGGGTCCTTTATGTCGTCGGAATCGCGATGCATGATCACGATCGGCTCGCTCTTGTTGGCCTTGGCGCTTTCAACCGTCGCACCGAAGTTCACGAAGACCTCCGGTCCTCCGGCTGAAGCGATCCGATTGACTTCCTGCATGCCGAACGCCGTCTGATAGAACTTCGCTAACGCAACGCTGTCTTTGGCGCCGACTCGCACCGAGTTCAGCGTCACCTGGGCATGTGCGGCGCACGCGAGCAACAGCGTGGCGGATACCGTTATCGCGGTCGTGTAAATTCGTCTCATCGAACTCTCCAGTAGAACGTCCCAACCATAATAGACCGCGCGCGCGTCGAATTGGAGGACCGCTAACGATTCGGCACCAGGTGTTCCGGCTTGTTGTTTTCACAAACGAACTCGATCAATTCTTCCTGGGGAGCAAGCGTCAACGTTAGATTTTCGTGGTAGGGCTGTGCGAACGCCTGCGGGTCTTCGAATGTCACATTGAGCTCCATGTGACCGTAGTCGGAGCGCCGATAGCGCTCCGTCATGTGCAGCGCTTCGCTGTGCGGAAACGGTCCACCGCCGATGCCCCCGAGCAGACTCAGATCGTTAAATCCGACGGTGTCGACCACCAACGTATCCTTCTGCCACCGTCCGATCGAGTGGCCCATCCACGAAGGGTTTAGTTCCGCGGGATGTTTGCGGCCATCGAGAAAAATTTGGCGGAAGGCGGGATAGTCTTCGAAGAGCGCGACCAACAGGGAAGAACTCTGCGCAAATTTGGCAATAAGCGGCGAAGAAGCTCCAGGGAGAGGAGGAGGACCTGGCAGGCAGCGGTTATGCGGTGCATTCCGAGGGTCCTCCGCCAGCGCTATTCTGCGCGCCTGCGCTGCTGGGAGAAGCTCAGGCACTTCAGGATACGGATCGTCGGTGAGCAGCCAGACACCACTCAGATCTGGCACACCAGCGGCGGTATGAGGCGCTGGTTTTGAAGGAACACGCTGGCGCTTTCGCATCACCTACGCGGTAAACGGGAAGCAGTACGTGGCGGTGATGACCGGAGATGGCGCGCTGACGCCGACGCTGACCGCGATGACTCCGGATCTCAAGGTGATCAAGGGGTACAACGCGATCTATGTGTTCGCGCTCGGAGACAAACGATAGCACGTGGGGTCAGCCTTTCGAGCCTGCCTGGGCTTCCGCCCGGTGCCTCCGAGAATCGGTAGTGACTACTTTGAAAACCTCCTCCGTCGAAGCCATCCGGTCAGTTCCACGATGCCGAGCGCTCTTGAAAAACCGCTGTGTCGCCTTTTCGCCAACGTCTTGAAGCCTGTTCTACTTCGCCTTCGACAGCTCGTCGTAGAATCCGTCCAGTGCGGCGGGTTGGAGGGTGAGTTTGAATGGCAGATCGTCGGTCTTGATCGCCGCCATCAATTGGTCCTTCGGCACGCCCATCTTCACCGCAGCTTTGGCGCGATCGACGAACTTGGCGATGTTGTCGCGATAGGACTGTACGTACGACCGAGGCTGGGGATCGTCGTTACCCGGAATCGCGAGATCCCAATCCAGCTTCAGAACTTTGTCCAACACCGACGGCCATTCGACCAGGCTCCCGCCGCCAGCGTAATCGGCCAGCGGAGCGCGGCTTCCCGGAGGAGTACCGACCCCTAGCTCATCGCTGAGAGCGACAACTTTGAGATCGGGGAAGTACACCACCGTATCGCCGCTGGTGTGCGCACGGCCGTAATGGTGCGCCTCGACTGTCACGCCCCCGAGTTTCACGGTGTAATCGGTCGAGTACGTCACGTTGGGCGGCGCGGGCTTGGGCGTCGCGGCATACGTGACCAGGTTGCTCTTGAGGTTCTCATGCGCGATAACCGGGATCCCCAGAGCCAGGAACTTATCGTCATTGCCGGTGTGGTCCTGATGATGATGCGTCAGGAACATGTACTTGATGGGCTGATTCGAAACGCTCTTGATCAGCTCCATCAATTTGTCATAGTTGCCCTCGGCGGGGAGCTTTCCGTCCACCAGGATGATGCCTTCGGTGGTCACGCGAACGCTGGAATTCCCGCCCGCGCCGGTGACGAGGTAGAGTCCCGGCTTAACTTCTTTAATGGCTTGGGCCTGGTTGCCGCCGCCTTTGCCCGCCTTTGGCTGGGCGCATACAACTCCGGCGGTGGTCAGGAGAAAGAGGGTGAACAGGATCTTTCGCAACGTGAATACCTCGTTTTCAAGAATACACCTGATCGATTCTTTTTATTTGACGGTTCGTGAGCCCACCGGTAGCATGATGTTGCGGAGTCCCCTCGTCGCTGCTCGCATGCATCCCCGAAGATCCGGAGTGTGGCTGTGCCGATTTCGGACGCGTATATCATTCAATACCTCTTGGACGGAACCTCAGAAGTTCCGGCGCAGATCTATTGGTGTGAGAAGGATGCGGAACAGTTCGGGTATGTAGCGCAGATGGAAGGCGTTGACGTGATCCTGGAACCGGTCTACTCGAGAGCGGGTTCGCGACTGGTCCTGAAGTTCCGCCATGATGGCGAGGAATTCGATATCAGCGAGCCGGCCGGCGGGGGATGGCTAGGCCGCAAATTTTCAAGCGAGGATGAGCGCCACCTGGTCAGGCTGTTCCGCGGACTCATCCAAGCCGTAGTTTCTCAGTGCAGCATCCGGCGTCAGCGGGCCGAACAGAATCAAGAGGGGATTCGCGAGCGGATCAGCCACCGGCTGCTCTTCGGAGAACCTCAGGAAACCTCCGGCCGAGCCACCGTTAGCGCCGTGCGACGCTAACCGTCGCGGTTGCGGATTTCGTCGGGTCAGCGACACTAACCGCGCTGACCTTCACGACGCTCCCGGCCGGCGCCACCGATGGAGCTTTGTAGGTTCCCAGACTGCTGATAATGCCGACTGCGGAGTTCCCGCCCGTAATTCCGTTAACCTTCCACGTTACCGACTGATTGGACGTATTCTTGACTGTCGCGGTGAAGGTCTTGGACGTTGCGACGCGCATCAACACGGTGGCGGGCGAGATCGTGATCGTCACTGCGGCAGGCGGTGGTGGCGGCGGCGTGACGGGCGGCGTAGTAGCCGTAGATTGCCGCGCCTGGCCGGAATCCGCGGAAATCATCAGCCCCGAGACGTCCACCACTTCAAAATCCGATCCGTGGATCTGGCCCAGATTGTGCAAGTCGTCATTGCTCCAACGCGAGTCTGGAGCGCCGGAAAGATACCAGGCCGAGCCGTTATCGGCGATCATCATGCCGTACTTCTTGAGAGCCCGCAGGATGATCTGGTTGGTGGGCGAAAAGCTGGAGACATCGAAATCCGCGCGCAGCCGGAAGCGAACCCCCATGGGAGGATATTGCGCGCCGGTCAGGCTCGAAGCGTAATGACGGGCAGGCCAGACGTAGGCTTTCTGTGTTTTGGGAACCGTGAATCGAAGAGCATGCCGGATCTCGCCCGCGGCGATTTCGTCATAGCGGACCAATCCGGGGAAGATCGGCAGACCGGCCGCGTCGGCCGAAGTCCAGGTGGCCACCCGGAGATTGTTTGATAGAAGGTTATAGATCGCTCCGGAGCCCGCTTTCCAGCTTGTCGCCTGAGGATAGGCCGCATAGAGCTCGTACAAGATGCAGTTATCGACGTCGACCGAGAGGGCGTGCCGGTCGCCGGTGCTCGCGCTGCCACCCTCGATGGGAGCGTTCAGGGGCACCGCATACGGCCCGGGGTCACTCTCGTCGGCGTAATCGAAACTTACCGGGTATTTGGTCTGCGTGCCAGGCACGGTGATGTAGGGGATCCCGATGGGGCCGCCATCCCAGAGCCCTGAGCCGAAATCGGCGTGTACGCCAGTGGCCGCGCCGATCGTGTTGACGTAGGTCGAGGAATTGGGCGAAACGGACAACTGGTCGACAGGCGTGTTCCATATATTGTCGGCGGGCAGCACTGTGCAAGTTCCTAACGTGGGTGCCTGCGCGTTAGCGGAACCGGCGAGTCCCAGCAGTGTCAGAAACCCGAACGCGGAAAGATATCGAGACAATGGGTAACTCCCTGCCACAGGATACGGGCGGACGCGATCCCGGACAATTGGGTACTTGCCTGAACGAGGTACTACGTAGGCGGCTCAGATCGGTGATATCCTGATGCGCCAGGAGGGGACTTCCATGGGACTCTCGCGTCGAAAAATGCTCAAGCGAGCGGCAGCGGCTGGCGGCGCCGTCTTGGCTCCTCAAGTTGTTACCGGACAGGCTCCGGCGCAACTCACGGGAACCCAGGCCGGGCGCAAGTTCAAGGCTTTCGTCAGGCACGGCAACGGCGCGTCGGTCGAGGAACTCAAGCTGCTCGCGATCCAGCCGCGCGAAGTCCTGGTTCGCACGCAAGCCTCGGCGGTTTGCTACACCATCGTCGGCGGGGCACTGGCGACGACCCCTGTCCAGCAGGCGTCGATTCCCAATCATTCCGGCATGGGCGTGGTGGAAGCCATTGGGCCGCTGGTAAAGCGCGTCCAGGTCGGCGACCGCGTGGTGGTTCCCGGCACCCCACAATGCGGAGTGTGCTACCAGTGCCTGCACGGACGAGCGGACTGGTGCCAGTTCCTGGATACCGCCCCGGCGCATCCGATGGCTGAAATGTCCGATGGCACGAAGATCTCCGAGCAGGCGTCGCTGGGCGGGTTAAGCGAAATCATGGTGGTGGCGGAGGAATACTGCTGCCCCGTGTTCACCGATCTTCCGGCGGAGCAGCTCACTCTGCTCGGCGACACGGTTGGCACCGGTCTGGCCGCCGGGCGCGATCTGGTGCAGATCGAGCCGGGTTGGAACGTGGTGGTGCAGGGAGCGGGTCCCGTGGGCATGGGTGCGATCCAGGCCGCGCGGCTCCAGAACGCCGCTCAGGTGATCGTGATTGAGCCGATCCGGGCGCGGCGCGAAATCGCCATGAAGGTCGGGGGGACGATCGCGCTGGATCCGAACGCAGAAGGCAACGGGCTGATCGCCAAGATCCACGAACTGTGCAAGGGCATCACCGACCGGCGCTTCGCGGGCGGGCGACTGACGACCAATGCCGTTCCCGATGGCGCCGATTTCGTCATCAACGCGGTGGGCAGCGATTGGTTCCCGCCGAAGGTCGAGGTGGGGCCCGATCCCACGGCCATTCTTCCGCTGCAACAGTGCTTCGACTTCACCCGCGCGGGCGGGCATATCGTGATGCTGGGCGTGGCGTGGCGCGGCAATGTGAGTTTCAATGCCGCGCAGTTCTCCAATCGCGGGCGGACGTTCTACTCCGGTCAGCAGGGCGGCCTGAACATGCTGCGCGACATCCCGCGCTACGTGAAGCTGATCGAAAAGGGCGTGATCGACATGAAGTCGATGGTCACGAAAACTTATCCGATTGAGCAGACCCGTGAAGCCATCCAGGCCGTGGGAGATCGCACCGTTCTGGGCGCGGTGATTACGTTTGCGTAGAACTATTTCAAATCGTCGTAGACGACTTTGCCGTCGACCACGGTCAGCACCGACTTCAGCTTCTTGATCGCTTCATCGGGAACCTTGGCCGAATCGAAATAATCGTCGCTTAGGGCGACCAGGTCGCCGAGCTTGCCGACTTCGATCGAGCCGAGTTGGTTCTCTTCGCGCAGGAACCAGCCGTTGTCGGCGGTGTACAGGCGCAATGCTTCGGCACGCGTGATTTGCTGCTTATCGTTGATCAGCACGCCGGAGGAGTTCTTGCCGGTGACCATGTAGTAAATCATGAGCCACGGATTAAGGGTCGAGATCTGCGCGGCATCCGATCCTGCGCCGGCGTGAATGCCGCTGTCGAGAATCATGCGGATGGGCGGGCCGGCTCCCGCGGCGCCCGCCAGATACTCGAACGGATGTATCGCGATGGCGGCACCCACGGCCTTGAAGCGGTTCACGGTCGCCTGGTCGATGCGCGGCACGTGCGCAACGGACCAGCGCAGATCCTTGATGGGCGTGACGGCATTCACTTTTTCAAACGTCGTGGCCGTGAGCTGGTCCTCCGCCAGCGAAAGACTGTGCTGCTGGAACGCCCAGCCCTGCTTGGCGACCAATTGCAGCGCGGTTTCATAATTGGCGGGCGGGGTTACTTGTCCGAACAATGGCCACTGCGTCGCGAACTCGCCGATTCCGGAGACCTTCAACATGTCGTCGCCGAGGCCCGGGAAGACGTTGTACATGCGCTGCTTGAGCATTGGAACGTCGGGACGCGTATCCATGCTGAGGAAGAAGATGCGCAGCCGCGTGGTCATTTTGTTTTGCTGATGCAGCGCCTGGAAAGCATCGTACATACGGAATGGATCGGCGGTCGCGAGGCCGTCGAAGGTGAACGAATCCTGAATATCGGCGAGGCCGGGAGGCAGGAAAGCTCCCATGTCGACGTTGGTGGTGAGTCCTACGCTGGCCGCGTAGGCCATGGCGTCGGCTGTCCCCCGTTTCTTGTCTTCGAATGTTTGTACCGAGCGCAGCGCATTCAACGCGGCGACCGAAGACGCATTTGCCGCGATGGTTCCGGTATCGTTCACAGCGACGCCTTTGCTAGCGAAGAAAGCCTTGGCGCGCGAGTTGACTGCCGCAGGTCCGGTAAACGCCTGGTAGACGATCACGGGATGATTCGGCGCGGCGGCGTCCAGCTCGGCGGACGTAGGCAGGCGTTTTTCGGCGAACTGAACGATGTTCCAGCCGCCCATGGCGGTGATGAATTCGCCCGAGGGTACCGACTTGGCGCGTGCCGAGATCGCGGTCTGGACATCCTTAATGGACGCAGCGGTTTCCAGGCGCGTATCGTGGCCCGGACGGATCCCGAGCAGCACAATGTGATTGTGATTGTCGATCAGCCCGGGCGTCACGGTGCGCCCGCGCAGGTTGATGGTCCGCGTGCACGGGCTGGTGCGCGTATCGCCCTTGCTGTTGCGCGTGACGCCCACGGCGGTGATACGGCCTTCCTGGATGATGACTTCGGACACCACGGTGTTCTGCCGGTCCATGGTCATGATCTTGCCGTTGGTGAGGTGCAGATCGCGCGAGCCGGCGCAGCGCACGGCGTCTTGTGTTAATGGCACCTGCGCATGAAGCATTCCAATTCCGGCTGCTACGATAAGTAGACAACTACGTCTGAATAAGCCACGGTACATGATCAGAGTATATTTCCTTGCGGCGATTCTGGGGGCGACAGTCTTCGCGGCGGTGTCCGGCGAAGAAGTGTTCAAGCAGCGGTGCGCCGGCTGCCACGAAGCGAACAATCCTCGCATTCCGCGTGTGGAAGTGCTGCACCGAATGCCCGCCGCCAGTATCCTGCGCACGCTCAACTGGGGCGTAATGGGAAACGTGGCCTATACAATGACCATCGCCGAACGAGAAGCCGTGGCGTCTTATCTAGGGACGCACGACGCACCTACCGCAGCGCCTCCCGCGGCCTTCTGTGCCGATCGCGCGGTGCATTTCGCGAACGACTCCAAGAAACCGCAACCGGAATGGAATGGCTGGAGCCCTTCCGCCGGCAACACTCGGTATCAAAGCGCTCAAGAGGCCGGCCTCACGATCGACGGTGTGCAACGCCTGAAGCTGAAGTGGGCTTTCGCCTATGACGGCGATACTACTGCATTTGCGCAGCCGACCATCCTCGACGGGAATCTATTCACCGGCAGCGCGAGCGGGGTGATCCATGCGCTGGACGCGAAGACGGGATGCATCCGCTGGACATACGATGCGCGCGGCCCGGTGCGCTCTTCGATCCTGGCGGTTCGTCGCGGCAACAGCTACTCACTCCTGTTCGGCGATCAGATCGGGTGGTTTTATTCGCTGGATGCGATCACCGGGAAGGAATTGTGGAAGAAGAAGGTCGATGAGCACGATGCTGCGCGGCTGACTGGCTCGCCTGTTGAGTACGACGGGACCGTGTTCGTGCCGGTGGCCTCGTGGGAAGAAAATCGTGCCATCAGCGCCGATTATCCGTGCTGCACATTTCGTGGCGGCGTAGCGGCACTACGAGTTCGCGACGGCGCACTGGAGTGGCGCACCTACACGGTGGATGTTCCCAAGCAGATCGGCAAGTTGTGGGGACCTTCCGGAGCGCCCGTCTGGTCGGCGCCGACGATCGATGCGGCGCGCGGTCTGCTGTATGTCACCACCGGTGACAATTATTCGCCGCCGGCAACAACGACGAGTGATGCGGTGATGGCCCTGGATTTGAAGACCGGGAAGATCGCCTGGTCGCGCCAATTCTCGATGGGCGATATCTTTAGCGGCGGATGCTCGGCTCAAGGCATTGAGTGCGGGCCAGATTTCGACTTCGGGTCCTCGGCGATTCTAGTGCATTCTGGAAATCGTGATTTGCTGCTGGCTGGACAAAAGTCGGGTGTGGTCTATGCGCTGGATCCTGCGCGCAAAGGCGAAGTTCTGTGGCAGATCCGGATCGGCAAAGGAAGCACCAACGGCGGAGTTCAGTGGGGCATGGCGGCGGATGGCCAAAATGTCTATGCGGCCGTCTCTGATCTGGCGCGAGCGCCGGTAAAGAGCAACGATCCTGCGAACCTGCGCACTTCGAACCTAGATCCGAATGTCGGGGGCGGTCTCTTCGCGATCCGCATCGCCGATGGCATCAAGATGTGGAACGCCGAGCCGGAGCATACCTGTCCTGAGAATCGAGCTGGTTGCAGCCCGGCTCAACCCGCCGCGGTCACGGCAACGCCTGGAATCGTCTTTTCCGGATCCGTGGACGGGCACATGCGAGGGTACTCTTCGGAAGACGGAACCATCCTGTGGGATTTCGATACGGCCCGCGAGTATTCCACCGTTAACGGCGTAAAGGGCCGCGGCGGTTCGATCGATGGACCGGGCGCGGTGGTGGTCGGCGGAATGGTCTACGTCAACTCGGGCTATTCGCGGCAGAATGGCACGCCGGGTAACGTGCTGCTCGCGTTCGGAACGGACTAGTAAGAGCGGGCGCTGAAGCGCCCGTTGCAGGCTGAAGCCTGCTCCACCAAGCAACCCTAATTCACGGCGCGAACCTGCGCTTCTGGAAGCGTAGTGAACAGCTTCCTCGGATCCACGTTCGCATCCGTGATCACGGAGAAGAACCCGACCGACATCTCTTCCCAGCTTTGGAATCCGAAGCGCACTTCCGCCTTGGGATCGGGATTGAACTTGTTGTTGGCGGAGTTGTCGAAGTGCGTGATCGCGAACAAGTGCGTCCCTTTGGGTATCATGATCGGCTTGGCCTCCTCATAGCCGAGCTGCCAGTTGAAGTCGAACTTGGCTTTGAGCAAGGTTTCCGATTCACCCGAAGGATAATACGCGCGGATCTCCATATCCTTGCCGCGGAGGTGCATGTGCGGCTGTAGCCAGACCAATTGCACGTCATCCTGCACGATCACTTCCTGGCGCACTTCGGAATTATTCTCGCCCGGCTTGATGACGAATCCCATATTGATCAGGGAATCCGAGGTGAAGTAGCGCAGCTTAGGCGGCGCCTTGGCAAGCTGGATCCCGACTTTCGACTTATCGGTAGCCGGCTTGCCGTTGGTGGTGTAGTGGATTTCGAAGACGATGTCGGAACCTTTGGGGATGAACTTCGCGGCGTTGTAGGAATCGAACGTCTGTTCGTTCAGGCCGGGATTCCACTTGGTGAGGATTTCACGGGACATGTCCTGCGCATCGCCGGTCACCACGGCTCGCGCGGCAAGATCTTTCATGATGAACGGAACTCCTGGTGTAGCTCCATCGACATAGTGCGATCCCGGAGGCAGCACATATGCGCGCGCATGGTGCACAACCTGCCGATTCCCCGGACGCAGCTCGGCCGCGGACGCCCACATGTCTTCCTTGAAGTTGGTCTTCACCAGAATGTACTGATAATCGACATCACCGGTGGCAGGCAAATGCACTTCGTTGGGCATCTCGACCACGATGTCCGGATTGATGTTCCAGCCTTCGCGAAATGCGATGGCCTTGGGACGATCCTTGGCGTCGCCCTCGGGAGCCCCATTGTCGGCCCATTCGGATAGCGCCTTGACCTCGGCATCGGTCAACTTCCGATCGTTAGAGAAATGTCCGTAGCGATTGTCGGCGAACCAGGGCGGCATCTTGTTGGTGAGTACCGCGTTCTTCATGGCCTTGGCCCACGGCCGCACATCTTCGTAGGTCAAGAAAGACATGGGTGCGACTTCGCCCGGCCGGTGGCAAACCTGGCAGTTCTTCTGCAGGATGGGCAGCACGTCCTTATTAAAGGTCGCGGGACCGGCCGCCATGGCTGCAACACCCGTCAAAACGCTGAGAACCGATATACGGAGAGTCATTTTATCCTCTGGACACCGCGAAAACATTATAGAACGATGCTGACACCCGCCATTGGCGGCGGCGATGTACAATCGGCCTGATAGGAGATTCCCGTGTTCACGCGTCGTGACTTCGGAAAGATCGCTTTGGCCGCGCTGCCAACTGCGAGTTTGCTCGCTCAAAAGAAGATCAATTCGACCATCGGGGGTGTTCTGATCGGCGCACAGAGCTATAGCTTCCGCGAAAAACCGCTGGACGGCGTGATCCAGGCTATGACCGAGATCGGACTGGGTGAATGCGAGCTTTTTTCGCCGCATATCGAGCCGAAGGGGGTATCACGCGACGATCTGCGCAAATGGCGCTTGACGGTCCCGCTGGACGAGATCAAGGCCGTGCGGAAGAAATTCGACGATGCGGGAATCAACCTCTGCGCGTTCAACCTGAGCTTCAACGACAGTTTCACCGATGAAGAGATCGATCGCGGATTCGACATGGCCAAGTCGCTGGGAGTGCCAGTGATCACCGCGTCGGCCACTGTGACATCCGCCAAGCGCGTCGCTCCGTTCGCGGACAAACACAACATGATCGTGGCCTTTCACGGGCACTCCGACGTGAAGGACCCGAATCAGTTCGCTAAGCCCGAAGCGTTCGCCCAGGCTCTCGCGATGTCGAAGAAATACGCGATCAATCTGGATATCGGGCACTTCGTCGCAGCGAACTACGATCCGGTGGAATACATCAAGGCCCAGCACGAACACATTCTCATCCTGCATCTGAAAGACCGGAAACGGGATCAGGGCCCGAACACGCCCTGGGGCCAAGGCGATACTCCGATCAAGCAGGTTCTGCAACTGCTCAAGAAAGAGAAATATCCGATGCGGGCGCTGATCGAGTACGAGTATAAGGGCGCGAGCGATTCCGTTACCGAGGTGAAGAAGTGCTTCGACTATTGCAAAGAGGCGCTGGCTTGATCGGCCGCTCGTTGGCGGTCGCGGTTCTGTGCGCGGCCTCGATCGCGCAGGCGCAACTGGTCAGCCGCCCGGTTCCTCCCGCCGATGCAGTCGAGCGAGGGAAGAAGCAGTTTGTCATCCAGTGCGGAAGCTGCCACGGTGCCGATGCTCGCGGGGAAGACGACGGACCGGACCTGGTGCGTTCGGAAATCGTGCTGGACGACGAACAGGGCAGCCTTATCGGACCTCTCCTGCGCCAGGGACGTCCAGGGATGTCCGCCTTCGAGCTGTCTAATGCGCAGATCCAGGATCTGGCGGCGTTCCTGCGCGAGCGCACGCAGGCGGCCATCAATCGCAATGCGTATCCGCTTCTGAACGTGCTCACCGGAGATGCCAAGGCCGGCGCAGCATTCTTCAACGGCGCGGGACGTTGCAACACCTGCCATTCGGCGATCGGCGACTTGGCCGGGATCGGAAGCCGGGTTCAGCCGCCGCAGTTACAGACGCGATTTCTGTACCCGCGCGGTGGACGCGGCGGCGCGCCACCTAAGCCGACCACGGCCAAAGTCACGCCGCGCACGGGACCTGCGGTCTCGGGAACGCTCGAATTCATCGATGACTTCGCAGTCGGGTTGCGCGATGCGGAAGGCTACTATCGATCGTTCTCGCGGGATGCAGTCAAAGTGGAGATACAAGATCCCCTCTCGGCGCACGCGCAGCTGCTCAAGCAATACACGGACAAAACCATGCACGATGTTCTGGCCTACCTGGTGACCCTCAAATGAAACAGGTCGTTCTCGCAGCGCTGATTTTGGCGGGCGCGCTTGCGGCCCAGCCCCTCAATCCTGCCAAGTTGCTTCAGCCTCCCACGGATTCCTGGCCGACCTATAACGGCGATTACACCGGCCGGCGCTTCAGTCCGCTCAAGCAGATCAACCAGGCGAACGTGGGCACGCTGAATCTGGCGTGGACGCGCCGCTTCACGGCGGGCGGAGGGCGGGGCGGCGGGGGCGCGGTCCAGATCAAGGCAACGCCTCTTGAGGTTAACGGGATTCTATACTTCGCGGCTCCCGATAACGCCTGGGCCGTGGATGCGCGCAGCGGTCGCGAACTGTGGCACTACACCTGGGAAACCACGGGCGGCCTCCACATCGGCAATCGCGGCTTCGGCATGTACGGCGATTGGCTGTATTTCGAGACACCCGATTGCTATCTTGTTTCGCTCGATGCCAAGACGGGGAAAATGCGCTGGAATCAGCAGATCGCCGACGTGAAGCAGGAATATTTCTGCGGACCCGCGCCGATGGTGATCAAGAACCACATCATCACCGGCGTGGGCGGCGATTCGCTGGACGTGCCGGGATACCTGGAATCGCGCGATCCGGAAACCGGCGCGCTACAGTGGCGCTGGAACACGACGCCGAGGCCCGGTCAACCCGGCGCGGAGACGTGGCCGTCGCGCCAGTCCATGGAGCATGGCGGCGGCATGACTTGGCACGCCGGAACGTACGATCCGGAGCTAAACCTCTACTATTTCGGCACCGGCAATCCGAATCCGGTGTATGCCCCACAGAGCCGCATCGGCGACAACCTATATACATGCTCGATCGTGGCGCTGAACCCAGACACGGGCAAGCTGGTCTGGTATTACCAGGTATCGCCGCACGACAGTCACGATTTTGACAACGTCGAGACTCCTGTCCTGATCGACGGCGAGTTCAAGGGACAGCCGCGCAAGATGCTGGCGCAGGCGGCGCGGAATGGCTATTTCGTGTTGCTGGACCGGACCAACGGCAAGAATCTGCTCACGGCGCCTTTTGTGGAAGCGCTGAATTGGTCCAAGGGCCTGGATGCGACCGGCCGGCCCATTCCTAATCCGGACATGGAAGCGAAACCCGACGGAACATTGGTATCGCCCACAGAGGGCGGAGCGGCCAATTGGTTCGCACCCGCGTTCAGTCCGCTGACGGGCCTGTTCTACACTCATGCGTCGGAATCCTACGGAATGGATTGGAAGACCGATCTTTCGAAGACTCCAGAGGGATACGGTGGACGCAACCAGACCATCTGGATACAGAACCAGCTGCAGGCGATCGACTACAAGACGGGCAAGGTCGTCTGGAGCCACCGCTATCCCAATCAGGGCGGGAATCGATCGGGCCTGCTGAGTACCGCCGGCGGATTACTTTTCGGCGGCGATCCGACGAGCAACGTATTCGCCATGGATCCGGCCAACGGCAAGATCCTATGGCACGCTGGACTGCAAAGCTCGGTGGGCAACGGTCCGATCACGTTCGAGCTGGATGGCCGCCAATATGTGGTGGTCGGGGCGGGCGATTCGCTGTACGCGTTCACCTTGCCCGGGCACTGAGACTTAGGTTCGACCCGGAATCTGGCCGTTCGTCACAAATTGCCTCTGTCGGCGGCCTTATCGCCAGACAATCGACTCATGCTACAGACCCTACCAGTGTTCCAGACTCTACCAGCGCAGAGCGCTGCTGCGGTTGACGTACTAAAATCGGGAGGCTCGCCTATGCAGGTCCCGAAAAGACGCATGCTGGGGATGGCTGGCGCGGCCATCTGGCTGGTTGCGATTAGTACGGTATTCACCGTCCTGGCGCTGACGATGATCGGCGCCCCGGTTTCGCGATTCGTGCTCGCGAGCGTGGTAATTGCCGCGATCCTGCACCTGGCGATCGGCGTGGGGGGAATTCGCGCCATACTGCGCTCGCCTGGCGCAATCCCGCCGCGTACGATAGAAGACCGCACCTTGCTGCGCCGGTTTGCCGTGGTGGGTGTTGGCGAAGTGATCGCGATCATGGTCGTCAATGGGATTTGCGCGGTTACCCAACATCTGGAGCTGCTTGTTCCGTTGGATCTGTTGATCGTCGGGATCCATTTCCTGCCGTTGGCGCGGATCTTCCGAGTGCCGCGTTACTACTTCACGGGCGGGCTCTTTGCCCTTATCCCTCTCCTCACGCTCGTACTGGTTCCCGTGCACGCGCAATTTGGCACCGCGGATGCGTGGTTCGTCATTCCGACTTTCGGATGCAGTGCGGTCGCCTGGGTAACATCCGCGTTCAATTTACGCGAAGTCGCGAAATCGCTGCCGGGCCACGATACTAGCCATTCCTGAACAAGGTCCAAACATGAAAATCTGGGATGATTCGACTGCGATGGAGACGCCGGCCGCTTACTGGGGTTACCAGGCGTTCTATTGGGGAATCTTCACTGCTATCGGTTTGGCCATCAATCTGGCCAATGGCGGAAATGCACTCAACCTGGTCATCAGCCATATCCTCTTTTTCTTTTACAGTATCGGCCTGACGCATGTTTTTCGCGGGCAAATCCTACGATGGCGGTCGCATCACCCGTCGGTCATCCGGATGCGGTTCCGGCTATTCTTGGGAATCCTGATCATCGGTTTCATCCAGACGGCGCTGATCATCTCCATCGATATCGCGTTGAACGGGACGCGGCTCCAAGATTGGCCGCGTGCGGCGGTGGCCGGTCTCGCGTGGGGGATGTACATCGGTACGCTCGTGTGGACCATTGTTTATGTGCGGATCACAGAGAGACGCGCGCAGGAGCAGCGGGAGGCTAAAATGCAGCTCGCCCTGCGCGAGGCCGAGCTGCGAGCCCTGGAAGCACAAATCAATCCGCACTTCCTGTTCAATTGCCTGAATTCCATCCGCGGGCTGGTGGTGGAAGATCCTCCGAAGGCCCAGGACATGATCACGCGCTTCGCCACGTTGTTGCGCTACAACCTGAATCACGATTCCCGCCACACCGTGCCTCTTTCGGCCGAAGCCGAGGTGGTAGCGGATTATCTGGCGCTGGAGAAAGTCCGCTTTGAGGACCGGCTGCGCCTGCAGGTAGCGATCGATCCGGCGGCGGCTTCCCTCCAGGTTCCTCCCATGATCCTGCAAAGCCTGGTGGAGAACGCGTTGAAGCATGGGATCGGCCGGCTGCCGCAGGGCGGCGAGATTCAGATCCGCGCCGCGGCCCGCAACGGGTCACTGGTTTTGGAAGTGGAGAATACCGGCGAGTTGACGGATTCCCTGCCGGGCGACACACAGGTGGGGCTCAACAATATCCGAGAGCGGCTGCGTATCCTGTATGGGGATCGTGCCAGCCTGGCGTTGCGGAGCAGCGGGGACGGCAAGGTAGTGGCCACGGTCCAGATTCCGAAAGATTCATGAAAGCCGTCATCATCGACGACGAGCGTCTGGCTCGCGCGGAATTGCGCCGGTTGCTGGCGGCGCATCCCGAGATCGAGATTGCAGGAGAGGCCTGTAATGGAGACGAGGCGCTCGCTCTGATCGCGCAGACGTCGCCCGACCTTGTGCTTCTCGACGTTCAAATGCCCGGCATGACCGGGTTCGATGTCCTGGAGCGCCTGGAAGACGTTCCGCAGGTGATCTTCACCACCGCTTACGACGCATACGCCATCAAGGCGTTCGAGGTGAACGCGCTCGACTACTTGATGAAGCCTATCCCGGCTGCGCGCCTTGCGGCTGCGCTCGCCAAGGTCCGTCCGCGTTCCGGACCGGCGCGCCTGGAACGTGTGTTCGTGCGCGATGGCGACCGCTGCTGGATCGTCGCGCTGCCCGATATCTTTCTGCTGGAGTCCGAGGGCAACTACACACGCGTCCACTTCAGTGGCCAGCGTCCGCTGATTCGGCGGTCGCTCAATGCTCTCGAGGCGCAACTGGATCCGGCTGTATTCTTCCGCGCCAATCGCCAGGAGATCCTTAACTTGAAGTGGATCGATAAAGTGGACCTGGGAATCGCCGGCGGTCTGTCAGTCACGCTCCGCGGCGGGCGCGCGGTGGAGATGTCGCGACGGCAATCGGGACGCCTGCGCGAGATTTTAAGTCTGTAACTCATGTCTATAACCCAAGCGCATGACGCATGCGAAACTGGGGAGCATGCAATATTCCCGTTTAGGTGATACCGGACTCATTGTTTCGCGCCTGGCGTTCGGCGCAATGACCTTCGGCACAGGCAAAGGACCGTTTGCCGCCGTCTCGAAAGTCGGCGCGGAGCTGGCCGATCAACTCATCGGCAAGACGCTCGACGCAGGCATCAACTTTTTCAACACAGCCGACGGCTACACCGGCGGACAGTCCGAGGAGATGCTCGGCAAGGCTCTGGGGGCACGCCGCAAGGACGTCGTGGTCTCCACCAAGTGTGGATTTCGTTCCGGCGAGGCTTTGTTGCACCAGGGCTTATCGCGCCAGCACATTTTGGCGTCGGCGGAAGGCAGTCTCAAGCGTTTGGGCACCGATTACATCGATGTTTACCTGGTGCATCGCGTCGACCCGTACACGCCGGTGGAAGAAACGGTGGACGCGCTGGATGCGCTCGTGAAGCAGGGCAAGGTCCGCTACGTAGGATTTTCGAATTGGCCCGCGTGGATGGCGGCGACGGCCGTGGGGCTTCAGAAGCAACACAACTATGCACGCTTCCGCGCCGCGGAGATGTATTATTCGCTGGTCGGCCGCGACGTGGAATATGACATCGTGCCGTTCCTCGAAAGCGCCGGGATCGGGATGATGGTGTGGAGTCCGCTGGCGGGAGGTTTCCTGACCGGCAAATACACCCGCGAGAATCCGCAGGGCGACGGCGGCAGGCTCACCGGCTTCGATATGCTTCCGTACGATCGCGAGAAGGGTCACACGGTGGTCGATAAGCTGCGCGAGATCGGGAAAGCTCATAATGCGTCGCCGGCGCAGATCGCTTTGGCTTGGCTGCTTCGCAAAAAGGGTGTCACTTCCATTCTGGTCGGCGCGAACAAAATGACGCAGCTGGAGGACAACCTCGCAGCCGCGAATGTGCAGCTCACGGCGGAACAAGTGTCGCAGCTCGACGAGCTGACGGCCCCGGCAGCGCTCTATCCGCACTGGTTCACGGCTCGCGTGCAGGATCCGCCGGTCACGGCAGCCCTGGCGGCAGCCAGAATCCGACCATGACCATCCTGTCGCTATCCATGCGCGCCTCGGAATATATGGCCGAGCAGATGCGTAAGGGCGAGCTATAGTCTTCGCCTGCCTCGGCATCGTAACCTGAGATCTTACGCCCCTCGCCGCAAGGCGTCCGACACTAATGATCGAGCAGATCGCGAAATACCTGATGGAGAACTGGAGGGAGCTGGTATGGCCAGCGGTCCTCTTTGCCGCAGTGGTCGTGGCCGGATTAATGGTGCGTCACATCGTGTACGCCCGTCTTCGACGCTCGACCGCGTCGAGCAGTACCCGGATCGACAGCATGCTGGTCGAGTCGCTGCACGGGCCCATTTTGCTGTGGATCCTGATCCTGGCGATTCACCTTGCGGCGGAATACTCGGACCTGCCGCGTAGCGTCACGCACTGGTCGGCCAAAGTTCTCTTGGCGCTTTGGATCGTCTCCCTGACGCTGGTCTTATCGCGGTTGAGCGGACGAATGGTGCGCACCCATTCGACAAAGCTCGAAGGAGCTCTGCCAGTTTCAACCCTAACCGAGGTTCTGGCCAGTCTCATCATCTGGATCCTCGGCATCCTGACCTTGTTCGGGCAAGTCTTCGACATTGACATCCGCGCCATCCTGGCAGCTCTAGGCGTGGGCGGTCTGGCAGTCGCGCTGGCGCTGCAGGACACTCTCTCGAATCTATTCGCCGGATTCTATGTGAGCGTGGCTCGCCAAATCCGCATCGGCGATTTCGTCAAGATCGACACCGGGCAAAACGGCTACGTGCAGGATATCGGATGGCGCAGCACCACGCTGAAAGACTTGAGCGGCAGCCTCATCTTCATTCCCAACAGCAAGCTGGCTCAAAGTATTGTTACGAATTACAATCTTCCTCAACGGCCGATCGGGTTCGGGATCACTGTTCCTGTAACCTACGACTCCGATCCGAGCCAGGTGGAACGGCTGCTGAACGAGGTCGCCGCAGCCGCCATCGGACAAGTCCCCGGCTTGCTGAAGGAGCCCGCGCCGTCCACGAAATTCATCCCCGGGTTCGGCAAGACATCCATGGATTTTACGTTGGACTGCCGGGTGGCAGAGTACGCGGACCAATTTCTTGTACAGCATGAGCTTCGCAAACGGATTTATCGCAGGTTTCGCGAAGAAGGCGTTCGCTTCATTACGCCGACTGTTTCGACTGTTCCGGCAGTTCCCGCACCAGAGCAAAACGGGTAACATTCTTTTCTTGACAGCGGAACTAATTGAGATCACAATCGTGGCAGAGTGGCATTTTTGCACTCTAGTTTGCCCTCTACGATAGCAGGGCGCTAAACCAACCCATGTAGCGTTCTAGGGAGGGAACAGCGCGTGAGGACAAATCCCAAAACTGGGAGCCCGAAGAACGGAAGTGCGTTACCGCGCACATCCCGTCGCAGGACCGCTCAACCTAAACGCCAAGAGCCTGTTGCGCCGTCAACGGCTTCTGAAAGCGATATTCAGGGTGAGATCGCCCGTCTCGCTTACCTCTTTTGGGAGGAGCGAGGCGGAAATGGCGGATCGCCCGAAGAAGACTGGCTTCGTGCTGAACAGGAAATCCTGACCCGTTCTAGAGCCTAGGCGTTAACCGGATCGCAACATCCGGGGAAAGAAGTTCGTGGAAGGGATTCTCACCATTCTTCTAGCCGGGGGTGCGGGCGAACGCCTCGCGCCTCTCACCCGCGATCAGCCCAAGCCGATGATGCCGTTCGGCGGCATCTACCGCTTGATCGATCTCACGCTTTCCAATTGCCTGAACTCCGGACTTGGCAAGATTTATGTTCTGACGCAGTACAAGGCGCTGAGTTTAAATCGTCACATCCGCCAGGTCTGGAATATTCTTTCCCCCGAGCTCGGGCAGTTCATTGAAGCCGTGCCGCCGACCCAGCGCCTGCGGGACACCTGGTATCTAGGTACCGCCGACGCGGTTTACCAGAACATGCAGAGTATCGTCGACGAGCATCTGCCTTATGTTCTGGTCCTTTCCGCGGACCACGTTTACAAAATGAATTACGCCCACATGCTCGACTGGCACGTGGAACGCGGCGCGGATGTGACTGTGGCCACCACCCGCATCAGTCCGTCCGACTCGGGCAGATTCGGAATCGTCACCATGGATGACGATTACTCGATTCGGGCCTTCGAGGAGAAACCTCCGAAGGAGCGCGCAGCCCGTTCGCACTTCCGTGAGGACGCCTGCAGCGCCTCCATGGGTGTGTACTTGTTCTCCACGTCGGTGCTGCTGGAAGCGCTCAAGGAAGACGCGGAAGACGATAGCTCCTCGCACGATTTCGGCCATGATGTGTTGCCCAAGTTGATGGGCCGCCGTCGCGTGGTGGCCTATGACTTCGTGGATGAGAACAAGAAAGACGTGATCTACTGGCGCGACGTGGGAACACTCGAAGCCTATTACGAAGCCAATATGGATCTGGTCGCCGTGACGCCGGTGTTTAACCTCTATGACCAGGAATGGCCGCTGCGTACCTCGATGCCTCCTTTACCGCCTGCGAAGTTTGTTTTCGCCTCGGAAGGCCGCGGCATGGGACTGGCGCTCGATTCCATCGTCTCGCATGGCTGCATCGTCTCTGGGGGCCGCGTGATGCGCAGCATTCTCTCCCCGGGCGTGCGGGTCGATAGCCACGCTTCGGTCGAAAACTGTCTGTTATTTTCCGGCGTGCAGGTCGGCGCGCATAGCCGCATCCGCAACTGCATCGTCGACCACAATGTGAAGATTCCGGAACACGCCGTTATCGGCATGGATCCGGAGGCCAACCGCCGCGAAGGGCACACCGTGACGGACTCCGGCCTGGTCGTGGTTCACGCGCTTTCTCCCGGAGTGAAAGTGCAAGAGGTACCACGCCGGCCCGCGGCGTCAGATCTCCACAAGCTGCACCACAGCGTGCGAACCGCCTAGTAATACGACAGCGTCTCGATTCCCGTCCCGGCCTTGAACGTGTTCACGACCTTCGCGCCCGGCAGATCGATCACGGAAATCGTTCCGTCGCCGTGATTGGAGACCAGCGCCGTCTTCGAATCCGCGCTGAAGGCGATCCCGAACGGCGTCTTCCCGACCGTCAGCACCGTCTGCTTGCCGTGCAGATCCGCGGTGTTGATAATATTCGCGAGACCGGCCTGACTGTCGCAGGTGACCAGTTTCGACCCGTCCGGGGAATACTTCACGCGGAACGGACCAGTCTGGTTCTTCTCCACAGCCACCGTGTCCACGATCTTGTCTGTGGCCGTGTCGATCACCATGAACTTGGGATCCTTGTAATCCACTGCCAGAACACGTTTGCCATCCGGAGAAACGGTGATGCCCTGCGTGCCGTTGGGCATGTCGACTTTGCCAATCATCTTGCGAGCCTTAATATCGATCACGCTCACAAAGAGGCGGTCGTTTTTATTGGCGACGTAAGCCTTGCTCCCGTCAGGAAGCACGGCGATCCAGTGGCCGGTTCCTTCCGTATCAATCGCTGCGGTAATGGCGCGAGTCTTCGGATCAATCACCAGGAACTTGCGGCTCAAGTCGCACGTGGCGTACAGGGTGCCTTTGGCATCGACTTGCAGTCCGTGCGGGGCAATGTAGGGCGAAACGTCAATGGTCCCGGTCATCTTCTTCGACCCCAGATCGACAATTGCGATAACGTGTCCGGGGTGCGGATTGCGGCCATACACGCCGTCGCCGTAGATGGGTATGTAGGCGGTCTTGTGATCGGGAGAGATCGCCAGCTCGTGCGGAGGCCCGTCCGGGATCGCAAAGCTCGACAGCTCTTTGAAACTCACCGGATCGAAGAATCGCACGAATCCGCCGAGCTTGTCGATCATGATTAAGCCCTGCGTGCCCGTGGGATTATTGAAATCCATGTTGGCCGCGGGCGCCAAGCTGGTAAAAGTCGCAACCACGGCCAGCGCTAGCAGCAACACGGAGATCTTACGATGCATACCTTGCTCCTTCTTCCTGTCGGGAGTCTATCACAGGGAGGTTGTGGAAGCTGCGCTCCCAAGCGCCTCGCGCACGCCCTGGGCGGCGTCCTTCATAGCGACTCTGGCCGTATCGAGAACTGCGGCGAACTGAAGAAACACATGAATCATGCCTTCGTACCGCTTCAGGTCCACCGGCACTCCCGCGTCCTGGAGCTTGCGCGCGTACGCTTCGCCCTGGTCGCGCAGCGGATCGCATTCCGCGGTGATGATCATCGCTGGAGGCAGCCCCCCGACATCCTTCGCGTACATAGGGGATGCGGACGGCTCGAGTCCGGCCTCGCGCGAAGGCAGATAGGAGTCCCTAAACCAGTCCATACCTGCGCGCGTCAGGAAATGGCCCTCTGCGTACTGCCGCATGGAAGGACTCTCGTCATAGTAATCGACAAGCGGATAGATCAGGAGCTGAAACTTCAGCCGGGGACCGCCATGATCGCGCGATAGAAGACAAACCACCGTGGCCAGATTCGCGCCCGCGCTGTCACCGCCCACGGCGATCCGGTTGGGGTCGACGCCAAACTCCGCGGCGTGCTCCGTTACATACTTCGTGACCGCGTATGCGTCGTCCACCGCGGCTGGATACTTGTGTTCCGGTGCGAGCCGATAATCCACCGAAATAATGGCGCATCCAGAGGCGTTCGCCAAAGCGCGGCATAGCCGGTCGTGCGTATCCAGATTGCCGATCACGAATCCGCCGCCGTGGAAGAAAATAAGCACGGGCAGCGTTTCGTTCTTCGCGGGCCGGTACACACGCACGGGAATCGGTCCCGCCGGACCGGGAACCGCGCGGTTTTGCACTTCCGCGACAGGTTCCTGCGGGAAGCCGGCATCGATCCTTTCCGGTGTGACCGCGCGTGCCTCTGAGAGCGGAAGCTGCTCGAGCGGCGGCGCACCCGACGACGCGAGCATGTCGAGAAACGCCTTAGCTTGCGGAAGTAGGGCCATAATTATTGCGTCCTCGCTTTACTGGACATTCCGTCTTCGTAACTCGACCAGCCTGACAGCATGCCGTACGGAACCGTGATTTGCGCTTCTTCCACCCGACGAATCTTGCCGGATTCGATTTTGTATACCTCGAAGACCTCGAGAGTCGTCGGGCGAGCGGGGCCCGTTGTGATTTCGCGGCCGTCGGCCAGCTTGAAGGTCGCGTATTTGCCGGCGGGTTCGTCGAGTTCGGCGATCACCGTGGCCAGTCCGCGTTCGCGATCGACCGCAACGAACCGGCGGTCGCGGACCCGCCGGATGAAGTTGAAGTAGCCGAGCTTGAACTGCTCGGCGCATCCCATCGCCGTGATGTTGATCTGCAGGCCTTGCGGCTTGGGCGGCGCGGGCGGCGGCTGCTTCCCTGGTCCCCCGCGTGCGGGAGGAGTCGGCGGAGTCATCTGCGCAACGGCATCCGGGTTGTTCGTTGTCTGGACACCGTTTTGAATCCGCTCACAGCCAGGGGCGAAGGGAGGTTCTAACTTTCCGTCGTTCTTCTCAAGCGCCGATAAGTAGATGTTGCCGATCCGCACCAGCTCGGCGCGCGAGGCTCTCTGGGCCGCGGGAATCGCTTCGAGAAAGACCGAATTGGGCGCGCCCCACTTTTCCAGATTCGTGGCGGCCAGCGCGTCCCGCACCACCATGTTCTCGATTTCAGAAACTTGCCGGTTCTCGATCTTCAACCGGATCGTAATGATCACCGGATTCGGCATGGGAGCATTCACTTCCCGCATCGTGCCCATGAACGCGACCTGCCCTGTATCCGTGTCACTCACGAAAAGCCGGTACGAGCCTTTCGCGAGCGCGGTTCGCCAGAACCCATCGCCGGGATCCAGCCGCACGCCGTCTTCGGTGTTCTTCACTCGCGCCGTCATCGGCAGTTTTTTGGGATCGTGCGCGATCAGCGCGTCCATGTATTGATCGACGAAGTTTTCGAGGCACGCGCGATCGCAGGCCGCGCCTTTGCTGTTTTGTCCAGCGAGCGCGCCGGCAATGGCGAAGCCGATGGACAGGATCGAAAAGAGGTTCTTCATTTTAATTCAGTCATGATGCCATGCTGCTTGCCGCGGATCAGGGTTTCCGAATGACTCCGATCGCGCAGGTTGAAGCGGATCATGCCGGGCTTATACGCATTTACAGTCTTCTCGCCACTGGGCGTCGTGGATTGAAGATCGCCATCTTCGAAGTAATACACGACCACGTCCTTGTCGTGAAAGTGCATTGGAGTCGCGACGCCAGGCGCCCAGGTGTAATCCCAAACCACCACGCGGGCATTCTCGAACAACTTCTTGCTACCCGGCCGCGGAAACGCCGCGGGATAACCCGACTTGTTCACCAGGGGTTCGACCTTGAAATCCTTGAGGCCGATCAGAATGCCCTTGCCTAAAGACTTGTTTGAGGTGCCTTTTGGAAAGAACGTCACAAGGCCCTTATTTGTAACCCACACGGAATCGTACGGAACCGAATCGACCGAACCTTCCAATGCGCGGACTTGCACGCGTTCATTGTCGATCGCGGGTGGCGCCGGCGGTGCTTGAAAGCCAAGCAAGGTCAATGCAACAAGTGTGAAAGTCATGTCGTTAATGTTTAGCGTTACTGCTTAGCATTACTGCTTAGCGACGTCGCGGCCGCGGTCGCTCAATCCGTCTTCCCACGAACTCCAACCCGCGTTCATCCCATAAGGAGACCGCTCCATGATGGCCTGGATCTGATGAATCTGGCCCTTCCGAAGCTCGAACAACTCCACGATCTGCCAGGTCCAAGGCTGCTGCGGACCCGCGGATACCTTGCGGCCGTCGGGTGTTTCGAAGTTTCGCGTGTCGCCCGCGGAATGATCGAAGAATCCGAAAGCGAACACCAGCCCGCGTTCTGGATCGACGGCCACATACCGCCGGTCACGAATGCGCGTAACGAAGTGCAGCAGTCCGCTCTTGAACTGCTCCATGCAGCTCCAGTTTCCGGAATAACCCGTGGCCGTTTTAGGATCAGGCCGCTGCTTGCCCTGTGCGACCGGCTGGTTGGTGCTCAGCCCGCCGTTCTCGATGCGGTTGCAATCGTCAGCGAAAGGATAGTCGCCCTTGCCATCGTTCTTTTGCATGCCGGAAAAATACATATTGGCGGTCTTCACGAGTTCGTCGCGCGGCATGCGCTCCGCCGGCGGGACGACGTCGGTCCACTTGTAGCCAATGCGCTCGAATCCCGCGGCCGAGCTCGGACTGCGCTGGACAAAATGCTCAGCTTCCGTGATCTGGTTGTTGCGGATCCGCAGGCGCAGACCGATCACGGCGCCCACGTTCGCCTCCGTGATGCTGCCCAGGAACGCCACTTGCTGCGCTTCGACATCAGTGACGAAAAGCCGGAAGGTGCCCTTGCCGGTCATGGTGTTCCACAAGCCGTCGCCAAGTTCCAGGCGTTGGCCGTTCTCGGTGAACTTCGCGCCTTTAGCGAAAGGAGCCTTCGCGGGATCGTGTGCGACCATCGCATCCAGATACTTATCGACAAAAGGTTCCAGGCATGCCCGGTCGCATGTCTTACTCTGACCGGCCAGCGTCGCCGCGAGCGCGATTGCGGAAACAAAGAACTTGGTGCGCATCGTGTTAAATCCTATCAGACCTTAGTGACTCTCGCGGGGAATTCCAGCGCCTCGGCACCCGACTAGAAAATCCAGATCGGCCCCCTGATCCGCCTGCAGCACGTGATCGATGTAAAGCCGCTGATAGCCGCCTTTCCAAGCGTCTGGTTCAGGCTTCCACGCGGCTCGGCGACGATTCAGCTCGTCGTCGGAAACGCGCAGCTCGAGCTTGCGTGTATCGATATCCAGTTCGATCTCGTCTCCGTTTTGGACCACCGCCAGCGTCCCGCCCGCGGCCGATTCGGGAGAAACATGCAGCACCACAGTTCCATACGCCGTACCACTCATGCGCGCGTCCGAAATTCGAACTAAATCCGTGATCCCGCGCGCCAACAGCTTCGGCGGCAGCGGCATGTTCCCGACCTCGGGCATCCCCGGATACCCCTTCGGTCCCGCACCCTTCAGCACCATCACCGACGTTTCGTCGATCTCGAGATCGGGCCGATCGATACGAGCCTTGAAATCTTCGATGCTTTCGAACACTACCGCACGACCACGATGTTTCAGCAAGCTGGGAGTGGCTGCCGATGGTTTGATCACCGCCCCATTGGGCGCCAGGTTTCCGCGCACGATGGCCAGCCCGGCACGCTCGCGGATGGGATTCGCGCGTTCGTGGATCACTTCGCGATTCCAGCAGGGCGCATCGGCGGTGTTTTCCCCTATGGTCTTGCCGTTCACCGTGATCGCGTCGCGATGAATCACGTCCGCGAGTTCGCGCACGACAGCAGGAACGCCGCCTGCGTAATAGAAATCCTCCATCAGGAATTTGCCTGACGGCTGGATGTCCACCAGCAGCGGAAGATCGTGACCCACGCGGTCGAAGTCGTCGAGCGTCAGCGGCACGCCCACGCGCCCCGCGATCGCCAGCATGTGCAGCACGAAATTACTCGACCCGCCGATGGCCGCGTTCACTCGAATCGCGTTCTCAAACGCCTGCCGCGTAAGGATCCGGGAAATGCGCAGATCCTCGTGAACCATCTCGACAATCCGCCGCCCCGCTTGCTGCGCGAGCACGTAGCGCCGGGAATCGACAGCCGGAATCGCCGCGTTGTGCGGCAGGCCCATGCCGAGCGCTTCCACCATGCTGGCCATGGTCGACGCTGTCCCCATGGTCATGCAGTGGCCGGCCGACCGCGACATGCACGCCTCGGCTTCGAAGAAATCGGCGATCCTCATCTTGCCCGCGCGCACATCCTCGCTCATCTGCCACACGCCCGTGCCTGACCCGAGCCTTTCGCCGTGGAAATTGCCATTCAGCATCGGGCCGCCCGAGACGACGATCGCCGGGACATCGCAGCTTGCCGCGCCCATCAGCAGCGACGGCGTGGTTTTATCGCAGCCGCACAGCAGCACGACACCATCGATAGGATTGCCCCGGATCGACTCCTCGACGTCCATGCTGGCCAAGTTGCGAAACAGCATCGCGGTCGGGCGAATGTTCGTTTCTCCCAGCGACATCACCGGGAATTCCAGTGGAAATCCGCCGGCTTCGTACACGCCGCGCTTTACCCGATCGGCCACCTGCCGCAGGTGTGCGTTGCAAGGTGTCAGCTCGGAGAAGGTGTTGCAGATGCCAATAACGGGACGGCCATCAAAGAGATCCGGCGGAAATCCCTGGTTCTTCATCCAGGAACGATGGATGAACCCGTCGCGATCCTGGAGACCGAACCAATGAGTCGAGCGGAGAGGCATTTCCGTAGTGTCTCAAAGCGAACTCCGCTCGATCACTCTCGCGGCTCGGAAACATCTTCAGAGCCGCGACAGTTATGGAGCGGGGTTGAACTGCACTAACGGGCAGTATACGTCTTGCTGAACTTGTTCCGATTGTTCGTAACCGTGAACTTCCCGTCGCTTGAGACCGACGCCTTGATCCAGTTGCCGCTGTCCGCCGCGCCATCCGCCAGGTTGGCGATCATGTCATCCGAAGTATTGTGGTCGGCGTCATTCATCGCGCCCTTATGGCCCTGCCAGATTCCTTCGATCGCCGGAATCTTGGCGAGAGTCTCGTAACCGCCGTTGCTGAAGCCCTTGCGAGAACCGTTATTCACTACCACCACCTGCGGCTTCAGCGACCAGATCAGAGCCGGCGCGCCAGACTGGCCGTTTGAAAATCCGTGGTGCGTAGCCTGCATCAGCGAAACCTCGCCGATTTTGTTCGTGGGGCAAGCCAGCATCATTTCGCGATCCCACGTGAGATCGCCGACGTCAAGGAAAGTAAACTTCCCGTAGGTCAGCAGGAAACCGGTACTGCGCGAGTTTTCGGTATTGTCCGTGGGCTTGCGCTCCGCGCCGTCGCAAAGCTTGTTGGCAAAGCCTCGCTTCAAGGGCTCCGCGATCACTTCGCCATTCGCGCTGACGACAGCGATGTCCACGTTTGCAGCAAAAGGGATCTTGTCGCCGGGCTTCACCACGGTCCGCTTGCTCCCCGCCGCCGCGAGATAGTCTTTCCACAGATTCGCGCCACCCGGTTGCGACGCTTCGATGGATTCGCCGTGATCCCAGATCTTGCCGATCGGCATTAGCTTGGACAACGCCGGGACACCGCCGGCATGATCAATATGGAAATGAGTGATGACCAGGTTGTCGATCTTGGTCAGGCCCGCGGCCGTTGCAGCCGCCTGGACCCGCTTCGCGTCGCGATCGTCGTTCCCCGGAAAGCCCGTATCGACCAGCAGCGATTCGCCCGATGGCGCGACGATCAGCGTCGCTGCGCCGCCCTCCACGTCGATCCAATAAATGTCAAGTGTGCGGCGCGTTTGCGCCGGTAGCAGCACCACAGCGGCCGCGAGTACGAAGGCAAGTTTCAAAGTGCGCATTTGGCACAAATGCTATCACAACATGAGAAGATCTAGCCTGTGTCCGCCCCAGCTGCACAACGGCCCACGCGAGTCCGCTATTGGGTGCCTGCGCTGCCGTCATCGCGATCTCTTTAGTTCCAATGACTTAGCAATGCCTTCCTCCTGGGCCGCCACTATGGACATGGGCGGCCGCTACGCCGGGACCCTTTCCGGCGCGATGAATAGTTGAGGGAACCTGGGTGGCGCCATGGCCCCTGCCGTCATCGGGTACGTGCGGCTATCCCATGTTGGATTTTCCTGGACTCGGTAACCCCGCTGGAAGTTGCATCGCCCCCCCAAGTAAGGCTCTTGACCTTCAACCCAGCCGCGTGTATGCTACGATGTTGGGCGGGCTCGTGCCTACTCATATACTCAAGGTGGAGGTTGTTTGCCAATGAAATCTAAGATTCTTGCTGTTATCGTCGCTGGACTGGGATTGCTCCTGTGCAGCGTTCCGATGCTGGCGCACCACTCGTTCGCCGCCGAATACGATTCGGCCAAGCCGGTCACCCTTACCGGGACCGTGACCAATGTCGAGTGGATGAATCCTCACGCGCGCTTTTATATCGATGTGAAGGACGAAAAGGGCGAAGTGAGCAACTGGGAACTCGAACTCGGCAGCCCCAATGGCCTGATGCGCCAGGGTTGGACGCGTAACTCCCTGAAGAAGGGTGATGCCGTCAGCGTGACCGGATCGCTGGCAAAGGACGGCTCCAAGCTGGCCAATGCTCGTACCGTTAAGCTGGCCGATGGCCGCCAGGTGTTCGCGGGCTCTTCGGAGACCGAGGGCAAAGGTAAGCAGTAGTAGTTTAGGACCCATCTCAACAACCTCAAGCGGGATGAGCGGATGCATCCATGCGTCCGCTCGTCCTGCGTAACGATTCGTCCGGTTGGGGACAGAATCGGTGTGTTCACACTCCCAGGGAGGGATAAAAATGAAGTTTTGGTCTAAAGTGACCTTTGCGGTCACAGGGTTAGTCGCGGTGTGGCTGAACGGCGTTAGCTTGTCTGCCCAGACTCCGGCGCCTCAGGGTAAAGCTGCTGCGGCAACACCCGCAATCACGGCCGGGGATTTCTTCAAGAACGTCACTACGCCGACGCTCAAGGCTCTATCGCCCGCCGACTTCATTTTGGCTATGGGAGTCCTTACCGACGACCTGGGTCTGGATTGCGCGGACTGTCATCCCGGCGCCGGCTCCGACAAAGCGGATTTTGTGATCGACACGCCGCAAAAGAAGACCGCCCGGAAGATGATTGAAATGCTGGGGACCATCAACAAAACCAACTTCGCGGGAGTGCAGATGGTGACCTGCTGGACGTGTCATCACGGCCGCGAAGTCCCCGCCACCACGATCGCCCTGGAGGCAGTCTACAGCACCCCAAATTCGGAGAGGGATGACGTCGTCACCGCGGTTCCCGGACAGTCTGCCGCTGCAATTTTTGACAAATACATCGCGGCCTTGGGCGGCGCTCAGCGTCTGGCTGGCCTCACGAGTTTTATCGCGACCGGAAAGAGCGTGGGATACGAGGGATTGGGCGGCGAAGGCGATTTCAACATTTACGCGAAATCCCCCAACCAGAAAACAACCGAGATTAGCTACAAGGATCACCCCGAGCGTGGGACCAGCCTTTGGGCCTTCGACGGCCGCGCTGGCTGGATCAGGACGCCGCGCGGCTTGCTAGGCGAGTATGAAGTGACCGGAACCGGCCTCGATGGCACCAGGTTCGACGCGCAGATGGCGTTTCCTGGACAAATCAAGACGCTCTTCACGAATTGGAAAGTCGGCCAGATGGAAAGCCTGGGGGATCGGGACTTCAACATCGTTCAGGGCGGCACCGCCAGAGGTCTTCTCGTAACGCTGTACTTCGACACCAAGACGAACCTCCTTTCTCGAATGATTATCTACACCTCGTCGCCCATCGGGCGCGCTCCGACACAGGTGGACTTCTCCGATTATCGCGACGTCGGAGGGATCAAGTTCCCGTTCGAACAAACCTTCCTGTGGCTGGACGGCAGGTGGACCGCGAAGATTACCAGCGTGAAGACCAACGTCGCGATTGACGCCAAGAAATTCGGCAAACCGTAAGCCTGCAGACATAGTCTCGCGGAACAGGGAGTTGACGGCTCGCAAAGCCATCAACTCCCTGTTTTTCTTTGTAAAAACGCCTTCCAACCGTTGTATAATCCCCTTCAGGCCAGCACGGCCGCACTCGACCGCGCCCCGCCTAGTTCAAGCTAACGAGTCCGACCTACGAGGAGACCACATGTTGCAGAGGAATTTGTTCAGGAACTGGTTCACGGGAACCGCGACGTTAGTCGTTGCGTTCACCTGTGCCGCGGGATCCGCGAGCGCACAAACGGCGAGCGCAACCGGCTGCGCCGCTTTGCCGAGTTACGCCAAATTGAAAGCCGCCCTGATCCAGGCCACTAAGGATGAAACCAGCGGACTGAACAACCACATGTGGGCCACCATCGTCGACCGCGACGGAGTCGTCTGCGCCGTGGCCTTCTCCGGTAAGGATCGTTTCTCGCAATGGCCCGGAAGCCGCGTAATCTCCGCGCAGAAGGCGAATACCGCGAACGCCTTCGGTCTCGACTCGGGTTCGAGCAGCGATGGTTCGGGACAAGCCAACGGCCTGGCGCTTTCGACGGCCAACCTGTTCTCCGCCGTTCAGCCAGGAGGCAGCCTTTACGGGCTGCAATTCAGCAACCCCGTGAACGAAGACGCCGGCTACAAGATCCCCTCGACGGCATACGGCACGGCCGCCGACCCCATGAAGGGCAGCAAAATTGGCGGCGTGAACGTGTTCGGCGGCGGGCTGGCGCTCTTCGCGGCCGGAAAGAAGATGGTCGGCGGAATCGGCGTCAGCGGCGATACTTCCTGCGCCGATCACTTCATCGCCTGGCGTCTGCGCAAGAACCTCGGTCTAGATCACCTCGGCGGCGTGGGCGGAGTCTCTGGTGATACGGACCGTCCTGACAACATCGTGTTCGATATCGGCGCCAACGGCCAGAGCGCGGGCGGATTCGGCCATCCCAAGTGCATCAACACGGGGAATGAAAAGACCCTGCCGACCGTGCAGCCCTAATCGTATAATGGCCTGAGACCTTAAAGGAGCACGCAAATGGACGACATCACACGACGTGGTTTTCTCGCTGCCGGAGCCGTGGTAGCGGCGCCTTACATCCTGAAATCTGAAGACAAAGCCGGGACCAAGAACTTGATCATCGGCGAGGGCGAGCACAAGTACGAGTGCATCCACGATTGGGGCCAGTTGCCCTCGAACATCAAGTACGGCAACACCCACAGTGTGGTGGAAGATTCGCAAGGGCACATCTACGTGCACCACACGGTGTACAAGGACAGCCCCAGCGGCGATAGCGTCGTGGTGTTCGATGAAAAGGGCAAGTTCGTACGCTCTTTCGGTCCCATGTTCCGCGGCGGCGCGCACGGTTTGTTCCTGAACAAAGAGGGCCGCGACGAGGTTCTCTACTTCTGCGACGAAAAGCACGGCATCATCACCAAGCGCACGCTCAAAGGCGAAGAAATCTGGACCATGGGCTATCCGCAGGATTCCCCCATCTACCAGAAGGGTCCCGGCTCCTCCGGTCCTGGCGGCGCGGCGGGCTTGAACTACCGGCCTACGAACTTCGCCATCGCGCCTAACGGCGATTTCTGGGTCGGCGACGGCTACGGCTCCTACTACATGTTCCACTACAGCCAGAAAGGCAATTCGTTTCCCAAGCTGGTGAACACGTTCGGTGGTCCTCCAGCCGGCGCGGCTGCTCCCGGTGGCGGTGGCGGCGGTCGCGGACAGGGTAAGGGCGGTCCTGGTGGCGGCCCAGGTGGCGATCAGGCCAAAGGCCCAGCGTTCGCGGGCGGCGATCAAGCCAAAGGTCCGGCACCCGATCAAGCTAAGGGCGGTGGCCGAGCCGCAGCTCCCCCGCGGCAGCCCGGCCAGCCCGGCGTGCCTCGCAATGTACCTATCGAATCGATGAACAATCCCCACGGCAACATGGTCGATCTTCGCGATCCCGCCAAGCCGATCTTGTTGGTCGCCGATCGCGGCAATCAGCGCATCGTGCGCTACACGCTCGACGACAAGCCGATCGATGTTGTCGCGGGAACTTTGCAGCCCTGCCATTTCCACGAGCACAAGGGCATGATCGTGGTACCCGACCTGGCGTCACGCGTATCGATCCTCGACAAAGACAACAAGATCGTCGCTCATCTGGGCGAGGGCCTCGTGGGCAATCCGCCCCGGACTACTGACGACCGCAGCAAATTCGTCCCCGGCCAGTTCGTGAATCCACACGGCGCGTGCTTCGACCACAACGGCAACATCTTCGTAGTGGAGTGGGTCGAAATCGGCCGCGTCACGAAACTCCGCAAACTCGCGTAGTACCTAAGATCCGATTTACCAACCTAGGCCTCCAAGGAGCGGCATGGACTCAAGACTGTTCGGCGAATTCATGGGAACTCTGGTTCTCGTGTTGATCGGCAATGGCGTTGTCGCCAATGTGGTTTTGAAGAAGACGCTGGGATCGGCCGCAGGCTGGCTCACCATCGTTTTCGGCTTCGGCCTGGGCGTGGTGGCGGGAGTCTTCACTGCGATCGCGTGCGGCAGCACCGACGCTCACATCAATCCGGCGGTCACGCTTGCGTTCGCGATCTCCTCCGGCGACTTCAGCAAGTTCGTTCCGTACCTGATCGCTCAGGTTCTGGGCGGGTTCGTCGGCGGGACGCTGGTATGGATTCACTTCATGCCGCATTGGGCGGAAACACCCGATCCCGGGTCGAAACTCGCCTGCTTCTCCACTGGACCTGCCATTAAGAATACTGGCGCCAACATCGTCAGTGAGATCATTGGCACGTTTCTGCTGGTGTTGACCATTGCTTCCATCGTCAAAACGTCTCCAGCCCCTGGATTAGTCCCGTTCCTGGTTGGCGCGATGGTGTGGGCTATAGGCTCGGGCTTGGGAGGAACCACCGGATTCGCCATCAATCCCGCACGCGACCTTGGCCCTCGGATTGCCCACGCGATCCTTCCGATTCCCGGTAAAGGCGGCTCGGATTTCGGCTACGGCTTCACTGTCCCGGTTCTCGGCGGGCTGATCGGCGGCGCATTGGCCGGCTTATTCATCAAGGTCGCGCATTTGTAAAGCGATCGCAGGCGATCGCGTGGCAGGTGTAACGCGATCTCTTGCGATCACGTCTCAAGACTGGTTCTGGAGTCGTGGCAGTTAGGGTATAATTCTTGAGCGCACAGCGTGAGAAAGGCGTCTGAAGGAAGTTCGCGATCTCACGAGCGCGTCTGAAACAAATACGCTGAGTGATGATTCACGAGGTAAAACGGGTTTGGCGGACGCATGTAAGACTGCGTCAAAGTTTAACGCGCATCTGAATGCGCCAAGTTGACGAAGGATAAAAGGAGACAGGAAGTATGGCAACGAATCGTGGAGTAGCTTATATCAAGCCGGGCGTGGTGGAAGTTCAGTCCATTCCCTACCCCAAGCTGAAGATGCCCAAGAGCGAGACCGACCCGTTCGGCGGGAAAGACGCTCCTCATGGCGTCATCCTGAAAGTAGTTACGACCAACATCTGCGGATCGGATCAGCACATGGTTCGCGGCCGCACCACCGCGCCCCAGGGCCTGATCCTGGGCCATGAGATCACCGGGGAAATCATCGAAAAGGGCAATGACGTCGAGATGCTGAACGTCGGCGACCTAGTCACCGTGCCGTTCAACATCGCCTGCGGGCGCTGCCGCAATTGCCGCGAAGGCAAGACCGGTATCTGCCTGACCGTGAATCCGGCTCGCCCGGGCGCGGCATACGGCTATGTGGATATGGGTGGATGGGTCGGCGGGCAGGCGGAATACGTCCTGGTTCCGTACGCCGATTTCAATCTGATCAAGTTCCCCAACAAAGAAAAAGCGATGGCGAAGATCCGGGACCTGACGCTTCTGTCCGACATCTTCCCGACCGGTTTCCACGGCTGCGTGCAAGCAGGTGTTGGACCCGGCACCACGGTTTACATCGCAGGCGCGGGCCCGGTGGGCCTGGCGGCGGCAGCGGGAGCTCAGTTGCTCGGCGCAGCAGTCGTCATCGTCGGCGACATGATTCCGGAGCGTCTGGCACAAGCCAAGAGCTTCGGCTGCGAAGTCATCGATCTGCGTAAGGACGCGACGCTGGCCCAGCAGATCGAGCAGATCCTCGGCGAGCCGTTGGTCGACTGCGCCGTGGATTGCGTCGGCTTCGAAGCGCATGGACAAGGCAAGGATGCGGGCGTCGAACGTCCCGCTACCGTGCTGAACTCGCTCCAGGAACTGGTCCGCGCGGGCGGTTCCATCGGTATCCCCGGCCTGTACGTGACCGGCGATCCGGGTGGCATCGACGAGAACGCCAAGATCGGCGCGCTCTCCATCCGCATCGGTCTGGGATGGGCGAAGTCGTGCTCCTTCCACACCGGCCAGTGCCCGGTGCTGCGTTACAACCGCCAGCTCATGACGGCCATCCTGTACGACAAGGTGCATCCCGCCAAGGCGGTCAATGCAACCATGATTTCGCTGGACGAAGCGCCGCAGGGCTACAAGGATTTCGACAAGGGCGCGGCCAAGAAGTTCATTATTGACCCGCACAAGTCGGTAAAGGCCTAGTTCGTAGTTCGTTTCAAAAGACGCCGGGCGAGGGAAACCTCTCCCGGCGTTTTCCTATTTTGGCCGGAACGTTCTCCATCGCTTATCGTCCAACTCATCTGAGTCTTTGTGAATAACCTGAAACACACTGTCCGGATGTTTGTCCGCGCACCCGGCTTCACCCTGACCGCCCTCGCCGCGCTGGCGCTCGGTATCGGAACCAATGTCGCGATCTTCTCCGTGGCCAACACCGTGCTGCTGAGGCCCGTGCCCGCGCCCGATCCCGACCATGTCGTCGTCTTCCTGACGAATAGGGCGGATGGGACCGTCATCAACAATGCCTCGCCGGCGAGATTCAACGCGTGGCGCGAACTCGGCGACCTCTTCACGGACATTTCCGCCTATCGCTATGGAGCGATTAATTTGACCGGTGTCGATTCGCCCAGTCAGGTTCAGTGGGGGCAGGTTTCGGCCGATTATTTCCGGCTCTTCGGGCTCGCCGCCGCGCGCGGGCGCGTCTTTACAACCGAGGAAGACCGCCCCAACGCCGGGCGGTTCGCGGTGTTGGGCGACGGGTTCTGGAAACGATCCTTCGTGGCCGATCCACAGATCCTGGGTAAAACGATTTCACTGGGCGGCGATCCTTACACGGTCATCGGGATCATGCCACCCGGCGTAGAGACGGAAACGCCTTTGCCCATCGACGTCTGGACCCCGTTTCAAATTGATCCGGCCGGCACGGAACAGAATCATTACTTCTCGGTGGCGGCCCGTGTCCGTGCAGGCGCGACCCCCGCGATGATCCAGGCGCGGCTGAAAGTGGTCTCCGAAGATTTCTTGCGTAAATTTCCGAGCGTCGGGACGATGCTTCCGGGATACACTTTCGCGGTTCAGCCCATGCGCGATGTGCTGGTCCGCGAGGCCCGGCCGTCTTTATTGATTCTGGCAGGCGCGGTCAGTTTTGTGTTGCTCATCGCGTGCGCGAACGTTGCGAATCTCTTGCTGGTTCGCGCCACCGGCAGAAGGCGCGAGATCGCAATCCGCGCGGCCGTCGGTGCCGACCGGCTCAGAATCATAGGGCAACTTCTCACAGAGAGTGTGATGTTATCGCTCACCGGTGGGGCCCTGGGCCTGCTGACCGGGATGCTTGGCATTCGCGCGATCCTGGCGCTCAATCCCGGGAACATCCCCCGTATCGGCCCCAGTGGCATCAACGTTACGGCCGACTGGCGAGTTGTGGCGTTCGCGATAGCCGTCTCCATCGCAGCCGGGATTCTGTTCGGCCTCATCCCCGCATTTCAGGCGGCGCGCGTGGATCTAAGCACCGCTCTCAAGGAGAGCGGAGGCCGCACCGGCAGCGGCTTCCGGCAGAATAAGGCTCGCTCCCTGCTGGTGGTGGGCGAAATGGCGCTCGCACTCGTGTTGCTGACTGGTTCCGGGCTGCTGATTCGCACCTTTATCGCGATGCATACAGCCGCTCACGGCTTTGACCCGCGCAACGTGCTCACGATGCAAATCCAGCTTTCTGGCGAGCGTTTCCAGAAACCAGCGGACGTGATTCAGTTGGTGCGATCGAGTACCGAGCGGCTCCGCGCCTTACCGGGAGTGGAAGCGGCTGCCTCGGGTTGCTGCCTCCCCATGGGAAGCGTTCCCTTCGGACCATTCGTCATCGCCGGTCTGCCGCTGGACGGTGCCTTCCATGCATATGGCGCAATTCCGACGGTTTCACGCGATTACTTCGATGTATTCAAGATTCCGATCACGAGCGGCCGGAAATTCACGGAGCGTGACAGCGTGGGCACGCCCCTAGTGGCCATCGTCAATCAGGCGATGGTTCGACGGTTCTGGCCACAGGGCGACGCGCTGGGCGCGCAGATCAGTCTGGGCACCAGGGGCTCGCCCAACAAAGACGGCCCCATGGAGATTGTCGGGATTGCTGCCGACGAGCAAGAGAGCCAGGATCCGAAATCGGGGCTAACTATCTATATTCCCGTGGAGCAAGCCGGCGGATTTTTGACGTACCTGATACGACAGCCGTTCACATGGATGATCCGCACCAACGCGGAGCCGCATTCGCTGAGCGCAGCCATGAAGGCCGAGCTACAGCGAGTAAGCGGCGGTTTGCCTGTTACCGGAATCCGTTCCATGGATGAGTTACTGGCGCGATCCACCGCCACTCAGGACTTCAATGTGGTCCTGATGCTCATCTTCGGAGCGTCGGCATTATTGTTGGCCGCGATCGGCATCTACGGACTGATCGCCTACACAGTCCAGCAGCGCACGCAGGAGATCGGAATCCGCCTTGCGATGGGTGCTGGCCGCGCCAGCGTTCGCAATATGATCGTGGCGCAAGGTATGCGCCTGGTGCTATTGGGTGTCGCGATCGGAGTCGCCGCCGCTTACGGCCTGACGCGCTTTCTCGCGAGCTTCCTGATCGACGTCAAGCCGCGTGATCCGCTAGTATTCATTGCCGTGCCGCTCGTGCTGATCATGGTGGCTCTGCTGGCCGCGTGGCTCCCGGCGCGGCGGGTCGCGCGGATCGATCCGGCCGACGCACTGCGGTGTGAATAGATCTTTTTGGAAACCTTTCGAGCTGGAGACCGTATAACTCAAGAAGGAGCCCGCCCAGGCCATGGAATCCTTTTTGCAAGACCTCAAGCATTCCATCCGGATGTTCGTGAATTCTCCCGGATTCACTCTGACAGCCGTGCTTGCCTTGGCGCTCGGCGTGGGAGCCAACACCGCCATTTTTTCTCTCATCAACCGCGTTCTGCTTCAGCCCATGCCCTACCCTGAGCCGGATCGCGTGGTCTTCTTCATGAATGTCCGGCCGCAGGGTTCCGGAACCGGCACGTCCCCGGCGAAATTCAACTTCTGGAAAGCGCAGACGCAGTCGGTCGAGGACGCCGCAGCTTGGCAATTCGGGGTCGCGAATTACAATTCGGGCGGCGCCCCCGAGCAAATCCAGGTAACGCAGGCCAGCGTCAACTTTTTCCGCCTGTTGGGCGGTACCGTTTTGTACGGACGCACATTTTCGGAAGTAGAGGACCTTCCGCGCGGGCCCCAGGTGGCAGTGCTCACCTGCGGATTCTGGATGCGGCGCTTCGGCGGGGCTCCGAACATGATCGGCAAGACCATTAACCTCGGCGGAGTGCCTCACGAAATCATCGGAATTGTCGGCCCCAGCTTAAAGATCGAGATCGACGAGCCGCCGGACGTCTACGTGCCGTTCCAACTCGATCCCAACAGTAACGATCAGGGTCACTATTTCAACTCCGGCGCACGGTTGAAATCCGGAGTGACCCTGGCTGCCGCGAACGCCCAATTCAAGGTCGCCGCCGAGGAGTTTCGCCGAAAATATCCCGATGCACTCCGTCCCGAAGACAGCTTCGGTGTGCAGCCGCTCCGGGAGATCCTCGTTCAAGGCGTACGGACGCTGCTCTGGGTCTTATTGGGCGCAGTGGGTTTCGTACTGTTGATCGCGTGCGCCAACGTGGCCAATCTTCTGCTGGCGCGCGCGACCGGCCGCAAGCGAGAGATCGCGATTCGCGCGGCAGTCGGTGCCGGCCGCGGACGCATCATCCGTCAACTGCTCACCGAGAGCGTGCTGCTGTCGCTCGCCGGCGGCCTGGTGGGGCTAGGTATCGGCTTTGTCGGGATTCGCGCGATCCTGAGCATCAATCCGGGAAACATTCCGCGCATCGGATTGCAAGGCGCCGAGGTTGGCATGGACTGGCGGATCGTCCTGTTCACCCTGACGCTAT
>Ga0265314_10000502_pt1 | contig 50463 bp, 32 predicted proteins | sample 4126metaG_FD_203106 | JGI IMG/M metagenome (GOLD analysis project Ga0265314, IMG submission 203106) | Rhizosphere microbial communities from Carex aquatilis grown in University of Washington, Seatle, WA, United States - 4-1-26 metaG | ecosystem: Host-associated > Plants > Roots > Rhizosphere >... | reverse complement strand
TGACGCGCCTCGGGCAACGCCGGCGGCAGACCCCCATGTTGGATGCGAAAGCGGTTGATCTCAGTAACGGTCGACATGATCGTGCTCCTCGTCAAAAATACTACTGAAAACTCTCAAAGCGGCCTTCCACTCTCACAAGGTAATACGCGGGCCAGACCAGAACCTTACACCAGCACGCCCAAGATGCCTGAATTGGCGTCGAATGGCACAGCAGATGAACGACTTGCGGCAATGCTACCGCTGGATTTCGCCGGCATCGAACTTCTTCCAGAAATCGTGCGTTGTGGCGATGCTCGTTGCCCACGACGGAGGTGCAGATCCATGCCAGACCAGGACTTGTTGACCCATCACCGTTCGTTTATGATTGACGCGTTGGGGGAATTGCGCAAAAAGTCGCTCCAAGACAACTCGCGATTCGTCGTGTCGGGGTCGTGCGAGGTTTGAGATGAAAGCCGCATTGGATCGCTGTGCAGGCCCCATATCGCGACGTTGCTTCATGCAACTCGGTGCGCTCGGTTTCAGCGGACTTGGCTTGAGCGACCTCCTGAGGCTGCGGGCTAAGGCGAATCCGGAGGCGGCTGCGGCCCCCGATACCGCGGTGATCCTGGTTTGGTTGCCGGGCGGTTTGTCGCACATCGACACCTATGACATGAAGCCCAACGCTCCCATGGAATATCGGGGCGAATTCGACCCGATTCGCACGGTCGTGCCGGGCCTAGACGTCTGTGAGTTGATGCCGCGGCATGCCAAAGTGGCCGACCGATTCAGCATCGTCCGTTCGGTTTCGCATACCTTCATTCAACACGGTGGCGGCACAAAACAAATGCTGATGGCGCGCCCCCCGTTGCGAGGAGAGGGCGAAGGGGCCAACGAGTATCCCTGCATCGGATCGGTAGTCTCGAAGATGCGGGAAGGGCACGTGGTCGGCTTGCCGAATTACGTGCTCTGCACCGATGAGGGCACCCTGACCAATCCGCATCAAGGGGCGTACCTCGGTCCGGCCCATGGGCCCTTCACCATCGGCGCGAACTTCCTGACTCCCGAATTCAAAGTCCAGAACCTGACGCTGGCTAAGGAAATCGAGGACCGGCTCGAAAACCGCCTCGCCTTGCGGCGCGGTTTCGATGAGATGCGCCGCGAGCTCGATCGCAGCGGCGGCATGGCGGCGATGGACCAGTTCAGCCAACTGGCGGCAGACATGTTGACCAGCCCCAAAGCCCGCGGCGCGTTTGACCTGTCGAAGGAAAGCGACGCCATCCGCGATCGTTTTGGCCGCCATCCCTGGGGAAACCGGGCCTTGCTGGCGCGGCGGATGGTGGAAGCCGGGGTTAGTTTCGTGACCGTCGAAATGGGCAACCCTTGGCCGGGGAGGACCGCTCCGCCCGACACGCATTTCAACTGGGACACGCACTCCGTCAACTCGAACCACTTCAAGGACAGCCGCTGGAAGCTTCCCGATTACGATCAGTCGGTGGCGGCGCTGGTCGAAGACGTCTACGAACGCGGTCTGGACAAGAAAGTCATGATCGTGGTGACAGGCGAATTCGGGCGCACGCCTTACGTCGAATACGAGAAGCCCGGTCGCCCCGGTCGCGGACATCACTGCGCCGCGATGTCCATTCTGCTGGCTGGCGGCGGACTGCGGACGGGCCAGGTCGTCGGAGGGACCGACGCCAAGGCCCACCATCCGATCGATCGTCCGCTGACGCCGGCCGATTTGTGGGCTACTGTCTATCGCTTCCTCGGCATCGATACCGAGCATTGCTTCACCGACACGATCGGCCGGCCGATGGCGATCTTGCCTTCCGGGGAACCGATTCGCGAGTTGATGCCAGCGTGAGCCGAATCGTCCGCCTGGGAGGGTTTATGTCGACCGCCGCGGTTTCCGGTCGCGCGAGCTTCCGTGTACTCTGCGGTCTCCTCTGGAGCGTCGTTTTCGCGACGACCGCGGCGGCCCAGTTGCCACCGACGCTCCCCAACCCACGCTTGAACTGGTCGTTTCCGGCTGGCGGACAGGTGGGCACCACATTCGAACTCACGGTCGCCGGCGACGATCTGGACGACGCCAGGCAATTGTTTTTCAGCCATGGGGGAATCACGGCGAAGTTGAAGATGGCCGATCCGGGGTTGGGTCAAACCGGTCCGCAGCCCCTCTACGGCACGTTTGACGTGAGTATTGCTCCCGACGTCCCATTGGGCGTGTACGAATTACGCGCGATGGGCAAATACGGTCTGTCGAATCCGCGGGCGTTCGTCGTCGGAAGCCAGCCGGAGGTGTGTGAAGCCGAGCCCAACCAACTGCCGCGGCAGGCGAACGAAGTCGCGATCGGGACGACGATCAACGGAACGTGCGATGGCAGTGGGCTCGACTACTTCAAGTTCTCAGCGAATAAGGGCCAGCGGGTGATCATCGATTGCTGGGCCTTCCGGGTTGATTCCCGCGTGGATGGAACCCTGGTGCTCTACGACGCGACGGGGCGCGAGTTGGAACGCAATCACAATACCAATCGGCGCGATCCGCTGATCGATTTCACAGTCCCCTCCGACGGCGAATACCTGGTGTCGTTGCACGACCACATGTACGGCTATTACGCCGTGCCTGGCGAGTGTTTCTACCGGCTTTCGATTTCCACGGCGCCGTACCTCGACTTCGTCTTTCCTCCGGCCGGCGCGCCCGGGTCGAATGGTCAATACACGGTCTATGGCCGTAATCTGCCCGGCGGAAAACCGGCGGATGGCGTGCAAGTCGGCGGCAAACCGCTGGAGATGCTGACAGTCACAATTCCATTGCCGGGCGCGGACTCGCGCGACCTCGTCCGGGATGGCGGATTGTTTGTCGAACCTTCGGAATCGTTCATGGACGGCATCTCCTACCGGTTGAATTCGGCCGCGGGAAGCTCGAATCCGCTATTGCTCACGATGGCCGGGGCACCGATCGTGATTGAGAGTGAGCCAAACGATTCGCCGACCGAAGCCCCAACACTGCAGCTCCCGTGCGAATATGTCGGCCAGTTCTACCCTCGCGGCGACCGCGATTGGGTTTCGTTCCAGGCGAAGAAAGGCGACGTCTATTGGATTGAGGTTTTTTCCCAACGCCTCGGCCTGCCGACCGATCCCCGCTTGCACATTCAGCAGGTCAAACTCGATGAGACAGGCGCCGAGCAGGTGCTCGACGTGCAATCGGTGGATGACGACCTGGCAAATTCCGACCGCGTCCATTGGTCGATGCTCGACTCCGTGCTCTTTAGCATGGGAACGCACGATCCCGTGTACCGGCTGGTCGTGCCCGAGGACGGGATCTACCGGGTGATGGTGCACGACTTGTCGCGGCCTTCGCAGAGTGTGCTGCACGCGGTCAAGGGAGACCCGCGCTCAGTGTACCGGTTGTCGATCCGCCAGGCGGAGCCCGATTTTCGCCTGGTCGCTGTGCCTCGCCCCCCCACGAACTTGCCCGCCGACACTGCGGTGACTACGACCACCTGGTCGCCGATGTTACGACAGGGGGGCGCCGAGCTGATCGAAGTCTTCGCGTATCGGCGCGACGGCTTCGAAGGCGAAATTCACCTGACGGTGGATAATCTTCCGCCCGGGGTCACCTCGCTGCCGATTGTCATCGCGCCGAAACAGGCTTCGGCGGCGTTGATCTTGAAAGCCGCGGAAGACGCGCCCCCCGGTGTGAGCTCGCTCAACATTCAAGGGAAGGCGCAGATCGGCGAAAGCGTCGCGGTGCGCCATGCCCGTTATGGAACGATGATCTGGGCGGTGCAACAGACCGGCGTCACTTATCACCGCTCGCGGCTGACGGACCAATTGCCCGTTTCGGTGATCGCATCCGAACCGGCGCCCTTTAGCCTGCAAGTCGAGCCAGAAGTGCGGTTGGAGACGTCGCTGACCGGGACGGTGAAGTTTCCGTTGTCGGTCATCCGTCGGGGCGGTTTCCAGGGGTCCGTGGAGCTGTTCGTTTTCGGCTTGCCGCCGACCTCGTATGGTCCACTGCATGCCCAGCCCAAGTACCATGCGCCGATCACGCTCGCGGCCAACCAGACGGCGACAGATTTCACGGTTACGGTGCCGAACTATGTTCCGCCGGGCACCTATACGTTTTTCGTGAGCGGCGTCGGAACCGTGTCGTATGCGCGGAATCCCGCGAAGCTCCAGGAGGCGGAAACCCGCCTGGCCGCCATCGAAAAGATCGTCGCGGAAAACGACGCTCGGCTGAAAGCGGCGCTGGAAGCGCAGTCGACCGCCGCGAAAGCCCTCGACGACGCCCAGGCCGCGAACCCGGTGTCGACTGCCACCGAAGCCAAGGCGGCCGCTGACAAGGCGGTCGCCGAAGCGGACCAGAAAGCGAAACAAGACGTTGCTTTCTTGCAGACGTTCCGTCAGGACGTCACCCGTTTGCGGGAGCAATCGAAAGCGGCCGATTTGAAGATCAGTGCGCCGTCAAACCGGATCACGATGAAGATCACGCCCGCTCCGTTCGAATTGAACCTGGCCTCGGACCATGCTTCGGTCAAGCCGGGCGAAAAGCTCGAATTGCCGCTTTCGATCAAACGGCTCTATGGCTTTGCTGATCCGGTCCAAGTGCAGTTCCTAGGCGTCTTCAACATCACGGGCGTCACTTCCGCTATTGTCACGGTTCCCGCGGGCCAGACCGAGGGCCGCCTGATCATCGATGTGGCGGGCAATGCTTTGCCCTGTATGCACGCGACCGCCTTGCAGGCGACCGCCGCGCTTAACGGCCAGGCGTTATCCGTAAAACAAGAACTGATATTCACGATTGAACCGGCCGATCCGGCCAAGAAATAGTTTTCTACTCGCGAGATCGACCGATGAACTGCGACATGAACCTCGTTTCTCACCTGCGAGTCGGTCTCATTGTGTGGGCCTTGCTCGCTGGCGCGCTTGTCGGCCTGGCCGGCGATGCGGTGCCGCGCGGCTTGCGCGATCCGGGCGAGCTGCAGTCGCTGGCGATCGAGACGGGGCGCGCCATCGACGACGAAATCGTCCTGGATGGCCCGGATGCGAGCCAGCAATTGGTTGTGACGGGACTTTTTGCCAGCAGCCAAGAGCGCGATCTCACGCGAATAGTCGCCTATGACGTTCGCCCGGGGGGCGTGGTCGACGTGAATGCGTCGGGCCTGGTGCTGCCTCTCTCCGACGGATCGGCGACGATCACGGCCGAATCGAGCGAGAGCGTCAAATCCAGCATTCGGGTCTGTGTCGCGAATTTCAAGGCCGAGAGGCCGCTGAATTTCGAACGCCATATCCAGCCGATCCTCACCCGCTTTGGTTGCAACAGCGGCGGTTGTCACGGAAAGGCCGGCGGACAAAACGGCTTCGCGCTGTCGCTGTTGGGTTTCGAGACGCGCGACGATTACCAGCGGCTGGTCAGCGAATGCCGAGGCCGCCGGATCATGCCCACACTTCCCGACCACAGTTTGCTGCTGATGAAGCCGGCGGGCAAGGTGCCTCATGGCGGCGGCATTCGGTTGCCGGCCGACTCGACTTCGTACCGCGTGTTACAGCGATGGATCACACAAGGCATGCCGTTCGGCAACGCGGATGATCCGCAGGTGGTCGGCATCGAAGTGGTGCCCGCCGTGCGGATGATGCCGCTGGGCGGCGAGCAGCAGCTTACGATCGTCGCCCATTATGCCGACGGCTCGACGGAAGACGTCACAGGGATGGCCCAATACGATTCGAATACCAAGGAGCTGGCGCAGGTGAGTCCCACGGGCCTGGTCGGCATTCTTGATTACACCGGCAGCGCCTCGGTGATGGTGCGCTACCAGGGGCATGTGGCGACGTTTCGGGCCCCCATCCCGCTCGGCGCTCCGGTCGACCGACTGCCGCCGCCGAAAAACTTCATCGACGAACTGGTCTTCAAGCAATTGAAATCGATCGGCTTGCCCCCCTCGGAAACCTGCTCCGACGAGGTCTTCATTCGGCGCGTGACGATCGACATCGCCGGCCGACTGCCGACCCCCGCCGAAGCCGAGCAATTCCTGGCCGAGACCGACGAATTGAAACGCGACCGCTGGATCGACCATTTGCTAGCCCGGACGGAGTACGCCGACTACTTCGCCCGCAAATGGACGCTATTGTTGCGGTCCCGCGTCGAGCAGACCAGCCAGGTCCGCGGCAGCGTCGCGCTGCAGCAATGGTTGCGCGAGGCGATTTACTTCAACAAACCGTATGACGAAATCGTCAGTGAACTGCTGACAGCCTCCGGCGATTTGGAAGACAATCCACTGGTTAACTGGTGGCGGCAAATCAAGGAGCAATCGGACCAGGTGGAGAGCACGGCCCAGGTCTTTCTGGGGCTGCGACTGCAATGTGCCCGATGCCACCATCATCCTTTCGAACAATGGAGCCAGAAGGACTATTACGGGCTGGCGGCGTTTTTCTCGCGCGTCGGGCGGAAGTACGGCAAAGAGTACCAGGCAAACGTCGAACGCATTTACCACGACCGCGGCGTAGCTTCAATCCCGCACCCCAAAACAGGTATCGCCGTGTTGCCGACGGGCTTGGGTGGCAAACCGCTGAGCTTGCCGCCCGACGACGACCCCCGCCAGGCCCTGGCCGACTGGATGACGTCGCCCGAGAACCCGTACTTCAGCCGGGCACTAGTCAACCGTTACTGGAAACATTTCTTCAGCCGCGGGCTGGTCGATCCCGAAGACGACATGCGTGCGACGAACCCGGCCTCGAACCCGGAGCTGCTCGAGGCACTGGCTCAGCACTTCGCGCGGAACGGCTTCGACATGAAGGACCTGGTGCGCACGATTTGCCGGTCGCAGGTTTACCAGTTCAGCGCAGAGGCGAACGCCTACAATCTCGAAGACCGTCAACATCACGCGCGTTTCTATCCGCGGCGGTTGGTGGCGGAGGTGCTGCTCGACAGCATCGACGACGTGTTGCTGACCAGGTCGTTTCTCGGCGGGGCCCCGGCGTTGCCGCCCGAGGCGCGGGCCGTGCAATTGCCCCACTTCCCCTATCCGTCGCAATACTTTCTGCAGATCTTCGGGACGCCGGAAGGTTCCACATCGTGCGAATGCGAACGGGTCGACACGGCCAACCTGGCTCAGAACCTGCACCTGATGAATTCCAGTGAAGTGGTCGGCAAAGTCGCCTCGCCGACGGGTCGCGCGGCGGTGCTCTCGGCCGACACGACGCTGCCCCCCCAACAGAAAGTCCGACAGATATTTCTGCTGGTTTACTCGCGCGCCCCGAAGCCCCGAGAAATGGATTTGGCCTTGAGCCATCTCAGCAAAGTCAAGAACCAGGCGGAAGAGAAAGCGGCGCTCGAAGACCTGTTGTGGGCGCTGATCAACACCAAAGAGTTCATGTTTAACCACTGATGGCCACGAGCGGCACCCACCCCAGCGGCAAATGCCCCGCCTGCGCGTGCAGGCGCAGAACGCAGATCGACATGCGGCGCGATCTCCCGGAAGGCGAGCAGGCCGCGAGCGACGAGGGCCATGTCACGCCCGCCACGTTCACTTTCCGTTGCGAAGGTTGCGGCGCGACGTACGAAGAGACCGAACCGAACGTTTGACGGGGTGTGATCGCGTGAGTCGGACGCCGCTGGTTGTTCGACATATCTGTTTGAGGCCAGAGGCTTGTCCCCTGGAGTTTCACGCTCGTTTCTACATATTACGATGAAACCCGCAATTGCCCAACACTCCCATTGCGCCCGCCAGCAACGATGTGTAGAACAACGAGGAACAAGTCCGGGCGAGCCCCTGGCATGCACGTCGCGCCGGGTCCAACGAACAATGACGGATTGTTTGCAAACCGCGCGCGGCACGTTATAATAGCCGCAGAACGAAAATCAACCGAGGATTGCAAAGAAAGCCTGTCAGTTGCCGGGCTTTTTTGTTGCGCTGATTTGAAACCAGGCACGAGGGGTGCTGTATCGCTTGTCTACCTTGTTCGATCTCGTGAAAAAGGAGGACTGTCGATGAGTGCAAAACAACGTTGGTGCGCCCGATGCAAAGCCGAAATCCCCGCGGAGCGAGCGGAGGCTCTGCCCGAGGCGCGGCTTTGCTTGAAATGCAGCCAGGAAGTCGGCGGCGAATTCGAAGTTCATTTCACGCAGGAAAACTTGAGCAAGCCGGGAAGCCTGAAGAAGAATTACGGCGGCGTGACGATCCAGAAAAAACGCCGGCCAATCGAACCGAAGGATGATCGGAACGATCGTTAATCCGCCTGGTCGATCGCCTCGGCGACTCGATTGGCCGACCGCGTGGCCGCGTCCATGCCCCAAGGGAGGTTGTAGGCGTGGGCCCCGGCGAAGTGGATGCGGCCGACCGGCTCGATGATGTGCGGCCAGAACTTCGCCAGTTGGCCCAGCGGGAACGCCGAGCGCTCGCAACTGAAAGCCCAAGGATCCTTCGCCCAGTTGTGGACCAGCGTCCGTTCGATCGTTGGTTTCTTGCCGGGATAGGAGGAACTAAACCAACTCCGCGATCGGAAGGTGTCCGTCGATCAGGTAGCGCGGGCGGCCGTTCAGGTCGCGGACCGATGCCGTGGCGGCGTCGAGACCGATGTTGTGGTACAACGTCGCGAGGACCTCGTTGTAATGCACGGGCCGGTCGATGGCCGACTCGGCCAGCCGGTTCGTGCTGCCGATCACCTTGCCGGTGCGCATTCCGCCGCCCGCCAAAAGGGCGCAGCTCACTTGCGGCCAGTGGTCGCGTCCCGCGTTGGCGTTGATTCGCGGCGTGCGGCCGAACTCGCCCCAGGCCACGACGCTTACGTCGCGCTCCATCCCCCGTGCGTGGAGATCGTCAACCAGTGCCGTGATCCCCTGGTCGAACAGCGGCAACACCTTGCGGGCATTGGCGAAGTTTGCGCCGTGCCAGTCGAAATCGGCGAACGAGACGGTGACGCAGCGCACGCCCGCCTCGATCAACCGCCGCGCGAGCAGAAACCGCGACATCAACGCCCGGTAGCCGGCGCTCGAATAGGGGAGCACCTGCGGATCGTCGGTCCCGTACGTTGAGCGAACCGCAGGATCTTCGCGCTCGAGGTCCAGCGCGTCGACCAGCGCGCTGGAAGTCAAAAGGTCGAGCGCCCGTTCGGTGCAGGTATCCAAGTGCGGGTCCGACGCAAGGCCGAGAGCGTCGCGTTGCCGGTCGGCGTCACGGCGAAAACGGTCGAACTCTGTCAGCAGAGTCTTGCGGTCGTCGATGCGGTCGAGCAGGTCGCGCGCAACGACCATATCACCGAGGACTTCTCCCTCGGGGCGGAACGGCGCGTGGGCGGTCCCCAAGAACCCTGCCGCGCGGATATTGTACGGATCGTGCTGCATGCGTTCCGAAAGGTCGGCCGCGGCCGGGATGGCAGACGTGGTCTGGCCTAGGAGCGCCGATACGACGGAGCCGAATACGGGCCAACCGCCCGCCGGGTCGCTGCCGTAGCGATGCCCCGTCGTGCAGAGCGTCGAAGCATGGGCTCCATCCGAACCAACCAGCGAGCGGATGATCACGAAACGGTCCATCCGCGATGCCAGCCGCGGCAGAAGTTCGCCGATCTGGATACCCGGCACGTTTGTGTCGATCGGCGTGAATTCGCCGCGGAACTCGCTTGGCGCCTCCGGCTTGAGGTCGTACATGTCCTGGTGCGGCGGGCCGCCGGGCATGTAGATCATGATGATCCCGCGGTGCCGGCCCGCCGTACCCGATCGCTGTTCGGCGCGCAAAATGTCCGAGAGCGAAAGTCCGCCGAGCGTCATGCCGCCGATGGCCAGGAACGACCGCCGGCTCAGTCGATCGCAGAACGGGCGTTGAGCCCCTTGAAGCGTGAGCATCGCCGAGACCTCATCAATTCGTGTATTTCACCACTGTATTTCCGCCGTCAAGAGTTTATCCGATCGAGGAGGCTTGTTGCAAATCGGCATCCGCATTGACGGAGAGTGGCTCGATTGCTTGCCGCGCCGGCCGGACGCTCAACTGGCCTTGTTTTCGAGATGGGGAATGTGGCATGTTGGTGTTGTCGATACGGCGCGGGCCGGCTTCAAGGAAGCTTATTGCCGCGAGCTTGCAGGCGTCGTACGAAATACAGGATTTGACCGATGACTCCGGGTCGAACTACTAACACCAAACCGCGCCGTCGTTGGTTGCAGTTCAGCCTCAAGACGTTGCTGGCGTTGGTGGTACTTCTGAGCTTGCCCCTGGCGTGGCTCGGTTCGAAGCTGGATCATAAGCGTCGCGAGAGTGAGGCGGTCACAGCCATTGAAAAGCTGAACGCTTGGGTCGAGTACGATTGGTCTGCCAAGAGCGACACGGAGGCGCCGGGCCCAAACTGGCTGCGAAGATGGCTGGGCAACGACTTCTTTGCGACGGTCAAGCGGGTCACGTTTCGGACGGGAAATGATTTGACGGACGCGGAACTTGTCCACTTCGAGCGCCTCAATGGAGTGAAAGAACTGAACCTGCAGGATGCCTACGTTACCAACGCTGGTGTTTTCCGGCTTGCTCAGTTGAAAGCGATGCGCGTCTTGAAGCTCGAAGGGACTCATGTCACGGCCGTCGGTGTGGCCGAACTGCGCAAAGCCCTGCCGGATTGCGAAATCTCCCGCTACGATCACTCAAGTAATGATGGCCTTGGTTACGAGAAAACCAAGTTCAACGGCTACACTCGATTCTTTGCTCCAATCCACGAGGCAGCACAGATCGGTGACGTTGTAACGATTCAGGAAGAGCTCGACGAAGGCGTCCCCGTCGATCTGCGGGTCGTATATCAAGGAGCGATGTACGACCCCAACGACACGACACCCTTGATGTGGGCCGCCGCTCGCGGGAAAGTGTGCGCGGTGCGCCAGCTAATCGAAGCCGGTGCCGATGTGAACGCGAGGACGCTGAAGGGTGTCACGGCGCTCATGGCCGCCGCAGGCGCGATCCCGACCATCGCAGGCGATCCTGAGGCCTGCGTCCAGGCGTTATTGGAAGCGGGCGCCAACCCGGATACTACGGACAGCAGTCACCGAACCGCCGCGTTCTATGCGTGCGGTGAAGGTACGTTTTTCGACGATCCACCAAAGAATCTGGTACCGCAGAGTCTTCGGTTACACCGGCCCTTCCTGCCATTTCGCCCCGGCGCCAGGGGACTTGTCCTCGGAAAACGAAAGGGGGAGTGGCCAACCGACAGAGTGGTCAAGTCGCGGCACGGCGATGCGCCACGGCTCAAGTGGTTGATCGATGCCGGCGCCGATATTCATGTTGTCGCGGACAGCCAGAATGATGTGCTGGCTGTCGCCGCAATGGCCGCCGATGCCGAAAGAATTCGCCTCTTGCTGAGCGCGGGCGGCGATATCGAACGTACCACACGCAAGGGCCTCAACGCATTGCAGCTCGCGGCGGCGTACGGCAATGCCGCCATGTTCGAATTGCTCCTCGACGCGGGGAGCAAATGGGAGCCGTCGCTGCTGCCTTGGACCGCCAAAGCGTACGAGGATGTGGATGAAAAAGTGCGGTTGCTGCTGGCGCGCGGGGCGAATGTGAACGAGGCCGATTCGGACGGCAGAACCGCACTTTTATGTGCATTGGAGTGCTCACCGACCGCGGCCGCGAGGCTCTTGCAAGCCGGGGCCGACCCGCACGTTCGCGCCAGGCATGGGGAGTGCGCGTTGGTGATTGCGGCGCAATACACGTCGGCGACCGTGTTGGAATCGCTGCTCAAGCGGGGGTTCGACGTGGATGAACGCTCGGTATGGTACCAGCACAGTCCGGCGCTAGCTCTGGCTGCCGCCAGTGAATTCGATTCCGCCGCCAAGGTGCGGTTGCTATTGGCGGCGGGTGCCAAAGTGGATGCCAAGGACGATAACGGTGTGACGGCGTTGCTTGAAGCGAGCCGCGAAGGGAACATGGAGGCCGTTGTCGTGCTGGTGGAGGCCGGCGCCAACGTCAACGTTGTCGATCAGGATAAAGACCCGGATTACCAGGGGATGATGCCGCTGCTCTATGTTGCAAACCGGGGAAGGGCTGATGCATATCTGAGCGAGCAAACCGGCGGCGCGGCGGCCCGTGCGTTGATCCGCCACGGGGCAAATGTCAACGCGTGCGATCGCCGCGGGCGAACCGCTTGGCGACTCGCCGAGGAAATCGACCACAAAGAGGTGCTTGAGGTGCTGGACGAAGTAGGACGGTGAACTTGTACCTCTCACTTGCTGGCAATCCCCCGGTACATGTGGCCGTGAGACCGCCGGGTGGTAGAATACCGCGATGGGCCGCGGCCATTTCCAATTTCGATTGTGGATGATTTTCGCCCTGATGGCGCTGGTCGGCTGGGGTCTGGTCGCCGTACCTTATTGGCTTTACGAATTCCCCTTGGAACAAGGCCTTCGAAAAAGCGCAGACTACCGCCTTTTTCCCCCACGCGTTTCGGCGGAGCGTGAAAAGTTCTTCGAAGTGCTCCACACGCGATTTGGCAGGGTGTCGGGGGTAGCGCTCGTTGTCGGCAGCTTCCTCGTCGGCATGAGGGCCGAGCGCTGGCTTGCCATTCGCAGGGGGCGGCGAAAAGCATGAACCCACATGCACCAGATCGTTCGCACTGGGGATGTGCAACAGGCCTTGCCGTGTTGTTGGTGGGGACGATCACGGGCAGCCTGTCGACTCGCGGCATGGCCCTCTCGCAACCCTGGTTCAAGGCGGGCGTGCAGGTCACGGTATCGAAGTTTGGCGAAATGGTCTTTCTTGCCGTGGGCGGCGCTGTGGGGCTGGCATGCGTGGCGATCGTCTTCAGCATGGTCTGCCTGGTGTTGGACGGTCGTGGGACCCTTCGGCAGTGGCAAAGGGGCCGACGGGCCTTGCTCATGGTGCTCTTGGCGGCGATCGTGGGCCTGATCGCCGCGGTCGGTGCCGTGGCCATCTTGAATTCCCTCGTCGGCACCATGCCCGCCGAAGCCATGGACAGACTCACCGACGAAATACCGGCAAAAGAAGAAGAGCCGTACGACGTGCCGTTTGACGACTGAGATTCGGCGGGGCTCACCAGCGGAAGAAACGGTAGGGATCGTCCCATTCCTCGGGCTGGTCGAGGTACAGGCCCTCCTGCCATCGCTTCTCTGGCGCGCTCGCGTCGAGGGGAGCATGAAATCGCTCGACAATCGGCGTCGACGCCGCGACGCCCATGTTCGCCAACAATCGCGTCACCAAAAACGATGCTCGACGGTAGGTTTTTCTCAGGTTTTGTTGTTCGCTCCCGCCGAATTGCCATGGCGCCAGTTGGCAGAAGACGACGCTCATGTCTGTTGCCTTGGCCAACACGCCGTCACCATAGACGGTCGCCCCGGATGCGATCAGTGGCAGCTCTCTTGGATCGCGATTGTGGACGTCGGCCGGCCCGACGCCCGCCAGAGGCGAACCGGCGCTGAAAGGCTCGAAGCGCGCCGAGATGTGCTCGGCATTCCGCATGCCGACGCGTAACGGCAGCGCACCGGCGTCGGACGCGTCGAACGCGATCGCCAGCAGGTTTCCGCCCGCCTTGAGCCAGTCGGCAATCGCCGCCGCGTCAGCGGCGAGGTCCTTTCCTCCACCGGGGCCGACGACCAAGACGTCGTCGTGCGAGAGCTTGCCCCGCTCGTACGAGCGCATTGTGATACCACAGGACTCGAAATGGGCCTTGCCGGCGGGCTCGCCGACAAACACCGCGCTTCTTCGGGGCGCCGCCTTCCAAGTGGATACGTATTCGAGCAGGTTGCTCAGGAGCGCTTCGGCCGCCGGATCGGTTTCGCTGCGTCCAGTGACGTCGATCTGGCAGAACAGGACGATTCCCTGGCCTTCGCGGCACTCCAAGAGCGGCGCGTACTGCAAGCTCCAACCACCGTCGACGATGGGCAGGAAATCTCCGCGCGCCGGTTTCTCGATCAAAATCGAGGCCACGTTACCACGGTTCCCGCAGCGCCAAACCCGCGGAACCTGGATGCCGCACCAAAGGACGGTCGGACCGAAACGTGGCCGCAATTCGTACTTGAGTCGCGGCGGAAGCAGCGTCGCCTCGCCCCGCCAATCGCGCCACTCGTCCGCACCGATGCCGGCCACCGCAGGATGATCGGGCACGCGCGCGAAAACCTGCCTCAAGCCATATTCCGCCACCCGAAAGCCGAATCGCTTTTCAAGCACGTCGGCGCTTTGCTCGAAAACGAGCACGCGCAGACCGTCGCGAACCCGCGCAATGTCGGGAGCGGGGCCGTCGACCGTCAAGGCGGCCTTGCCGACGATCAGCACATCGTAGCCGGCCAGGTCGGCGCTGGCGTCGACCATCTTGAAGCCGATCCCCATCTTGCTCAACGACGACCGTGTCTCGCCCAGCGGGTCGAAGAGCGCGATCCTGGCAGCCACCTTTGGGGCTGGTCGAGGCCGTGCGATGTGGATCGCGAACGAGTCTCCCTGGATTTCGCCATTGGAGAACTCGAACGTTGCGTGCAAAGGGTACTCTCCGGCCGGAAGTGTTTCCGGCAGCTCAAAGTGCAACGCGATTCGTGCCTGTTCGCCCGTCGGCAGCTCGATTCTTTGGCTGCCGGTGATGGACCGGCCCTCTTTGGCCAACTTGCCGAGGGCCAGCGACCACTTACAATTGCAGGCGATCGTGCGGCGCGAGTTGTTGATGACGATGGCCTGTTTGTCGACCGTTTCGCCCGCCAGGAAATTGTGGTCTTTGCTGGTGAACGCGGCGGGCTTGCCGGCGATATAGGCCAGGAGCGGCCGGTTGTTCCGCAACAAAGCGGATGCCGCGGCGGTGGGCACCCAGTCAGATCGCTCGAACGCCAGGTCCATGCGTTCGTACTGCCCGGCGAGGTAATCGGGGCTCAAGCCCGGCCGTTGCAAGCGTTGCCAGTCGACCGCCAGTTCCCGGCGCCCCCGATCGACGCGATCGCGCAAGATCCAGAATTGGTCGTGCTCCCAGGGGGAGATGGCTGAAACGCCCCAGCCGCGAAAGGCGCGCCAGTTGTCGGTGAGGTACCGCGCGACGATGGGGTATCGTTCCTCAAACCGTTTCGAATTCAAGCTCTGCGGATAGTCCCAGCGGTGCCAGAGCTTGCCCTCGCGGAATTGCCGGGCTTCCCAACGCAGATTCGCCTTCTCGGCCTCGCTCGTTTCGAACGCGGCATCGCCGACGAATTGCGAATTCCATTCCGCCAGGCAAAAATCCCACGGCACCCGCGCGCTGCCGAAAGAGCGCTCGCCGCGGTACCAACCGCGGTACATGGCCCAGTCCCACGAAAAGGGCGCGCCGTACTCGCAGGTGAATACGGGTTTCACGCCCTTGGTCGCCCAGTGTTCGAACCAGTCGCACAGTTCCTGGATCGGGGCGAAATTCGGGTAGAAGTTGGAAGTGTGCATTGAGCCAAGATTGCCCGACGAATGGTGATAGACGATCCGGCTTGGGTCGAGCCGTTTCAAAATGGCCTCCGCGCGCAGCGCTCGCCCGGCATGATTGATCTCCCCGGGGCTACGCGGATCGGCGGTGCCGTCGATCAAGTCGGGGTTCATGTCTTCGTCATAGCCGGTGGCGTTGTGGCTCGTGGCGTAGGCCACCACGGAGGGATGGTTTTGCGCCCGGCGCACGTAGGGTTCGGCGTGGCGCGCGTAACGATCGTCGGCGTCGGCGCGCCGCCAATCGTAGTGGGCGAAGTGCGGCTGGGAGAAGGCGACGAGCATTCCCACGTCGTCGGCGGCTCTGAGGATTTCGTCGAAACTCAGGTGTGAGCCCGGCTCGCAGCCGTAGTTGTGTGTGTAGACGAAGTTGGTGCCGAAACTTTGCAGGCGTTCGAGACTTTCCCTGGCGCCCTCGTACGTCGCCAGGGCCGCGCTGACCTGGGCGTTGTCGAGGGGCACGCAGGAGAGAAAGATCCGCGTGCCGTTCAGATAAAAGTCGCGGCCGTCGATCCAAAACTCACGGTAGCCGAAACGGACGCTGAAGAACGTGTCGAGAACCGTTCCCTCGACGTCGACGAGCGAGACTGCGACCTGGTTTATGTTCCCCGGCGTGTGGATATCCCACAGCCGTTCGGGCCGCCAGGTCTCGGCAAGCCTGACGCGGCCCCCTTCAAGGTCGCCGGCCTTGAAGAGCCCGCTCTTGAAGTCCCGGACGTCCTTACCGTCCAACGTCACGCGGGCGTGAAGCATATATTGGGCGTCATCGGCAAGGCGCTCCAGAGCGGCGTCGAACGTGATCTTCCAATCGCGGACCGATGTGTCGACCTTCACATCGGCGATGCACGGACCCTGGGGCGTGCCGACAAGAAAGACGTCACCGCACAGGCCGCGCCGTGCCACCCGGCCCTTGACCGCGCGGGCCGCGTTACTGTCGCTGTGCGAGAGGAGCACCGCCTCGAGCGGCATCGCGACGACGAACAGGCTGAGCACCTGAGTGGTGCCAGCCCGGCAATGTTGCGTGAGATCCAGTTCGCCCCCTGGGTACTGGATCTCTCCGGCCTGCTTGCCATCGACGTACACGGCCGCGAACGAATTCAAGTACTCGATCGCCAGTGTCACGCGGCGTTGTTCCCAATTGGCGGGCAGGGTGAATTCGCGTTGATACCAGGCCGCGGTGATGTCGCCCAGACGCTGGTTCTTCCAGCTCGGGTGCGAGTAAAGCGTTTGGCAGTCCTTTTGCAAGTAATCGGTGATTCCGGGCCAGCAGCCGGGGACCTTAAAATGGCCCCAGTTCTTGGCCGGCACCTGGTTCTCGTCGTTGCTGGCCGTCTGCCAGTGCCAGAGGCCATTGATCGAGATCCGTTCGCGGGTGGGCGTGGTTTCGTGGTGGGCCTTTGCGATGTCCCAGACGGCCGTTACGCCCTCAGGCAAGGGCGCGGCCAGCTGGTCGGGCCCGTCGTTGCAGATTGCGAGATTCGCCGCCAAGAAGAAGCAGGTGATCGTCGCCTGTGGGATTCGCAATTCAATTTTCATTGGTGTGATGTCATGGTACCACTTCCAACTCTCCTTGCGCCTCGTCGCCCCGCCCACCGCGTGTCGAGAATTCCTTACGGATGATCGGGCCTAGATCGAGCGATTTGCGCTCCCGGGCCTTTAGATCGACCACCTGCTCGAATGAGTACCGTTTGCCCGCGTGCAGGTAAGTGATCGCGACAACGTAACGTCCCGGACCATACCGCACGTCGAAAGGGTTCGAGAAGACTGGCGACCGGTCGAATTCGACTAGCGGAGTGTCCTCGTCGAAGCTGACCGTGAGGACCGCCTTTTGTTCTTCCATGAGCTTCCGGCTTTCGGCGGCCTGATACGAAGGCAAGAGAATGCCGATCCCGACCAGGCAAGGCAGAAGCACGAAGCACGAGAGCAGAAGCACCACCATCCACCCGACAACTCTCCAGGGCCGGGCAAGCAAAGCCGCAGTCTGATTGGGCGCGCTGGAACCCGCTGGTGGCAATGGTTGCCGATCGCCGCTGGAAATCGTCTTTCCCGACCTGCGGCGAATGTTCCAGATCGCATTGCTGGTTAACACGGCCGACAATCCGGCGATCAACCAGTCGGCAGCCATAAGATCGGTATGGTGACGAAGCTGCATTTCGTATCCGAATACCGTACCGACCAGGCAACCCAGGAAGCCGACGAAAATCAAGAGCGCCGTCACCGACGACGATGCCTCATGCGTGCGGCTGCGCCACGCGAACACCACTCCCGACGTGACCGCTCCCAGGGCCACTACGACGATAAAACCCGCATCGCTCCACGGTACAAGTCGACCAGCCAGGTAGCCTGTCACAGCCAGGCCCACAAACACGAGCCACGTCGCGATCGGCTGGGCGCGAACCGACGCCCAGCCGGCCGGGGGCGCGGCGCGAACGGTCACGACCGGCACGGCGGGCACCTGTCCGGCCTGCGTCTTGGCCAATTGCCCCGCCAGCACTTCCGCCACTTCGGCTGCGGTCTGAAAGCGGTCGGCCGGATCCTTGGCCAGCAGGCGTTCGACGGTTGCCGCCAGCCACATGGGGATCTCGGCATTGAGCTCGGAAATGGGGCGCGGGGCCGCATCGCAAACCTGCTTGATGACCGCCGGCCAGTTGTCGCCGCGGAAGGGTGCCTGGCCGGTACACATGGCGTACAGCACGCACCCCAGGCTGAACAGATCGCTGCGATGATCGACGCGTTGCCCCAGCGCCTGCTCCGGCGACATAAACTGGGGTGTGCCGGAGACCTCGCCCGGCCGCGTGATGGCCAGGTCGTCGGCCGTACGCGCCAGGCCGAAATCGGTGATCTTGACGCGCTCGACGCCGTTTTCGAGCAGGATGTTGGCCGGCTTGACGTCGCGATGCACCAGCCCCTGCTTGTGCGCCGCGGCCAGGCCCTCCGCGACCTGTGAGCCGATGCGCAGGATCTCGGTCAGCTTCAATGGTGCGGCATCGTCGATCTTCTGCTGCAACGACCGGCCGTCGATGCACTCCATCACCAGGTACGGTGTCTGATCGTCGTTGACGGCGTGGATCATGACGACGTGCGGATGGCTCACCGCGGCGGCGGCCTGGGCCTCGCGCAAGAACCGTCGCCTGGAGGCGCTCTGCGACGCAAGTTCGCCGGCCAGCAGCTTGATCGCCACCACCCGATTGAGCTTTGGATCGAGCGCCCGCAACACGATCCCCATTCCGCCCCGGCCGATCAATTCCCGAACTTCGTACGGCCCCAGGGTGCCCAGGCAGCCGGGCTTGTCGCTGGGGCAAAGCAAACCGCGCGGAATGCCCTGCTCGTCGACGTCGTTTTCGCCACCGGGAGGAGGGTTTCGCCAATCGCCCGCCGGCCGCTGCAAAAAGCTTCCGGCATCATCGTACGCGCGCAAAAGGGCCTCGACGCGCTCGCGCCTTTGCGGATCGGCCAGGCAGGCCGCATCGAGGAACACACGTCGCTCATCGGCACTGGTCTTGCCCAAGGCTTCGACAAAGATCCCCTCGACCGATCGCGGATCGACGTTCGCCATCGGCGGCGGATCGACTGGAGGGGTGGTCGGGGTTTTGCTCGATTCAGACATCGCATGGCTCCAGGCAGTGGATTGTATGGCTCTCTAATTACCCATGCGACGTCCAGGCACCTCGCGCCTCACGAGCGATCGCGCAAGTGGTCGAAGAGCCAGGCTCGGGCAAAAGCCCAGTCCCGTGCCGCAGTAGCCCGTGAAATTCCCAGTGCGTCGGCCGCCTCCTGCTCTTCCATGCCGGCGAAGAACCGCAGTTTGACCAGCTCGGCCTTGCGTGGCTCGATGGCCGCGAATTGGCCGAGCGCCTCGTCGAGGGCCAGCACGTCTTCGCGCGGTCCCTCGAAGGCCAGATCGACCGCTTCCAGCTCAACGGCATCCAAATCGACTCGCTGGCGTCCACCACCGTGACGCAAACGGTGCTTGCGGCGGGCATTTTCCACGAGAATCCGCCGCATCGCCTCGGCCGCCGCGGCGAAGAAATGCCGCCGGCCGCTCCATGCCCCGGGACGGTCGCCCTTGACCAGCCGCACAAACGCCTCATGCACCAGTGCCGTGGCCTGCAATGTCTGACCGGGACGTTCGCGCGCCAATTGCGCCGCCGCGACGCGGCGCAATTCGTCGTAGACCAAAGTCAGCAGCTCTTCGCTCGCTCTCGGATCGCCCTCGTCGATAGCCGACAAGATGCCAGTGACGTCGTTCATGCGGAGCACACAAGCGGGGCCTGCGACAACATCTACCAGCATAGCCGTCGGAGTTGAGGACTTCCATTGTTGGAAATGAAGGTGCGAACCCCAAGACCGGCGCTCGTGTCTCACCCGAAATGGGAACTGGCATGCGCCGCGATCGGGGCGAGCACCGCAAGGCCCGGCAGCTCTGCTGCCAGGTGGCCGACACGCTGAACTACGCGCTGGGCGACGACGCGTTGTTGGCCGGGCTGTTGGTGGTGGCGGTCGAGCCGGCGCCCGACAGCTCTTGCCTGCTGGTCACGCTCTCGCCACAACTTGCCGACGAGCCGCTTGACGTTCAGGCCATTCTGGCGCGGCTGGAGGCGTCGGGCGGGCGATTGCGTTTCGAGGTCGCTTCGGCGATTACGCGCAAACGGGCGCCGAAACTGCTTTTTCGCCTCGTCGGCTATGCGATCGATTGCAGGTGATCGGCCCACCGTTCGCGCGAATCGAACGAACGGCACCTCTCGTGGCTACTTTTCTTGCCCTACATCAACTGCGACCCTCGCAAACCGTTCGCAAGGGCGTTCACGGGCATACGCCCTGGAATGACGCTGGAAGAGGTTGAAGTCGAGTTTCGTCGCGAGTTCAACGGCACCCTGCCATCGCACCGCTACGAACCCAGCTCTTGGCACTACTGTCTCGATCCAAACGATGGCCGGTTCAACGCGGAGATCATTTCGATTGGAGTTCGTGAAGGCCGTGTTGTCACCGCTGAGTACCTGCCTGACTAAACCCATAACTCGACCGCCACGCACGGGGGTACACCAGCGCTGGTTTAAGTTGAGTCTGAATTCCGATGGGCCATGAAAAACCTGAAAAACGCTCGAGAAGCCAACCGCCGCAGGCACCCCCGCCTGCTACATTGGCTGGCGAAACGCTCAGCAAGTGTGTATACTTTGATGAGTTCCCGCCTTCCAGTCCCGCCCAATAACCGCCGCTGGGCTCCTGATGCCACGCCTGCCGTGCCTGCCTCTGGATTCGCTCTTCGCGTTGATTGTGATGGTGTTTTTGACATGCGGCGCCGTCGCTGACGAGGCAATCGTCGAGATCGTGCCCGATCCAGCGGAAATCAGGCTCGATGGGCCGGGGGCGACCTATTCGATCCTGGTCCATGGGCGCCGCTCGGATGGCCGCGACGTCGATCTGACCGGGCAAGCCACGTTCCGCTCGCTTGCCGGAGATGTAATGAATGTATCGCCGCAGGGGGAAGTGCGCGGACTGGCCGACGGGACGGGTGAAGTGGAGGTGGAAGTCGCCGGCCAAACGCGGCGCGTGGCCTGCACCGTCGCGGGGAGCCGCCAGACACGGCAATTCAACTTCGAAAACGACGTGGTGCCGCTCCTTAGCCGCTATGGCTGCAACTCGTCAGGTTGCCACGGCAAGGCCGAGGGGCAGAATGGCTTCAAGCTTTCGGTGTTTGGCTTCGACCCCGCAGCCGATTACCAGGCGCTGACGATGCACGACCGCGGCCGGCGCGTGTTTCCCGCCTCGGCCGAACGCAGTCTGTTGGTTCGGAAGGCGACCGGCACCGTGCCGCACGGAGGTGGCGTGCGACTGGCGCTCGATTCGCGCGAGTACGAAATCTTGCGAGGCTGGATCGCCTCGGGCCTGCGTTTCGGCGACGCCGACGATCCGCGGGTTGCGAGCGTAACGGTCACGCCTCGCGAGCGACTCCTGCCGATGGGCGGACGGCAGCAACTGCGCGTCGTGGCCCGCTACAGCGACGGCCGCGAGGTCGACGTGACCCGCCTGACGCGCTTCCAAACGAACAATGAAGCGCTGGCCACCGTCGACGAAACGGGGCTGATCATGGCGGGTGGCGTGCCCGGCCAGGTGGCCGTGATGGCCAGCTTCATGGGGGAGGTCGATCGGTTCCAGGCAATCGTGCCACGCGACGGCGCAACCAACGGCCATCCGCCTTTGGCGGAAGCGAATTTCATCGACGGCCTGGTTTCGACCAAGCTGCGGAAGCTGAACATCGCCCCGTCGCCGGCGGCCGACGACGCCGAGTTGATGCGCCGCGTTTATCTCGACACGATTGGCACGCTCCCCACGGCGGCCGAAGCGAGGCGATTTCTGAGCGACCCACGGCCCGACCGCCGGGCGCGATTGCTCGACGAACTTTTCGAGCGGCCCGAGTTCGCCGATTACTGGGCCTTGAAATGGGCCGACTTGTTACGGGTCGACCGGGTCGCGTTGGGGCATCGCGGCGCCTACGCCTATTATAAGTGGATTCGTGACGGGCTGGCGGCCAACAAGCCGCTCGACCGCTTCGCCCGCGAGGTCGTGCTGGCCGAAGGGCCGTTGGCCGAGGTGCCGCAGGCCCATTTCTACAAGGTCGTGCAGAAGCCGGGCGACATGGCCAGTACATTGTCGCAGGTGTTTTTGGGCGTGCGGATTGCCTGCGCCGAGTGTCACCATCATCCGTTCGACCGCTGGAGCCAGACCGATTATTACGGCATGGTCGATTTCTTCGCCCCACTTGCCCGCAAAACGGCCACACGGGGCGAAGTGGTATTCGCCGCCGGTAACCCCGAGACGAAACACCCGCGGACGGGCGAGACGGTTCGCGCTCATGCCTTGGCAACGCCGGCGCCTGACGAACTGCCGTCGGGCGACCGCCGTGCTGCGCTTGCGCAATGGCTGACTTCGCCCGACAATCCCTGGTTTGCGCGGAACATGGCGAACCGCGTTTGGGCCCATTACCTTGGTCGCGGACTGGTCGAGCCGGTCGACGACGTGCGGGCCACCAATCCTCCCAGCAACCCCGAATTGCTCGACGCACTCGCCGGCCGGCTGATCGAAAGCGGCTTCGACATGCGGGCGTTGATCCGGGCAATTGTCGCCTCGCAAACCTACCAACTGTCGAGCCAGCCGAACGAAACGAACGAGCGCGACGAACAGAATTATTCCCGCGCGCTGCTCAAGCGGATCGACGCCGAAGTGCTGCTCGACGCGGTTTGCCAGACGACAGGCGTGCGCGAGAAGTTCATGGGTGTAGCGGGGGGCTACCGCGCGATCCAGCTTTGGGACAGCGGCGTGGGGCACTATTTCCTCAAGCTGTTCGGGCGACCGGTTCGGCAGACGGCATGCGAGTGCGAGCGCAACGGCGAGGCGAGCGTGGCCCAGGTGTTGCACTTCCTCAATTCGCCTGAGATCCACGCTAAGTTGAGCCATGAGGGGGGGCAGGTCAAACGTCTGGTTGAGGCGAATGCCGACGATGGCAAACTGACTGAGGAACTTTACCTCACGTTTTACAGCCGTTTCCCCAGCGACGACGAGAGGCAATTGGCCGTCACCTACCTCGCCGCACGGGCGGACCAGAGGCGCCGCGCCGCGGAAGATCTGGCATGGACTATGCTGAACTCGTTAGAATTCATATTCAACCATTGATGTTCCGCGAGAGGCGAGCGGGGGCGTAAGCCCCCCGGTGATTCCTGTGTGACGGCCAATTGGAGAAACGACGATGAGCCGCAATCATGGCTTTTGCGATGGTCTTCACCGCCGCGATTTGCTGCGCGTGGGCTCGGCCGGCCTGTTCGGCACGGGCTTTTCATTGGCCGGGCTGTTGGCGGCCGAAGCGCAGGCCGCGGCCGAACCCACCAGGCCGGCGGCCGACAAACGTAACGTTTCGCTGCTTATCCTGTACCTCAAGGGCGGGCTCAGCACGATCGACACGTTCGACATGAAGCCCAACGCCCCGGCCGAGTTTCGCGGCGAATTCAGCCCGATCGCTTCCAACGTCGAAGGCATTCAAGTCGGCGAACATTTGCCTCGCGTGGCGCGGCAGATGGACAAGTTCTCGCTCATTCGCTCGTTTGGACACCGCAACTCCGACCATGGCGCGGCCGATCATTACATGCTAACGGGCTACCATCCGGTGGCCGGGTTTAATCCGAGCATCAAGCCCAACAACCAACGGCCGTCGCATGGTTCGATTGTGGCCCGTAAGCTTGGTCCGCGAGGCTCGGTGCCCGCCTACGTTTGCGTGCCGAGAATGCACGAGAGCGGCGGGGCGGCCTACCTCGGTCCGGCTGCTGAACCCTTTGTGATCGAGGCCGACCCTGCCGCCCCCGACTTCGCCGTGCCCGACATCGTGCCGCCGCTGGTGATCGAGGCCGATCGTGTCGCCTCGCGCCGCGAACTGCTGGCGCGGGTCGACCGCTTCCAGCGGGGCGAAGAAGCCAAGGCAAACCGCCGCGCCGCCACAGTCGACGCCTTCCGCTCGCGCGCCTTCGATCTGATGACCTCGTCCGAGGCCAAACGAGCTTTTGACATCCAGTCCGAGCCCGATGCACTGCGCGACGAATACGGCCGGCACACGCTCGGACAATCGTGCCTCATGGCCCGGCGGCTGGTCGAGGCGGGCGTGCGCTGCGTCACCGTCGAGCACACCAACTGGGATACGCACGACAACAACTTCGCGACGCTCAAGAAAGAACTACTTCCTTATCTCGACTCGGCGCTGTCGACCTTGTTCCGCGATCTGGCCGACCGGGGCCTTTTGGACACGACCTTGGTGATGGTCACCGGCGAATTCGGCCGCACGCCACGGATCAACGCCAATGCCGGCCGCGACCACTGGGGTCCATCATTCACTGTTGCACTCGGCGGCGGTGGACTGAAGGGAGGCATGGTCATCGGCAAGTCGGACGCGCGGGCCGAAAAACCGGCCGAGAACCCTTACGGTCCCGAAGACCTCTCGGCCACGATGTATCACCTCCTGGGCATCGACCCACAAGACGAGTTCTACACGCCTGAAGGCCGTCCCGTGAAACTCGCCAACGACGGCCGGCTGATTCATGAGTTGATGTGAGGAACACGATGAGGAGCCAGGAGCCAGAAGTGGGTAGCCAGAAGGCACAAGGCAGGACGCCTGACGCCCAATCTTCCAATTCGCAATTTACAATTTGCAATTTACAATTTGCAATCTCGGCTCGTCAATCACTTCCCGTTTCCGCTGTTCGCTCCGACCACCGGTCGCTTCGTGCTCTCGCCTGGCTACTGTTCTGTGCTTATTGCCTTCTCGTCGCCGACGCCGCGCGCGCTGATGAGCCGGCGGCCAGCTTTATTTTTCCGGCCGGCGGTCAGAGAGGCACGCAAATCGAGCTCCGCGTGGGGGGGCTCTGCCTGCACGACGGCGCGGCGTTCGAGCTCATCGGAACTGGAGTGACCGCATCGCCGCGCATCACGCCTACCGAAACAATCTGGTTCGAAGGCCCAATCATCCCCCTGCCCTTCTCGCAGCAGAAGGAAGACTACCCCAAAGACTACTCAGGCGCAATGGCCATCGCCCCCGACGCAACGCCGGGCCTTCGTTATTGGCGGCTGGCGACGTCGCAGGGAGCCACCCCGGCAATGAAGTTCGTCGTCGGAGAGTTGCCCGAAGTGATCGAAAAAGAGGTCGCGGGGGAAGCCATGCCCGTGCCGGTCACGCTGCCGGTGACGATCAACGGCCGCATCTTTCCACGCGAAGACATCGACGAATGGTCGTTCACCGCGCGGCAAGGCGAAACGATCCGCGCCGAGGTTCACTCGGCCCGGCTCGGCTATCCGCTTGAAGCGCGGCTCGTGCTCGCCGATCCGGCGGGCAAGCCCTTGGCCGAGGACACCGGTTCGTTGGCGGGCGACTGCCTGGTGCGCGCGACGGCACCAGCCGATGGGACCTACTCGTTACGGATTCACGACGTCAACTTCAGCGGTTTGCAACATTTCGTCTACCGGCTGACCATCACCCATGGTCCGCATGTCGAACGGGTTTTCCCTTTGGGAGGCCGGCGCGGCGCCGCCACGCAATTCGAGCTCTCGGGCCAGGCATTGCCCGCCGAGCCGGTCGCCATCGCCTTGCCGGCCGACGGGCCGCGGTACTACCGCCACCGCCTCGACCTGGCAGGCGGGCAGACCAACGCTTTTGCGATCGAGCTCGATGATCTGCCTGAGCAAATGGAAGCAGAGCCTAACGACACGGCGACGCAAGTTGCACCGCAGACCGTGCCTGCCGTGTTCAACGGCCGCATCGACAAGCCGGGCGACGTCGATTGTTGGGCGATCGCGATGAAACAGGGCCAACCGCTTGAAATCGACCTGCGCGCCGGTCGTCTCGGGTCGCCGCTCGAGGCGGAGCTGGTCGTATTCGACGGCGCGGGCAAAGAACTCACTCGCGCCACCGAGGGGGCGAGCGTTCAAATCGGAGCTGCGGCCGACACGACGTACACGATGCAGGTCTCTGATGCTTTTCGATCACGTGGCGGACCGGCCTTCGCCTACCGCTTACGCATCGCTCCCGTGCCGGCGCCCGACTTCGCTTTGAACTTCGCGACCGACGCAGTCACGCTCTACCGCGGCGCCCAGGCGAAACTGCGAGTCACGACCCAACGATCGGGCGGGTTTTCCGGTGCCATCAAGCTCGACGTGGCCGGCTTGCCTGAAGGCGTGGCGGCGGCCCCCGCGGAAATACCCGCCAATCAGCCCCAGGCTGAACTGACGCTGACCGCTGAAAAGAACGCCAAGATCCGTACGGCGCAGATTTTGGTTCGCGGCACGGCCGAAATCGCCGACAAGCCGGTCACGCGCGCCGCGCTCTTGGCCGCCGCCGCCGGCCTCGTCGGGCCGCCAGACGGATTGGAAATTGACAATGTGCTCTTGGCCGTGTCGATGCCGACGCCGTTCAAGGTCGTCGGCCGGTACGACATTACGTTCGTTCCCCGCGGCAGCGTTTATCGCCGGCACTACAAAATCGATCGCGGCGGTTACGAAGGACCGCTGGTGGTGCGGATGGCCGATCGTCAGATGCGGCACCTGCAAGGCGTCAGCGGTTCGAGCACCACGGTGCCCGCCGGTGCAACCGAATGCGATTATCCGGTGTACTTGCCCCCTTGGATGGAGCTGGCACGGACCAGCCGGGCTTGCGTGATGGCTGTGGGCGTCATCATCGACGCCGACGGCAGCCAGCACACGGTGAGTTTCACATCGCAGAACCAGAACGAGCAGATCGTGGCCTTGGTCGGTCCGGGGCCGTTGTCGCTACGTCCTGACGAAGCCTCACTCGTCGCCCGGCCTGACCGCGAGGTTGAGGTTGCTTTGAGCCTGGCCCGCGATGCGACCGTGCGGGTTCCGGTTCGGATAGAGCTGATCGTACCCTCGCACATTGCCGGTATCAGTGCCGAGCCGGTCGTGCTCGCCGCCGGCGAGGAACGAGCATCGTTGCGGTTGCGTTTCGCCCATGAGATCGGTCCGTTGAACATGCCGTTGGTCGTGCGGGCCACAGCGCAATCGGAACCGCCCGTCGTCGCGGAGACGAAGCTGGAGCTAGTGGCGGCGGACTGACGTTTCACTCACTGTTTCGGTTTCAGCACATCCATGATCGCCGTCATGGCGTTCTGCTCTCGCACCGCGACCGGCGATCCGTCGAGCCCGTTGAGTGCCAGTTGACTCAGATACACCAGTGGCGACATCAACTGCTCGTGAAAGCGGCGGTAGGCCGCCGCCACCGCGGCCTGCTCGTCGTCGGAATCGATCGATTCGGCGCCTTCGAATTGCCGTGCGTTGTTGACCCGGAACATCTCGAATACGAGCTTCTCCTCGACACGTTTGATCAGAATCCGCAGTCCGGCCGGATCTGGCCGTAACCGGGGTGAACGCGCCAGTTGTTCGGCCAGCCGACGTGCCGGCGGGCTGCCGTCGTCGTCGATTTGAACCGGCAGGGCGATGTCCAGAAGCCGTAACACGACCGGCGAGGTGTCGAGCACCGGATCGAGCAACTTGACGCACTCGTTGCCGCGGCCGGAACGAAAGGCGCTTTCGGCGGCAATCGCTTGCAGCCGAGCGCGCAACAGCTTCTCGGCCTCGATAGGCAACTTGTCCAGCGCGGCGCGAGCCAGGTTGGCGGCCTCTTCGAAACGCCCGCTGGCCAGAGCGGCTTCGGAGGCGAAGGCGTCGAAATAGGGCATGGCGTCTGGATGATCCTCGGCGGAGCGCGTCCGCTCGACGGCGGCCGTGGCCACGCCCGGCGGTAAGGCGCGGATCAAGCCCATCAATACCCAAGGTTCGACCCCGTCGCGCCCAGCCAGGTAGGGGCGGAACAGATCGACCAGCGTCTTGTCGTCGAGCAGTTTCGTCAGCTTGCGCTCAAGGGTCCAGGCCTCGAATTCCAGGGCTTTCCGCCGGTCGTCGACGGCTCTGGCGGCAAAGGTGGTCGTCAGGTCATTCTCGCGGTATTGCGCCAACCGCACTTGCAATACCGACCAGAGGGTCAGGTGCGTGGCCAGCGTCCGCTCGATTCCGGTTTGGGTGGAGCTGCCCGCGCGGTCCGGGCGGTCGAAGGCGCGGCGCGCGAGCCGTTCGGCTTGTTTTATTTCACCGACGGCCAGCAACAACCGCGTGAGCACCAGGTCGACTTCCCCCTGGTCGTATTGCCAGTCGGAAGGCTCACGGACGGCACGGTGCGATTGACCTTTTTTCAGGGCATCAACGGCTTCACCATAACGCGATTGCTGCACGAAGAGTCGGGCCAGGTACGTGTAGGCCGTGCCGCGGAACTTGGGCACGCCGGCGTTGACCGAATTGACATACGCCAGTTCGGCCTTGTCGAAGCGGAAATCCATCAATGCGGCCTCGCCGAAGTTGCTCCACCATAATGGTTCCGTCGGTTCGGCCGCCGCGAGTTGTTCGAACGCGTCGTAGCACGGCCCGCGGCGGCGGCGCTGGAACTCCAGTGCGCCCCGGTCGTTTTTCACCGTGCGGGTCCAACGCCCCGTCCGCTCGGTTGCCACAATCGCGGCTTCGGCCTCGTCGAACCGCTTCAGCCGCAACAGCGGCCAGGTCTTCATTTGCGGTATCGGTTCATAGATTTGCTCCAGCAGTTCGACCACCCGCAACGCCTCGCGGTCGCGGTCCAGCGATGTCAGCACATAGTACTCATAATGGAGCACGCGCAAATACCACTCGCGGCTGTCAGCGTCGGCGGGGTTCTCGCGGCCGCGCCTGTCGAGAAGGTGCCTTAGCACGCGAAACTGGTAGAGCGCCTTGGGAGGGTTCGCCTCTCCCGAATCGAGCGCCGAGGCGCGGGCGAACATGGCGGCAACCGATTGCGGATTGGCGCGCAATACCTGCTCGGCCAACTCACGTCCACGGACGTACTTCCGGTCGTAGACGGCCGCCAGCGCCTCGCGTTCTTCCGGCGAGGACTTCTTGGCCGCGCCTTCGTCACTGATGTAGCGCCAGATTCGGTTCTGCTCTTCGCGGTACCGCTCACCAGCCTCTTTATCGAGTGGGTCGGGTCTTTCCTGCACCGGAATGATCCGAGGAAAGTCGGCGGCAACCTTCTGAAATGGGGCGTCGGGGTATTCGCTCTCCAAGGAATCGGGCTGGAATCGCACGCCGATCGGTACCGCGATGGCCAAAACCACACCCACCGCAGCGACCAAAAACGTCAATTTACGCCGTGAGAACGTCATGGGTCCAGAATCCTCCGGGAATGTCGCCATGACTATCTAAGCGGCGGGAATCGAGCAGAAGGCTCAGGTCGACCCGCGAATTTCGACCCCCAATTTCTGCGCCAATGCCGTCAACTGCGACCAGTTTCCTTGGTCAAGCGGGATTCCCTCGGATTGACGTTGGGCCAGCACGCGGCGCTCAGGGTCGCCCGGGAGCTGGATGGCATCGCACCCCTCGACGCGCGGGCAGCCGCGCATGAAAGCGACGAGCTGGGCGATCTCGGCGGCAAAATGGGACGCCCCGCCCAGGTGTTCCGGGTCGAGCGCGAGCATGAACACGCAGTTGCCATTCTGGTTGATCGGTTTCTCGCGGATCGTAACCCCGCCTGACAGCGCCCCCGCGAAAATCTCGACAATCAGCCCCAGCCCAAAGCCCTTGTAGGCCTGCGGTCCGCCCATAGGAAGTATCGTGCCGGGAGGGTTCGCGTAGAGGGTGTTGGGGTCGTTTGTAGGCCGGCCCTCGGCATCCAAGAGCCAATCGTCGGGACATCTCTGGCCGGCGATCTTCTTGACCCGAACCTTTCCCTCAGCCGTGGCGCTCGTGCCGAAATCGAGCACCAGCGGCTCGTTGCCGTGGGGCACACCGAATGCCAATGGATTTGTGCCCAGCCGCGGCGCCTTGCCACCGGGCGGGGCGACACGGCGGGCATGGCCGTGGGTGTTGACCATGATCATCGAAACCAGTCCGGCCGCCGCGGCCTGCTCGCAGTATTCGCCCAACCGGCCGATGTGGCCCGCGTGGATCAGCGTTCCCACGCAAGTGCCGGCCGAGCGGCCTTTGGCAATCGATCGTTCCATCAGCCGCCGCGCTTGCGTCTGGCCAAAACCCCAGCCGCCGTCGGCCACCAAGGTCGTTTCCGACTCACGGACCACCGTGAACTCGGCTCCTGGAACCACTTCGCCCTTGGTGACGGTGTCGAGATAAAAGGGGATCCGCATTACACCGTGCGAGTCGTGCCCGCGCAGATTGGCGCCCACCAGGCTGGCCGCCACCAGCCGCGCCTCGTCGCGGCTCACGCCGCCGGCGGTCAGGAGTTCGGTTGCGAAATCGGTCAGTGTCGTGGCTTGAATGGAAGGCATGGGGAACCTGGTGAGGGGTACAGTGGTGAGTAGTGAGTAGTAAGTGGACCTTCTTTCGGAACTTGACCTATACAGCTCGAATTCATCCAGTTTGTATCGACTCTCTTCGCCGGCGTCCATTCGACCGATCCTTGAAGGTAAATCCTGACCACTCTACCTCTCACCACTCCACCCCTCACCTCTCTGTCTCAGCGCTTCGAAGACCGTGATGGCGACCGAATTCGAGAGGTTCAAGCTGCGGGCTTCAGAGCGGATCGGAATTCGCAGCAACCGCTGACGATTGGCTTCGATCAGGCTCGGCGGAAGCCCGCTCGACTCGTTGCCGAAGACGAACACGTCGCCCTCCTGGAAGCGAACCGTAGTGTAGCTCCGTTCGGCCTTCTTGCTGAAGAAATAGGGTTGCCGGTTCGGCAGCTTCGCAACGAGCGCAGACCAGTCGTCGACGACTTCCCACTGGAGGTGTTCCCAGTAATCGAGTCCGGCGCGGCGGAGGTAGTAATCGTCGACCCGGAAACCCAGCGGCCGGACGAGCCAGAGCTTGGCCCCCGCCGCGACGCAGGTACGGCCGACGGCGCCCGTGTTGTGGGGTATCTCCGGCTGATGGAGAACGACGTGTAAGCGCGGTTCATAATTCACTCAACCATGATACAACCTCGATTCATTCCTGGCTAAGTACGACGCGATGGTTGAGAACGCCCTGCTCCGCGAATTCCGCCAATGGGTCCGCGATAACAGCCGCCCGACCAACCGTGCTGATCCCACCTGGTCCCTTGGTGCGCACGGTTACACGACAAAGCAGAAAGTAGGTCACCAGGCTGGAATGCCAGACCTACCAGAGAGGTGGTATCTTCGGGAGGTAACCGCTCGACAGGCGCCATGGTGCCACGTACACTTGGAACCATCATGGTCGAATTGGACAGATTGCAGAGGGCGGCTCAGGCCGCGCGCCGCGACTTGCTTGCCCGTCGCGGGCCGCAAGGGCATTGGGTCGGCGAGCTTTCGAGCTCCGCACTTTCCACCGCCACCGCCGTCAGCGCCCTGGCCTTGGTGCGCCGCCAAGTTCCGGCGACCGATGGTCCCGTGCGGCACGCCGCCAATGATGACGGAAAGCTCAGCGAGTTGATCGTCGGTGGGCTAGGTTGGCTGGCGGGTGCCCAGAATCCCGATGGAGGCTGGGGCGACACCGACCGCAGTCTTTCGAATATCGCCACGACGATGCTCGTGCGGGCGGCGTTTCAACTCACTTGCGTACCGGCCGACCGGCCTGACATGCTCGAGCGGGCCGATGCTTACATCAAGTCACAAGGGGGCATTGCTGGATTGCGTCGCCGCTATGGCAAAGACAAGACGTTCGCCGTGCCGATTCTGACGAATTGCGCGTTGGCCGGTCTGGTACCGTGGCGCGAGGTTTCACCCCTGCCTTTCGAATTGGCGTGTTTGCCTCAATCGTGGTACCGGTTTCTTCGCCTGCCGGTCGTCAGCTACGCGATTCCCGCCTTGGTGGCCATCGGCCAGGCACGTTTTTTCCACCGCAAGCCGCGCAATCCTCTGGCCCGGCTGGTGCGCGGGCTTTCGGTCGACAAGAGCCTGCGGGTGCTCGACGAATTGCAGCCCGCCAGCGGTGGGTTCCTCGAAGCGACCCCCTTGACGAGTTTCGTAGTAATGAGCCTGGCCGGCATCGGCCAATCGCGGCACCCCGTAGCGCGGCGCGGCGTCGATTTCCTGGTCGGTTCGGTCCGGGCCGATGGGTCGTGGCCCATTGATACGAATCTGGCTACTTGGGTTACGACGCTCTCTATCGAAGCGCTGGCCGCTGGCGGCACGAAGGAACTCGACGCGACGCTTGGCAATGAGTGCGTCGAATGGCTTTTGAACTGCCAGTGCCGCGAAGTCCACCCTTACACGGGCGCGGCCCCGGGTGGCTGGGGTTGGAGCGACCTGAGCGGCTCGGTGCCTGACGCCGACGATACTGCCGGCGCGCTCTTAGCCCTTGGTTCGGTGCGTCGCTCGCGCGCGGCGAGCAGCACGACTGACGCCGAATTTGCTCGCTTCGATAATGCGGCCGCGGTCGGCGTGGGTTGGCTGCTCGACCTGCAAAACTCCAACGGCGGGTGGCCGACGTTTTGCCGCGGCTGGGGCAAATTACCGTTTGACCGCAGCGGCACGGACCTGACGGCCCACGTTTTGCGGGCGTTGTCGGTCTGGACCGGTGTAACCGCGGGCGAAGCGGCACCACTGGCAAATGGCGATCGTGCGCGGGTGGCCGACCCGCTGCGCAGGTATCCCAGCGTTAGTCCCCCGCTGTCGCCACCGGTGGCACAAAGTGGGCGAGCGGTGTGGGAGCAGCGGTTGAGCATGGCCGTTCAGCGCGGATTCGAGTTCTTGGCCCGTGAGCAAGCGCGAGATGGAAGCTGGCATCCGCTGTGGTTCGGCAACCAGCACCATCCACGCGAAGCAAATCCGGTGTACGGCACCGCGCGTGTGCTAATGGCCTACCGCGATTATGGCCAGCTCGACTGCCCGGCGGGCCAACGAGGGTTGAACTGGCTTGCGAAGGCACAAAACACCGATGGAGGTTGGGGCGGTTCGTCCCTGACTCAGAGGGCCCGCTCAAGCGTTGAAGAGACGGCCTTGGCCATCGAAGCGCTGCTTGGGGCGATGCAGGCGGGCGCTTCGCAAAGTATTGTGGAAAAAGGACTTGCCTGGCTCGTGAAGGCGGTCGAAGCAGGCGAACACCTGGAAAGTTCACCGATCGGTTTCTACTTCGCAAAGTTGTGGTATTATGAGGCCCTATACCCGTTGATCTTCACGGTTTCTGCGCTCTCTCGAGCGGTGCCTCGCCCGAGCCCGTTCGCGGAATGCCGGCCCGCCTTACTTACCGAACCCACCCCCGCACGCTGATCGAGCACCACGACTTTGGCAACAGCACCCGTCGAACCAACACTGCTTGACCCGTCCGCGGAACCAATCTCGTCGCGGAAGTCGCGCCGCCGCAACACCAGCCATCTCAAACTTGTGCCTGAAACCAAGGCGCAGCGCGAAGGGCTCCGCGCCCGCTGCGCCGAGGTGGCCTCGCGGCTCGACAAATCGCGTCCCATCGGCAAGGATGAATTGGAATCGATCGCCCGCCGCACGCTCGACGAAGCGCACCTCGCCGAGGGTTTTCTGGGCTGGACGATGGTAACACTGGCCACGTCGTTCTGGCGAGAGCAGGTGGCGGGTGTCCCCTACGAGCGGCGGCTGTTTCTCTTACCACATTGTCTGAAGCACGCCGAAGGCTGTCCGGCCGAATACGACGACTACGGCCTCGACTGCCGTCGTTGCGGCGCGTGCAGCATCGCCGATTTCCGCACGCGGGCCGAGGACCTGGGCTACAAGGTGCTGGTGGCCGAAGGCTCGCCGATTGTACTTAAGATCATCGTCGGGGGTTATATCGACGCGATCTGCGGCGTGGCCTGCCTCAACGTGCTGGAGAAGGCGATCGACAAGATCTTGCTCGCGGGCATCCCTTGCATGGCGGTGCCGCTCTTATCGAGCGATTGCCGCAATACCTCGGTCGACGAAGACTGGGTGATGGAAATGATCAATCTCCAGCACGCGGCGCCTCAGCAGCAAACGAAAACCTACGTACACCTGATGCGCTCCGCGGCCGGATTGTTCGAGCCGGCGGAACTCGAACGGCTCGCGCCGCGAATGCGCGGCGGCCCGAGGCTTGCCCAGCTCAACGGGCAGGGGATCGCCGGACTTGACCCGATCGCAGGCACCGAGGCCATCGCCTATGACTTCCTTTCGAAGGGTGGCAAGCACTCGCGTCCGTTCATCACCTTGGCCGTGTATGACGCGCTGACGGGGGGCGCCGGCACGTCGGCCGAAGGAGCCGAGAAGTTGGCAGAGCTCTCCCCATCGGTGAAACGCGCCGCGATGTCGATCGAAACGTTTCACAAGGCCTCGCTGGTCCACGACGACATCGAAGACGACGACCAGTTCCGCTATGGCGAGCCGACGCTGCATCGCAAGTACAGCACAGCGACGGCGATCAACGTGGGCGATTACCTGATCGGCATGGGCTACCGGCTCATCAGCCGCGACGCCGCCGCGATTGGACCGGACGCGGCCGCCGACATCCTCGACCGGCTCGCCGACGCCCACATGAAGCTCTCGGAGGGTCAAGGGGCCGAATTGCTTTGGCGTGATTCGCTCGACAAACGGCTCACGCCCCTCGACGCCTTGAAGATCTATGCCCTCAAGACGGCCCCAGCCTTCGAAGCGGCCCTTTACTCGGGCCTGCGGTTGGCGGGCCCCCCCGGCGACGGCGCAGCTTGGGTCAGCCCCTTCGCCAGGCATTTGGGCGTCGCCTTCCAGATTCTCAACGACCTCAACGACTGGCGTGGCGACGACCACAACAAGCTTGTGGCGGGAGGCGATCTGCTGGGCGGACGGCCCACCGTGCTGTGGGCTTTGGCTCTCGAGGGACTCGGCGAGGCCCAACGGGCCGAGTTGACGGCCCTGGTCGCCGCGGAACGTATCGACGAAGAGACCGTCGCTCGCGTGCGCCGGCTCTATCAAGCCGCCAACGTGTTCGACAAAGCCACGCGGTTGGTCGACAAGTACCAAGAGCGCGCCGAGGCCGTGGCTGACGAAGTGCAAGGCGAGGAGCTCCGGCGCTTGCTCTACTACCTGGTCGATACCGTGTTGGAAAGGTCGCAAGTCGACCAGCCCCAGGTGGTCGTGACGACGCTGGAGCTGGTCGCCAAGAGCATGTAGTGGAATTCGTGAGAATTCCGACGGTCGAAACACGACGGTCGAAACTCTTACGAGTTCAGCTACGGCCGGTGGGTTTTTTCCGCCGCTCGCTTGACCCCTAACCACTCACCACTCACCACCGGGCCATGCCGAGCCAACCGCCCCCCCTGACTCCCGACGTTGCCACGCTGGCACGCCTCTTCTATGACGTGCCCGAGTCACTCGGCGATTTCACCGAAGTGGCTGCCGGCGAATTGCCCGACACGTATCGGCTGTTGTTGGCGCACGATTCCCACATGACGGTCTCCGTCGAAAAGTTCCACGACAGCCCGGTGCGCGTTCGCGTGCTCGACAAGCGCGTCACTCCCACGCATTACGCGAGGAAAATCGTGCTCGAGCGTCAATCGGATGGGCGCGTCGTGCAGTTCGGTATCATGCGGGTCAATTTCACTTGTGTTTCGCTGGCGGTCCGCGACGAGATCGAAAGCGAGGCCACCCCCTTGGGCCGGATTCTGATCCGGCACGACGTGCTGCGCCAAGTGCGACTCTGTTCGCTTTGGCGGATCGCGATGGGGGCGGACCTCACACGGCTGTTCGGGCTTGATGGGCCCGGCGTGACCTACGGCCGCACGGCGTTGATCGAATTCAGCGGCGTGCCCGCCGTCGAGTTGATCGAAATAGTCTCGCCTGTTGACGGTGAGGAAAGCCGCTAGGTGTCGCGTCGTGGCACCCACCACTCACGCAGCGTTTCCGTGAGCGCAGGCCCGCCCTGGGCTATCGAATCACGCCTCGTTGCGGCTACGCGTTTGGTTGAGGCAGCGCGAACCGAGTCCGCGTTAAACGTCAATTCAGCGCTTGCAATAATCGGCGAATCTGGCGGTGGACGTCGGCCGTCTGACGCACTACCAGCGTGCCATGGACCGCGCGGATCACGCCACTGCCACCGGCCCCTTCCCAACTTTCCGGCTCGATAAGATCGGGAATCGACCTGGCCAATTCCGTCGCCGCGGCAGGATTGATTCGCCCGACAGCGAATCCACCCATGCCACCTCCACCCATACCTCCGACCATCTGCGGCATCGGGGCGGCGGGGCTCGTCGCGGGTTTCTGCCCGTCAGGCCCGGCCGCAGGAACTGTGGCAGGCTGGGTTGCGGGGGGAGCATTCGGATTGCCCAGCGGCGCGGGGTTGGCAACGAGCCAGATCGCCGGAAGCTTGTAAACCTTGAGCTGCAAACCCTCATCGCCATCGGCGACCGGTGCGTACGCGTCGAGGCGCTGTTCGGCCAGCCGCCGATCGACCGCGCGCAACGATTTCAGGAGCGTGCTGATTTCGCGATGTACTTCGTAAGTTTGTGAAATGACCAAAGAAAGCGACTTAGGGTGTTCCTTGATCACTCCGGGACCGCCGGTTTCATCCCAGCTCTCGGGTTTGATCGCGGAATCGATCAGCTCAATCAAAACTCTGAACTCCGATCTGCCGCCGATGAGCAGATCGTCGTCGAGCGGCGTCACCAGGTCGGCCACCGGATAAACCCTGGTTGAGAGTATGTTCTCAGCCTCGGCTTTAGTGGTGATCATGAGAACCTCATCACGAATCACGAAGGTCAGCTCGAGCTCACCCAAAAGCAAGTCGAGGGCCGAGCTGAGTTTGACGTCGTGAAGATTCCGCGTGATTGTCGTGTCGCTTCCAACGCCGGCGTCGGCCAGCGCTTTGTTGTCGAGTTGAATTTGGATTTGGTACTGTTGCTTGACGAATTCCACGACGGCCGAGAGTGGCGCGTCGGTGAAGTCAAATACCGTCTCCTGGTCGAGCGCCGCTTCGATAGCGGCTTCTTTCGCGCCGAGCCTCGGCTCGGTTTCCTGTGCCCCGACAAGCGCCGGCAGGAGCAGCACGCAGATTGGCCAGACGAAACGAATCATGGACCTTGGGCGGGGACGACGAATCGACATGATCTTCTCCTTCTCTGTTAGACCGGGTCACGAACGTGACGACAGGCGACCGCACGATTTGCCTCTCACGCCAAGGCGGCCACCAGATCACGAAACTACCACCCCGGCCGACCACCTGCAAGCGAGCAAACAAAAGTCGTCCGTCCAGAAAGGGCTTTTGGGAAAGCAGTGGTTTGAATCACAGCGTCCTCCCATCTCCATGTCCTTCATCCTTCGTCCATTGTCACCGGGGGCTTACGCCCCCCCGCTCGCCTCCCAAGTGGACATGGCCCCACCCTTCGGGTAGCTTGTACTCTAGGTTTCCCGCCGGGCCGGCCGCTGGCCGGTCTTCGTTTCCCACAACTTCCCCCTTACAAGCACCGATCATGTCGAGAAGCCGAGCCGTCGGAATTGACCTGGGGACGACCTACTCCGCCGTCGCCTGGCTGCAAGATTCGGGCAAGACGGCGATGATCGCCAACGCCGACGGCGATGTGCTGACCCCCAGCGTCGTGTTGTTCGAAGACGGCGACGTGCTGGTGGGCAAGGAGGCCAAAAAAGTTGGCGTGCTCAAGTCAGCTCGTTTTGCCGAGTGCGTCAAACGTGATATGGGAAGCATCGTCTATTCCAAGCCGATCTGCGGCGAGTTCATGCCGCCGGAGGTGATCCAGGCCTGGATTCTCAAGAGGCTCAAGGCCGACGCAGTACGCGCATTGGGGCCCGACATGCGCGTGGTGATCACCGTGCCCGCCTTCTTCGACGAACCCCGTCGGAAGGCCACCGCCGACGCCGGGGCGATGGCGGCACTGCCGGTGCTGGACGTCGTGAACGAACCCACCGCTGCCGCCCTGGCATTCGGCGAAGAGTTGGGCTACCTTTCGCCTTCGGGTGATACAAAGGAGCCCTTGAAGGTCTTGGTCTACGACCTGGGCGGCGGTACGTTCGACGTCACGCTCTTGGACATGCGGCCGGGCGACCTGCGGACGTTGGCCACCGACGGCGACGTACGACTCGGCGGACGCGACTGGGACATGCGTCTGGCCGATTTCGCCGCCGAACAGTTCATCCACGAACACCGCGAGGATCCCCGAGAAAACCCCGCCAGCTTGCAACGTCTGCTGGTCGAGGTCGAAGAGGCCAAGCGCACCCTGAGCGCTCGGCAACACGCCACGATCCGCGTCGACCACACCGGCAGTACGTCCACAATCAAGGTCTCGCGCGAGCAGTTCGAGCAGATCACCGCCGACCTGCTCGAACGCACGTCGTACACCACGCGGCAAGTGCTGGCCGCCGCCGGACTGACCTGGACCGACGTCAACCGTGTGCTCTTGGTGGGCGGGTCGACGCGGATGCCGATGGTCGCTCGTATGTTATTCGAGCTTTCGAAGATCACGCCCGACCAGCGTGTACACCCGGACGAAGCGGTTGCCCGCGGCGCGGCGATCTACGCCGGCTACCTCATGGCCACGCAGCCCGACAGCCTCAAGCAACCGACCTTCACCGTCACCAACGTCAATTCACACAGCCTGGGAATCGAAGGGATCGACCCCAAAACGACGCGCAAGCGCAACGTGATCGTGATCCCGCGAAACACGTCATTGCCGGCAAAGGTCAAAGAGCGGTTCGTGACCAAGAGCGAGAACCAGCGATCGATCGTGGTGCAGGTGCTCGAAGGCGAGAGTTCGACCCCCAGCGAGTGTACCGAGATCGGCCGAACGGTTCTCCGCGATCTGCCGCCAGGCTTGCCCAACGGCTGGCCGGTGGAAATCACGTATGAATACGGCAGCAACGGACGGTTGAAAGTCACGGCCGTGGTGCCCGGCACCCACCGCGAAGTGAACCTGGAGCTCGAACGCGAAGGAGCGCTGACCGAAGAAAAAGTCGCCAGGTGGAAGCAGGCCGTCAGCGTCGAGGGCGGGTTCGACGCCTTCGGTGCGCTGGTGGCCGAAGAATTGAAATCTCTCAAGCCTGGCAATGCCTATGCGCCGGTGCCGGCCGCCAGCACACAGGCCGCTCAAGCCTCGACCCAAGCAGTCAAGGCCACGCTCGTAAGCCCTTCGGCGGCCTCCGCTCCGGCGGTGAAAGCAACACTGGTAGCGCCGGGCACACAAAGCGCGATTCCGCTGCACGCGACTGCGCCTATGCCCACAAAGCCAATGCCTGCAAAGCCGCTGGCCTCCACGCCACTTCCAATTCAGCCGCAGCCGCAGGTCCAAGGGCAAGCTGCTCCGCAGCAGGGGGGAGCTGCGGCACCCCGCCAGGTGTGGTCGAACCCCGTGCTGCATTCGCAACCCGGTGCCGGCCCCTCCGCAGCGCCACATCCCGCCGGCGCCGCCCCTGGATACGCAATTCCGGCAGCGCAGCGACCTCTCTTGGCCGCGGCGCAAACGGCAGCCTCACCGTTACTTCAGGCCGATCCGAATCTTCATTCCGCCACGCCCTCGATTCCGCCCCGCCGCTCCGGCGCCAAGGGACCGATCGTGACGACGGTGGGTTTCGGCCTCTCGGCCATCGTTGGGTTGGCGATCGGCTATTACGTGCTTTGCTATGCGAACCCCAACGGGAATTTCCTCCATCTCCCACCTGGTTGGTTCCCGTGGAAGGTCGAGCAAGCCGATGCAGTTCCTCAGCCAACTGACAACTGATCACTGGCAACTTCCTCCATGCCTCATCCCACCTCACCTGCCGTCGGCATCGACCTGGGCACGACATTTTCGGCCGTGGCGCGGCTCGACGAAACGGGCCGGCCGGTGACCGTGCCAAACGCCGAGGGCGACCTGACGACGCCTAGCGTCGTGCTCTTCGATGGTGACGACGTGGTCGTGGGCAAGGAAGCTGTCAAGGCCCTGCCCACCGAGGCCGAGCGGATCGCCGAATGCGCCAAACGCGATATGGGCTTGCGCGAGTACCGCAAGACGGTGGGTGGCGTCGCCTATCCGCCCGAAGTGCTGCAGGCTTTCGTGCTCAAGAAGCTCTGCGACGACGCTTCGCGGCAGATCGGTCCGTTCGAGCGGGCGGTGATCACCGTACCCGCCTATTTTGACGAAGTGCGACGCAAGGCGACACAAGACGCGGGCTTCATGGCCGGGCTCGAGGTGCTCGACATCATCAATGAGCCGACGGCCGCCGCCGTGGCCTTCGGCTTCCAGCAAGGCTTTTTGAACGCCAAGGGCGAGGCCCACGCGCCGCAGAAGGTGCTGGTCTACGACCTGGGGGGTGGCACGTTCGACGTGACGCTGATGGAGATCAAGGGCACCGAATTCACCGCTTTGGCCACCGACGGCGACGTCCAGCTCGGAGGCCGCGATTGGGACCAGCGGCTGGTCGACCTCGTCTGCGAGCAATTCCTCAGGCAGCACCAGAATGACCCGCGATTCGACCCACGCACCGATCCATGCACGGCCGGCGCCCTGTGGCGCGAGTGCGAAGACGCCAAGCGCGCGTTGTCGGCGCGGAAAAAAGCCTCAGTCACCTGTCAATTCCGTGGTGAATCGCTGAGGGTCGAGATCACGCGGGAGCAGTTCCAGGAAATCACCCGCGACCTGCTGGACCGCACTCAGTTCACCACCCGGCAAGTGCTCCGGTCGGCCGACCTCGACTGGGGTAGCATCGACCGCGTACTCCTGGTCGGCGGCTCGTCGCGGATGCCGATGGTGGTCGACATGTTGCGGCAGGTTTCTGGCAAGGAGCCCGACGCCTCGGTCTCGGCCGACGAGGCGGTGGCCCAGGGTGCGGCGTTGCAGGCCGGGCTGGTGCTGGCCAAGCACGAGGGAAGAGCGCCGGCCTTCAAGGTCAAGAACGTCAACTCGCACAGTCTGGGGGTCGTCGGCACCGATCCGGCAACGCAGCGAAAACGGACTGCCGTGCTGATCCCGCGGAACACGGCATTACCGGTCAAGGCGCGGCGCGTGTTCAAGACCCAAAAGGACGGCCAGGACTCGGTACTGGTGCGGATCGTCGAGGGAGAAAGCCCCTCGCCCGAGGCCTGCACGCCGATCGGCACCTGCGTGATCCGCGACCTGCCGCCGAACTTGCCGTCGCGTTCGCCCGTCGAGGTCGAGTTTCGCTACGCCGCCGATGGGCGGCTGACTGTGAAGGTGAAGGTCGCCGGAAGCGATCATGTCGCGCACCAGGAAATCGTCCGCGACAACAGCCTGAGCCACGAGCAACTCGAGACCTGGCGGAAGAAGATTTGTGGATCGAATTCGTAGGGCGAGCACCGCCCAGCAGTAGCTCTTCCCGTGCTCCGCGCGCGGTATGGGATTAATGAGAAAATGCAAAATGGAAAATAAAAAATGCAAAACCGGCAAATGGCCGGTACGACTCGTCGTTGCTGATTTTGCATTTTGCATTTCAAATGCGGCATTACGCATTGCCTCCTCGGCCTGCCGGTGGATCACGCCAATTCTGGGTGGTTTGCTTTTGTGTTGCGCCGTGCGGGCCGACGAACCAACATTGTCGATCAAGCCGGGACGCATCGTCGATGCGTTGAAACACGCATTGCCGATCGTCGAAACGGCGGCGGAATCGTATCCCTTCCACCGTGAGTGCTTTTCGTGTCACCACCAGACGCTTCCGGTAATGGCCATGGTCACCAGTCACGGAATCGGGCTGGAGACGAATGCGGTGTTGCTGGCCGAACAAACCGAGTTCACGCGCAAATCGTTCCACGATTCGACCGACAACTTGCGAAAGGGAGAGGCGATTGGCGGGCGGGCAATGACCGTGGGCTACGGTCTGTGGGCCTTGCGGCTGGCAGGCCACAAGCCCGACGAAACGACCGAGGCCATGGTCACGTACCTGCTCAAAACGCAAAAACCCGAAGGACACTGGGAGCGGCAAATGAGCCGGCCGCCCCTGGAGGATTCAAACGTGACTTGCACCGTGTTGGCCGCCTATGGCATGCGACAGCACGCGGCGGAAACCCAGCGGGCCGACGTCGAGGCGGCGGTTTCCAAGGCGCAGGCCTGGCTGGCCCAAGTGAAGCTGGAAACCCAGGAGGATAAAGTCTCACGGTTATGGGGCATCGAGTTGCTGGGTGGCGGCGAGGTTGAGCGAATGTCAGTACGTCAAAGCGTATTGGCGACACAACGCGACGATGGCGGCTGGGGACAGCTCGCCGAAATGTCCAGCGACGCTTACGCCACGGGACAGACGCTCTATGTCCTGCAAGCGACCGGCCTGTCGCCGGCTGAGCCCGCCTATCGGCGCGGTGTCGAGTTCCTGTTGAAAACGCAATGCGACGACGGCTCGTGGTTCGTCAAAACGCGATCGAAACCGATCCAGGAATACTTCGACAACGGCGACCCGCACGAAGAAAACCAGTTCATTTCGGTACCAGCCACCTGCTGGGCCATCGTCGCGCTGGCGGCGGCAAAATGACGATGCCGATCTTGGCCTTCCGTAGGTTTGGCTTTGGGGAGCAATCTCGCGTAGACTGAAATAGTCGCCCTGCCGTGGTTGTTTTCTTCCGCGGCGGCAATGCTGTTGATGCCGATTGAAAACCCCGGCCCTCGGGCCAATCAACCCATGACCGATTTACCCCTCTCCACCGCCGGCCGCTGGCTGCTCGACCGCCGCCGGTTTCTGCACGACGCGGCGAGCGGCCTTGGTGGTTTGGCGTTGGCAAGCTTGCTGGCCGAACAGGGTTTTCTGGGCGAACGGGGCTTGCTGGCCGCTACAAGCGAGCAGGGTCGTATCAGCCCGGCGATTGTGCCCGACGCGCCGCTACGCAAGCGGCCGTCGCATTTTGAGCCGCGGGCGAAACAGGTGCTGGTGATCTTTTGCTCCGGAGCATGCAGCCATCTCGATACCTGGGATTTTAAGCCCGAGTTGATCCGGCGCGATGGCCAGCCCATGCCGGGCTTTGAGAAGCTGATCACGTTTCAAGGCCCTTCGGGAAACCTGGCCCGCAGCCCGTACGAATTCAAGCCCCGCGGGGAGACAGGCAAGTTTATCTCCGAGTTGTTGCCGAATCTGGCCCAATTGGCCGACGAGATGTGCTTCATCCATTCGATGACCGCCAAGAGCAATACGCACGGTCCCGGCGAGAACCAGATGAGCACGGGCTATACGCTCGACGGTTTTCCCAGCATGGGCTCGTGGATATCGTATGCCCTCGGAAGCGAAGCGGAGGACCTGCCTGCGTTCGTGGCGATCCCCGACCCGCGCGGTGTGCCCCAGGCTGGGCCGAACAACTGGTCGAGCGGCTTCCTGCCGGCCGTGTTTCAAGGCACCGCCTTCAACGCCGATCGCGCGATTCAAAACCTCGCGGCGCCCACCACGTTCGAACCTGCTTCGGAGCGGGCCACTCGCGACTTCCTGAAGCTCCTCAACGAGCGTCACCTGGCCCGCCACCCGGGCGATACGGAGCTCGCCGCGCGGATCGCTGGCTACGAGCTTGCCGCGCGCTTGCAGCTCAGCGCGCCGGAAGTCGGCGACTTGTCGCGCGAGACCGCGGCCACGGCCGAGATGTACGGCATCAACGACCCGAACGCTTTTACCGCGGGCTTCGCTCGCAATTGTCTTCTGGCCCGGCGGCTTTTGGAACGCGGCGTGCGATTCATCCAACTCTTCAACGGGTCCTATGCGATGGGCGAGGGGCGTGGCAACTGGGACGGCCACAAACAACTGAAGAGCGACTACGACCGCCATGGCCCGATCCTCGACAAGCCGGCCGCGGCGTTGCTCAGCGACCTCAAGGCCCGCGGCATGTTAGGCGAGACACTGGTAGTCTGGGTCACCGAATTCGGCCGAATGCCGGTGTTCCAGCAAGGCGCCCAGGGGCGCGATCACAATCCCAGCGGCTTCACCGTCTGGATGGCCGGCGCGGGGGTCAAGCGAGCGACAACCTATGGGGCCACTGACGAATTCGGCTATCGCGCCGTCGAAAACCCGCGCACGATCTACGATCTACACGCCACGATCCTGCATTTGCTCGGTCTCGACCACACACGCCTGACATTCCTCCACGACGGCGTCGAGCGGCGGCTGACCGACGTGCATGGCAAAGTCATCGCGGAGGTGCTGGCGTGAGTTTGAATGTTCGCCGAATTTGGATCGCGACAACCGTCGTATCCTGCATGCTGTGGCCGACTCATCCGTGTATCGCCGTCGAGAGCACATCGCCCGCTGCCGACGATTTCAACTCAGCCATCGCGCCGCTCCTGGTGCGAAGCTGTCTCGGTTGCCACAACGGCAGCGAGGCGAGCGGCCGGCTAGACCTCACGCGCCGTGAGACATTGCTCGCTGGAGGCGACGGAGGCCAGGCAGTCGTGCCAGGCGCGGCCGACGAGAGCTATCTGCTCGACCGGGTCGCGGCGGGAGAAATGCCACCGCCGGGCAAGGCCGCGCCCTTGACGCCGGAGCATGTCGCGGCATTGAAGGCTTGGGTCAGCTCCGGCGCACACTGGCCCGAGGGTCGCGTGCTCAGCCCGTTCGAGTTCACTACCGAGCGCCGCGCGGGGCTCGATTGGTGGTCGCTCAAGCCGCCGATGCCCTCGCAGGTTCCTCAGCCGCTGAAGGCCGCCTGGGTGCGGACCCCCATCGACGCTTTCATCGCCCAAAAGCTCGAAGCGCAGGGTTTAGTGCCGGCGCCCGAGGCCGAGCGTGCGACGTTTCTGCGGCGGGCGAAATTCGACCTGTTGGGCCTGCCGCCGACGCCGGAGGAAATCGACCAGTTCGTCGCCGACGAGGCACCCGACGCTTACGAGCGCCTGATCGACTGCCTTTTGGCCTCGCCGCACTACGGCGAGCGCTGGGGCCGGCATTGGCTCGACGTGGTCCGCTTCGGTGAGAGCGACGGATACGAGACGAACAAGCCGCGGCCCAACGCCTGGCCCTATCGCGACTGGGTCATCAATGCCTTCAACATCGACCTGCCTTATCCGCGGTTCGTGCTCGAACAGCTTGCCGGCGACCAGTTCGGGTCCGATGCGGCCACCGGTTTTCTTGTCGGCGGCACACACGACGTGGTCGGCAATCAGACGCTCGAAGGCCAGCTCCAGCAGCGGACCGACGATCTGAACGACATCCTCGCCGCGACGGCCACCGCCTTCCTGGGCTTGACCGTGCAGTGTGCCCGCTGCCACGACCATAAATTCGATCCGATCACCCAACGCGACTACTACGCCTTGCAAGCCGTGTTCGCCGGCGTGACCCACGGCGAACGCGACCTGAAACTGCCCGCTGACGACGAACGGTTGCGCAGCGAGCCCGATACTCGCAGGCAACTCGCCGCGCTCGATCATGAGCTATCGGCTTTCGAGCCGCTGGCTCAGACCACGCCGCTAACTCAGTCCGCGTCCCGACGGCCACCGGTTCACCACCAGGGTAACGTCGACCGCTTCCCGCCGACGCCGGCCCGGTTCGTGCGCTTTACCGCCTTGGCCACCAACCAAAGCGAGCCGTGCCTCGACGAATTGGAGGTCTATACCGCCCAAGCCAGTCCGCGCAACGTGGGCCTCGCCGCGACCGGCGCCAAGGCCACCGCCTCCAGCGTCTTCGCCAACGGAACGGTGGCCATCCATCAGCTCGCCCACATCAACGACGGGCTTTACGGCAATAGCCACAGTTGGATTTCGGCCGAAGCGGGGACCGGATGGGTGCAGCTTGATCTGCCGGCTTTGGTTGAGATCGATCGAGTCGTATGGGCCCGCGACCGCGAGGGGACGTATGCCGACCGGTTGCCGGTCAAGTATAAGATCGAGGTCGCCGTCGAGTCGAACGCATGGCGCGTAGTCGCCGGCGGCGACGACCGTCGACCCTACTCCAGCGGCGCTCCGCGGGAACCCGGCGTGTCGCCCGATACCTTGCCGGCCGACGACGCGAAACGGCTGGCGGCGCTGGTTGCTCGCCGGCAAGAACTTCTCTCGCGCTTGCCGGCGGCGGCGGGGCGAAAAGTGTACGCGGGCGTATTTGCTCCGGCAGGCCCGACGCATCGCCTGCACCGCGGCGATCCGATGCAGCCGCGCGAGGCGGTTGAGCCTGGCGCCATCGCGGCGCTCGGCCATCCGCTGGAATTGCCGGTCGACGTGCCCGAGCCTCAACGACGGCTGGCATTGGCTCGCTGGATTGCCGATGAGGCCAACCCTTTGGCCGCCCGTGTACTGGTTAATCGCTTATGGCACTATCATTTCGGACAAGGTCTTGTGGCCACGCCGAGCAATTTCGGATTCCAGGGAGGACTTCCTACACATCCCGAGCTGCTCGATTGGCTGGCCGGCGAGTTGGTCGCCCGCGGCTGGAGCATCAAGGCGATGCACCGCCTGATCATGCTCTCGGCCGTTTACCGGCAATCGAGCTGTTTCGACGCAACGGCGGCGGCCGCCGATGCGGGCGACCGGCTGCTTTGGCGCTATCCGCCGCGGCGGCTGGAGGCCGAGCCGATCCGCGATGCGATCCTGGCGGCTAGCGGCCAGCTTGATCGGACGCCGGGTGGGCCGGGTTATGACCCGTTCGAGCCGAACACGAACTACGTTCACGTCTACACGGCGAAGACGGTCTTTGGGCCAGCCGAGTGGCGGCGGATGGTCTACCAGCAGCAGGCGCGGATGCAGCCCGACTCGACATTCGGCGCGTTCGATTGTCCCGATGCCAGCCAGGTCACGCCCAAGCGCAACGTTTCGACCACCGCGTTACAGGCTTTGAACCTGCTCAACAGTCCGTTCGTCGTGCAACAGGCGGAGTTCTTCGCCAAGCGGCTCGTCTCCGAAGCTGGCAGGGACACCGCGGCCCAAATCTGCCTTGCATTCCGACTGGCGTTTGGCCGAGAACCGGCCGTCGACGAGCTGGACTCGGCCAGCTCCTTCGTCGAGCGATACGGCCTGGAGGCATTTTGCCGCGCGGTTTTCAATGCCAATGAATTCATTTACTTGGATTGAGCGGCCGGACAAAAACCGCGAGACAAAACTCAACGCTGTACCCAATGCGTCGTCAATTTAGGCAACTGACTCGCCTCTGGCACGGATCGCTTGCTTCAGCGCCTCGCGTGGCTGGCGAAAATTCTATTTGCACCTGGCGTCGAACTTCGGCGTCGCGTGGGTAGTGGGACATCGGCTGCCGATTTCCCACTACCGGATTCCTGCGGTGCTTGAAGTTCCAGACGCGTTTCGTAAAATGACTCGCAAGATTTCGCAGGCCCAAAAGGGGGGCGCCCGAGGGGCGGCTGTTGCGTAAGGATGGCACTTGGCGACGTTCGATTTAGCAGTCGTTGGTGGTGGCATCGTCGGGCTTGCTACGGCATATCAATTCACCCAGCGCTTCCCCGGTCGCCGAGTCGTCGTGTTAGAAAAGGACGCTCGAGTTGCCGAACACCAGACCGGCCGCAATTCCGGGGTGCTTCACTCGGGTATCTACTACAAGCCCGGTTCGCTCAGAGCAGTCAACTGCCGGGCCGGCAAGAAGGCGATGGAGGAGTTCTGTGCCGCCGAAGGGATCGCTCATGAGATCTGCGGCAAGGTGATCGTGGCCGTAACCGAAGCCGATCTCCCGGCCCTGGAGAGGATCCATGAGCGCGGCCAGGCGAACGGAGTCAATTGTGTCTTGATCGACAATGCGAGGCTGGCCGAGTTAGAGCCGCACGCCGCTGGCATCCGAGCGATCCACGTCCCCGAGACCGGGATTGTGAATTACCGGCAGGTCTGTGAAAGGCTGGCCGAGCGGGTCCGTCAGGCCGGCGGCGAGATCCTGTTCCACGCCCGGGTGACGACGGTACGGCATTACCCGGACGGCGTGAGTGTTGTCAGTTCCGGCGGTGAGCGCACCGCCAGCCAACTGGTGAATTGTGGCGGCCTGCATTCGGACCGGGTGGCAAAACTGACCGGCGTCAAACCGGGTTGCCAGATCGTGCCATTCCGGGGCGAATGCTTCGAGCTGAAGCCCGCCGCCCGCAAGTTGTGCCGGAACCTGATCTACCCTACACCTGACCCGCAATTTCCGTTCTTAGGTGTCCATTTTACCCGGATGCTCGACGGGTCGGTCGAATGCGGCCCGAACGCCGTTCTTGCCTTCGGGCGTGAGGGCTACCGTTTCTTCGACGTGAACTTCCGCGACTTGTGCGGGACGCTGACCTACCGCGGCTTCCTACGGATGGCCATCAAACATTGGCGGATGGGCCTCGGTGAGATGTGGCGATCACTCAACAAGGCGGCGTTTGTCCGGGCGTTGCAGCGCCTGGTGCCGGAGATCCGAGCCGACGATCTGGAAACGGCCCCGGCGGGCATCCGCGCCCAGGCGGTCGCCCCCGACGGTGCGTTGGTCGATGACTTCCTGATCGTGGAAGGCGACCGCGTCGTGAACGTCTGTAACGCCACCTCGCCCGCCGCAACCGCGTCACTCCAGATTGGAGCGACAGTCGTGGACCGACTCGCCCCACGTTTTGCCTGAAGGTAAGGTCCATCCTGCGGGAGTTGCCGGCGACAGCCAAGGTGGACAAGGAGCAGCTTTATTCTCTCAGAGGAATTCCTTGGTTTTCCCGAGTACCGCGCCCGATTTCTCTCCATCGTTCGACAGAGAAGTGTCAAGGCGGCATCACGCGTAATCCGCCAACCCTTCCACTCACTTATCGGAGTCGAATCATGGAATCGTCACCCAAGAAATCCGTCTTCGCCCGAATCTCTCCTCCGGCGCGAATTCTGCTCGGCATGGTCGCGGGAGCAGCCGTTGGTTTGGCGTTCGGGCCACGGGTCGCGAGCCTCGGCGAGATCGGCAAGGTTGTGATCGGACTGATCAAGATGCTCGCGACTCCGCTCATTCTGTTCGTCATCCTCGATGCCTTGCTGCGTTCGACCCTCAAGGCGAAAAGTGGGTTTCGCGTCATGCTGATCTCGATGATCAACGGGGTGTTCGCTCTTGCCATCGCGCTTACTCTTGCGAATACTCTCAAACCCGTCCGAGTTCTCGAACCCCCGACCTCAACTACGCCTGTGATCATACCAGGTACTCGCCCGTTGCGGGTTTTCGAAGACATGCTGGGCATGATTCCCACCAACCTCGTCGATCCATTTCGCAACAATGCCATCCTCCTGGTAGTCGTGCTTGCCGTCTGCGTGGGAATCGCCCTAAGGAAGTTCAAGTCCGAACAAATCGAGTCGGGCGCCACCGACTATCTTGCGATTGATGGCTTCGTGTCGGGCGGGCTTCGCTCATGTGAACTACTGCTCGGCTGGGTGGTGGCTCTGTTGCCGCTCGCGGTCTTCGCCGTGATGGCCCAGGCCATCGGAACCCAGGGCCTGAGTATTCTCGGTGGTCTCGCCAAATACGCCTGTGTCGTCGCGCTGGGATTGCTGCTTCAAGTTGGTCTCGTTTACCAGGGATGGCTTGTGCTCTTCGCGCGCATGCCGCTCAAAACTTTTTGGACCGTGGTGAAAACCCCGGTCATTTTCGCGGCCGGTTCCTGCAGTAGTCTTGCGACGCTTCCGATCACGCTTCGGAGCCTGAAACAGCTCGGAGTGTCGGATAGTTCGGCCAGAATGTCCGCCTGTGTTGCGACAAACCTCAACAACGACGGTATCTTGCTCTACGAGACGCTCGCCGCGATGATCGTGGCTCAGGCGTTCGGCATCTCGCTCGGTTTTGGTGAGCAGTTGATGATCGCGGCGACCTGCGTGCTTGCCACGATAGGAGTCGCGGGCGTTCCAGAAGCCGGGATGATTTCGCTCGCCGTCGTGCTGACCAGCGCCAAACTCCCACTCGAACTCTTGCCGCTCATGCTGACTGTCGATTGGATATTGGGCCGTGCTCGTGCGATAACGAACGTGGTGGGAGATTGCATTGGGGCCGTGGTGCTCGATCGGTTCGAGGCGAACCACGACGCGTTGATCGAAAAACGAACTGCCTGCGTCGATCCGCCGTCGCAATGGGCCACCGCCGAGTGAATCACCTTCCAGGAGCTCACCCTTGTCAACCGATCTCGGCGAATACCGCGCGTGGCTCAAAGCGCTTGCACTGGCACAAATCCCCGTCGATCTGAGAGGTCGCATTGATCCGTCGGATGTCGTTCAGCAGACGATTTGCGAGGCGATTTCCGACCTGCCCAAATATCGCGGCAAGACCAGGCCCGAGTTCATGGGCTGGCTGCGATCGATGCTTCGGTTTCACCTGATCGATGCCTTCAGAGCGCTGAAGTTTTCCCCCAAGGTCTCGATCGATGCTTCGCTGGGTCTAACCGACGACGGGATGAGTCGCTTGCTTCAGGCCGACCTGACTTCCGTCGGCCACCGGGCGATCAAGGAGGAACAATCGCTGGCACTGGCGAAACTGCTCGAGCAACTTTCAGCTCCCCAAGCCGAGGCGATCGTCCTAAAACACTGCCAGGGGATGTCGGTCGACCAGATCTGTCGGCATATGAACAAGACTCCCGACGCCGTCGGCGGACTCCTGCGCCACGGCATGCGGAAACTTCGCGAACACATGCTGCGGGAGGAATGAACGATGATGGATGCGCTAGAGGTCGATACCACGGAATTCGAGCCGCGTGAACAACGGATCAATCTCGCCATCTTTGATTATCACGCCAGAGTCGATCGAGGAGAGAAGCTCGATCCACGACTTTGGTT
>Ga0265314_10000500_pt1 | contig 50661 bp, 40 predicted proteins | sample 4126metaG_FD_203106 | JGI IMG/M metagenome (GOLD analysis project Ga0265314, IMG submission 203106) | Rhizosphere microbial communities from Carex aquatilis grown in University of Washington, Seatle, WA, United States - 4-1-26 metaG | ecosystem: Host-associated > Plants > Roots > Rhizosphere >... | reverse complement strand
ATTCCATATCCATTGTCCATTACGCTGATGACGTACCGATCTTCTTCGTTGTGCGAAGCAATGGTGATGATCGCTCCTGCGGGAGAGAATTTACATGCGTTGTCGAACAAGCGGGCAACAATATTTTCAAGGTGCTGGGAATGAATAAAAAGAAAAGGCGATTCGTCGGCCACCTCTATCTTGAGAGTAATGTCTTTGGTTTTCTTAATGTCTTCGCGCACCGCGGCAAAGCGGTTCACAATTCCCAAAGGAGCGATACACGCCTCGCGGAAGTCAATCTCTCTCGCAATTTCGCCAGACTCGATTCTAACCACGAGCAAAAAATCTTCGACCATCCTGTTGAGCCGGAGCGTGCCGACTTTCAACATCTTTAAGAATTCTGTGAAATCCTCGGGAGACAACGCGTCCTTCCCGCCCGAGAGAATTTCTGCCGCACCGAGGATGGATGTCAACGGCGTGCGCATTTCATGGGAGATAAGCCTGAACAGTTGATCCTTGAGGGTGTCCATTTGCAGAGATATCGAATCGTTCAGCTGCCGGCTTCGCTTGAGCTTACCTTTAATCGTAGAGATCAGCATTTCAGGCTCATACGGCTTGACCAAATAATCGTCGCTGCCGAGCTCTTTTCCTGTTATGATATGTTGGAGGTCGGCATGGCCGGAGAGAAAGATGAAGGGAGTGTTCTCAAACTTTGAATTAGACCGGACTTTTTCAAACAAATCGAAGCCGCTCATTCCCGGCATCGTGATATCCGATAAAATAAGGTCGGGAATGGTTGTATCCAAGATTTCTATGGCTGCAGCTCCGCTCAACGCCGTGAGCGGAATGTATCCCTCCATCTCCAGGTATGCCGCCGTAATCTCCAGCAGTTCGGGTTCGTCATCCACGATAAGAATTTTGGGGCCGTGTGCCAGCATTCGCTAAACCTATAAAGACTTTTGTAGAATAGAAATCATCTGACTGTGGATTATGCCGTTAGTAGCGAGCGTGCTCGGCTCGTAGATATTCGACGGCGTGTTTTTGAAATCCGTGACCGTGCCGCCTGCTTCCTGAACCAGCAAAACACCAGCGGCCTTGTCCCATGGATTGAGGAAGACCTCCCAGTACCCGTCTAACCGCCCCGATGCAACATACGCCAGGTCAAGCGCGGCAGATCCGAGGCGGCGTACGCCCTGCCCTTCCATCAACAGATTGACAAAATGTTCGACAACATGGTTCGGGTTTTCCTTCACGTTATAAGGAAAACCTGTCACAAGCAAGCTATTGATAAGCGAATCACTCGATGATACATGAATCTTTTTGCCGTTGAGAAATGCCCCTCCCCCTTTTTCAGCAGTGAACATTTCATCGGAGGAAGGGTCGTAGATTGCGCCGGCGATAATCGTTCCGTTCAACTCAACGCCGATCGAAACGCAGAAAATCGGCAAGGAATGGGTATAATTGGTCGTGCCGTCCAGCGGGTCGATCACCCATCGGTACTCCGATTGCACCTTATGGCTGCCGCTTTCTTCCGCAAGAATATCGTGGGACGGATAATGTTGTTTGATTTTTTTGATAATCAGCGCTTCGGCTTGCTTGTCAATTTCGGTAACGAGGTTGGTTTCCTGCCCTTGTTTTCGTTCGATGTGCTTTACTTTACCGAGGTTGTATTTAAGAAATTTCCCCGCTTCGAGCGCGGCTTCCCTTGCAACAATAAGCATGAGGTTTTTTATGTTGTGAGGTGATTCAGTCGTATTGGTATAATGTAAAGAATTTTCTTGCGAGGTTCAAACTAAGAAAAAATCAGCGGCGTATTGCTCTGCATGGCCATATCTTTATATTTTTTTTATACTTTTCGGCTGCCTTTTTACGCCCTCTTCATTGCGCTCCTAAGGGGGAGAGTCTATATTGATGCCCATAATCTATCAATATGGAGATTTAAATGTCAGGAGGGTCTTTTGCTATGGCTATGATATTCACGGATTTGGCGCATAGATTTTTCTTCTGGAGAAGAGGTCGCAAATCAGATTCGGCGGAAGACCGCGACCAGAAAAGCTACTCCGCCTTTGTTGAAGAGAACGAAATTACACATGCCCGGTTGTCGCATTTTGCGGCGCAATTAGGTCACATGCGAATGAGGTCATCAACCAGAAATCAAAAACCATAAGGATCGCCATGTTTCAGAAACAAATTCGCCCAACTCTTGTTGTTCTTATCCTGTTCACTTTCCTAACGGGAATCGTTTATCCTTTGGTTGTTACGGGAATTGCACAAGTTGTTTTTCCGGAGAAGGCAAATGGTAGTTTTATCAAAAAAGACGGAAAGATCGTCGGCTCCGAATTGATCGGACAGCCATTCAGCGACTCAAAATACTTTTGGAGCCGCTTATCGGCGACGGGACCGTACGCGTATAATGCCGGAGCCTCATCCGGGTCTAATTATGGGCCGCTTAATCCAGCACTCTTCGACGGTGTAAAAAAGAGAGTACAAGACCTCAAGACCGCCGACTCACTCAACACTCAGCCGATTCCTGTTGACCTTGTTACTGCTTCGGCAAGCGGTCTTGACCCGCATATCAGCGTCGCTGCGGCTCTGTATCAGATGGCGCGCGTTGCTCGTGTTCGGGGAATGAGTGAACCGCAGGTTCGCGCTCTGGTTGATCAATTCACCGAGGGGAGGCAATTAGGCTTTCTCGGGGAATATCGCGTCAATGTGCTGAAACTGAATCTCGCACTGGATGAATCTCAATCTGTACCAAAGGAGAAATAGAAATGGACGACCTCATCTATATCGGTATTGTTGCAGTATCTTTTTTGTTGACGTGGGGATTAATGAGACTCTGTGAAAATCTCGGAGAATTTAAATCAGGAGAAAATGTATGAACTGGCTTTATTTCATTTCTGGACTAATCGCGGTGGGTCTGCTGATTTACCTTTTCATTGTCTTATTAAAGCCGGAGATGTTTGAATGACACTCAATGGAATTCTGCAAATCGCATTCTACCTTGTCGTCCTGGTGCTTGCCGCAAAACCGCTCGGCATCTTTATGGCGCGGGTGTACCAACGGGAACGGACGTTTCTCGACCCGATCCTCGGCCCCCTGGAACGCTTTATTTATCGTCTAGCAAAGATTAACCCGGACGAAGAGTTCGATTGGAAAGAGAACGCAGTTGCGTTGCTTGTTTTCAACTTTGCGGGGCTTCTGATAGTCTACGCGCTGCAGCGTCTTCAACAGTTCCTTCCGTTGAATCCGCAAGGGATGCCCGCAGTTTCTCCGGACTCTTCCTTCAACACGGCAGTCAGTTTTGCGACGAACACAAACTGGCAAGGATATGGGGGAGAGACGACGATGAGCTATCTGACTCAAATGCTCGCGTTGACCGTGCAGAATTTCGTTTCGGCGGCGTCGGGAATGGCGATTCTTATTCTGTTCACACGCGGACTCGCCCGACATTCGGCCAAGACATTAGGTAATTTTTGGGTTGATATGACGCGGAGTACTTTGTATATCCTTCTCCCGCTTTCTATAATCTTTGCGCTCGTGCTCGTCTCGCAAGGTACTGTTCAGAATTTTTCGCCATATGTTTCCGCGCCCCTCTTACAATCCACGACCGACACAAGCGGAGCAAAGGTGACGGAACAGGTTGTAGCGATGGGGCCGGCCGCTTCACAAATTGCCATCAAGCAGCTCGGCACTAACGGCGGCGGCTTCTTCAACGTCAATTCGGCGCATCCATATGAAAATCCTACTCCACTTTCTGATTTTCTGGAAATGCTCTCAATATTGCTTATCGCCGCTGCTCTCTGTTACACCTACGGCTACATGGTGAAGGACACGCGCCAGGGGTGGTCAATACTTGCAGCGATGATGATTATTTTCATCGGCTTCCTCGCTCTGGCGGGATGGGCCGAAGAACGAGGAAATCCGGCATTCACAGCTCTGGGCATCGATCAAACTTCGAGCAGCCTCCAGCCCGGGGGCAATATGGAAGGAAAAGAAGTTCGTTTTGGTATCGCGAATTCTGTCTTGTGGGCAACTGCAACTACTGCTGCCTCGAACGGTTCGGTAAATTCAATGCACGATTCGTTTACTCCGTTGGGCGGCTTAGTCACACTCGTGATGCTCCATTTCGGCGAAGTGGTGTTCGGCGGCGTCGGCTCGGGACTTTACGGGATGCTCGTCTTTGTCATTGTCGCGGTCTTTGTTGCCGGACTTCTCGTCGGACGTACACCGGAGTATTTAGGGCATAAAATTGAAACATTCGAGATGAAGATGGCGTCGCTTCTCATTCTCATTATGCCGATCACGGTCCTTGTCTTTACTGCTATCGCCGTTGTGACCACGGCAGGAACGAGCGGGATATTCAACCCCGGACCCCACGGTTTCAGCGAAGTGTTGTACGTTTTCACGTCGCAGGCAAACAACAACGGCAGCGCTTTTGCGGGAATAAGTGTGAACACGCCGTTCTACAATATTACTGGGGGAATCGCAATGATCATCGGGCGCTACTGGTTAGCCGTCCCGACGCTCGCGCTTGCCGGTTCTCTCGTACGCAAAAAATTTGTCCCGGTGAGCGAAGGAACGCTGCCAACCCACACACCACTCTTCATTTTCTGGCTGGTTGCGGTGGTGCTTATTGTCGGCGCGCTTAACTTCCTGCCGGCTCTCGCACTCGGCCCAATTGTCGAACATTTCATGATGGTCCACTAACTCGTTAATTGCACTAAAGGAACACTACAGAATGACAACACAGAATTCACAACAACTGAAGAAGCCTTTGGGCCTGACCAGCGAAATGTATCGCCGCGCAATTGCGGACTCGATCACCAAACTAAATCCCCGCTTGATGGTCCGCAATCCCGTGATGTTCGTTGTTGAGGTGGGAAGCATACTTACTACAGCTTTATGGATTCAGGCATTATCCGGACATGGTGAGGCTGCGGGATGGTACATCGGAAGTGTCTCGTTGTGGCTTTGGTTCACAGTCCTCTTTGCAAACTTCTCGGAAGCGCTCGCAGAAGGACGTGGAAAGGCCCAGGCGGATGCGTTGCGTCGCGCGCGTCAGGAGACCAAAGCAAAACGGCTGAAGAGTCCTAAGCACGGCTCAGCTTTCGAGGTTGTGACGTCGACTCTTCTGCAAAAAGGCGATGCGTTCCTTGTTGAGACCGGCGAGACGATCGCGGTGGACGGTGAAGTTATAGAGGGCATCGCTTCCGTGGACGAAAGTGCAATTACCGGCGAAAGTGCGCCTGTGATCCGCGAGTCCGGCGGCGACCGAAGCGCCGTTACCGGCGGTACACGTGTGTTGTCCGATTGGTTGATCATTCGGGCGACAACAGAAATCGGCGGCGGTTTTCTCGATCGCATGATTCGTCTAATTGAAGGGGCAAAAAGACAAAAGACCCCGAATGAAATTGCGCTGAACATACTTCTTGCTGCATTCACGATTATTTTTCTTATGGTCTGCGTAACGCTCCTCCCCTACTCTCTCTTCAGCGTTCAGGCGGCGGGCCAGGGCACACCCGTCACTGTTACGGTGCTGGTCGCGCTCCTCGTCTGCCTGATCCCGACGACGATCGGCGGACTTCTTTCCGCAATCGGCATTGCAGGCATGGACCGAATGATCCGGCACAATGTGATCGCAACATCCGGACGCGCGATTGAAGCCGCAGGAGATGTTGATGTTCTCCTTCTCGATAAGACGGGAACCGTCACGCTCGGAAACCGAATGGCGACCGAATTCACTCCGGCTCCCGGAATCACAAAAGAGCGTCTCGCCGATGCTGCTCAACTCGCGTCGCTTGCCGACGAGACGCCGGAAGGACGTTCGATCGTAGTCCTTGCAAAGGAAAAACATGGACTTCGCGAACGAAACGTCAATGAGATCTCCGCACACTTCGTCCCGTTCAGTGCACAAACGCGCATGAGCGGGGCAGACATCCAGGCTGAAGGAAAAAACGGGAACAGAACAATCCGCAAGGGAGCTGCGGAAGCGATCAAAGTGTACGTCGAACAATTAGGCGGCGTATTTCCTGCGGCGGTTCAACAACTGGTCCAGGACATCAGCCGAGCGGGAGCCACACCTCTCGTTGTTGTAGAGAACAAGGAAGTTCTCGGCGTGATTCATCTTAAGGATATCGTCAAGGGCGGAATCAAGGAGCGTTTTGCGCACCTGCGGAAGATGGGAATTAAAACCGTAATGATCACCGGGGACAATCAATTGACCGCCACAGCTATTGCTGCGGAAGCCGGCGTTGATGATTTTCTTGCGGAAGCAAAGCCTGAAGATAAACTGAAATTGATCCGCGATTATCAAAAAGGGGGCCGCCTTGTCGCAATGACCGGAGACGGCACGAACGACGCTCCGGCTCTGGCTCAAGCCGACGTTGCGGTTGCGATGAACACCGGCACACAATCTGCCCGCGAAGCGGCAAACATGATCGACCTCGACAGCAATCCCACCAAACTCTTGGAAATTGTGGAGATTGGAAAACAGCTCCTAATGACTCGCGGCACACTCACCACGTTCAGCATCGCCAACGATGTAGCAAAATATTTTGCCATCATACCTGCGGCATTTGCGACAACGTATCCCGCATTGAACGCCCTGAACATCATGGGTCTTGCCACTCCTGAAAGCGCCATACTTTCTGCGGTTATCTTCAACGCATTGATTATCGTTGTCCTTATTCCGCTGGCCCTCAAGGGAGTCAAATATCGTCCTGTGAGTGCTGTGCAATTGCTGCGGAGACACTTGTTCATTTACGGTGTAGGAGGAGTCATCGTTCCCTTCTTCGGAATTAAACTCGTTGACATGATTCTCGTTGCGTTGAGGCTTACGTAAAGCTCACAGAGCCATCGTTTTCGGTTTTCCTGAAACTCATACGGTATAGCCGCAAGGTTCTTTTATCCCTTTTAAAGAAACGGTCGAGTTTCTTGATACGATAGTTATTCCTTCATCTTTGCCTCGAGGATAATCGCCAACCTCAAGGGAAGCGACTCATCCGCTGAAATTGCTTCACGAAAGGTTCGTTCCTCTCTTTGCTGCAAGTACCTGAATCTCCTATCCAACCAATTCTTCCACCCTTGCTTAAGTTAAAACACCGGCATTCCTCTATTTTTCGCCAGGGCCCTCACCCAAAAACGATTGATATCCATATAATTTATTTCGATCCGGGGCGCTTGCTTTCGATCCAGTTGGGCTGGCGCCTTACTTATTAAAGTAAATATATATTGTTACTTTATTTTTATCGTATTTTTATATAATCCGCTTTTCATTTTATATATTTTAAATTGCTTTCCCGTTCATGGCTCATCATATTGGTTCCGTCATTATTCAAATTGATCAATGCGAAGAGCACTATTGCCGGAAGGAAAGCACAATCATGATTTATGATCCGCAGGTGCAGCGATTCTCCTGCATGTTTCCATTGATACAGCAGTTGTAGACCGGATAGATTTCAATCGATTTCACACCGTCACACAATAAAATATTCGGAGGAATACGACCATGCTTACCCAAATCCAAGTCTGGCTTCTCCCAATCGCGATTCTTATGACCACAGCGGTTCTTGCTTTTCCTTTGAGCCGGTTTCTTGCATGGATCATGGATGGAAAATACAAACCGTTGCCGATCTTTCTCTGGTTTGAAAATCGCCTAAAAGACGGGCCGCAAAATTGGAAGCAGTATGCGGCATCGATACTTATTTTTAATACTGTTCTTTTTGTTTTCGGCTTTGCCGTCCTGGTCCTCCAGCCATGGATGCCGTTGAATCCCGACGGAAAAGATATGCTCGCACCGAGCACGATTCTTCATTCTGTCCTTTCATTTATGACCAACACCGATCTGCAGCACTATTCCGGCGATCAACATTTGTCAACCTTCAGCCAGATATTTTTCGGGCTGGCCAATTTCTTTTTGTCTGCCTCCATCGGCTTTTGCGGCTTGACGGCGATTATCCGCGCACTACGCGGCGATTCGTCGATCGGCAATTTTTTCGTCGACATGTGGCGTGTTGTAATGTACATGTTCCTCCCGATCGCATTTCTTTTCGGCATTGTATTCCTGCAACAAGGATCGCCGATGACCCTTGAAAGCTCTTATCATGTTTCGACATTGGAACGTGGATCAATGGGAGTGACGGACAAAGGGGATCCGAAACTACAAAATATTGTCGTCGGGCCATTGGCAGCATTTGTGCCGATGAAGCAGTTAGGGACCAACGGAGGAGGATTCTACGGCATGAATTCCGCTCATCCTTTTGAAAATCCCACAGCTTTCACAAATTTTCTTTCGTGTGTTGCGATGATGCTATTTCCATTCGCCCTTGTTTTGATGTATGGCCGCATGCTCGGCCGCATGCGCCACTCGTATGTAATTTTTTCGGTCATGATGATCCTTATGATCGGCACTATCGTTTGGGCGGTGTATTTTGACACACTTAAACCAAATCCGGGGCTGACCAGCCATAGCGGACAATCCTACGAAGTCCTCAGTTCAACGGCGCCCGGTGGAAGACGCTCCATTACGGTTCCTCCGGTGGGAGCGCTCCCGGTGGACCAGCATCTAGGCAACCTTGAAGGAAAAGAAATGAGGTTCGGGACATCGGCAGGAGCAACCTTTGCGGCGTTAACTGTTGACGTCACAGACGGAGCGGTAAATTGCGAGCATGACAGCCTAAACCCCATCGCGGCAATATCGCCGATGGTGGGAATGTGGCTGAACTGCATCTTCGGCGGCAAAGGCGTGGGAATGATCAACATGTTGCTGTACGTCATAATAGGAATTTTCGTCGCAGGCATGATGGTTGGACGGACGCCAGAATATCTCGGAAAGAAAATAGGCGCGCGGGAAATCAAGCTGGCGATTATTGCGCTTTTGATTCACCCGCTCATGATCCTTCTTCCCAGCGGCTTATTTGCGGCAACAGACTGGGGAATGAAGGCCACGAGCAATCCTGGGGCGCACGGGCTTTCTCAAATCATGTATCAATTCTCATCTGCCTCAGCCAATAATGGTTCTGCGTTTGACGGGTTAGGAGTTAGCTATGGCTTTTACAACAATCCAAACCCAGCCCCGGAAGCTGTCGCTTGGGATATTGCGACGGGCATCGTCATCATCATCAGCCGCTTCATTCCGATCATTGCACCGATTGCTATGGCAGCATATCTCGGAATGAAAAAAACTAGCCCGTTTGGATTAGGAACGTTACGCGACAACACGTTTACGTTCGGCACTCTTTTATTCGCGACAATTATCATCATCGGCGCATTGCTTTTCTTGCCCATCGCCGCTCTTGGGCCGTTCGCAGAACATTTTGGCCCAATCCCGTTTGGTGGATGAGCGAAAGCACATTACATCAAGTCAAACATCTGCCAAGAATCGCAATGTAAAAAAATCTTGACTGTTGAGGGTGTGATACAATGTTTTTTGTTCTCACTCATCCTAAGAAGAATCGGCACGGCCATGATGTAATTTAAATCATGGCCGTCTTTATTTATATAACATTTTTATCCCTTTCGATTTTGTTTTTATATCCTCTTGATTGCTTTTCCGTTCTTGCCGGATCATATTTGCACACGTCATCAATTGAAGCAATCAATCGGTTGCAAATGATGCGGTGCAAAATTCAGCGCATCGCATGCGAATCTTTGAAATGACACCAAAGGCATAGGACACTGTCTATGCTGCATCTTTTTAAACTTAATTTTAGGAGGACGTTTATATGAATCTTTTGATCTGGCTGCCGGCGATGTTTTTTTTAGGCATTATCTTGATGGCAATTTGTTATTTGTTCATGGAAGCTTGCGAAAAAATTTAACTTACGGAAAGAGAGGATGAACATGATCTATTTAACCGCAGTTGTTGCACTTTTCTTGTTTGTGTATTTGGTCGTTGCGCTTTTACGACCCGAAAAGTTTTAAGCGAAGCATCGGAATTTTAAACAAAAGGAGTTTAGAAAATGACTTTTCAAATTTGGTTCTTACCGTTTCTCCTCCTCGCCACGGCGACATTCCTGGCGTTCCCGCTGAGCCGATACATGGGATGGATCATGGATGGAGAGTATCAACCGATCCGGGTTTTTGCATGGTTCGAGAAGCGATTGGACAATGGACGCCAAAATTGGAAACAATATGTCGGGTCATTGCTGATTTTCAATACTGCGCTGTTCGTTTTCGGTTTCCTCGTTCTGGCGCTCCAGGAATGGATGCCGCTAAACCCGATGGGCAGGCCGATGATAGCGCCGAGTACGATTTTCAACAGCGTGATTTCTTTTATGACGAACACGAATCTCCAGCACTACTCAGGAGATCAACATTTTTCTAACTTCAGCCAGATTTTTTTCGACATCTCCAACATGTTCATCTCCGCTGCGATCGGTCTGTGCGCCCTGACGGCGATCATACGGGCTCTCCGGAGCGATTCGCATCTGGGAAACTTTTTCCTCGACATGTGGCGCGTGTTGATTTACATGTTCATCCCGGCAGCGCTAATCATCAGCGTCATCTTCATCTCGCAAGGAAGCCCGATGACGCTCGAGAGTGTCTATCACATCGCCGGGCTTGAATCAAACCAGCAGAATATTATCGTTGGACCGGTCGCAGCGCTTGAATCCATCAAAATGCTCGGGACCAACGGAGGCGGGTTCTACGGGATGAACTCCGCACATCCATTCGAAAACCCGACCGCGTTGTCGAATTTCTTCAACACGCTTTCGATGATGATTTTTCCGTTTGCGCTTGTGTTGATGTACGGCCGCATGCTGAAAAAAATGCGCCATGCGTATGTCATTTTTTCCGTGATGTTATTTCTGATGGCAGGCACAATTGTCTGGTCCGTTCTCTTTGACACCTATAAGCCGAACCCGGCATTTACCGGCAATTCCGTTACGCAAACCTACGACGTTTCCAGCGCGACAGCGCCAGGCGGAAAGAGGGCCGTGACATTACCGGCAGTCGGCAGTTTGCCGGTTGACCAGCACCTCGGCAATCTCGAAGGGAAAGAGATGCGCTTCGGAACATCTGCAGGTGCAACGTTTGCCGCCCTGACAACGGACGTAACATGCGGTGCTGTAAATTCCGAGCATGACAGCCTCAACCCGCTTGCGGCGTTGTCGCCGATGGTCGGGATGTGGCTGAACTGCGTTTTTGGCGGTAAGGGCGTCGGCATGATCAACATGCTCCTCTTCGTCGTCATTGGAATATTTATTGCCGGCATGATGGTCGGGCGAACACCGGAATACTTAGGCAAAAAAATCGGCGCGCGCGAAGTGAAGCTGGCGGTCATCGCTCTGTTGATTCATCCGCTCATGATTCTTATGCCGACCGGCATATTCGCCGCTACCGATTGGGGAATGAAAGCCGTCAGTAATCCTGGTCCGCATGGGCTGTCTCAAATGTTCTACCAGTTCTCATCGGCATCTGCCAACAACGGTTCAGCGTTTGACGGTTTGGGCACGACGTATGGTTTCTATAATAACTCAAGCCCGGCACCTGAAGCAACTGCGTGGGACATCGCCGCAGGAATAGTTATGCTGGTCAGTCGCTTCATTCCGATCATTGCACCAGTTGCAATGGCTGCATATCTCGGACAAAAGAAGACAAGTCCGTATAATCTGGGAACTTTGCGTACCGATACGGCCATTTTCGGCTATCTCTTGTTGGGTACGATTCTTATCGTCGGCGCGTTGCTTTTTCTCCCGCTTGGAGTGCTTGGGCCGCTGGCCGAACATTTAGGACCGATCCCGTTCGGCGGGTGAGGAAACGATACAGTCTTTTTTTAGATCAGATATAGAATAATGAATTTGTAATAACAACGTCTTAAGGAGTTCAACATGAGTGAAGTTCAGGTCGTGGAACCGAGTGTCGAAGAAGTGATGGAAAACCTTTCTTCGAAATCAGCAAAACCGCCGCGCCGTGTTAAACGGAGAGCGCTGCTTGAGAAAAACACCGCGATCCCCGCGTTGAAGCAGTCGTTCGTCATGCTGCGTCCGGACATTCAGTGGAAGAATCCTGTGATGTTTGTCGTAGAGGTCGGCGCAGTCTTGACGCTTTTGTACGTGTTTGCTTCGGCGTTCGGCAATCAGGTAAGCCAGGTGCCGATAACATACTTCATCGCACTCACCGCATGGCTTTTCTTAACCGTATGGTTTGCAAATTTTGCAACAGCACTTGCAGAGGCGCGCGGAAAAGCACAGGCGGAATCGCTGAGAAAGGCGCGCCGCGACACGATAGCATATCGGTTGACCGCTGATGGAGCGATTGAGCAGGTTTCCTCAACTGATCTTAAGCCCGGCGACCGCGTCTTAGTACAGGCTGGACAAATGATTCCCGGTGACGGCGAGATCACGGAAGGAATTGCATCGGTTGACGAGTCGGCGATTACGGGCGAATCCGCGCCGGTTATTCGGGCCGCACATAGCGACGCATCGGGAGTAACCGGTGGAACGTATGTCCTTTCCGACAAGATTGTGATCCGGATTACCAGCGGCGCGGGCGAATCGTTTCTCGACAGGATGATTGCTCTTGTTGAAGGAGCTATCCGGCAGCGAAGCCCGAACGAGATTGCCCTGACACTTGTCCTTTCGGCATTCACTCTGATCTTCCTCATTGTTGTTGTTCCTTTGTGGCCGATGGCATGGAATGCTGAACAATATATGGGCACCTATCTCGGGATTTCCGATCCGGTGAAAAGCTTGGGGACAGATGTGCCTACATTGATCGCCCTTTTAGTCTGTCTAATTCCGACAACCATCGGTGCGTTGCTTGCCGCAATCGGAATTGCAGGAATGGATCGAGCATTGCAGGCAAACATCATTTCAAAAAGCGGAAAAGCAGTCGAGTTGGCGGGCGATATTGATGTCGTGCTGCTCGACAAGACCGGGACCATCACACTCGGAAACAGGCATGCAACCAAGTTCTTCCCCGTGGGAAGATACAAAGAAACGGACCTTGCGCGGCTCGCTGCACTTGCCTCCGCTGCGGATGAAACGCCGGAAGGCAAAAGCATCGTGAAATTATTCGAGAAGCTGAATAGAGATCCGATCAGTGTGCCGAAAGATTCGATGTTTGTACCGTTTACCGCACAGACCCGGATGAGCGGTATCGATTTCTCGGGCGGCCGACAGATACGAAAAGGAGCGGCGGACGCAGTGTTTCAATTTGTCCAGGATAATCGCGGTACAGTTCCTCCTGAGATTAATTCGATCATCAACGATATCGCAAGGAAGGGCGCCACTCCTTTGGTTGTAGCAGATGACTCGCATGTGGCGGGTGTGATTTCTCTCGAGGACATATTGAAGCCGAATATGAAAGAGCGGTTTGATGAGCTGAGAAAAATGGGATTAAGGACAGTTATGATCACTGGAGACAATCCTATAACAGCCGCCGCGATCGCCGCCCAGGCTGGAGTTGATGACTATCTCGCACAAGCGACACCGGAAAGGAAGCTCGAGTTTATCCGGAAAGAACAAGCCGATGGAAAACTTGTCGCTATGATGGGCGACGGCACGAACGATGCTCCGGCTCTTGCTCAAGCAGATGTCGCACTGGCAATGAATGCCGGTACGCAAGCGGCAAAGGAAGCGGCCAATATGGTCGACCTCGACAGCGATCCGACGAAATTGCTCGAAGTTGTTCATATCGGGAAACAGCTTTTGATAACCCGTGGTGCCCTGACGACATTTTCGATAGCGAACGATGTCGCGAAATACTTCGCGATCATCCCCGCGCTGTTTGCCGGGACGCTCCCGTGGCTGAAGGCGGTTGACATCATGAACCTGCATTCGCCGACATCGGCAATTCTGTCCGCGGTCATCTTCAATGCGTTAATTATTCCAGCGCTGATACCGGTTGCCCTAAGAGGCGTCAAGTACAAGGTCATGGGTGCCGACGACCTTCTCAAGAGAAACCTCTTCAACTGGGGACTCGGCGGCGTCGTACTGCCGTTCATCGGCATCAAGCTGATCGACATGGTCATGGTTGCTTGTCACTTTGTGAATTAAGGACTAACTATAAAGGAGGAATTGAAAATGTCTAAGATAATTTCCAAGAGTCTGTGGCTTCTGTTATTTGCAGTTGTTATCTGCTGCATCATGTATCCGGCCGTATTATTAGCGGTAGGACAAGTGTTCTTCCCGTTCCAGGCTAATGGAAGCATCGTCAATGGTCCGGACGGCAGGCCCGTCGGATCACTGCTGATAGCGCAGCCCTTTACCAAGGACGAATATTTTCAACCCCGTCCATCCGCTGCATCCTATGATGGGGGAGCATCAGCCTCGTCGGCGTTGGCAGCTTCCAACTATGTTTTGCGAGACCGTGTTGCACGCACGCTTGGTCCGATTGTACGGTATGCCGACGGTCCAAAATCCGGACAACTCGTTGCACCCGACATCGAAAATTGGTTCCAGCATGACATCTATCAGGGCAGCCCGCACCTCGTTGCCCAATGGGCATCCATGCACACCTCGGACGCTGTCGCATGGGTGAACACGGATTCGCTCCATATAGGTTATGTTGCAGATTGGGCGAAGACGCATTCAGATGTCGTCTCTCAATTTATAAAGAGTAACCCGAACACGCCGCAACCGGCGCCGTCGGACCTTGCTGTAACGTTCTTCCAAACTTTCTCAAATGAAAACCCCGGCACATTTCCTTCAGCCATGCCGGACACCGGTGCTGACGGTAAAGCTGTAACCGTTATCAAACCTGTCAGCACCGGTGGTGATATTCAGTCGATCTTTTTTGATATGTGGCGGCTGGATTATCCGAACGAAAGCTTGCAGGATATTCCAGGGGACATGGTCACGACATCGGCCTCCGGCCTCGATCCCGATATCACGATGCAGAATGCAAACTATCAGATTGACCGCGTTTCTTCAAAGTGGGCAGCTGACTTGAAAAGGAGTCCTCTCGAAGTTCGTAAAGAGGTCGCAAATATACTTGCGAAGAATTCATTCGCTCCCCTCGACGGATTGGCAGGAGAAAAGATGGTTAATGTTCTTCAAGTCAATCTCGACCTTCGCAATCAGTTTGGAACACCTCAATAGTTGCAAGAGGTCGGATGCCATCTCAGGAAATAAGAAATATCAATCTCGAAGTGTGCCGCGGGAGCGGGAAAATGTGAAGAATTTATACAAGTTTTCTAAAATTGAAATGAGTTCAAGGTTAGGTATGATCAGCGCTGGGACGATTCTTGTTATGGATGACGATGTTGAAATCCGGCGACTTGTCCTGAAAATATTGGGACCTGCCGGATACAAAGTAAAAATCGCCGAAAGGCCAAGAGATATTCTTCGACAGGTTTTTTCAACCCGTTGCAGTTTAGTGATCCTGGATGTGGAAGCAATCAATGCATCATCCCTAAGGATCTTAAAAGAGCTGCGGGCATGGTCAACAGTCCCCGTTATCCTTATTTCATCACTTCTTTCCGAGAAGGACATTCTTGCCGCATCTCTTGCCGGGGCTAATGATTATGTCACAAAACCATTCAGCCACATGGAACTGCTAACATCCGTACGTTTAGCGCTCCGTTCGGCCAATACAATTGATCAAAAAATAACGTATGAGACAAATTCTGTAACCATCGATTTTGAAAACCACAGGGTGAGCAAAAAAGATAAAGTGGTGAACTTAACTCCGACAGAGTTTTCTCTTCTTTCTCTTTTTGTTCACAATGCCGGCAAGCTGTTAACCCACGATTGTATTTTGCGGAGGATTCGAGGCCCTTGGTTTGAGGACAAAAAAACGTATTCACGTGTGTATACAGGACGACTCCGGAGGAAATTGGAAGATGACCCCGATCATCCGCAAATGTTTCAAACAGAACCCGGAAGGGGCTATAGGTTCATCGTACAACGGTGAGAAGCCACAATGTATCGACAAGCGATCACACGAAACAACGCTAATCCACGAATGTAGGATTCATGCAAACCAGCAGAACGAACGACGAAGGAATCCTTTCGACGGAATACTTTCGCGAACTTATTAGGAAGCCGCGAAAAGGAAATCTCAAAATCTATATTACGAGAGTTCCTCTCCCGCGTCTTTTTGACGGCATGGTATGTGAGGGGAAACGCCTCCTCTCATTAGGACTTGACGCCGCAGTAGCACTCGATGGAGAGCGCGCGAAATTGGATTTCCCGACAAATCATCTCGTACTCCCTAAGGAGGTGTCTTTCAAGAAAAGCAAGTTTTACGAGATGGATTACGAAGCCATTCTCCAACGTTCTCCCGAAGTCGTCATCATAGACAATCTATTGCATGTGAACATTTCAGTATCAGCAAACGAAATGCGGTATCATGATGTGCGCGATCTTCTCGACCATGGCATCAGCGTCATTACCTCCGCGTACTCAGCGTTCGGCAGCAATTTGAAAACTGCGCTGGACTATGTGTCAGGAAATTTTTCTATATCATTTGAACGGTGGGCAAACCTCCCCGCCGACGAAGTGATCGCCCTTGTCTTTGCCCCGAAGGAAACATTCCACCACGCGGAAGTCCGTTCGCCGGCAGGAGGATTCGTAATCCAGTAGGAGACTCACGATTGGCTTCTGACTCTCGGTAGATCACGCTCAACCGAGAGCGGATTGCAAGCTAGTGCCGTTTCCCAATTGTTTTCGACAGTACACACGATTCATATTCACTAACAAAGGAGTACAAAATGCGATACACATTTCTTGTTCTTTCAGCAGTCTTGTGTTGCGCTGCGATATCTTCCGCAGCAGATTCCACCGCCGCACCGGTCCCTGCGCCGATCACGTGGAGCGGGTTTGTCGACGCCTATTACAGTAAGAACTTTAACAGCCCGTCAAACTCAGCCAACGCGTTAAGAAATTTCGACATCAGCGAGAACCAATTTGCTCTCAGCCTTGCAGAACTCGTTATCCAGAAACAAGCCTCGCCCGTCGGGTTCCGTATGGACCTCGATTTTGGTACGACAAACGACATCGTGCAGGGAGTTGCACCATACGGCACAACTCCGTTTAACACGTTGAGCATCCTGCAGCAGGCATATTTGACCGCAATTCTGCCGGTCGGTTCCGGCCTCACGGTCGACGTCGGAAAATTCGTAACGCACATGGGATATGAAGTGATTGAATCAAAAGATAACTGGAATTACAGCCGGTCGTACATGTTTGCGTATGCAATTCCATATTACCATACCGGCGCCCGAGCGTCGTATACGTTTTCAAGTGCTTTTTCGGCGACTCTTCATTTCCTCAACGGCTGGAATTCATATATCGATAACAACAGATCGCAATCACTGGGCCTTACGTTGAATTACCAAGTGACGCCTTCCACCGATATTATTTTCAACGGCATTGATGGTTTTGAACGTCCATTTAATACGCCATATGGAAAACGGGCTGTTGCGGACTTTATTATTACGCAGACTGTGAATGATATGCTCTCGCTCGGGCTCAATGCGGACTACGGACAAGAACGCTTGGGAGGCTCTGCCGGTCCTTTAGATATGTGGAAAGGTGCAGCCATTTACGGCAAATGTACCATCAATCCTAAGTCTTCCGTCGCTCTGCGCGCCGAGGTGTATTCTGATCCATATCTTTACACATTAAACGGATATGGAACTCTTCCACCGACTAATCCTTTTGACACGAAAGAAACGTTGAAGGAAGTGACCCTGACGTATGAGTATCATTTGTTCGATCCTTTGATAACACGCGTCGAGCTTCGGGATGATCTTTCGAACAATCCTGGATTCTTCAGTACGGCAAGTGCAACCCCTTCAGGATCGGTAACATCACAGCCGACGTTTCTCATCGGCGTAGTCGCAACATTTTAACAGAATTGTTTCGGCAAGAAGTTCTCCGATTGCGCGAGGCCAATCGAAGAGCTTGAAACTGACCTACTACTAAAATTTCTTGTTGCTTGAATTATGGAACAGGGCACATCATCTCAAAATGAACCAGGAACAAGAACCATTTTCTTTTTATGGGCCGGGGCGCTGGTCATCGCAGCAATCTGTGTAATATCAAAGCTTCTGTACGGGTAGATACTGGGGAACATTTTTTGCCCATCGATACACAAATACATCCGCCAACCTAAAATCAAGTGATGCCATGACTCTCTTAGCAACAGCATCGGTCATGGCATCACTTTCCAAGAAACCCCATTTTCATATTACATGCGCGAATGAATATGAATAAAAGATTCAATATATTACGGCATGAATTCTATCGATGAATCCCGGCCGGACCCCGATGTTCTTCTCCACGCTTTACGGAAGGAAGAGGAAAAGGCCGCAAAGGCAAAGCTGAAAATCTTTTTCGGTATGTGCGCTGGTGTGGGCAAAACATACGATATGCTCACGGCGGCGCATGAGGCGATCTCAAAAGGGATCGATGTTGTCATCGGCATTGTTGAAACCCACAAGCGCCCCGAAACAGAAGCACTCGTTGCAAACCTCCCCGAAGTTCCGCGCAAAAAGATCGATTACCGCGACAGTGTCGTGGAAGAAATGGACCTCGACGCAATCCTCGTACGAAAACCCAAGCTCGTTCTTGTAGATGAGCTCGCTCATACTAATGCTCCTGGAAGCCGTCACGTCAAACGTTACCAGGATGTTCAGGAACTTCTCGACAACGGCATCGACGTTTATACAACGCTCAACGTTCAACATCTCGAAAGCCGCGCCGATGCCGTCGCACAGATCACCGGCTCGTTGATACGGGAGACTGTTCCTGATTCAATCTTTGAACGTGCGGATGATATCGAGGTTATCGACCTGCCTCCGGACGAACTTCTGAAGCGGTTGGAAGAGGGAAAAGTATACGCGCCGGAACGCTCGAAGCAGGCGATTCAGAATTTCTTTCGCAAGGGAAACCTCACGGCGTTGCGCGAAATGTCGCTCCGGCTGACTGCGGAACGCGTCGACCATCAATTGCGCGATTATATGCGCACAGCGCGGATTACCGGTCCATGGAAATCCGGACAGCGGCTGGTGGTCGGCATCAGTCCGAGCCCGCATTCGGTTTCCGTACTCCGCTGGGCGCGAAGACTCTCGTACACGATGAACGCTTCATGGGTCGCAGTCTGTGTTGAGGCTTCCACTCCGTTGCAGGAGAACGACAAAGAGCAGTTGTCGAAGAATATTACTCTCGCCCGCAAGTTAGGGGCAGAGATCATTACGACCTCGGACGAAAATGTAGCGGATGCGCTGATCCGCGTCGCGCGTGAACAAAACGCAACGCAAATTCTCGTCGGGAAGTCAAAGCGAGGCTTATTCTCGCACTCGCAGCGGTTAATAGGGGATCTCGTCGAAAAAAGCCACAACGTGGATGTCTATATTGTCGGTCAAGAGGATAACACGCAGCAAGAAAGAAAACGCCGCGCGATTCCCAAACTTCAGTCTACCATCACGCAGTATGCCCTTGCGTCTGCGATTGTCGCCGTCGTTGCCCTTGCCTGCTTCCCCTTTTCACAACTCGTCGGATATAGAACCGTGTCGTTGATTATACTGCTCACCGTTTCCCTCCTCCCCTTACGGATGGGCCCGGGTCCGGTGCTTGTCGCGGCTACCACAGGGGCGCTGATGTGGGACTTCTTTTTCGTCCCGCCGGTTTTCACATTTTCCATAGGACACGTCGAAGATGTCATGATGCTCGGCGTGTATTTCATCGTCGCTCTGGTAACGGGCGTTCTCACCGCCCGTGTGCGGGCAAGAGAAAAGGCCGTTCGGCAACGGGAAGAACGGACTTCCGCCCTGTTTGCCCTGACAAACAATCTTTCATCGGCGCATTCACAGGAAGAGGTGATCCGGGCGGCGGTGTCGAACATCAAAAAATATTTCGACGCAGACGTCGCAATTATTCTAGGCGAAGCCGACGGCGAAATGTCCGCGAAGCCGCACGCCGCGAGCACTATAAACCTTGATCCGAAAGAATACAGTGTTGCTTCGTGGACATACTGGAACGAAAAAAAGGCCGGCAAATATACCGACACGCTTCCCTCGGCTGCGGCAACATATTTTCCCATCTCCGGGCCCAGGTATCCTCTTGGCGTCATCGGTGTTCGCCTGCACCGGAATGAAAAACTCTCGTCCGACCAGGAAACCTCGCTCGACAACTTCATAGCACAAATCGCGTCTGCAATGGAGCGGGAACTGCTGAACGATGTCAACAAGAAATCGATCGTTGTCGCCGAATCGGAGCGGCTCTATAAAATCTTGTTCAATTCGATCTCGCACGAACTGCGAACGCCAATTGCGGCAATCATGGGCGCTTCGGAAAACCTTATGAAGAACTCTTCAAAACAGGGAGATCCGTCGGCCGATGAACATACGAAAGAAATCCACATTGCGGCCGAGCGACTCAACCGGCTCGTCGCAAACCTCCTCGACATGTCGCGCCTTGAGTCGGGAATGATTCAACCGAAAATGGATTGGTGCGACGTTCACGACCTCATCAACGCAGCGGTCAACGGATTAGACCGGGAACTCTTACACCATACTGTTGTCGTGAAGATTCAAGACGAGATGCCTCTTGTCAAGCTGGATTTCGGCCTCGTCGAACAAGCTCTCACCAACCTTATCCATAACGCCGCCGTCCACACGCCGGAAGGAAGTTCCATCACCATCGACGCGAAAGTTGAGGAGAAAGAATGCGTTTTTGCGGTTGCAGACAGCGGACCCGGCTTAGCAAAGGACGATCTGCATAAAGTGTTCGAAAAATTCTACCGTGCGGAGGGGATGAAAAGCGGAGGCTCAGGACTCGGCCTCACAATAGCGAAAGGATTCGCCGAAGCGCATAAGGGGACGTTAACTGCGCGGAATCGCGATTCGGGCGGGGCAGAATTCACATTAAAAATTCCCTTGACTACCGAACCGACAATACGACCGTGAGCACAAAACCTGTCATTTTAATTATTGACGACGAGATACAGATTCGCCGCCTCATCGAATTAACACTTGATCAGCAAGATTACTCTCTCAAATTTGCCTTGAGCGGAAACGAAGGCATGAGAATGGCAGCGTCCGAGCGCCCCGAACTCATCATTCTCGATTTGGGGCTGCCGGACATCGATGGAATGAGTGTGTTGAAGGCAATTCGTGAATGGGCGTCGATACCTATCATTGTTCTCTCCGTTCGCAGTGCCGAATCAGACATTGTCGGATGCCTAACTGCGGGAGCGGACGACTACCTTGTAAAACCCTTCCGCACCGGCGAATTGCTCGCCCGGGTGCGGACAGCTCTCCGTCACCGCACAATGCTTCCCGATAAAGAAGTCTTCACATTGCGCAATCTGACGGTTGACCTATCGGCCCGTCTGGTGAAGAAAAAAAATGAAGAGCTAAAGCTGACGGCGACCGAATATGCGTTGCTCGTTCTTTTCGTGAAAAATGCCGGAAGAGTCCTCACCCACCGGTTTATTCTCGAACAGGTTTGGGGGCCAACCCACATCGACGAAACGCAGTATACACGAATTTATGTCGCTCAGCTGCGAAAAAAAATCGAAGAAGATCCATCGAAACCGAAAATGCTTGTGACAGAATCGGGCATCGGGTACAGATTAAGAACCGAGGAGGGATGAATAGCTTATAGTTACCCTGCCGTGTACACTTCGAGAATTTTGCGGAAATGGTGTCCGTAAATCGAAAATGTGATTGCGAGCGGAAAGAGCCGCGGCCTCGTGAAAAGCGACCACACGAACAGCTTCCAATACTGAACGCGCTCCTTCCCGACAATTCCAAGAACAACGGTCGATGACACAAGTGCTTTTATTTCTGCAAACGTAAGCCGGCTCATTTGAACATCCGGCGGTCTGTACGTTCGAAGAAACTGTTTCACGCGCGCGTAGTATGGTTTGGGGGAATAAATATGTTCGAGAAGAGATCGGTACCCTTTCAGAAGGGCTTCACGATTCATGCGGGGGATGAAGTTCATAGAAAAGTCTGTGTTGTCGCCTGTCATTGCCTTCAATAACCTGCCCTCTTTCAAGAGACGCTGGTACAGTCGTGTGCCGACCGGGGCATTCAGCAATCCCACCATCGCCGTCACGATCCCGCTGTCCTGCACGAAATCGATCACTTTTTGAAAAATCGAACTGGGGTCGCTATCAAATCCTATGATGAATCCTCCCTGCACTTGAAAACCGTGCTGTTGAATTTTCTTCACTGATGCGATGAGGTCGCGGTTCCTGTTGGGTATCTTTTTGCATTCAGCGAGGCTCTCTTCATGCGGGGACTCAATGCCGACGAAGACGGTGCGGAATCCGGCCCGCGACATCAGGTGCATCAATTCCTCATCGTCGGAAAGGTTGACAGACGCCTCGGTATTAAAAGCGAACGGGTGCCCTCTCTTCTCCATCCACTGAATAACAGCAGGCAGAATTTCTTTCTTGAGTTTGTTTTTGTTGCCGATGAAGTTGTCGTCGACAAAAAAAACACCGCCCCTCCATCCGAATTTGTATAATGCCTCCAGCTCCGTGAGCAACTGGTCTTTCGTTTTTGTCCGTGGCACGCGGCCGTACAATACCGTGATGTCGCAGAACTCACAGTCATACGGGCATCCGCGTGAATACTGCAGGTTCAACGATCCGTATACCCCGGGATTAATGAGGCTCCACAGCGGAACCGGTGTCGTCGTAACGTCCGCCCACGAATTGGATTCGTAGCGATGACGAGGAACTCCGACTGTCAGGTCATCGAGAAATTGCGGGAGCGTAAGTTCTGCCTCATTGAGAACGAGATGGTCGACATCGTCGTATTCCTCATGATGCACGGTGAACAATGGACCGCCGCCGACAATCCTTTTCCCCTTCGATTTACAGCGGTCGATAATTTCTCTCACCGATTTTTGCTGCACGGACATTCCGCCGAGAAAAACATAATCAGCCCAAAGCAAATCATCATCTTTTAGCAGCTCGACGTTCAGATCGACAAGTTTCTTCTTCCAGATTGGGGGCAGCAGCGCAGCAACGGTTAACAGACCGAGAGGAGGATACGCGGCTTTTTTTGAAACGAATTTCAGCGCATGCCGAAATCCCCAAAATGTATCGGGGAAAAATGGGTTGACGAGAAGGATATTCATGGCGACGCTCCCTTGATACTACTGTTTTGCGCCGGGGATTCTTCTTTAGGGGATTATTCGCGCTCTGGAGGGAAACTTGCTATCGCGACGGCAAGATGAATTCTGGGTGCTCTGGACAAATATAATAGTTTACAGACGAAATGTAAAGGACAGGCATTCATGCTGCCCTTCACCCGTCTACAATCGTTTCAGGATGACCAATGAAATATCATCGTTGGGGGGTGCATCTTTCACAAAGAAATCTATCTCGCCGAGCAGTGCCTTTCCGATCTCTTCGGGCGAGCAGCCTCGCAGCGAAGGGAGCCGTCTGAGTAATCGGTCCGAGCCGAAGAATTCGCTCCACTCATTGCTTGCTTCAGTAAGCCCGTCCGAATAAACAAGAAAAACATCGCCGCTCTGAAGCTCAAGCTGCCGTTCTGCGTAAATGGTCGACTCCATCAAGCCAAGCGCGGGCTCGCCTTTTTGCGTCTCTTGAAGTCCGCCCGCCGTGAGCACAACCGGCGGAAGATGCCCAGCATTAACATACCGTAAAGTTCCAGAATCCGAAGCAACCTCCGCGTAAACGAGCGAGGCAAAACTGTTCGGCAATCCGTCGCGATGAACGATTGCATTCAGCTTCGTGATGAGTTTTCCTATTGAATCGTAGTCTGGGGCGAGCGCTTTTAACGTCGCCTGTAGTTTTGCCATGATAAGCGCCGCCTGCAAACCCTTCCCCGAGACATCCGCCAATGCAATGCCAGATCTGTTTTCACTTTGACGAAGGAAATCTATTAAATCACCCCCTACCTCATTCGCAGGCCTGGAATATATCCACAAAGACCAGCCCGGAACCGACGGACTCTGCTCAGGCATCAATGCCTGCTGCACTCGCTTTCCCGCACTGAGTTCGTCCCGAGCAAGAAGCTTATCTTTTAACTCGAGCATGAGAACTATTAAAATTGCCGCACCCCCGATAAGATGGAAGTCCGAAACCTGGATATGTTTGTTTGTCATGATAATAATGGGATTCCACACCAGCAAAATGATTCCAAGAACCAGTACCATGCGTCGAAACGGAGTAAGCCTCATCAACATGCTCTTGAGGAGCCATGCGTTGAGATAGAGCCAGCGCTGGAGTCGCGGCATTGCATCCAAACGCTTTTTCTTTTCTTCGTCGATATAAAATTCTTTCAGGCCGCGAAATTCTTTGCGGAAGGTGTTCCAGTGGCCTCCCTGAATAAAATCATTGCGCAGAGTGTCACGAAGCCGCGGCTCGGATTGTGAAGTTTCATTTTTCATAGTGTAGCGCTTTCGACGGTCTTTACTGTACCTTTATTACGACAATTTTTGACAAAAGTTGTATCCAGTCTAATCCTGAAATTGCAGCTCCTGCGGTGGGGCGATGGCGAGCGTTCCGATCTTCTGCATAAAGGGCTAACAAAGGACTTTTGCCGAAGATCGGCGACCTGCGCGACGGGAAGCCAGCGCGTAGGGTTCAATTTCGGGAGGCGTTTCCTTGGCTACATTCTTTGCACAGTCAAAAAAATTACCATTCACGTAAGAACACATGATTCGTTTTTATCGCGTAAATGCTGCCATCATAGAGTTTCTTGACCTAAAAAACCGTCAGCCGCTGCCCCAATATTCCCTTCACAACGGCAAGCACAAAAAAGGATATGACGAGAAGAATCAACGCCAGAACAAGGGCGATGTTCAGGTCGATTTCAAAGCCGATATAAATTGCCAGCGGCATGGTTTGAGTCCTTCCCGGATAGTTTCCGGCAAAAATAATTGTAGCACCAAATTCCCCGAGCGCGCGTGCCCATGTCATGACAACGCCGCCGACGATCGCGGGCAAAGAAAGAGGCAGGATAATCGTGCGGAAGATTTGAAGCCGCGATGCGCCATCCACCGCCGCCGCATGCTCCAGTTCTCGATTGACGCTCGCAAAACCCGCTGCCGCGGATTTGATATAAAACGGAGAAGCGACGAAAAGCTGAGCAAGTACGACCGCAGTTTCGGTGAAGGGTATCTCCAATCCACCGAAAAGAGGGCTCAAGAAACCGCGGCGCCCAAATGCGATAAGTAACGCGACTCCCGCCACAGACGGCGGGAGAACAACAGGCATATCAATGAGCGCGTCAAGCATGGTCCGCCCGACAAATTTTTTGCGGGCAAGCGTATACGCAACGGGAGTGCCGAAAAACAGAGTGAGGAGCACGGTGATGACGGTAGTGGTAACGCTTAAACGAATCGCCTGCACAACCTGAGGCTGCATGATGGTGGACATCACATTTGACGGCGAGACACGAAGAATAAGTCCGGCCAGGGGGATCAGGAGAAAGAGAACTAAAGGAAGGCTCGCCAGCAGAATTTGCCAACGAGGGCGAAGCAGACTGCCAGATTCTTTGAGCGGTACGTTAGACATTTTTTTCATGAAATCAGAACTACTTGACCGAGTAAGCACTATTCCCCTCCCCTGATAAGGGAGAAATTAAGGGCGGGGTCATTTTATCGGAATAAAACCGAACCGTCCGAGGATGTTTTGGCCTTCATCGGACACAACATATCGGACAAATTTTTCGGCCTGTTCGTGCAGCGGTGCATTCCGCACAACAGCTATCGGATATGTGGCTATGACATTCAATGCTTCCGGTATTTCAAGCGTGCCGACGCGCTCCCCCGCATTCATGGAGATATCCGAAGTATAAACAATTCCGGCGTCAGCCTCGTCAAGCATAACTTTGCTTAGGACGACTTTCACATTTTCTTCGTACGAGACAACATTATCGAGAACCTTTTGCTTAAATGAAGAATCAAATGCCGCGCTTCGATTGCATTTTTCAAGAAATTCTAGTGCGTATTGGCCGACTGGAACGGCTTTGTCTGCAAGGACAATTTTGAGATGCGATTTGCTTAATTCGCGCAACGAATGAATTCCCGCACTGTTCTCTTTCGGAAAAACGACGACAAGTCTGTTGCGAACAAAGACCCTGATGGAAGCACTGTCGATTCTTCCGGACTTTACCGCTTCATTCATTTGCTTTATGTTCGCCGACGCAAAAACATCCACCGGAGATCCCTCTGCAATTTGCTGAACAAGCTGCTGTGATCCGGCGAAGTTAAACGCTATTTTTTCGCTGGGGTTTGTTGATTCATACGCATCGGCTATAGCCTTGAAAGCCTCGTTGAGAGAAGCTGCGGCAAAAACGGTTAGTTCTTTTTCCTTCGTTTGTTGCGCAAACGCTTTTTGTTGGAAGGCAACCGCAAGCCAAACGAGTAAGCAAGCGACAAGGATCTTTTGCAACAAGCGCTTTCCCTTCCTTAATAAACAAATGGAATAAGTTTCTTCACTTGCGTGCAGTATTCGGCGTAATCACTAAAGTAAATTCCGAGAAGATTTTCTTCCTCATCAATTTTCTTCAATAATCCATACAATACCAGAAGCACTCCGCAAAAACCCCGAAGTTCGGCAGTGGTCACCGCCGATCCTGTGAGTGAAACGAGTGACCCGAAATAGATCGGATGCCGCACAATCGCATAGGGACCGCGCCTGATAAGTTCGTGCTCTCTCTTCAAGGCAACAGGCCCGCTCCAATTTTTTCCCAGCGTTCCTCGGGACCAGATTGAAAACGAAATTCCCGTCCCGCATAAAACGACTCCTGCAATCCCAAAAACATCATCTTTTGGAACCACGCGGATCGACAGCCAGCCGATCGAAAAAAAAAGTATATAAATGAGGGCAAAGGCAAGATAGACCGAGAGCACAGCAAGTGTCCGGATGAGAGTTTTTTGCTTGTGTACAGTTACCTTGTTCCCTTTGTAATGAAAGCCCCAATACAATTCAGAAACAAGCCAGAAGCAAAATGTGAAAGGTTGATATTGTGTAAACATCGGCGCGGAACTATTAGATGTGGTTACACTCCTATTGATTGTAATTCATCCTGACATCAATATTTTTTACAATTGAAAAGTATATGTTCCAAATGGGAGAGTCAAGTATGAATTATTACCGCTCCTTTCGCCTTCGGCGAATTCCCCTCCTCATTGAGGATGGGATTCGTGGCTGCTCTCTCCTTCATTAAACGTCAGGATTCCTGGCTTTTCCCCCTCCTCGACGAGGAGGGGGCCAGGCGGTGGTGGCCTTTCACCTCTTCTGCAATCACAATCAGCACACCGTCAAGGTTCCCAACGATAGCGGAATTTGTAAAACGAAGAAAGCGAACTCCGTACTGCTTAATATACTCTTCCCGGCGTCGATCATATTCTTTCGCTTCCTTCGTCCAATGCGTTGTACCGTCAATTTCAATTGCAAGTTTACATTCGTGGCAATAAAAATCAACAATGAAAGGACCGATGCCATGTTGACGCCGGAATTTTTGTCCGAGTATTTGTTTTCCTTTAAGCTTCGACCAGAGGTTCCGTTCAGCTTCAGTTGCGTTGTTGCGGAGATATTGCCTTTTGAACTTTTGAGATTTGCGGTTAAAAATGTTCGACATGATGTGCTCCCCTTTTTCCACCACCTCTGACGCTTCCACCAAAGAGAAGGTGGACAAGTCGCGTCATCCCCTCCTCTTTGAGGAGGGGAGTTTTGACCGCTCCCCCCTCATTCGGCAGGAGGTTTATGGCCGTTCCCCATCCTCGACGAGGAAGGGGCAGGGAGGTGGTACCTCACAACGTATATATCCACTCTCAACATAGAAATGGAGAACCTCTTAAATCAAAATGCCGACTGTGCAATCTGCACAATCGGCTTTTATTTTCTATTGGGTTCAAAGCCCAGACCCTTGCGGCATCAGAATCTGGATGCCAGCGTACGCTGGCATGACGAATACCTTGTTGCTTGCGGCAAGGACTATTTATCTTCATTCGCGTCTATTTTTTCCCTCTCAATTATTTATTTATTCAGCCTTCACTTTCCATGCAAGAATAAACGCCATTGCCAGCATCAAAACGGCGAGCAAGAACGGCGCGCCGGGTAAATGCCAATTATTTTGTGCTCCAATAAAGCTGGCAAACGTTAGCGTAAAAATTCCGGGGCCGATGACGCCGGCAACTCCCATAATACTGTTGTTTGCGCCTTGCAGTTGTCCTTGCTGCGACGGCTGAACATGCCGCGTCATAAGTCCCTGCATCGAAGGCCCGGACAATCCCATCAAAGAAAATACCGGGATACCGATCAAGAAAATTATTCCAGCAGGCGCCAGGCCATAGATCAAAAATCCCCCCATGCCGAAAAGTAATCCGGCAAGAAGCGTGCGCCGTTCTCCAAAATCTGCGACAACGCGTTTAACGACTCCCCCCTGCACCACCATGCCGCAGACTCCCACTATCGCTAGCGTAAGGCCGACCATCTCTTCGTTCCATCCGTAACGAAAACTGGCATAGAGGACGAACACGCTCGGCAGCACCTGATGAGCGAGAAAGAAAAATCCGTTGACAGTCGCAAGGCGGAATAATTCCGGATGCGAACGCAACAGCTTCAACGAGCCGAGAGGATTAGCACGCTTCCACGAAAATTTTTCCCGGTTCTCAAGGCTTAGTGATTCAGGCAGGACGAACAAACCGTACATCGCGTTCAGCAGAGTGAGACCGGCTGCGACCCAGAACGGCAAACGTGTATCGATTCCGCCGAGGATACCGCCAAGTGCCGGCCCCAAAACAAAACCAAGTCCCCACGCAGCGCCGATCATCCCGAATCCGGCGGCACGTTTTTCCGGCGGCGTGACATCGGCGATGTATGCACCGGCTGCAGTGAAGCTCGCCCCGGTAATACCGGAAATTATTCGGCCCATAAAAAGGAGCCATAGCGTTGGAGCGACGGCCATAAAAATATAGTCAATGCCGAGTCCGAAGCAGGATATAAGAATGACCCGGCGGCGGCCGTATTGATCGGAGAGCGCGCCGAGTACCGGAGAAAAAATAAATTGCATCAACGCCCAGACAGTCCCGAAAAGCCCGAACATTTCGGCTGCATATGCAGTGTCGCCTCCGAGAAAACTTTCGACGAGCTTCGGCAGCACGGGGATAATGATGCCCAATGCCAAAACGTCGAGCACGACGGTAACGAAGATAAATATTACGGCTGCGGGGCGGGAAGATGGTTGCGGGTTTTGTTCACTCACAAATGTAATAAGTTGTAAGTTTTAGGTTTTAAGTTCGTTTGTTTTTTGACCTTTTCACCCTCACTGCCACCAATTACTGACAAGATTGTTTTGTCAATTAAGGCATGTCAAGCTATACTTTTTGCATTTTTTTCTTTCGTGAGTCAGCTTGCTGTCCAATTTGCCAATCGTGACGGAGTAAATATCTTCACTATTTTTAGTTGTAATAAAAGTTCCATACTCCCTAAGGAGAAAACCGTTCTCTATCGAGGCTTGGGAGCAAGATTAATTTAAAAGGTGCCGTTAAAGGTTCTCCCTGTCTTCATGACTCGGCGGCGTTGATACCAGAAGAAATTCGACATCGCCGCCGGATTCATTCTTAAATTGATGCAGTGTGCGCGGAGGAATATGGAGCCCTTCTCCGGCATGAAGAATTTTCCGGCTTCCGCCAGCCTCGATTGTCGCTTCACCCGAGAGAACATAAAAGAACTGTTCAGACCGATTGTGAAGGTGGCGAATCTCACATTTGCCGGGAGGCGCCTTTTCCTGAATAACGCTTACGCCCGGTGACTTCAACAAATGCCAGCCGTCGCAGCCGTCTCCCCAGAAATAATGCTCGGCGTTCTTTACGCTTACAGCTTCCATAACATCTCCCATCATTCTTCAGACTCATACAAAATTCTGAATTGACATCTCGCGCAAAGCCGCCTAGGCGCAAAACGTATTATGTTAAGAAGCTTTAGCGGCTCCGCGTGTTAGCGAGAGAAAGTTCTCACTTGTTCTTATTTCTTATTCTGCAATTTCTCCAACCTCATTTTCGCCATTCTGTTGTTCGGGTCGAGTTTCAGAGCCTGTTCGTAGTTTTCGATCGCTGCCGCAGAATTTCCCTCCCCTTCATAGATGCCCGCGAGCCGGGCGAATGAGAATGCGAACGTCGGGTAGAGTTCGATGTTCAGCTTCAACACCCGAATTGCAGCGGATGCTTTTGCAGTGTCATCCGAAATGAGTTCGGCCAATCGCACCAGCGTCCATTCCTTAAAATTGTACGTAAACCCTCCGAAAAATTGTTCCCGCAGTGCATGGTACTGATTGATCGTCGAGTCAATGCCGTAACGGTCGAATGTCCTCTTGAGCTTATCCTCCAAAAAGATCGGCACTGCATTGCCGTGATGGCAGGTCATACACGAAACACGAAGAGAAGAGGTGCTGTCAACATGAAGTTCCGCGAGGTACACGTCGTTAATATTGCTCATCATTTTTATCATCGTGCGTGCTTTATTTTTCTCAGGCTTTGCGTCCGATGCAAAATCAAACTCGCTGAAGTCTTTTCCTTCTTCTCCCACATGGCAATACACGCACCGAACGCCAAGTCCTCCGCTAAAACTAGCCATAGTTCTTTGTAAATCTTTTCCGGTCGTCGCCTTCGGCAGCACAGTCAGGTTCTTCGGATTGTCGGGCCATTCCCAGTGTTGGGCAAACAGAGGAATGGCGGACAGGAGCAGCATAGATACAAGAATGACCTTCTTCATAACATCCTTTCTTCGATCATATGATGTGAAAACTTGGGGTGATTGGTCTTGCAGGGAAAAAATCCAACTGTCGAATTACGGCAATAATTCTTGTTGATTTGTCCTTGATTTTTTATAAAGTACGATATAAAAGAATTGATTGCAATAAGAGCGAATGAAAACCCGCGTGAATCGAAAACGTGCAACTGTAGAGCAACGCAAGACATACCCCTGACGCTTCCACCAAAGAGAAGGTGGACAGGTCGCGTCTTCGCCCTCCTCAAAGATGAGGGGGCTGGGGGGTGGTGAGACTACCGCACACGCAGCGGCTCATTTTCCCATCGGCCTTCATAATAAACCCACTCATTATTTCGTAGTTCCCAGCGGCCTGCCACCCATACAGTATGAGGTCTCGGCGGACGCATCCACCTTCCAGGGACCCAAACGTAACGATGACGACGAGGCGCCCAGCGGTGATAACCGGCAATCCACACCGCATCACGAGATGGTCTGGCAGTCATTCTCTCCGCCCGAGGGGCTGGCGGACCGATGTTGATCCCAACTCCAATATGCAGCTGTGCTGAAGCCGGAATGGCAATTGCTAACAATCCGCCGAAAAGCGCAAGCTTCAAAAATGTTTTCATAGGTGTATAATATTTTGTGGTAGAAATTTTGGTGACTTTGTTCTCAATAGACACGGTGAACAGCAAACGAGTTTAACAAGTAAAGTATTTTTGAGCCAGCTGGCATCTCGTTGTCCTTACCAAGAGGACTGAGGATAAACTGCAAATATATAACCGCACGTGCATCATTACTGCACCATGCCAAATTTTTTGTTCCGAGCGGTCATCTTTATAAAATATCGCAGCCGCTGTGCGAAGAAATCGGGGCGGTTCCTTGAGCCATCGATCCATCCGACCCGAATTCTTTTATATGATTGAGGGAATCGTTTGAAATGCTTCCAAACTGCGGGGTCGGCTTTAAGCGCCAGAAGAATATCGTCAGGAAGAACAAACTTTTTCAATTTTGGAGACTTTGGCGTCCGGTTATCCATGTGATGATGAATGCTTTCCAGCCCATACCGTGTCATCTTCCCGGCTTTGATAAGCCGGCGCACGCGTTCTTTGTTCATTTCTGAAAGAGGACTTCTCTTTCTTCGGGGGCTAAACCTCTGCACCCAGCTTTCTGCGTTCCATGGTTTAGTGAGGCTGTCAATCCATCCATAGCAAAGTGCTTCTTCAACCGCATGGTTGTACGGTATTCGCCGCTTCCCGCTGCTCTTTTTATAGTACACGAGCCAAATGTCGCCGGATGTCTTGTGGTGTTTCGACAACCACGACCTCCACTGTTTTCTGTTTGTTATGTATAAAGTTTTACCGACTTCCATTCTCGATTTCCAGCTATATCACACCAAATAGTACGCTATCCAAAATAAAATGAAATCATAGATATTCGTAATAGCCTGAATGACAACAAAAATCAAAAGGAGGGATTTGATGATCGTTGGGATGATGGATTGCTCGTACATGCGTCTCAGTGCCAAAAATATATACAGGCCAATGACAATCGGCGGCGAATATCTAAAGAGAGGTATGGAAAAAAATTGCACGGAATGCCCGTTCGAAGAGAGAAGAGCCGATATTTTTGCCAGACTCCCAGAAAAAAGCATCAACAAGCTCCAGAAGAAAACGTAAAAGCTCACGAGATGAGCGGCCGAAATAAAATGCTCGACAAAATACCTCTTGCTGCGCCAATAGAAAACGCGCAAAAAAAGAGCGAGAATCGGGACCAGAAGAATGACCAGAGATTTTGCCAATTGCTCCAGATGCGAATTGAAAGAATCGTAATACACTTTCACAGGGATCTGTTCCGCAAGGAGTTTCGTCTGCACAACGTGAGATACCCAGCCCGAAAAAATCCTGTCGTCTGTTAGGTCGCGGAGTGTTGGAAACATGACTCGTATATTGTATCCGAGTTGTTCACTGACAAAAGAGCAGAAAAAGTAGAATATGTTGATGAGTAGCAGAAGTTGGAAAGGATTCGTGTAATTGATCCGCCGGCCGCTCCAATATTCCGTCGTAAGAAATCCAGGTTTACGGATAAGCAGCGCAGCCGTTTTAACGAACTTAAAATCGAAATCGACAAGCAGCTCCAACCCTTCTTTCATTAGGTGACGAAGCGAGTAATCCTTATCGGACAAAACTTTTTCGCCGCAATGCGAACAATAGCTCGCATCAATTGGTCTGCCGCAATTAACGCAGAGTTGCTTGATGCCCGATTCCATCTCCTCCTGTGGTACAAATTTATCCTGGATCAAAATGGCTGTGATGAGCTATAATGTGGCGGAATAAACGTTTTTCCAATTCAAAAGTAGGGGTTCAATGGTGCATAGTCAAGAAGGAAATTTGGAAATCGCAAAGACGCGGGACATCTTTGCGGTTTCCCCAATAAGGGGCCGACGTCCGCAATAAAAAAAGCCAACCGTATGTTGAATACGATTGGCTTTCGTCCGTCCCTTCGACCAAACCCTGCTTCCCATCCGGACGCCGAATTCAAGATGTCGACACTCTACTCTTCCGATCTTTCGCGTAAGGTGTCCGACATCTAAACAATTAGAATTTGAAAGATTGCTACAAAGTAATAACAGAGTTCCGATCAATTCGGTTCACTGTCTTGGCATGTTTATGGAACACGCTGGAAGGAGTCAACGTTTAACGAACTGGGGCCAATTATTACGCGGCAAATACGCGGAAAACTGCTCCGTAAACGAGCAATGCAGCAGAGATCAATCCAATCCATGTATAGAACTCACGGTTGCTGATTGGCTTCAACTCTTCTTCAATTGCTTGCTCTGTGGCAAACAGTTCGCGGATCAACCAGAACATAAAGGGCTGTTCAATCTGATTTTTTTGAAGTATCATGGCTTCTCCTGAATAATGGCCGTTCGTAGTGATGTATCATAATACACTTTGTCAATTAGCCCGGTGTTAGACTTACTTTAAGGAATTGTTAAGTTTTTGAAAATGCTTGCAAATACCGCTCTTGCGACTTGAATCAAGGGCAAACCGAGCCTATATTCCGATGCATATTTCTTTAAAAGTTGCATTCGAAACGAAAGATGAACATCAACTCTTATATTCTCGAACAAGCGCTGCGGCGGCTGCAGTTGCCCGAAGATTCCATCAAGCAATTTCAACTTGCCGGAAAGTTCAGCGATGTCGAAGGAAAAGGATTACCGAAAGAACTCTTTCTGCTCAGCACACCGGTGATTGTACGGGGATTATTGAACTTTGCAGTGCTGCAGATGCGGCGGGATTGGCTGTATCCATTCTGGGTGAACAAACAACTCGACCCGAAGAGCGAGAGTTACATTCCGCGGGCGCAAAATCCACTTCTCATCAACGTCACTCACCGCAACTGGACTATGGTGGGAACGCTGAACGGCTTCCATGAAGCGATCATCGACCCCCGTGGCCTTGCAACACCTCTTCCCCGCGAATGGTCGATCGATACATGGCTCGTCGTTGATAACCGTGTTTTCTTTCCTTCTCTATCCACCCTTGGAGTTCAGGCAATCGAGACGACGTTTCCGTGCCTCACTACTCGATTCAGCGTAGACGGAGTCGGTCTGGCACTCGAACATTTCGCCGCGCCGACAAACCATGCATTCGACGTTCTGTTTGCCAAAGCCGCCGTGACGAATAATAGCGGCAAAAGAAAATCGGGAGCGCTCTGCGTCGCCATCCGGCCGTTCAACCCGGAAGGTGTGGCCCCGATTTTCTCCGTCGATTTCAAATCGCCGCGCATTGCATACGTGAACAAATCCACCGGTGTCGTTTTTGCGGAAACGCCCGATAAAGTCTTCTGCTCGTCGCTCAACGATGGCGACCTCGCGCATACACTCAAACAACGGACGATGAATTTCTTCGGCGATTTGTCAACGCCGTCTTCCCACTGCGAGCGCGGGCTGGCACATGGTGTGGCAGCATTCATGTTCGACCTTGCGCCCGGTGATGAAAAAAACATTCATTACAGTACTGCGCTTGAGGGAGAACAATCGGTCCGGCGGAGGGGAGCGAAGCAAACATGGCGGGTTTCGTTCGAGAGACGGAAATCCGACCAGCGGGTAAGATGGGAAAAAGAGCTTTCGACGGGGGCACAGTTTGAATTTGCCGACAAAAATTTACAGGCGTTGTTCGACGCCAGCCGTCTCTCTCTCTTGGAGTTACACGACAAAGATTTTATCTCTCCCGGACCATTCCTCTATCACCACTTCTGGTACAGAGACGCCACGCTGATGATTCGCGCGCTTGACATGCTCGGTTTTGAGAAGCGATCGAGAGAAGTGATCGACGCATTTCCGGAGCGTCTTACCGCGGACGGGTTTTTCCGCGGTCCCGACGGCGAGTGGGATTCTAACGGCGCCGTTCTCTGGTCGGTGCATCAGCACTTTTTGCTCAACAAGCAGCATCTCTGGTTGAAAAACTGGTATCCCAACCTTAAACGCGCCGCTCAATGGATTATTCGAAAACGGAAGCAGACTCAGAACGGCTTGATACCGCCAAGCATCAGCGCGGAACATTTCGGCACAGTCGACCAATATTATTGGGATACATTCTGGTCTCTCGGGGGGCTTAGAGCGATGGTCCGCATCGCTTCAATACTCGGCATGAAATCCGACGAACAGGGTTTTGAAAAAGAAGTCCGCGCATTTGAGCGGGACATTGTCCAGTCTCTGCAGAATGTTGAGCAGCGAATCGGCGAGAAGCTCATTCCGGCAACGCAGCATCGCAACTTTGACGAGAGCGCCGTCGGTTCGATATCCTGCATTTATCCGCTCGAACTGTTCGACGGCCGGCTGCGTCATCTCTCTAACACACTTCGAAAACTTGAAGCGGAGTTTGTCGATGAAAAGGGATTTTTTCATCCCATCATTCATTCCGGGTACAATCCGTATCTCACACTCCAGATCGCCCATTCATTTTTCATCATGGGGAACATCGGCAAAGCGTGGGAAGTTGCTGAAACAATTTTTCGACAGGCTGTGCCGCCGTATTCGCTTCCTGAAGCCATTCATCCGCGTACGGGCGGCGGGACGATGGGAGACGGGCATCATGGCTGGGCCGCAGCCGAGATTATTCTCTTCCTTCGAAGCTGCATGGTCAAAGAAGAAAATGGCGTGATTTCGCTTTTTAAAGGCAACAACAACAGATTAGTGCAAAAGGGGAAGAACGTGAAACTGAAAGATGTGCCCACAACATTCGGCGCAATTTCATGTTCATTGTCGTTTACGGGAGAAACAAGCGCTGTGATACATTTCGAAGGAAATTTCAGCGTCGAGACCATGCCGGCGGCGATTGAAATCTATCTTCCGTTCGCGGTAAAGAATGCGGCTGCCTCTTCCCCAAATCACATTTCTGCAAAAACAGTCGACGATACGACGTCGCTGCTCCGCTGTTCTCCAAAAGTCCGCACACTATTCCTCAAACTGTGACTTCTCGGTCGCTGGACAAAACAGAATCGCTGCGGTTGGCCGAGTCGTTCCTTCGCGGTTTTGAATTCGGATCGATTTTTCCCGACCCACAACGAAAGTCCCATTGGGTCGGTTAATCCAAGCATAGGAGCATCGACCAAACTGTCGGCTGCGGTGATGAGAGGAGGAAAATTGCCAACGTATTTATGGTAAACCTCTACCTTGCCGGCCGCAATCGGAAAAGGCTTGACAAGCGTTGCTGAGAGACATTTGTTTTCTATCTTTGTCTCAATCCCAAAAGAACATTCGGGAGAAATCCCAAAAAACTCTTCTGCGGCAATTCGGACGGAAATTTGATTGCTGGCCGAAATGATGTAGATGCAGTATCGAAGCTTTTGCAGTAATGAGATAAGCTTCTTCATTCCTGGATGAGGTTTCGGAACCGAAACGCAAGCTTTCCCCGTTTCGATGAAGGGGGAGGTCTGGATTAAAACCCTCAATGTCGCCTCTTCAACTTCACGGAGACTAATCCCGGCCATTGATTCAACCATTAGACGATACGCAGCTGTAACGTCAAAGCGTAGAAAGGATTGGTATTCTTCCCATGTGCATTTAAGAGGAGCGCCATCCGCCATCAATCGTACAAAGACCGCTTCACCAATATCCCCGATTATGAGCGTATTGTCGAGGTCGAACAGCGCAATCTTCACCTGGTCAGTGCCGAAGCCTTTTATGCGGTTTTCGAGCGATTCGATCTGATATTTAAGGTGGATGGGAATCATGCGCTACGAAAGTTGAGCTGCCTGAGGAAAAGCCTCAACCGACCTGAAGTGGTGAAAAGACAATGCCGTCGATGGAGTTTGAAAAGCAATCGGCAGCGTGTTGATCTCAATGTTGACTTTTCCGCCGGCATATGTCAGACGGTTATATTTCAACCTGCTTACCGGGTCATCACAAACTGAACCTGCACCGTTTGCAAGACGTACTCCGTGTTGTTCATACAATTCGTTGCGATGAACATGCCCGTGCATTACAACCTGCACGCCAAGCGCAGCAAAAAGCTTGAGAGTTTTGCGGCGCCTTTTCATGCGCATCGTCTTCGATTCGATCTTCCTCCAAAAATTACTATCGGTTGAGGCATCGTTCAAATCGTTGAAGTGATGGTGAATTGCAACAAGCGGTATCCTTCCGTTAAAATCTTTGCGTTCCTGCAATTGCACGAGAGCGGAAATCTGATCGTCGCTCAACATCCCGTTCGAGCCGAGCGGGTTATCCCACAATGACCACGGCAGGATTGAGTTCAATCCGATGATGGCGTACGGACCTACTTCTTTAACAAACGGAAAAAGACTGCTGCTGTTCAAATGTTGTACCCCGACGAACGATTCTGCAAACGCTTCTTCAAAAAGCGCAAGCCGCCTCTGATAATCCACGGTTCGAATGTACCGGGGAAAACTGAGCACGTCCACCGCACGGTGAGGTCCGCCGAATACATCGTGGTTGCCGGGGACAATCGTGAGCCTTCTGCTGTCCATGAAGCCGAAGCTTGTGAGAATGGTTCGGGCCAAATAATAGTCATTAGGGTCGCCGGTGCTGACAATGTCCCCCGTAATGACAAGGTGGTCGCAGCCATGGTCGAGAATCGTTCGCAGGAGAATTTTAAATGACTTGATGTGTTCGCGGTAGTACTGTCTGCTGAGATGGGGGTCGGAAAGATGGGCGATGGTGAATGAATTACCTGCCGGTTTCGTTGTTTCCAACGAGCCCTCGTGATGAATCATGCGTCCGGCAAAGTGTGTCTCAGGCTGCGCGCGGGAAGCGCTGGAGACGGAACTCCTCGATAACTTCTTTGTAACTCTCAAAAAGCTGGTCGAGAATGCGTTCCCATCGATACTCTTGTGCACGAGCGAGTGCATGGTCTGCGATGACCTTTCTGTGATTTGGATTGTCGAGTAACCATTCTACTTTCTTTGTGAGGTCGGTGCTGCTTAGCGGCTCGGCGAACAATCCCGAACGTCCTTCCTGGATTATTTCCACCGCTCCGCCCACTTTTGCCGCCACAGGAGCCAGCCCGGAAGCCATCGCTTCCAGAGTCACGAGCCCGAACGTTTCTGTCGTCGACGGAAAAACAAACATATCCGCAGATGCAAAACTCACCGATAATGGCTTTCCCGATTGGTAACCAAGAAAATGAGCGCCGGGCATCATCGCTTGCAATTCCCGGCGTGCATGCCCATCGCCGACAATCACCATTTCGAAATCCGTGCGCTTCGAGTGCAGCGCATGGTACGTTTCCGCCAGGACGCGCAAATCTTTTTCCCACACAAGCCTGCTTACAAACAGAATGATCGGCTTCTCTCCGCTGCAAAACTTCTGCCGCCATTCGTCCGAGCGATACAACGGATTGAACACCGCCGTGTCAACTCCGTTTGGAAGATATTCAAGCCGTTCAACACCGTGATCGCGAAGCTCTTGCAGGATCGGCGTGGTCGGAACCAGAGTTCGATCAACGTTATTATAGAGACGGCGCAACAGCCGCCACGCCAAATCTTCAAGACTCGTGAGATTATAGTATCGAGGGTAGGTCGGAAAATGCGTATGGTACGTTGCGACAATCGGGATACCAAAGTGCCGCGCGTATTTCACTGCTGCAAAACCGAGTGTGCAAGGACTGTTGATATGCAGAATATCCGGTTGGAATTCCTGCAAATACCTCGCAAAGGATTGATACCCGGGAAGAGCAATACGATAATTTTTCTGAAGCGGAAGGACAACAGACGGCACACCGTACACCGGGATTTGTGTTTCGCCGACGGGGAGCGTCGATGTGATTGCAATTGCTTTGTGTCCGCGTTCAACAACGCCCTCAACAATTTTGTAAATGCATCGCGTGACCCCGTCCTGACCGACTTTTAGGTTCGCGTTGAAATACGCAATTTTCATACAGGCCTCCTTCTTCCTCATTTACGAGCATAAAAATAAGAAGTTGCCATTATCAGAGTGTTATGCCCCTATTAACTAATAGTAAAATAAGACATCTGTTAAAGTGGTGTGTTAAGTGAAATTCACAACTATCCTTTTTTGGATTTCCTTGCATTGGGACTCTTCTGAGATTATATTGGCAATAAAAAAAGTCTATGAGATCTTTAAAATATTCGAACCTTTCCACGCGCCTAGGAGCAGTGGAAAACGAATGGGAATTATTGTGGGAAGAATTCGGAGAGGATGAAACGCTTACGGTCGACCCTTCGCTGGTCGATAAAGTCGCGGATGAATTTGCCGAACGTATGAAAGAGAATTATCCTTTCTTTCATCCTCGTTATGTCGGACAAATGTTGAAACCGCCTCATCCCATTGCAGCCGCGGCGTACCAGATGGCGATGAAAATCAATCCCAACAATCATGCGCTGGACGGCGGGCCCGCGACGGCCAAGATGGAAATCGAAGCGGTAGCAGACGTCGCTCGCATGTTCGGATACAAGAAACATCTCGGACATCTTACGAGCAGCGGCACGATTGCAAATCTTGAGGCTCTCTGGGTTGCGCGATCTCTCCATCCAAACAAAGGAATTGCTTTTTCGAGTTCAGCTCACTACACGCACAAACGGATGTGCGAAGTGATCGGGGCGGAGGCGATGGAAATTCCGTCTGATGAATTTGGAAAAATGGATTCCGATGCCCTTGAAAAAATATTGAAGGCGGGAAATGTTGGCACGGTGGTGGCAACGATCGGCACGACTTCCCTCGGAGCGATTGACCCGCTGGAACGTATCATTCCCATCTGCCGGAACTATAACGTGCGCGTCCACGCCGACGCTGCGTACGGAGGATTCTTCATGTTGCTTGCGTTGCAGAAATTTCCGCTCATCAACGCCGCGCCGTTCCTCTGCCTCTCAGAATGCGACAGCATTGTCGTCGACCCGCACAAGCACGGCCTGCAGCCGTACGGGTGCGGCTGCATACTGTTCGGCGACCCGTCCGTTGGAAAATTCTACAAACACAATTCGCCGTACACCTACTTCACTTCACGAGATTTACATCTCGGTGAGATCAGTCTCGAATGTTCGCGTCCCGGTGCAGCGGCAGCGGCTCTGTGGTTTACGTTGAAATGCATTCCCCTCCTCCCCGATGCGGGACTCGGAGCGATCTTAACAAAAACGCGACAAGCCGCTCTTGAATTTTCAAAACTGGCTGCTTCAAGCAGCACGTTGACCGAATTCATCAAACCTGAGTTGGATATTGTTACGTACTTTCCCAAGACCAAGCCGTTGGCGGCTTCTCTCATTTCAAAACGATCGGAAAGATTATTTTCAGACGCGATGCACCATTCCACTGCTCCATTATTCCTTGCACTCCTCCATGTCGATTCAACACAGGCAAAACAGCTTCACCCGCAGGTGAACGCCGACCTTAAAACGATGACAATAGTACGCAGTGCGTTGATGAAGCCCGAACATCTTGCGTTCGTTCCGCAATTGATCGGGGAGCTGGAAGAACTGGCCGGCTAGGAGAACATGGCGAGGAGGGAACTAATCTGCAATCTGCGCCTAAATCTGAGCCATCAGCGTAATCACAATAATTTGCGCGAAGCCAAAAATCCTTGAAGGTACGAGAGGGAGTCGAGAATTACGCTTTCATCAACAGGCATTGGCAGCGCGACTTTTCCGATTGACGTCGGCAGTACGAGCCTGATCTTTCCATCGAAGACCTTTTTGTCAACACGCATCGTCGAGAGAAGTGTCGACGCGGATAACTTTACGCCATGCAAAGGCGGCAGCGGAATCGAGAGAACGGCGTTCTCGATTCTTACGGCTTCCAACGGAGTGATCAGTCTAAGACGGAGAGCGGCAAACGTTTCGGCGACCATTCCGAGCAGTATCGCCTCACCGTGTTTGAGGAGACGATAGCCCCCCGCATGTTCCAACGCATGTCCAACGGTATGTCCAAAATTCAGGACAGCGCGGAGGTTTTTTTCGCGTTCATCCCGGGACACAATATCCGCTTTCATCCGGCAGCATTCAGCAACGATTCTGACAAGGTTTGAGCTGTTTTTAGAAATGACGGCGTCGATGTGTTTCACGGAATACGAAAAGAATTTTTCGTTCATGATGATGCCGTACTTGAGCACCTCTCCAAGTCCGCAGATAATTTCACGTTTTGGAAGAGTCTGGAGTGTTGCGATATCGGCAGCAACAAAATCCGGCTGATAGAACGCCCCAACCATGTTCTTTCCGAGTGGATGGTTGACGCCCACTTTCCCTCCTACGGAAGAATCAACCTGAGCTAACAGCGTCGTCGGAACCTGCACGAAATGCACGCCCCGCTGGTACGTTGACGCAATAAAACCCGCAAGGTCGCCGACAACTCCTCCTCCTAACGCCAGGATTGTCGATTGACGTTCTACTTTCCATCGAAGCAAGTCCGTGTATATTGCATCCGCCCGGTGAAGGCTCTTTTGTTCTTCGCCGGCCGGAATGACAATAGAACGCGCCGTAAACCCTGAAGCAGCAAGATTATCGTTTACTTGCTTCAAATAGTACCGCGCGACGTTTTTGTCCGTTATGACAACAACTGTTTTCGGGAGGCGGTGACGCTGAAAAAGTGAACCGAGCGACGACAGCAGCCCTGTGCCGATATAAATCGGATAGCTGTGCTTGCCAAGCGGAACACGTACTGTTTGAAAGCGAGTTTTAGTCGTCAATATGATGCCGTAACATTTTTACAAGCTCGTCAATTGTATTTCCGATTTTTTTGTCATCGGTGTGGATAATAACATGAGCTTGTTCGTAATATCCCTTCCTCTTCGTCAACAATTCATCGATGCGAAGCTGTAATTGTTCTGCGTCCATCAAATCTCCATCGGCAGTCCGCAACATCGGCCGGTCGCTTTTTGTACGAAGACGTTTATAGATATACTCCGGGTCGACTTTGAGATACACCAGAACACCCGATTCTTTGACAAGGTCGAGCGAATCCTGGTCCGTAATGGTTCCGCCGCCGAGCGAAATGACCGTGCGCGGAGTCCCGGCGACTTCTCTGAGAAATGTGCGTTCCATTTCCCTGAATGCTTTTTCACCTTGCGCTTTGAAAATATCGCCGATCTTTCGCTTTTCCTTCTGTTCGATGAAAAGGTCCAAGTCGATAAAACTGTATCCGATCGTGTTGGCCAGGATGGGGCCGATAGTACTTTTACCGCTCCCCATGAATCCCGTTAGAAAAATTACTAATCGTTTATGATTGCCGTCCATTCGAATGCCGTGCTGAGATGCGATACTAGAAAATGGAGATGACCTAGGGAATAGTCAATAGAATTCGCAATGATACTCCACAGGCGATCTGTATGGAAAGCGTACGAACAGCCGAATCTTACGCCTGTCCGCCGTCGTCCTGGTCCATTTTCTCTTTTAATTCAATTTTCAAATCCTGATACCGGGAGGTCGCATGCTGAACCTGCTGCCTCGCCTGAAACAACTCGCGCCGAAGCCCGTCTTCAATGATATCAATTTTCTTGAAATAAAAATAGCTTATTACGAAAAGGCTGCCGCCGAATACAATGAGCAGAATGAATGCGATTTCAAAAAGAGTTTTAATTTCTGCATTGACGCGTTCTAATTTGCGGTCGGTGTCGTCGCGTGAATTTTGCTTTTCTTTTACAAGCTCAAGAATTGTGGGACGGATGGTCTCCATCAGCTCTTTCCCTCTGCCCGCAAGAACGGCTTGGGCGGAATCCGACGAATTGTTGGTCATGGCCAAATCGATCGAAGACTTCAGATTTTCGATTCTGTCATTTATCGAAGCCCCGAGGGAATCGAGAAACTGATCCCGGTATCCGCCGTTCAGGTTCAGCTGTTTCAGATAGAGGAACGATTGCTGCACCGATTTGACCTCAGAGTTGTAATCCTGAATAAAATCTATGCTATTTGTCAGAATATAACCGCGGCGATTCGATTCAGCTTGTTGCAGGGACAGTGAGATATCCTGCATCGCCACCACAACTTCGTGGTCATAAGACAATAGCGCCGTATACCTGCCTACGTCATCGAGCGCTGTCTTCATGAAATATTGCAAGCCGAAGAACAACACAAACGCGGCAGCATAGCTGGCAAAGAGAAATCGTTTAAACTTACGTCCCATAAGAGAATTTCAGGGCTTTGCAGGACAGGATCCCTGCAACGGTGTTACAACATTAGTATGTTTTCCGAATGGACTTCGTCGTTAGTCTAAGAACTTGAACAGCGATATCAAAAATCGTTCCGAAGGACTCGAACAGAATGAGTCCGGCTTAAAAGAGAGAGGATGTCGTGATTGATTCTGCGACGCTGAACACATTACTCCGGATTAAAATTTTAGCAGCAGGAAAATACTTCGTTTTTTATTTGGCAGATGGGGGCGAGCGGGCTACTCGGCCATGACATACCGGAGGGATGAGGTAAAAAATGCAATACAAACAAAAAATCCGGCTTCAGTTTCCATACGTAGAAACCTCGTTTTTTCAGGCCCGATGACAAAATCAAATCGCGAAGTGCAGAATTTCGTTGCCCGGGGTTTAGCGGTAAAACATATCCCGCAGGTCTTCAATGTCGGCTTTGGCTTTCAACTTCTCGAGCCATTCGTTAACGATGCGTTGCTTCTTTTCCTGCAGCATTTGTGCAGCGAGAATGGTTTTCTGCGCGTTGAAGCTCGCGGAATCGAACGGAGTTTTGCTCAGAACCTTGATGAGATAATATCCTCTTTCACCTTCGACAGGCTGAGAGATTTTCTGCACGGGCAATGTCAATGCAGCGCCCAGGAATGTGTTATCCCTGCCAATTGTCGGAATTGTCCCGGTTGGAGAAAAAAGTCCGGTTGATAGAACGTTGATCCGGGCATCCGAAGCAGGCAAGGATAAAAGGTCGAAGGAATCGTTCATTGATGATCGCAGTTTGTCAACTACTTCCTTCACCAGCGCCATTTTCTTTTTCCGTACGACGCGCGGCTGCAGAAAGTCTCTGACTTCATCGAACGGACGAACGCCTTCCTTTTTCACCTCAGAAATCTTGAAAACCGCGACGCCCTCGTTTACCTGGTACGCTTCGCTGATGTCTCCTAAATCTTTTTCGAAAGCGAATTTCGACACCGATTCGTTGATCCCTATTCCCGGAATCATCCCCGCTTTCTGGAACGAAGGCGTTTCCCGCACCTGTAAATTAAAACCCTCCGCATCCTTTTCAAATTTTCCGTCCTTCGCCACAAAAGCAAAATCCTGCGCGCGCTGGAAAACATCGTCCTTGGTCTGCGAGCTGGTTCTGACCGGAAGAGTAATGTCGGCAATCTTCACCTCACGAGTGTCTCTTCCTTCGATCTTAATAATGTGAATCCCGTATTGGGTTTTCACCGGTCCGAGAATTTGACCGGCCCTCCCTTTCAGCGCGACGTCTTCGAATGGTTTCACCATCCGTCCTTTGCCAAACCAGCCGAGGTCGCCTCCGGACGTCGCCGCGCCCGGTTCAGTCGAGTACTCCTTTGCAAGGCCGGCAAAATCCTCGCCTTTGCGCGCGCGAGCTATGAGGTCGTTCGCCTGTTTCATTACCGCCGACTCGTCTTTTCCGCCAATGCCGAGCAGAATATGACGGGCGCGCACAAACACATCGGTTCCGTTTCTTTGTTCAAGAACCTTTATAATGTGAATCCCTGTGAAATCTTTTACCGGGCCAACAACGTCGCCCATCGCTGCGCCGAAAACGGCTTCTTCTTTTTCCGGCGACAACTGACCATGTTTAAAATATCCCGGCGGAGTTGACGTTTCTGAGTAGGATTTCTGAAGCTCAAAGAAATCGATTCCCGCTTTCGTCTGTTGAAGAATGTTGTTCGCCTCAACAAGCACATCCTGCGAATCCTTCGCCGACGGCTGGTCGCTGAATAACACAAACTTCAGTTTGCGTGAAGCTTTTGCTTTGAATTCCTCCTGGTTTTCGTTGTAATATTTACGCAGGTCGTCATCGGTGACCGAAGCAGCGCTATCCGAAACAAATCTGTTCGGGTCGAACAGAGCATATTGCGCCTCGACCTTTGTGTTCTGATTTTCAAACCGCTCCCCAATTTCCCCGGGGGTTACTCGCACCGTCGCGAAAATAAGGCTCTGCATTTTTTCCGAGAGACGCTGCTGCCGAAGCCCGGTTTCCACCTGAATCATAATGTCTTTGTTCTTCGGGTCGTTGATCGTCTGGTCGTAGGCCGCCCGATTGAACTTGCCGGTCGAATCCTCGAACTGCTGCATCAAGAACACCGGCGGATCGTCCCCCTTTACCCAATCGACGAGCTCCTGGTCCGACACCGTGACACCTGCCCGCTGAGTTTCCTTGTCGACCAGTGTTGAGGCAACCATGCTGTTCCAGATCTGATCGCGAATTTCTTTCATAACATCTTCTTCCGGGTCCTGTCCGGATTTCTTTTTCTGGCTTTCAGCGGCCCGCTTCACAAGATCCGAAAACTCCTGATATGTGATTTTCCTTCCATCGATGATTCCGACATAATCATGGCGGCCGGACTTGATTCCCAAGTAATCCATTCCCCATTCAAAGACGATCATCACAACAAATAATATCACGAGCGCGATGAGAATCACCGGCATATTGTCGCGCATTCTGGTCATTATAGGCATATCTTAACGAACTCCTTGCTGCAAGATATTTGAAATACACTGACTTGAGAAATAAATATAATCGAAACTGCTTTGAAATGCAACGCTAAAGCGGCGGGACGCGACGCCATCCATCCGAACAGAGGCTCATTCGGATGAGCCGTCGCGGCGGAGTCGAAGGGACCAGTTCAGCATCGCTTGGTCTCCACATTCATTCAAAAGACCTCACTGCCTCCCCTTCGGTTATCTTGACTTACACTCAACATTTAGTTACCTTTTTGAAAGAATAAAATGGTTTTATCATTGCACTCCCGGCAAAAAAACGTCGCTATCCTTGGCTCCACAGGTTCCATCGGCAAGAATAGCTTAGAAGTCATCGCCAGCTTTCCAGACCAGTTCAAAGTCACCTATCTCACAGTCAACAATAACGTAGATTCACTGTGCGATCAAGTTCGACGATTCAAGCCGAAAGGCGTTGTCGTACTGGACAAGAATGCGGCTGCGGAATGCAAGAAACGATTTGATAGTACGACGGAAGTATTTGCCGGTGAAGATGGCCTAGAAAAGATTGTTCAGGGAGATGACGTAGATTTTGTTATCAGTTCGTTGGTCGGCTTTGCAGGATTGAAGCCGACGATCGCGGCAATCAAAGCGGGAAAAAGGATCGCGCTGGCCAACAAAGAGACTCTCGTCGTTGCGGGCGAGATCATTATGGATTTGGTGAAAAAGACCGGAGGGGTTCTCATTCCGGTAGACAGTGAACACTCCGCGATTTTCCAGTGCTTGGTCGGGGAATCGAGCTTGTCCGTGGGCAAAATTATTCTCACTGCGTCGGGCGGGCCGTTTCTTAACACGCCGATGGAAATGCTCCAAAACGTATCGGTCGAGCAGGCGTTGAACCATCCAAACTGGAAAATGGGAAACAAGATAACGATCGATTCCGCCACATTGATGAACAAAGGATTGGAGGTAATCGAAGCGCGCTGGCTCTTCGGCACTCCGGCGGATAAAATAGACATCGTCATCCATCCGCAATCGATCATCCACTCGATGGTGGAGTTTGTCGACGGTTCGGTGAAAGCGCAGCTCGGTGTGCCGGACATGAAAATACCGATCCAATACGCTCTTACGTATCCGGACCGTGCGGCATCAAATTTTGGCCGCGTCGATTTTCCAAAGTTGAGGGAGATGACGTTCTTTACTCCCGACCTTGACCGTTTTAAGTGCTTGCGGCTTGCGTACGACGCGTTAGAAGAAGGCGGAACAATGCCCGCTGCACTCAACGCAGCAAATGAAATAGCGGTCAAACGTTTCCTGGAAGGGAGAATTCCTTTCCTTCGGATACCCGAAACCATCTGCCGCACAATGGAACATCATTCTGGAACAACAAACCCAACGCTCGACGACATTATCGAAGCGGATGCATCGGCCCGGAGATTTGCGGGGGGTATTTGCAACTGATTGCCCGCCCTGTTGATAAAGCGGCAGCGGCGCACTAAAAATCCATATATAAGTCCCTTACGATGGAATTTCTCAGCACTATATTCTATTTCTTAATTACAATCGGCGTCTTGGTTTTCATTCACGAGTTTGGACATTTTATTGCTGCGAAGGCTTGCAGGATGCGTGTCGATAGGTTCTCGATTGGATTTCCGCCCCGCGCTTTCGGCAAAAAATTCGGCGACACCGATTATTGCGTTTCGTGGGTTCCCGTCGGCGGGTACGTGAAGATAGCCGGAATGATCGATGAGAGTTTTGACACAGAATTCATCGACCGCGAGCCGCAGCCGTGGGAATTCCGATCGAAGCCGATCTGGCAGCGGATGATCGTTATTTCCGCGGGGGTGATCATGAACATTTTCCTCGCCATTGCCATCTTCTGGGGAATCAATTTTGTCAACGGCGGAAACTTCCGTCAAACGACCGAAATCGGTTACATCGTGCCAAACAGCGCCGCCGAGAAAGCCGGATTCAGGGAAGGCGATAAGATTCTCTCCGTCAACGGCGAAAAGATCGGTCACTGGGACGCAATTCAATCGGCAATGTACGTCGATTTTGTCGGGGACGACCTCAGCATCGCCGTGGAGCGAAACGGAGCAGCAACCACGATCGCCGTTCCTCATTCCCTGGTTCCGGATATTTCGGACGCATCTTTCGGGTTCCTTCCTAATTTTACAGAGGCGGTCATCGGCGATGTCCTCAAGAACAAACCTGCGGAAGCTGCGGGACTTCAGCCGGACGACGTTATCCTTTCTATCGACCACGAAAAAGTGATCAACCAATACCAGGTTACCCGATTAATCAAAGCCAACGCCGGGAAGAAAATAGATTTTGAATTGAGGCGAAAATCCCAGGTTGCTCGGGCCGCCATAACGCCGACGCCCGAAGGAATTATCGGTATAAGCATCGAGAGCCGTTATGTAGGCCCGGTTCTACACGAACGTTATGGAGTGTTCGAATCGCTCCCAAAAGGGATAGATGATGTATACGGGGCGACCAAACTATTTATCAACTCCATATGGCATATCGTTGTGGGGAAAGCGTCATTTTCAAAATCGGTCGCCGGACCCGTGAAAATTGCTCAAATGGCGACACGCACGGCAGAAGTCGGGCTTATGAGCTTCCTCGGATTCATGGCGCTGCTCAGTATCAGTCTTGCAGTAATGAATATTCTCCCCTTTCCTGCCCTTGACGGCGGACACCTGATGATGCTCGTGTACGAGGCAATTTTCGGAAAGCCTATTCCACACAAAGTTCAGCAAACCGTCCAACAGGCGGGTGTTGTGCTATTGCTGACCTTTATGGCGTTCGTTATTTACAATGATATTGCCGGGTTTTGATTTCGTTTCTGGTGACACTCAACACAGCGTGCCACCGAGAAATAGACGTAAATTAGGTCTAGTAATTATAAAAATCAGTATCACTATGAGGAGATTTGTCCCATGAGAGCCCACACTCGGAACATCCTTCTAATGTTCGCAGCCACTACGTTCTGGATTCGATTGGCCAATGCTCAGTTTACGGCTAGTGCTACTTACATAGACGCAGATATTGTGAACGCAACATCGCTCGTTGATCCCCTCTCAGAAACGATTAAGGATGTCCCGGCCACGAGCTTCTCCCTCTTCATCAATAATCCGAAAAGAGAAGTTGTCTGGGTCAATATGCAGTTGAAGGCTTACGTCACGCTTGATGCAGATGGGATTAAGAAGTCGTTGTTTCTTCCGGGCAGCGATCCCCGGACCATAACACCGTTTAGTGTGCCGCCTGGAGGTAGGGTGTTCAGAAGCACAGATGCGGCTAGCAAAGAATTCAATTTTTCATTCACGGTCGACGGTGCAGAAAAACAGCTCTTGAAGAACAAGGTCTCCGATCCTGCAAACGGCGGGAAAGTTCCTTCGGGGAGGTACGAGGTTGATATTAGCATGCAGGTCGTCAAGATTGGAAATCCGCCTCGGGATACGTCGAGCATCCCCGTTCAAATTTTGCCTTCATCGCAAATTCAAGTGTCAGTCACAAATCCGACGAACGCCACGCTGCTTCAGCCCTCGGACAACGGACACGAATATGAGTCCCCATTCCCGCAGTTCCAGTGGGCGTACGATACCCGAGGAGTAAAAATATCGGTGTACGAAAAGAGGTACGATCAGCAATCGTTGGAGGATGCCATATCTGCTTCTGATCCTTACTGGGTTGTCAACATCAACCGTGAGGCTTCAGGTAGGCTTTCAATCATTACATATCCGCAAACTTCGATTGGGGGACCGGGCATTAACCAGCCGGAGGATGACCCGACGTTCGGATTACCTCATCCCCGCGATCCTCGACCTCTCGAACGGGGTAAGACGTACGTCCTTGTGCTCGACGGAATACGGACGGCATTCGGTTACAACATCGACCCTCTCAGGACTATTCGGCTGTTCCGCATTTCCGACCCGCAGGGCGAGATGGTGTTGAGCTTTTTGACGACTGCGTTGAGCGGCGGAACATTCCAGGATATTATGAACCTCATCCAGGATCAAAAACTTGTGCTCGACAGTTCGCATATGACCTTAAACGGCATTACGCTTACAGCGCAAGAACTTCAAATGATCTTGAATCAAAACAAAGACAAAATCAAATCGATCCGATTCCAAGACTAACAGCGTACTGACTTATTGGAGAGAATCACATGAGAACATTGTGTATGCTTTTACTGTTGTGCCTTGTTTCGTCATTCTCTGCGGCGGTCTCGGCACCAGTGTATGATCCGGACAAGCCAGTCGCTATCATTTACAAGCCGGTAGGCTCTGTCGAATATTTAAAGAATGGAAAAAGTTGGACAAAAGCAGCCGCAGCGACGCCGCTCTTGTCGGGAGATCAGGTAAGGACAGGGGTAAATTCTTTCGTCGTCATTAAATTCATCGAGAACTCAATCCTTCGGCTGCAGGAGAACTCTCAGATCACTATTCGCGCCGAACTGACAGCCAATAAAGAATTTTCGAAAAATGTCAACCTCGAACGGGGAGAACTAACATTCGACGTGAAAAAAAGAGAGAACGAAAAATTCGAATTCTCAACGCCGACGTCGGTGGCTTCGATACGCGGCACGCAAGGCATGCTCATTGACGGTGCAGACAGCACTGATGTGTTAATTCTTGGTGCCGGCATTGTTCTGTTCACGAATAATGTTTCGAACCATTCGGTCAATGTCATTCCCGGACAAACTGCATATTCGTATGCCAACGGAAATATCGAAGTGAAGAAGACCACACTGGAGCAATTGCAGAAGCTCCAAGGCGCGATGGGCGGAGGAGGTGGAGGCGGCACGTCGAACAACGGCACGTCTTCAAACGGCTCCGGTTTTTCAGTTGGATTTGCCATTTCCGCACCAGTTGTAACCGAAGGACAGGATTTTAATGTTACGGTGGAGCTTATCCAAACATCCGTCCCTGTCGATACGCTGAAAACA
>Ga0265314_10000499_pt1 | contig 50725 bp, 46 predicted proteins | sample 4126metaG_FD_203106 | JGI IMG/M metagenome (GOLD analysis project Ga0265314, IMG submission 203106) | Rhizosphere microbial communities from Carex aquatilis grown in University of Washington, Seatle, WA, United States - 4-1-26 metaG | ecosystem: Host-associated > Plants > Roots > Rhizosphere >... | reverse complement strand
CTCTGCTCATTTTATCTTGCCAGATTATCCGCTAAACTTTAACCAGTCCCCAGAACCGAAACCTGAGTCGACCAAACCCTGCTTACTCAGAACCCTTCGGTGTCTTTTTCCCGTGAGTCAACGGGGGTGGGTATTCGACGACAGCCCGCGGAATAGCCGACCATCGGGATGAGGGACCGGAGAAACCGAAACCTCAAACTAAGGTTGGAAAGCCGGTTATTGTTGTGGTCTTCCTAGCGATCGGCTGCCAACGCCCACGACGGACGGGAGCCCCGCGATTTCCGCGCCCGACAAACATTTCTGCCACCAGCGGACAGCCTTGGCATGAAACAGCGAAGCGGCATGATGCGCATCTCATTTGCTATCGAGGCGCGGATGGAATTCCACGACTTGCAGGGACAGATCGGGGAACTGGCTACCGGTTTCCGACTCGCTCTCGGGGCCGACGGTTCCTCCGATGTAATTGCAGAGGACCTGGAGCCGGAGAGAGAGTGGGCAATGGGCTTTTCGTCAGCGCCATGCCTTATTGACGTTCAGGACGACCATGGACGACCCAAGGTATTCAATTGGCGGTAGCCGCTTTAGAACGGCAGGCGGGCGCTGAGAATAATGCTGTGATCGTAGAGCGGGCGCTCTGTGACCGCAAACTGAGCCCCCAGGCCGATAGTCAACGCCACACGCTCCCAAATCGGGAATCGTCCGATTACCAACCCGGGAGTGACAAAGAGCTGGTTCTTACCCTTGCGCTCGCTGTTGGGCCAGTACGTGTAGTTAAACTCGATCTCGGGCCAGAGGACTTTCGCGAACCGGTATTGCAGAGCTGTGTTCAACAACAGCCGCGTGCCGGCCCCGCCGCGGGCGGCGCCGTTGTCAGGAATGGAGACCCCCAGCGTGCTCTGCACATCGAAATCCTTCCACCCTTTCCCGGCTGCCACGGTTGGGGTCACGGTGTAGTGGCCAGAGGTGTTGAACCGGTCTCCGGTCGGAACGGACAGACCCATGAACGCGGTCACAATGTAATTGCCGTTTTCTTCGTTGGCGGCGAGAAGCCGGTACTTGAGCAGGAACGACTCGTCGGACCACCCATCTTGCCCGGTAGAGAGATTGTGATGCTGCCATGCAGGCACGCCGAGGATGACTTCGATGGTCTCGGACGGGATCAGCTCCAACCCTTTGCCAGTTCCGTAGCTGATCAGGCTGTGGCCGCCTGCGCTCGATTGCCAGGTTTGATCATAGCGGTATTCCTCCTCCAGCCGCGGCGTTACCGTAAACAGCGGGGTGATCCAGTGTGGCTGTTCGGCCTGCGTCTTGGAGACCCGCGCAAACCAATCGCTGAAGAAATCCCCGCGGGGCGGGGGCAGAGCGTCCTCCGCGCCGACGGAGGGTAAGATCAGGACGAGCAAGGCGGCCACGATCCTCGAAGCGGCCCAGAATGGGATGGTGGCGGAGGCTGGAATCGGTTTCCGGGACCCTGAGGAACCGGACGACGCGTTGCTGTTGGTCGTGTTCATGTTTAAACGCATCTTATGGGCGTGATTGCATTGTCTGACATCAGGTCGCGCGGATTTCATCCGAGCCGATATCTTTTGTCAAATATAACGGCTCCATTGCGGCTGTTTGGATTGGCTGCGGTCTGCGAACCCGGTGTGGGACAACCAGCGGAGCGTCTGCTCGGTGCTCGGAAGGGAACCGCAGGGGAATGGTTTGCGCCTATGCCGTCGCCGGGAAGTTACCTCAAGGCTTCTGGCGGACCTTTCCAGATAAGCCTTAAGGAATCCAGCCGGAGGAGGGATTGCTGAAGGGCGGTCGCCAATTCTGACTGCTGGGCTTGAGCCATGCGGATCTCCTTCGGGCGAACATGATCGTTCACTTGCGCGAGGGTCTGCAGGCGCTCTACCTCGTGTCCGAGCAGGAGATTCATTTCGCGGAGGGCGGATTGGCGCAGTGCCGATGCTTTGGTTTCGGCCAGCATCGTCGCCTTCTGGAACATAGCGGGGATCGTCTCGCCGGCGATCTGGGCATTCTCAATGAGTTTGTGGGGCGAGCCCTTCAGAAGCTTGCGTTCCCAAGCGCCGTCGGAAAAATCCTCGCTCACGTCTTCGAGCTTGTGAGTGATCACCAGGCGGACCGGTGTCAGCGGCAGGAAGCGATCGGCGTGGAGGCGTGGTGCCGCGATGGTTTCCAGAAGAAAGATCAGCTCCAAGAGCAGAGTGCGTTCATTGGGTGTGGGCAAAACGGCGAACGAACAGTTTCCAGTTTCGGCCCCGAGCAACAAGTCCATGGCTCCAGCAACCATCGGATGGTCCCAGGTTAGAAACCCCACGTCCTCCCGGCTGAGCGCCCGGCGTCGGTCGCAGGTGGCTACCATCCCTTCGGCCGGGATCGAGGGAAATGATTCGGTCGTGACGCCTTCTGGATTCAAATGCCAGGTGTGTGGCGCTAACTCCTCGACGTGAACTCCAAAGTGGTCGAACACGTCGAGCAGGTAGTCCTCCAGATCCGGCTGTCGGTCCTGATCCTGAATTTGGCTGATGATGGTTTGAGCGGTCTTAGGGCGGAAGGAGCGCAGTTCCAACAACCGGTCCCGACCCTGTTCAAGAAGGCGGCGAATTTCTCCACGCGCCTTCGAGGTCTTCTTCAAGAGGTCAGCAAGTTCGCGTTCGGCGGCTGTGCGGTCCGCCACCGGGAACTCCAGGGCCAGATCGTGGACCGATCGGGCAAACTGCCGGAACAACTCGTTGCCCCCCTCGAGGTTGGATTCAAATGCGTCCAACCCATCGTGATACCAGCGCGCCAGAACTTCCTGCGGGCTCTGCGCCAGGTAAGGAACATGGATCCGGATATCCTGGGTCTGACCGATCCGGTCCAGGCGACCGATGCGCTGTTCGAGAAGCTCCGGATTGGGCGGCAGGTCAAAGAGCACAAGGTGGTGGGCGAACTGGAAGTTGCGTCCTTCGCTCCCGATCTCCGAACAGATCAGCAATCGCGCTCCGTTAGGCTCTGCGAACCACGCGGCGTTGCGATCCCGCTGCAGCAGTGTGAGACCCTCGTGGAAGATCCCCGTCTTGATGGTCAGGTGGCGTCGCAGCGCCGCATCGAGGGCCTCGGCTTTCTCGATGGTGCGGCCGATCAACAGCACTTTTTGCGGATCGAGCTTTTGGAGCAGATCGACCAGCCAAAGCACTCGCGGGTCCTTCGTGAGATCAAGCGAGGCCTGCAAGCTCGTATCACCGGCGTCCTGGGCAAATTCGGTGGAAACCTGATCCAACCAACGTTCCGCCTGAGGCCCGGGGTCCAGACACACGAGATTGGCCGTGCGCTTCGGAAACCCCTTCATGGCGCTGCGAGTGTTTCGGAACAATACACGGCCTGGACCGTGGAGATCCAACAGGTCTTCCAGCATTTCCTGTCGCGCAGTTGGGTTGCCAGACCTCAATGCTTCAAGGCGTCGTTCCGACTGGCCATCATGCGCCAGTAATCGACGAAGCAAGGCGACTTCGTCTGGGGTAAGATCGATTTCCGCCAGTAACTTCTCTGCTATCCCCGCAATACCTCGGTAATCCCTCGCTTCGGCCTGGAAAGCGGCGAGGCTCTGGTAGCGATCCGCATCGAGCAAACGCAGGCGCGCAAAGTGGCTCTCGACGCCAAGCTGTTCCGGCGTGGCTGTCAATAGCAGCAGGCCCTCGGACTTGCGGCTGAGCTCATCCACCACTTGGTAATCGCGGCTCGGGGCCGCTTCGGACCACTCCAGGTGGTGAGCCTCATCCACCACGAGGATGTCCCAGCCAGCCGCCACCGCCTGGGCGGATCGGCGGGGGGCAGCCGCCAAGAAATCGATGCTCGTTAGGACAAGTTGATCATCCAGGAAAGGATTCACGCCGGGTTCGCCAGCCTCGATGGAGGCGCAGCGTTCCTCGTCAAAGATGTGCAACCAGACGTTAAAGCGACGCAGCATTTCCACGAACCACTGGTGCACGAGCGATTCGGGCACCAACACCAGGATTCGGTTTGCGCGCCCGCTTAGGAGGAGCCGATGCAGAATCAGGCAGGCTTCGATGGTTTTCCCAAGACCCACTTCGTCCGAGAGCATGACGCGAGCGGCGTGGCGGTTGGCGACCTCCTGGGCGATATAAAGCTGGTGCGGAATGAGGTCGATGCGGCCACCGAGAAAGCCTCGCACTGGAGATTTGCGAGAGCGGTGGAGCAGATCCAATGTGCGGCGGCGAAGTTCAAAATCTGGGGAGGTGTCAAAACGCCCAGCAAACAGACGCTCCTGCGGCCCGCGCAAGCTGATGCGATCACTCAGCTGAGCCTCGGGCACGCGGCGGTCTTTGCCGACGTAAACCAGCAAGCCCTGCTGCTCAATGACCTCCTTGACCGTGAACTCCTCGTCTTCTTGGGTCCTCGCCTTGTCGCCGACGCGAAAACGCACGCGTTTGAGGGGCGCATTGTCCGTGGCGTAGGTGCGGGTTTCGCCGGCCGATTTAAATTCGACCTGGACTCGCCCCCCACCGGTTTGCATGACAGTGGCTAGTCCAAGCTCCGGCTCCGACTCGCTGATCCACCGCTGGCCAATGATAAAGTTGCTTTTTACCGTCATTCCGTACCGCCGTGATCTCGGAGAAGTTGCGCAGCGGCATCCTGATGCCACTCTTCCGCACGCTTGAGAGGTGTTCGCTTCTGATCATCGCGCGCATTGATTTTTGCGCCCTTTGCCAAGAGGAGAGTGATGGCATCGGCGCAGCCCTCCTGCGCGGCGAGGTGCAGCGGTGTGGCTCCGCCCGCGCCAGTCCGATTGATGGCAGCGGCGTGGTCGAGGAGGATTACGATGACGTTCGTGTGGCAATGCGAGGCGGCCAGATGCAGCGGAGTGAGTCCACCGTCGTCGGGGAGGTTCAGGTCCGAGCGATTCGTTGCCAGGTCGGCGGCGACGCTGATCGCGTCGCCCTCTTTCGCATACTGGTGGATGGGCCGGTAAGCGCTGCGAGGCGCCGGAAGCAGAAAACACCCCTCAGAAGTAAGAGCCAGCCCCAAAACAAGGAGCCCGATTCGGAAATTCGTCTTCATAATCAGGCAGGGATAGTTCCAGCCGCAGGCAGCGCCGACATTTGCTGCAAGAGCTGTCCGAACTTCTCGTGGTCCGGTCCGGCACCGTTTCGTTTCATGTTTTCGATCGCATCGCTGAAGGCCTTTTGCAGCTCGGTTGTCTGTGCGGGCACGGTCACGGTTGGCGCGGGGGCACGCGCGGCTAGGTAGGCGTTAAGTGCTGGCGCTGCGGGAGGGTCGCTGATCGGGTCGTCAAAAACGAGCAGTTCGGAAAGGCTTTTCACAGGCCTCTGGTCTACGACCGGCGAGTAAGAGCCGCGCCCAAATTTCTCCCCCAAGAGTTTGAGAATGGAGGTGTGGTCCAACAACAGATGGCTGGTGGCAGCCGGTTGGACAAATGGCGATACGACGCAGCCGGGCACGCGAACGCCCAATGAAGGGAAAGCAGGGTAGCGCCCGGCTTGCGGAGGATCGGTCGGAATGAGCGGCGGCGAAACGTGATCGAAGAATCCGCCATGCTCGTCGTAGCTGATGATCAGAAGGGCGCTGCGCCAGAAGGCCGGGCTAGCGGTAACGGCGTTGTAGACCTGCATCAAGAACTCCTGTCCATCGCTGACGCCTGCGGGCGCATGGTCGTCGGTGCTGCGGCCCAGGTGAGGGGCATCGCCGTACGTCGGTTCGACGAAGATGACCTGGGGCATTTGGTCGGGCGGCGTGTTGTCCAGGTCAGACTCAAAGTCCTCAAAAGAACGGAACCGATTGGAGAGCAGAATCTCGGGGACCCATTTTGGCATCAGGGTGAAGAACGGCACGCCCTGGTGGTAGACCCGCCAATTCACGTTATGGGCGGAGAGCCAATCGTACACCAAGTCCTGCTCCGGGAGCGGGGTCTGGTTCACCTGGATCATCGAGTTGCCGCTCATGGCCATCAGCCGATTGGCTTGAGTTCCGGCGGGCAACGAGCAGAACCAGCGATCGCAAATGGTGAAATGGGTCGCCAAGAAGTGGCTCATCGGCACCTGATCCGCTCCGAAATAATCCATCACTAGACGGCGGACGCCCACATCTCCTGAGACTTTTGTGGGAATGGCACTCACGAAACCAGTCATCGGGTAGGCTCCGTTGTCGAGCGATCCCAATTGATTCGCGACGTTGCTCCGTTCGTGCGGGGGATCGAAGCCACGCGGCAGCGTGTACGGATCGGTGGAAAGGGCCGGCTGCAAACGCTGCCCTTGATCAACATTGGTGAACTGCGCGAGCCAAGCCGCGTCAGAGCTTTGACCGTCCACATCCTTCCGCGCAAACGGGGGCAAGGCGAGGTAGCCAAGCATGTGGTCGAACGATCGGTTCTCCATCATCACAATGATGATCGTTTTGATCGGCTCCAGGTTTGGCATAGGGTCGTTATTGGTTTCGCCGGTCTCTATCTCGCCGAAGTTCAGCCTCCAACAAATCCAGAGGCGCAAAGAAATTCGTCTGCCGAAGGCTCGAAATCGCGGCATGAAGCTCAATCAACCCCTTTTCAGCGGCGTGCTCCAAAATGGCAATCGTGCCTATGACTGCGAGTCCTAAGCGTTTGGCCGCACTTCGTCCGTCGAGATCGTCCAAGAGCACAGCGGCAGCTCTAGCTTGGATCGCCAGGTAGAGCGCCTCGGTCTCTCCCCGGTGTAGGCCGTGGATCGGCTTTGGGACGTGCACCGCCTTGACTTCAACCCGGGGGGGCGCTTGGCTGAACCAGCCTCTGATTTTGCACGGCGCGTTCGGGTGCAGTAATTCGTCCTGGACGGCTGTTGGAATGAGGACTTGCTCGAACATCACTCCAAGCGTATTCGCGCAATCGATCAGGACTAGATAATGGAGGGGGCCCGCATCCGCGACAACGGTGCAGCGGTTCATTTTATTTGCAGACCTGTCTGAGGGCCGAAAGGTCGGCGGCGAACTCGGCCGGATCCCATGGGCGGAAGGCTTGGGTCTGCTTCAGAAACCTGTCCGTTTCCCAGCGGTCCAGTCCAAGGGCTTCCGCGACCTGAGCGTGGCTCAGATCTCCAGCCCGGTAGGACTGGACAACGAGAGCCTCCAAAGTGCGCCTTGGGAGATCGGAAGCCTTGGCTCCTAGGGCCTTGACAAGCGCGTCCGGCAGAGAGATCTCAATAGTCGCAGGCATAAAGCGTAGGTTTCATAATAGCACATCGTTCCCCTCGATGTCGACGAATCTCCTGCAACGAGCGGGGTATCGGGATGCCGACCGATGTCGGAATCTTATTGGCCCGCGTCCTGCACCCGGATTCCTGGTCAGAAGCCGGCGCCCTCCGAAGTCTAATGATTTCGACCCACCGGTTTGAGCTCGCCGGCTCGCACCGCAAGCGGTAACCAGTTTTGCTTTGGCGGGAGAGGACAGGTGGCGAACTCCGTGAATCCGCAAGGTGGCGTGTAGGCGCGGTTAAAGTCGAGCACCACGTTGTTGTCCGAGCCTGGTTTCGCAACGTGAAGGAAACGGCCCGCGCCATACGTGGAGTCCCCGGCGGTTTGGTCGCTGAACAGAACAAGGAATTCGGGCTCCCCTGGTTCCTGAACGAGCTCGAGCCGATGCTCCTTGCCTTGCGCGGTGAACACCACCGAACCGGGGCTATCCAAGGACTGGGTATTTCCCGTGACATCCGGCACGCGCAGTTTCCGCTCTAGGGGAAACGGAACGAACCGCCCAGCAAGACGCCAGGCTGGATCGTAAGGAAAGCAGCTCAGGCCCTTGAACTCGCGGCGCGCAGGAGAATCCGGATCACGCACCCGCAGGCCAATTCGGTCGCCCCGCTCAATGGCGATCATAGAGACCAAACCGATTTGGAGCCGCGTCGGGTTTGGGAGCGCGTCGGTCTTTAGCTCTACCTTTCCGACGCTGGCGCCATCGACCCGGACGTCCGTCCCCTCGGCGGCAGTGAAGAAGACCGCTTTGCCCTTGCGCGTGAAGACTCCGATGGAGGCGGGGAGGTGATCGGATCGAAGGACGACTTGGCTCGAAGGGCCACTGCCCGCTGTGTTGTCGCCTTCCTTCAACCAATGCAGCCCGATAAGCGTTGTCCAGCCATTGGTACCGCCGATGGCTTCGGTGCGGCGGGCCTGCCAAGCAAGCCAATCCGCCGGCTGAGCTTGGAGGACGGAACCGCCGACGACGATGAGGGTGGCGATTGCGGCGAGAAAACGACGAATCATAAGCGGAACCTAGTTTTCACCGCGATACCCTGTTGGGACCATTAGGGAAATCAAGGATAATAGAAGGGTTTGAAACGGGCTTTGGTTCGTGTCGTTTGGCTTTCGAGCTCTTTTGGGAACCATGGCGCACCTTTGGGCTTGCCCGGGATGGGGGATCGGTGATCCTGTTCTAAGCCCCGACTTTGTCTGTGGCCTAACTGACTCTGTGAAAGCCCTTACGCTGGTCCTGACTTTGATCCTCGCAGGCGGAGCTGTTACTCCGCTCCGGAGCCTTGGCGCAGACGATTTGCCTGCTTGGCGGATCATCATTGCCAACGACACGTGTCCGGATGTGACCTGGGGGTTCACCGAAACCCAGACCCGCAAGGCATTTGCCGACCTCATCGCCGCGCATCTTGACGAAATGACGCGCACCGACGAGCTGTCGGCGGAGCTGCGTGATCATTACAACGCCACTGCTTTCATCGAGGTAGAGGCGTTTCTCGAGCTGTACCCCGGAAGGCGAGATGAGCTATTCCGTCGTATCCGCGAGGGCCGCGTTTGTGTCAGCCCGTTCCTGTGCAATTCTCTTTGGGGATTTCAGAGCGTGGAAGGCGCCCTGCGCACCTTTTATCCCGCGCGCCGAATGGAACGTGACCACGGCATGCCAATCGGGGTTGCTGAACACATCGAGCTGCCATCCTTGCCCTGGGGCATGGCGTCCGTGATGGCTGGATGTGGCATCCGCTGGACTTCCGTGCCCTTTTACGACTATGACTCCACTTTCAAGGGTTTGAAGAACCCGCCCCTATTTCGATGGGAAGGCCCGGATGGCAGTGAGGTGCGGGTGTTGCTCGACGGTTGGGCTTGCCAAAAAGCGAGCTATGCCCAGGGCAGTCATTTGCTGAAGGAGCCCGAGCGTATCGTGTCGGAATGGATTCCCCACTATGCCGGACTGGGTCCCGACTATCCGTTGCGGACGATTTTTGCTAGTGGCACCCACTCGGACATCAATCCGAGCAGCGGCAAACAAGCGCGCGGCTTTGCCGATGGAATCATCAGCTACAACGCCGCCGGGGCGACTGTGGCCCGGTTGGTTAACGGTACGTTGGCGCAGTTTTGCGCCGAAGCGGACGCCGTCGAGGCGTCGTCGCCGTTCATGCCAAAACTCCGCGGTTGCTTCGGCCAATCGTGGCAGGTTTGGCCGGTTAGTTTGGCCTCGAGCGTCGCTGCGCTGCGAGAGAACGAGCGCGCGTTCCTGGCTGCCGAGTCTCTGGTGGCCCTCGCCGACCTGGTCAAACCTGATCTTGTGACCAGGACGCGACCGGACCGTAAGAGAGCCGAGTGGTTTTGGGCAATGCTCTCGGATCATGCGTGGAACGGAACCGATCTTAAAAACAAGCGACATAACGCCGAATTGCGGAGGAACTGGGCGACTGGACTTGCGCAAATCAGCCAACGATTGACCGGCCAGGCATGGAACAAGTTGGGGCTTAAGGAGGACAGCCGGCACGTCACCGTCTTCAACCCGCTGAGTTTCGCCCGGGACATCCCGGTCGAGTGCGAGGTGTCAATGGACGTGACCGGAGTGAAGGGCGGAGCTTCTCAGGTCCGATTAGAGGGAGTCCGGCGCATTCTGAGCTTTGTTGCCGCTGGGGTCCCGGCATTCGGATTCCGCGAGTACGAATTCGACGCGAAAGCGGCTCCGGCAATTCGCACACCGCTGTTCGCGGGCAGTGGCACCACCTTGGAAGGCCCGTATTATAGCCTGAGGGTGGATCAGGACAACGGCGGCCTCGCGAGCCTGGTACACAAGGCCAGCGGACAGGAGATGCTCAATGCAGCTTCGGGACGGTCACTGGGCCAAACCGTCTTCTACGACGGGCAGGAACACTTGCTCTCCGACGTCCATTCTCATTCTGAATTGGGTCCGGTCCAAAGCCAACTGCGTATTGCGGGCCGTATCGGTGAGATTCAAGTGACAAACGTTGTCACTTTATATTCCTCGTTGGACCGAGTGGACTTCGAGGTGATTATCGAAAAGCCGGCCACGACCAACGAGCAACGTTTGCTCCATTTCTTCCCGGTGGAGGATGGTCTCCACGATCTCCGCATCGAGACCACCGCGGCTGTGATTCGCCCACTGGTGACGCCCGAGGGCGACCTACTGCCTGGCGCGGATACACGGCGGTTCGCGGTGCAGGGGTTCGTAGATTACTCGCCGCCGGGGCGGGTTGGCGTCACGGTGGCACCGCTGGACGCCTTCGTTTTGCGCCTGGATCAAAAGGCGTTGGCTTTCGAGGCCTTAGGCAACGACCAGAACTGGAGAGAGGTTACCCAGGACCAGGATGGCGTGACGCACTTTCGATTCCGCTACTCGCTGCGTGCCCATGCTCCAGGCTACGACAACGCCGGCGCTCTGGCTTGGAGCCGAGGCGTGGCTGCTCCCCTGACGCTGGCCCCCGGACGTCTGCCCAAGAAATGGCTCGACCGGCCCTCTCTGGCAGTCGATCCCCGGCGCGCTCTGGTGACTTGCTTCAAGCCGGTTGACGATGGCACCCCGAATGAAGCAGTGGTGCGTGTATGGGAAACCGGAGGGAGAAACGGCCCGATAACGCTCGCTGCGCCAAGCTACCGCGCCGCTACGGAGACCGACCTGCTCGAACGCGAGCGTGAACCTCTGGCCGTGAAGAAGGGAGAGGTGCGGTTGAAAGCTCGCGGGTACGGATTCTCGGCTATGAAACTGGCACGATGAACCTTCATGAGAGAGTTGAGTTTCGGCTAGCCGTGACGGCGTCGCTCACACGCCCCGTCGTGCCGTTGTTGGTCTCCGGGTTGGTCTGGCTACTAACTCTTAAGGCTGCAACCTCAGCCAGTTTCAGCGTGCGGGATTATGGTGCTCTGGGCGACGGGCAGACTCTGGATACCGCGGCCCTTCAGAAGGCCGTCGACACGTGCGCTGCGGCGGGAGGCGGCCGCGTATCGTTGCCGCCCGGCAATTATCTCTCCGGTACCGTGGAGTTGCGGAGCCATATGACCCTGTTTCTCGAGGCCGGGGCCCGCTTGGTCGGGACGACTAACCTAAGCGAGTATCACCAGCCCACGCCCCCAGCCGACCTACCAGAAGCTCGCTGGGGCAAGTGGCACCGGGCTCTGCTTCTGGGCGATGGTGTCGAGGATGTCACAGTGGCGGGCGACGGAGTGATCGATGGAAACCGCGTCTTCGATCCCACCGGCGAGGAACGAATGCGGGGCCCGCACGCGATCCTGTTCCTGAACTCACGCCGGTTCACGTTGCGGGATTTCTCGATCCAGGACGCGGCCAACTATGCGATCCTGTTCTTTGTCAGCGACGACGTCCAGGTGCTGAATCTTCGCATCAGCGGCGGATGGGATGGAGTGCATTTCCGCGGAACGGCTGCGCGTGCGTGCAAGAATGTGACTATCAGCGGCTGCCATTTTTACACGGGGGACGACGCCATCGCCGGGCGGTACTGGGACCGGGCCCTGATTACCGGGTGCGTGGTCAATTCCGCCTGCAACGGTCTGCGCCTGATAGGGCCGGCGACGCATCTAACGGTGCACGATTGTCTGTTCTACGGGCCCGCGGTCCAACCACACCGGACCTCAAATCGGTTCAATATGCTCTCCGGCATCATTATCCAACCCGGCGCCTGGGACGCGACTGAAGGGGTGGTGGACGACGTGCTCATCAGCGGCGTGACCATGAAAGACGTGGCCTCCCCGGTAACCATGTGGCTGAAGCCCGGGAACACTGCCGGGACCATCACGGTAGACCGCCTGAGTGCTACAGGTGTTTATCGGAGCGCACTCTCGGTTGAGAGTTTCGCTTCGACCGCATTCACCAACGTGGTCTTACGCGATGTAAGCCTGGAATTCAGCGGAGGAGGGCGGCCCGATGCTGCAGGCAAGGCAGTGCGGCCGCCTGGGGTGGACGCGCGGACGCTTCCAGCCTGGGCGGTCTATGCGCGCAACGTCGAGCGACTACTCCTTGAGAACGTGCGCGTGTCGGTGGCACAAGAAGATCTGAGGCCGGCGCTCATTGCCGAGAATGTCCAGCGATTGGGGATGGAGGGCTTTCATTACGGAATAGGTGCTCAGGGCGACGAGGCTCGCGTGGTCACCAACGTAACGCATTTGGAGTTGGGCGGAGCGCGGTGAAGGGTTAGTGGCAAGCGACGTGGCCCAGTTCATCGCGCGTATTGAGCATAGCGAGAAAGCGTTTCAACGCGGCTCGTCGCGCTCGAAAGTGCGTGTCATCCGGAACTTCTACGAGCCCTCGCTCCGCGGGCAAGAAGCCCGGGATTCGGCAGCCGGGCCGTTCAATTACGCTCGCTGCCTTCGCCCCGGGCACGTGATGGCGGCCAGGCTTGCGGTTCTTCAAGCGGGCTGCGGTGACCTCAGACGTCTCTCACGCGCGATCGCTGGGAGGGCGCGGGTCACCAGCAGAAACGAGGCCCAGGCTACGCAGGCCCGGGCAAACCAGTCACCGTGGGTACGGTAGAACGTGGGGCTCAGCTTGGCTCCTGGCGCCGCCAAGGGGAGCCGGACGGTTTTAAACCCAGGTCCATAGACGTCTGTTCCGTCGCCCAGTCCGACATCATGCCAGCGTCCGTGGGCATCAATCCAGCAAGTCAGGCCGTTATTGGTGCAGCGGACCAGCGGCAGGCCGTTCTCCACCGCGCGAAAGCCCGCATTTGCTGCCTGTTGCCATTGTGCCGCGCTCTCTCCGAACCATCCGTCATTGGTCAGGTTGAGTAGGAAATCCAAGTCATCATCCACATCTTTGCGCACCAGGTTAGGGAAGACGTCCTCGAAACAGATCAGGACTGAGAAACGGACGTTCTTGTCGCCGAGCAGGAAGGGGACAGCACTCTTGCCTCGAGTAAAGCTGCCCTCGATGGGCGTGAGGCGCTTGATCAACGGGAACCAATCCTCGAAGGGAACAAACTCTCCGAAGATCACGAGTTGGCGCTTTCGGTAGGTTGCGACGTAACGCCCTTGTGGATCGAAAAGGAAGGCGCTGTTAAAATGATCGTAGCTCTCGGGCTGTCCGTCTCTGCTGTTGCGCACAACGTCCTCTGCCCCGAAGACCATCCACACCCCAGAGGTAGCAATGAGGCGGGTCATGCTTCGGAAATTCTCCTCATCTAAACCGGGCAGCGAGTCCTCAGGCCAGACCAGCAAGTCGGGTTTGCTGGTCAGGGCGAGACGGGACAGATCCATTAACGCGTTGAAGCGATTGGTCGTTTCTGCCGGATCGAAGATGAGCTTTTGCGGGATGCTGGGTTGGACCAAGGCAAGTCGCAGCTCTCGCTCATGCGGGAGAGGCTGCGCCAGTTGCCACACCCCATGGAAAAGGATCACGGTCATGCCGATCAACGGGAGGGCGATGTCGGCGTAGGGTCCGGCTTGCGGTGCGAACATGCCGAAGCCAGGGAACCGGCCTGCCATACCGGAGCCAGGGAGGGGGGACGATAGGAATCGTTTCGGCAATGGGGGACGTGTATAGAATCGGCTGACGATCTGGAGACCGCAGCACAGCAGCGCGGCCGAGACCCACACCAACACGAAAGACACTCCGTAGATTCCGGTGACCGAGGCAATTTGAACCAACGCCAGTTCTTGGGCTTGTGAGGCCCCCAGTGGATTCCAGGGGAACCCTGTGAGGAACCGGCCTCGGGTCATCTCGAGAGCTACCCAGATTGCGCCACAGGCTAGCGCCCAGGCAACCCTCCCCATCCAGGTCGAGCGTAGCAGCGGTCTGAGCCAATCAGGAGGCAAAGGGCTTAGCGCAGTCACGGACTCAGATTCTGGCCCTCGGGGCTGCGTTTTGACGGAATCCCCTAAAGCGGGGAATAACCGGCAACAAAGCCAGAGCCACAGGGCTGGGTAGAGGGCGCAGTAAGCAGATAACGCCAACCAACTGGCGATGGCCCCGGCGGGGAATGGGATGAAAAGCAGCCAATAGAGCGAGGCAAGAAAGTGAGCAAGACCTCCCGAAAACCCCAGCCTGAACGCGCGCCCGGGCCGGGTGCCGAGCCCAGCGAGTAACAAAAGTCCCGGGGCAATCCAGGCCATGGCCGCCAAACCTGGGCGCGGAAAGGCCGTCGCCAGCAGCAGCCCGGCAACTATCGCGAGCATCGCACGACGGTTCAGTCCGATTCTTTTCAGCCGCACCCGGGTCATCTTGCCCCAAGGCCCTTTGAGTGGCGAGCAAGTCCTAAACTGGGCCGGCGTAGCCACATTTTCGCTTTTGCCGGTCAGTCGTTGCAGGCATCTTCTCCGAATGAGTTTGTTGCCATTTGGTGATTTGCCCGCCCCGGTGCCGCGCCAGTTCGTCCCTGCCAAGGTGGATTTGGGCAGCTGGGAACAGGTCAAACCGCTTTTCGAGACCTTGGAAGCCCGGATCCAATCTTGCGCCGGAGCACAGGCGTTGGAGCAGTGGTTGATCGATTGGGGCGAACTCAGCGCAGCTCTCGACGAAGAGTCCTCGCGCCGCTATATCGCCATGACCTGTCACACCGACAATCCGCAGGCCGAGAGCGTTTTCCTGCAATTCGTCGAGCAGATTGAGCCCCAGACCAAGCCCTGTCAGTTCCGCCTGGAAAAACTTTATCTTGGCCACCCGGCCCGTGGGAGCCTGCCCGCAGACCGTTACACCATGCTCGATCGCCAGGCGCGGGTACACGTCGAACTCTTCCGCGATGAAAACGTCCCCCTGGAGACCGAGGAGACCAAACTGGGCCAGCAATATCAAAAACTGAGCGGTTCTTTGACCGTTTCATTCCGAGGCGAAGAGAAGACGCTCGTACAGATGGGTCGTCATCTCGAGGAACCGGACCGACCGACTCGCAAGGAAGCCTGGGAGTTGGTGGCCAATCGCCGTCTCCAGGAGGCCGAAAAGTTCGAGACTTATTTCGAGCAGATGCTCGAGCTTCGAGAACGGATCGCGACCAACGCGGGTTTTCCCAATTACCGTGATTACGCGTTTCGCGCCCGTGGGCGGTTCGACTACACCGCCAAGGACTGCGAGAGCTTTCATCAAGCAATCGAGTTGGAAATATTGCCTGTCCTGCGGGAATTACAGGCGCAACGACGCGCGCAACTGGGCCTCCAAACCCTCCGGCCTTGGGACTTGGCGGTCGATCCTCTAAACCGCGCCGCGCTGCGGCCCTTCGAAGGCGTCGACCAAATGCTCAGGGGGACGCAAAAGGTTTTCGCCGGGCTCGACGGGGACTTGGCCGGCGAGTTCCGCTTAATGCAAGATCTGAAGTTGCTGGATCTCGACAACCGAAAAGGGAAGGCCCCTGGGGGCTACCAATGCACGCTTGCGGAATCACGCCTGCCGTTCATTTTCATGAACGCCGTTGGCATCCAGCGTGACCTGGAGACTATCCTGCACGAGGCCGGTCATGCGTTCCATGCCCTGGCCACTCGCGAGGAGCCGCTGTATGCCTACCGCAGTGCGCCGATCGAGTTTTGCGAGGTGGCATCGATGAGCATGGAACTCCTGGGTGGAGAATTCATTGGTGCCTTTTACCCGCCGCCCGAGGCCAAACGCGCTCGGCACGATCACCTCGAAGGAATTGTCGAGGTGTTCCCATGGATCGCCACCGTGGACGCCTTCCAGCACTGGCTTTATACGCACCCAGGCCATACCCGCGCTGAGCGGGCTGCTGCTTGGGTGGGGCTTATGGAACGATTCGGGGGTGACGTGGATTGGGCGGGCTACGAGCAGGTTAGGGCTAATCTGTGGCACCGGCAGCTCCACATTTTTCTGCATCCATTTTATTATATCGAGTACGGGATCGCCCAGCTCGGCGCCCTCCAGGTGTGGGCAAATTACCACCACAATCCCGCCTCCGCTCTGGCCGCATACAAACAGGGGCTTAGGTTGGGCGGGTCCAGGCCGCTGCCCGAACTCTTCTCGACTGCGGGGTGCCGATTCGATTTCTCTACGGAAACAGTGCGTCCGCTGGTCCAGTTGGTCCGTGAGGAACTTGTGAAAGCATCCACGGCGGTCTGATTGCTCCAGGCGGCGTTCTGCACGCCCATCCCGTGCTCTTGGACGTTGCCTGCAACGACAAAGGCATGAGAAGCGATCGGATTTGGAGCCGAGGGTTCCATTGGGACCTTGGGCGCCCCATTGTTCCTCGACCTAGGAGCGTCTCTCCTGGCACTTTAGACGTAACCGAACCGCCCCTCAGGTGTCATCTCCTATCATCCAGCATTTCACGGTTCCGTATGCTCTCGGGGTCGAGTGAACGACCAAACCAACATCGCTATGAACACAAAGAACTCAGTTTTTGTTAGCCTTATCTCCTTGGGCGCATTGGGCGCGACGGCCGAATCGGCCTTGGTCCAGGCGGATCCAGCGACAGGGCCGTATAAAATCGTCAACACCGCCCAGAACGTCGGTGCGGGCGGGATCGACTACGTTTTTGCGGATAGCGACAATCGCCGGCTCTACGTGCCCCGCGGCGATCAGGTCCTGGTCTTCGACCTGGATACGCTCAGGTCCGCCGGCTCGATCACTAATGCGCGGGCTCGAGGCGTGGCGGTCGATCCCAAGTCCAACCATGGTTTCTCCAGCAGTAGTCCTGTCGTCATGTGGGACACCAAAACGCTTGAGAAGATCAAGAGCATTCCAGTGGAAGGGGGTCCGGACGGGATCCTGTTTGAACCTCTGACCGAACGAGTTTACGTCTTCAGCCATCGAGCGCCCAACGCAACGGTGATTGACGGCAAGGACGGCTCCGTGGTCGGAACGATTGATCTGGGCGGAGCCCCGGAACAAGCGGCCAGCGACGGCAAAGGTCGTATGTATGTTGATATCGAGGACAAGGACAAGATCGCCGTCGTGGATGTAAATACCTTGAAGGTAGTTGGCCAATATGACCTGACAGGGAAAGGTGGCGGGCCCGGCGGTTTGGGTCTCGACGTGAAGAACCATGTTCTCTTCGCCATGTGCCACGAGCCGCCTGTCTGTGTGGTCCTTGACGCCGATGACGGCAAGATCATCACTACGTTGCCGATCGGCAACGGGACGGACGGTGGCGGATTCAATCCCGCAACCGGAGAAGCCTTCAGCTCGCAGCGCGACGGCACCCTCACGATCATCAAGGAGACCAGTCCGACAACTTTTGAGGTCGAGCAAACCGTACAAACCCGGCAAGGCGCCAAAACTTGCACACTCGACACAAAGAACAATCAAATTGTCTTGATTGCCTTGGAACGTGCGCCGGCTCCTCCGACAACGAATGTGCCTACCTCGGCCCCAGCTCAAGCCGCTGCGCCTGCGCCGAATCAGCCCAGGGAAGGCGGGCCGCGACGCGGTGGAAATAACAACGGTCCGGGGACGCTCCATATTCTGGTGGTGGGTCGCTAGAAGCTTTCGCTTGGCCCCTCAAGTTCTCAAATCCAGGGGCTCATCGCGCGAGGCCGTCAAACGGCAAAACGTCCAATCGTGACGCTAATCCCGTTGGCAATCTCCACTCGCAGAAATGGACCGTGCGGAGCTGTCCGTGGACTCGTGAAATGTCCTTTACACCTGCGCACGGGAAAGGTAGGCTAACTCCTTTATTGAGAAACTGAATGGCAGACAGCTATGGACGAAAAGAGTAAAACCATTACGGATTTCCGCATACACGAGCGGGATACCGGCTCCGCAGACGTGCAGATCGCTTTGTTAACACAGCGGATCAATCAATTGACCGAGCACCTCCAGAAGTTCAAGAAAGATCATAGCTCCCGGCGTGGATTGCTAATGATGGTAGGACAGCGCCGCCGGCTACTGGACTATTTGCACAACACCGACAACGCTCGGTATGTCGCCGTTACGCACAAGCTCAAACTTCGCAAGTAATTGCGGTTGAGCCATGTTGCCAGTCATTGACGCTTTAAGCCGCCGGACTCCAGTTAGCATCGAGGGATGGGCTGGGCAAGCGCGAACCGGCCCCTGTGGCGGCTTTAACCCCATCGCGCAACACCACTAAAAGAACTGTTACCCGTCGGCACTGGGAAATTTCATTCAGCTCCTCCTTTCGGGTGGCTGGCTGAAGTTCCTCCGGGCCGATGGGTATCAACCCATAAAGCCCTATGCCAGAAAAAGTAACGGTCCAAGTCGGAGCCGGCCAAATCATTATCGAAAGCGGCCTGCTAGCCAAACAGGCTGACGGCGCCGTAACGGTCCAACTCGGAGAATCGATCGTAATCGTCGCGGCTGTGGCCGCCCCGAACGCCAAGCCGGGCCAAGAGTTTTTCCCCTTAACTGTCGATTACCGCGAGAAAGCTGCCGCCTCGGGTAAATTCCCTGGCGGTTACTTCAAACGCGAAGGCCGGCCGACGGAGAAAGAGATTTTAACCTGCCGCATGACCGATCGCCCGATCCGTCCCTTGTTCCCAAAGGGATGGTTCAACGAGGTCCAGGTCCAAAGCATCCTGCTCAGCGCTGATCTCGAGAACGAGACCGACATCCTGAGCATCATTGGGGCCTCGGCGGCCCTGATGGTGAGCGATATCCCCTGGGCCGGACCGTTGGGCGCAGTGCGCATCGGGCGTATCAAGGGCCAGTTCGTTGCCAATCCGACGCACTCGCAGATGGCAGAGAGCGATCTGGATTTGGTGTATGTCGGCAGCGAGACCGAGTTGGTGATGTTCGAAGGCGCCGCCAACGAGATTTCAGACGCTGATTTTCTCGCAGCGCTCCAATTTGGCCATACCTGCTGCCAGCCGATTGTGGCGGCGCAAAAAGAATTGGCCGCGAAGATCGGCAAGCCCAAGCGCGCGATCACACCGAACATTGTTCCTGACGAGATCCTCAAGGAGGCCAAGGCTCTGGCGGGCGACCGCACGGTTCCGGCATTGCTCACACCGGGAAAGATGGCACGTGAGTCGGCCTGGAAGGCAGTGACCCAGGATGTCGGAGCGAAGCTCGTCTAGAAGTTCGGAGCCGAGAAGGTCTCCGATTTCGTTCTCAAGGACGCCTTCTATTACATTCAGAAGGAAGCCGTGCGCACGCTGGTGATGGATTCCCAGAAACGGCTCGATGGCCGCGGAATGGATGAGATTCGAACCATCTCGTCGCAAGTGGGTTTGATCCCTCGCGCCCATGGTTCAGCGCTATTCTCCCGCGGTGAGACGCAGGCAGTGGTCCTGGCAACCCTTGGCACCACCGAGGAGTCGCAGGAGTTCGATTCCTACACTGGCGGATCCAACGAGAAACAGTTCATCCTGCATTATAATTTCCCCAACTTTTCGGTAGGCGAGACGGGCCGGATTAGCGGTCCTGGCCGCCGGGAGATTGGCCATGGCGCGCTGGCTGAGCGTTCGATCGAGCCGATGCTCCCCCTCAAGGAATTCCCCTACGCAATCCGGGTCACCGCGGAGATCATGGAGTCCAACGGCTCCACTTCGATGGCCTCGGTTTGCGGCGGCAGCTTGGCGCTCATGGACGCAGGCGTGCCAATGATCCGCCCGGTTGCTGGCGTCAGCATCGGCGTGTGCACCGAGCATAACGAGCAGGGCCAACTCGGACGCTACCAACTCCTCACCGACATCATCGGCTGGGAGGATGCGTTCTGCGATATGGACTGCAAGATCGCAGGCACCGAGAAAGGCATCACCGGATTTCAGCTCGATCTCAAATTGCGCGGCTTGCCCCATCAACTGATGGTTGAGGCAGTCGAGAAGGCTCGGATTGGCCGTTTGCATATCCTGGAGCGCATGGCCGCAACCCTCGCCTCACCGCGCAAGGAGTTGAGCAAGTACGCCCCGCGCATCCTCACCCTCAAGATCAACCCGGAGAAGATCGGCCTGCTGATTGGACCTGGCGGCAAGAATATCAAACGGATCGTTGATGAGTCCGGTTGCGAGATCAACATCGAGGACGATGGCACGGTCCAAATCTACTCGAACAGTCCAGAGGGCATGGACGTTGCCCGTAAGGAGATCGAGGGAATCTCCGCGGAGATCGAGGTGGGCAAGCTCTATCGTGGAAAAGTGGTCACGATCAAAGAGTTCGGGTGTTTTGTGGAAGTTTTCCCGGGCAAGGACGGGTTGGTCCATATCAGCGAGCTGGCGAATTTCCGAGTCAAGCAGACCGAGGACATCGTCAAGATGGGGGACGAGATCTGGGTCAAATGCCTTGGTGTGGACGAGAAGGGGCGCGTGCGCCTCTCGCGCCGGGCAGCGATGGAAGAGCGCGACAAACAAGAGCGCGAGAAGCAAGGTGGCGCGGCACCTGCCGCTGGCTCAGCGCCCGCGGCAGCCCCGGCTCCCGCGCCGGCTGCGCCTCCGGCACACAAGCACTGAGTTCAGTGCGTTTCTTTATCGAGGCCCGCGGCGGTCATGCCCGCCGCGCGGCCCTCTCGAGCCCGGCTCGAGAATAGTTGTCGGTCTCGCCGAACGACGGGTGGATTGAGCTCCGGGTCGCAATCGGCTTGCGCGCATTGCGGCTTCGAGAATCCTCATTATGTCCGAGATGCTTAAGTCCTCCGGCGCGATCGGTTTTGCCACTCTGAGCAGCCGTCTGCTGGGGTTGGTGCGCGAGCAGGTGTACGCCAACTTCATGGGCGACAGTGCCGTCGCCAGTGCCTTCAAGCTCGCCTTCCAGATTCCCAATCTCTTCCGCCGTTTGTTAGGTGAAGGCGCCTTGACGGCGGCATTCATCCCCATTTTTAAGGAGAAGGAGAAAACGGAAGGCCCGGAGAAGATGTGGCATGCTGCCAACGCGGTGATGTCGGGTTTGATCGTGTCCGTGTCGCTGCTGGTGGTGCTGGTGGTGTTGGGAATCACCTTGGTCTTGTCGGCATCGGCGATCCGATTTACTCACGGAGCGGAGCGGGTGTTTCCGGCATTTCCCATCCCGATCCTGCATGACGACACGCGGTTGATGCTGGAATTGCTGAGGCTGATGTTCCCCTACCTGCTGCTGGTATGCCTGGCGGCGCTGTGTATGGGGATGCTCAATGCCAGGGGTAAGTTTTTCATCCCGGCGATGGGCGCCACGATGCTGAACGTAGTGATGATCGGGACGGTGGTTGTATTGGCACCCCACTGGGGCTCTACACTGGAAACCCAGATCTTTGCCCTGGCGATCGGCGTACTGGCCGCCGGCGTGGCTCAATTCGCGTTCCAATTGCCTAGCCTGCGTGGCGAGGGCTTTCGGTTTCGTTGGGTTCGCCCCTGGGGGGATCCAACCGTCCGCGAAGTCGTCCGTAAGATGCTGCCGGCGGCGATGGGCGTGGCGGCGTTCCAGATCAATGTGCTGCTCATCCAAGGTATCGCCTATTGGACCGACCGTTCGATCGTTGCCTCGTTTGATTATGCGGTGCGGTTGATGGAATTCCCGCAGGGGGTATTCGGCATCTCACTGGCAACCTATCTTCTGCCAACCCTGTCGGGGTTTGCCGCGGAGAAGAGGTACGACCAGTTCAATGCCTCCCTCCGTGACGGCATTGGCCATCTCCTCTTCGTGAACCTCCTGGCGGCTATCCTGTTGCTCACTCTGGCCGAGCCGACCGTGCGGCTGCTGTTCGAACGCGGGAAGTTCCAGGTGGGCTCCACTCACCGCGTTTCGATAGCGCTGGCTTGTCTTGCGCCCAGCCTGGTTGCCTATTCGCTGGTCAATGTCCTGGCGCGGTCCTTTTATGCGCTGGGTGATACCCATACGCCCATGCGAATTAGTATCGCCGCCTTGGTCGCCAACTTGTTCCTGGCGCTCTGGCTGCTGGGTCCCTTTCGGCAAGGTGGGCTAGGGGTTGCGAACACGCTGAGCTCGGCGCTGAATGTGTGGCTGCTTTTTCACGCGCTGCGGAAGAAGTTGAAGCACCTGGACTTGAGCGCGCTCTATCCTGCGTTGCCGTGGCTGTTTGGGGGGCTGGCCGTGGCAGGAGGTGTTTCCTGGGGCGGCTCATTGCTTTGGGAGCGCCAGCTCGGCCACGCCACTCTGATGCTCAAACTCGGGGCAGTGTTTGTTCCCATGATCGCGGCTACGGGTGCTTACTGGACTGTCGCCTTGATTGGCCGCGTTCCTCAAGCGCGGGAGATCCTCAGCCTGCTGCGCTTGCGACTTGTCGGGCGGAAGCGCGGTCCTTCCTAGAAACCATTCGAGGGCTTGCTGCGGCCTCGGGCGCCGATACACTGGCCCCGACCATGAAGAAACTCTGGCGCGCCTGGCGATTTTTCTCCGAGGACTGGCCGCGTCTCCTGGTGATCCTGGGCATGTTGGTCGCAAGCATCTGCGCCAACCTGCTTAAACCTTGGCCGGTGGCATTGATGGTTGATTCTGTCTTTGGGCAGAAACCGCTGCCCTCGTGGTTGAGCACCTGGGCGGTGCCTTCGGACCAGGGGTGGATGATCGCAGTCTTAGCTTTGCTGGTGTTACTGCTCCACGCTTCCCATGGCACGATCTCGGCAGCGCAGAACTATGTGGCCATCGGGGTGGGGCTTCGAGGGTTGCGCCGGGTGCGGGACGCTGTCTTCTCACGGCTACAGCGGCTTTCCTTGCGGTTCCACCATGGCGCTCCAAGCGGAGATACCATCTATCGAGCCACCTGGGATCCATTCTCGTTCCAAACCCTGTTTCAGCAGGGACTGATCACGTTTTGCACGGCTGGACTCTCCCTAGCCATGATGCTCGTGGTGATGTGGCGGCTCAACCATCGGCTTACCTTGGTCGCGCTCGCGCTCGTCCCGCTGTTGCTGGTTGTCATTCGAGTCTTCGCCCGGCAGATGCGTGAGCGTGGCGTGCTCGCTCAGCAAGCGGACAGCCAGGTGACGAATCTGGTCCAGCAGGCCATCGTGACTCTTCCTTTGGTGCAGAGTTATGTTTTCGAAGAACAAGAGCAGCGCAGGTTCGCGGATCAATCCGCCCTCGCTCAGCGTCGCCGCCTGAGTCAGCACGGTTGGGAACTTATCTACTGGCTGGCGATATCCCTGATCTTCGCCGTCGGCGCCGCGGCTATCCTATGGGTCGGCAGCCTGGAGGTGACTTCCCGTCAACTGAGCATCGGCCATTTGCTCATCTTTTTGGCCTATTTAACTCAGTTTTATGACCCTTTGAACCAGCTTTCGCACGTCGGCAGCACCCTCTCCAGCGCGGGCGCCGGCATTCAGCGCGTTTTCGAAATCCTGGACGCCCCGGAGGAAGTCAAGGACGCCCCCGATGCCAGGCCGGTCGTCTGTGAAAGCGCGGGGGGCAGGGGAGCCAGTGAGACGGTTGCCTCCTCATCGATCCCAGCTCAAACCCGGCCGTTGCCGTCCGCTCCCGGGCCGCCTTCCAAGGGGGAGTCGCTGCGCCTGCGAGGCGCGATCGAATTCGATAAGGTCACCTTCGGCTACGAGGCCGAGCGTCCAGTCCTCCGAGAGCTCAGCTTGTGGCTGCCCGCAGGGCATTCGGCCGCCATCGTCGGCCCCAGCGGCGCAGGCAAGACCACCCTGCTGCAACTGCTGGCGCGGTTCTATGATCCTGCCTCCGGCGCCGTGCGCTTTGATGGTGCCGACGCTCGATCGTTGCGTTTGCGAGACCTGCGCCGTTGTGTTGCTTTGGTCCTGCAGGAGCCGATCCTCTTGGCCGGATCCATTGCCGAGAATATCGCCTGTGGCAACACTTCGGCCACCCGCGAGCAAATCGAAGCCGCCGGACAAGCGGCTCATGCTGACTCCTTCATCAAGCCTCTGCCGCAGGGCTACGACACGATCGTGGGTGAAGGCGCCGCGCGGTTGAGTGTGGGGGAGAAGCAGCGTCTGAACCTGGCCAGGGCGTTCCTTAAAGACGCTCCCATTCTGCTGCTCGACGAGCCGACGAGCGCTTTGGACGCTGAAAGCGAAAGACTGGTCCTCGATAGTCTGCAGCACCTGATGCGTGGTCGCACCACGGTCTTGGTTACCCATCGACTGCGCACCATCGATCGCCTGGACCGAATCCTGGTGCTCGGTGACGGGAAGGTGGTCGAGGAAGGATCACCCGACGAGTTCAAGCGCAAGCCCGACGGTTACTACGCCAGGGCGATGGGCCTCGTCAAGGGCTGAAGCCCGGGCAAACCCGTGAGCGGCAGCCAGCGGGTCGAATCTCCGGCGTCTCTTCAGCGTCTGGCGGTTTCTCTCCGTTTGGCTCTCGTCTGCAAGGCGGCCTTGGTTTCCGCTTGAAGCTCATCCAGTTCCGGGCCTAGCTCTCGCTTGCGCTCAGAGTCCATTCGATCGATGAACAGAATCCCGCGCAGATGATCCAGTTCGTGTTGGATCGCGCGCGCCAGCAGACCTCCGCAGCGGAAGTGGAGCCGCTTCCAGTTTTGATCGAGGGCCTTGACTTCGATGGATTCCGGGCGGGAGATGTCGGCGAAGATCTCCGGAAAACTCAGGCACCCTTCAGGCCCCAGCACTGGCTTCCCCAGCGAGGTCACTTCGGGGTTGATTAGAACCAAGGGCATGAAACTGGCCACGTCGGCCGGCTTGCCATCGAGTTCAAGCGTTGAAGGACGTTCGGTCGCCTCTCGAACATCCAAAACCGTGACTTGGAGCACGCGGCCGACTTGCTGGGCGGCGAGGCCCACGCCCCGGGCCTCATGCATCGTTTCGAGCATATCCGCAATGAGCTGGCCGATCTCCGGGGTGAGGGATTGGACCACCGCCCCGGGCCGGCGCAGGGCGGGGTGACCGAACTTAACAATCTCCAGAACCATGTGAAACTCCGCGCAAACGCGTTAGCCTCAATCCAGCGGCCAGTTCCGCAGCATGCCAGCCAGTTCGTGCAAGTTCGGGCTCTTGCCCGTGCGAACGTAGAAACCGCTGGTGCTAACTCCAGTCAGCAAACAGAACTGATCATCCAGCCCCAGTAAGCGTCCGGTGCAGAAACCTGAATTGAAGTGATCGCCCGCACCCGTGGTGATGAGCGGCTTGGCGGTCATCGGTCCGAGCACCGAAGATACGCCGCGGGCACTCACGCAAAGCGCGTATGCAACTGGGTGCACCACTAGCGTATGGACGGGGATCCGCTTGTGGATCTCAACCGACAGATCCCTGAGACCCTCCGGTGTGTGGGCTGGTTTGAGCCCAAGGACCCTGGCAATTTCACCGGTTTCCTTCTCGTTGAAACCCAAGATGACGTCGAAGTATTTTTGAAAGGCCACGATCAGGTCTAGGGCGCGACGAATATCGCTCTCGAGCCGCTTCTCGGGGTCGGCGAGGTCAAAAAAGATCTTGCGCCGTTCGCCGTTGATCCGCGGGCAAAGGTCTTGGAGCAGAGTCGCCCAGACGTCGCTCATGAACGGTATCATCGTCCAGTTGACGAACCCGACCAGACTGGCGGTGGCGAAGCGTGCGCCAAACTCCTCGGCGCTCCAACGGCTCTTGACGTTGTCCCAAGTGATATCCTTGAGGGATTCGTGCTTGCCGACCATGATTTTGCCGTCGTTGAACTCGAGGGCATCGGTCAAGCCCGGCGCCGCGATAGTGTGCACCTCCGCCCTGCGTGCGAAGTCCTCGAATACGGGATGGAGGTTCGGCCACCCCAAATTACCGACGTAAGTGACCTTCAGGCCCAGAGACGCCAGCGCATTGGCCATGATCGGGCCGTTCCCACCCAGTTTGCGCATCCGACCCACTAACTCGACGTTGGTGCTTTTTCCCGCCGCGCCGGCCAGGCGCTCCGAAAACTGGGCAATGGTCGGGACTCGAGTGAACAGTTCGGCATTCTCCCGCTTGTCTACCACGTGCAGGATTTCGTCCACGAATCCATCCAGGCCGATGAAGGCGCTTAGGGAGGACACGCGGCTCGCAGCCGCCTCGAGTTGGGTCGCGCATTGTTCGCGCAGTTCAGGTGTATTGGTCATGATTTCAGTTGGCTCGTTCGGCGCAGTCTATTCCGGGCTCACGCCTATGAGCTGGAGGAGACGTTCGAGATCGTCGTCGTTGAAGAAGCGAATTTCAATACTGCCTTTGCCCTTGCGGTAGCGAAAGACCACTTTCGTGCCCAGGCGTTCACGCAGGCGGCTGGCCAGCGCCTCGGCATGGATGTCCGGGTCCTGGACGGCGCGGGCGCTGCTGGTCGAGGTCGTCGTCGCTTGGCCCTGCAACCGAGCAACCAAATCCTCGGTCTGCCGGACGTTCATGGCTTCCTTGAGCACCTTGTCGGCCGCCAGTTTCTGCTCCGCACCGCCAGATAGAGCCAAAATGACTTTAGCATGCCCGACCGACAACCGCCCGGTTCGGACATGGGTCTGCAACTCGCCCGGCAGGCGCAGCAGGCGCAATGCGTTGGCCACCGATACCCGCCCCTTGCCGACTTTAGTTGCAACATCTTCCTGACGAAGGTTGAACTGATCCATCAACTGCTGGTAGCCCAAGGCCTCCTCGATCGGATTCAGGTTCTCCCGCTGGAGGTTCTCGATTAACGCAAGTTCGAGGACCGCAGCGTCGTCGGCCTCACGGACCAGGACTGGTACCTCGGTCAATCCCGCTAATTGGGCCGCGCGCCATCGCCGTTCACCGGCAATCAATTCAAAATGGTCGCCCCGCTTGCGAACAATCAGCGGTTGAACGATTCCCTGCTCGCGAATGGAGTCCGCCAACTCGCGTAAAGACTCCTCGGAGAAGTCTTTGCGCGGCTGCAGGGGACAGGGCCGGAGATCGCCCAGGGAGATCCGATCGACCCTCTGGCGCGCGTCCTCAGGCGCCGGAGAAGGGGATGGGATCGACACTGAGGCTGGTTTGGCGCCGCCTTTGGAAGGTGAAGAGCCACCCAAAAGTGCGCCGAGACCACGGCCTAAAGCTGGTTTCGCCACGACGTCAGAGTGTCCCAACGCCCTAGAAGTTGTCAATTTTAAGTCCTGTCCCTATCCTGGGCGGGTGAGCAAAAAGAGCCAGCGCATCGCCGCGCTCATCGGAGACCATCGCGGTCACCAGTTCGACCCACATTATCTTGGGTATTTCACCTGCTTCAATCAGGGCCTTTACTACGAGGCGCACGACGTCCTCGAGGAACTGTGGTTGGCGGACCGGCGAGGACCGTTGGGCGATTTCTATAAAGGCCTCATCCAGTTCGCAGGAGCCTTCGTGCACCTGCAAAAGAACCGGCTCAAACCAGCCAGCGCGCTCTTCAAGCTCGCGCAGGCCAATCTGGTCAAATACCCGCCTAGGTTAGAGGAGCTGGATTTGGGCGTGATCCTGCATCTGATCACCGCGTGGCTGCAAGCGCTTGAGGCTGGCCAGTACTCGATTAACCCATTGGGGTCAAAAGGGATGCCACGCCTGGCGGTGCCCGGGGTCGATCGTTGAGGAGAACCCCACTCTATTGGCTCCATCTACCCCTCCCGGGAACCCGCAAGACCCTCACCGGATCGACGAGCCACTTGAGCCATGCCTTGTCCTAAGGCAGGGGAGCTTGAACGACTCTTGGCTTCTTCCAGATCGGGACCACGCGTTTCATCTCGTCAATTAACCATTGGCCAGCGGCGAAAGCCTCACCCCGGTGTGGGGCGAGGATCTCCAGCCAAAGAGAGGGTTCCCCAGCGCGAACGTAACCCACTCGGTGGGTCAGCCGGATTGACTCTATCGGCCAGCGACGCTCAATTTCGTCAAACAGCATGCTGAACTGATGCTCTGCCATCCTGAGGAACGCTTCATAATCGATTCCTTGGATCGGTCCTCTCTCTTCGCTGTCGCGCACCACCCCCAAGAACACTAGGACCGCCCCTGCAGTGGTGCTTGCGTCGCGGCCTTGCTGAAGCGAGCGCTCATCGATCGGTTCGGCATTTATCACCAAGTGTCGTTTCACGGGGATGGGGGTCTCAGCCGCCCTGAACTGGAGGAAACAACGAAACCTCTTCACCCGGGACCAGGACATAGTCACGCGGCTGATACTCGACACCGACCGCGACCAACGTAGAACGTTCCATCGGGATCAACCGTGGGAAGCGCTCTTGGAGCCGGGTGATCAGGTCGGCAATGGTGGCGCCAGGGGCCAGACTCTCAGTAGTTTCGGCGCAGCCAGTGAGGTCTTTGAAATAGGAATAAAAAGCGATGCGCACGTCCATGGTGTAGCTTCGCTTCGGTTGGGCGCGAGTCAACTGTGGTAGAGCTCGGGGTGGAGCACGCCCACAAAGGGCAAGTTGCGATAGCGTTCCGCGTAGTCGAGACCATAGCCCACCACAAACAGGTCAGGGATCACAAACCCCACGTAATCAACGAGGATTGATTCTGCTCGGCGGGCGGGCTTGTCCAGCAAAACACAAGTCTTAAGCGAGCGCGGTCCGAGGCCCCGGATGCGAGCGTCGGCCGCAGTAATCGTTCTGCCTGTATCGAGAATGTCATCCACCAACAATACGTCCCGGTCCTTGACCTCGAGTCGCAATTCTCGCAAGAAGCGAGGTTTGGGTGCGGCGGTCGTGTCTGAGTATGAAGACACCCCCATAAAGTCCAGGCGCAGTGGGAGGATGAGATGCCTTAGCAGGTCGGCCAGAAACATGACCGTGCCGGTCAAGAGCGCGATCACCAGGAGGTCCTTCCCCACGTAGTCACGAGTGATTGCTCGTGCCAGTTCGCCCACCCGCCGGCTCAACTGCTCCTCCGTTATCAGGACATCCTGAATGTCGCTACGCCACTGGGCGGGCACGATGTTGCCGCCCTTGGCGTGGCGAGGTTGGGCCAGGAGATTCACAACCGCTAAATGTGCTTGGAATCGTCGTGGTCTTTCGTCGAGTAGCCAGTGTCCTGCCGTTGGAGGTTTACCTGGTTCTTCTTCACGTACGCATTGAAGACGTCATCCGCGCTCATGCCCAGTACCTGGGCCAAGCTGATCAGAAAGTGGAACAGATCCACCACCTCGACCCGCGCATTCTGTTCGTCGAAATTCTGGTACTTTGCCCACCATTTCCAGGGGACGCTATCGGTCAACTCGGCGATCTCCTGGCTCATGGCCCGGCAATAGTTGAGGACCCATTGGGTTTTGGCAGCCTGGTCCATGCCCTTGGTGTGAACGCCGATGCGTTCGTTGAGAGCTTGCTGCATGCGGAACAATTCTTGGAGTTGGTCGGGCGGCGACATCTCGAAAGCATTGAAATGTGGCGAGCGGGAAGCAAGCCCGAACTGGCGCGCGCCAATTCGAGCATTGCCCTTGTCTGGGTGTCCCTATAGAAGAAAGGTATGTTGCCCGAGTTGATTAGGCATGGCGGCGCGATGATGTGGCTATTGCTGCTTGCCGGCGCGGTGGCCGTGGCTGTTTTCATCGAACGGGTGCTGCACTACCATCGGGAACAGATCAATTCGATCGAGTTTCTTAATGGCGTCCGTAACGTTCTCAAGCGAGACAACGTGGTGGAGGCGATTTCGATTTGCGACGCCACTCCGGGACCGGTCGCTCGGCTGGTCAAGACCGCGATTCTCAACCGCGACCAGGGACGGGAGGGCATCCGGGAGGCACTTGAGGAGGCCGGTCTCGTGGAGGTCCCTCGGCTGGAGGAACGATTGAACCTCCTGGCCACCATCGCTCAAATCGCCCCGATCATGGGCTTGCTCGGCACGGTGCTCGGGTTCATCGAGGTGTTCCAGATCCTGCAACAGCAGCAAGGCTTCTCTGCTTCCGCTGGCCAGCTGGCGGGAGGCGTCTGGCACGCTTTGGTCTGCACCAGCGCTGGGCTGGCGCTCTCTATCCCCTGTTATGCCGGGTATAATTACTTGGTAAGCCGCGTGAATAACATCGTCCTGGACATGGAAAAGTCCTCGGCCGAGATCCTCAACCTGCTCGGTGAGCCGCGCAAGTAGTTGGGCATGAGATTTCCCCGCAACGTCAAGAGCTTCACCGGTCAATTGGACACCGCGCCTTTTGCCGGTGTTTTTTTTCTTTTGGTCCTCTTTCTCTTGCTCAACTCCTACTTGGTTCCTCCCCAGGGAGTGCGGATTCGCCTGCCGGAGGGCTCGACCAACTGGCCGGGGGCCGCCACGCCCTCCGTGGTGGTGGCTGTGGATCGGGATGAACAGTACTATTTCGACCGTCAAGCGGTTCAAGAAGCCGATTTGAAGGTAAAGCTCAAAGCCAAGGCCAAAACGAGCATGCAGCCCTTGGTTCTCATGATCCAAGCTGACGATGCTGTGCGGCACGGCGCTCTCGTTCGCTTGGAGCGAATGGCGCACGAGGCGGGCATTCCCGAAGTCTGGATCCAGACATCCCCGCCGCTATTTCCGGCGGCGACAAAAGGAGCCAACTCGCGATGACGGAGACCATCAACGGCCCGACCACGTGGAGCGCGCGGCGTTGGCTTACCATGATCGCGACGATATTCGTCGGCCAGTTGATGCTGGTGGTAATCCTTTCCGCCCCGCCCAGGGCCCTTCCCTACCTCAGCGCCCAACGCACGTTTTATAACACACTGACCGATCCTGGTGCCGCCCAGCAGCTTGCCTCGCTCCCATGGCTGGCGGATCCCTCCGAGTTTGCCCTGGTGCGTCCGCAAGGCTTCACCGGACCGGCCTGGCGGCGGTTTCCTTCGATTGAGCACCAAGTCAGCGAATGGACCGAGCAGCCCCGCTGGCTTTCGCCCGACCCTGCATCACTCGCATCTCCAGCCCTCATTCTCAACCCTCCAGGGGCTTCCTCGAACCTCCTCTTCTCCCTCCGGCCTTCGCCCCAATACAGCGCGCCAGTCCTCTCAGAAGGACTGCTCGGAGCCGAGTCTGGCTTACGGATCGAAGGCGACTTGGCTGGCCGTACGTTGGTTGGAGCGCTTGCGTTGCCGCGCTGGCCTCACGTGGCTAACGCGCCGGATGATACCATTGCCCCTTCTACCATCCGAGTGGCGGTCAACCGCCAGGGGATTGTCACTTCCGCTGCCCTGATCTCGGCCAGCCCGCTGGCTTCCGCGGACCAGAAGGCGGCCGACCAAAAAGCGCTCGATTTGGCCCGAAGCGCGCGATTCGCCCCCCAAAAGACTCAGGAAGGTGTCCCTGATCTGACTTGGGGGATGTTGGTTTTCCAGTGGGTCGGGGTTGATCCTGGCGCGCCTGCGGCGGTGCCCCCAGCCCGATAGGCGCATGAACGTCGACGGCCTTCTGTTCCTCTACGTTTTTTCCGTGCTTGCGGCCCTCTCCGGCGTGGCAATATATTCAGAATTCCGACGTCGGAGTTTCGGACCGACTTCGACCGAGGACCACATCTTTCGCTGTGAAAAATGTGGATACGTCTATACTGATGATTCCGACGTGGATCGCTCGCGCTGTCCGCAATGCGGGACGACCAACGACGTATTTAACTTTTAGTTCCGCCGGCCTGGCTCGCCTGGGTAGCGGAGAACGAAACGAAACGATTAACTGATTTGAACTATGGGAATGTGGATAGGCCGCAATCGCAAGGCTCGCGTAACTTACGGATTTGACGAGATCGCCCTCGTCCCCGGCGACATCACGATCAACCCCGCAGAAGTGGACACCACGTTCTGCATTCCCACCAAGGACGGCGGGAGCATCAAGCTCGGCATCCCGATCATCGCCAGCGCCATGGATGGCGTGACCGATGTGCGCTTTTGTATTGCCATGGGCAAACTCGGCGGATTGGGCGTGATTAACCTGGAAGGGATTCAGACTCGTTACGAGAACCCGGACGAGCCTTTGCGCAAAATCCTCAAGGCGGGAAAAGAGGAGGTCACCTCCCTCATCCAGAAAATTTACCTGGAACCCATCAAGGAATCTCTGATCGCTCGTCGTATCGAGGAGCTGAAAAAGGCGGGCGTCCTGGCGGCGGTAAGTTCCATCCCGCAAAAGGCCGAGCGTTTCGGGGCGATTGCGCAGGAAGCCGGAGCTGATCTGTTTATCGTGCAATCCACCGTTTCCACGGTTAAGCACATTTCAACCCAATACAAGTCGCTGGACTTGGCCGGCTTTACTCGCGACATGCGGATTCCAGTGCTGATCGGCAACGCGGTCACTTACAGCGTCACCCTTGAGCTCATGGAATGCAATGTGGCGGGCGTGCTCATTGGGGTAGGCCCGGGAGCCGCCTGCACCAGCCGTGGCGTGCTCGGACTGGGGGTGCCCCAGGTCACCGCTACCGCCGACTGTGCCGCCGCCCGTGACTACTTTTTCAAGAAATCGGGCCGTTATGTGCCCATCATAACCGACGGCGGGATGAGCAAAGGTGGAGACGTGTGCAAGGCTTTGGCCTGCGGCGCGGACGCAGTCATGGTCGGCAGCGCCTTCGCCCGGGCACAGGAGGCTCCCGGTCAGGGCAACCATTGGGGCATGGCAACTCCCCACGCCAACCTTCCCCGAGGCACGAGGATCAAAGTGGGCGTGACCGGCAGCTTGACCCAAATCCTCTTCGGCCCGGCGGATGTGGACGACGGCTCCCAAAACCTGGTCGGCGCGATCACCACCTGCATGGGCAACGTCGGCGCCCGTACGATTCGGGAGTTTCAAGAAACCGAGATCATTATCGCTCCTAGCATCAAAACGGAAGGCAAGTTGTTCCAGACCGTGCAGAGCGTCGGCATGGGGACCAGCTAGTCAAATGGGGCCTGCGATTTTCGATGGCCGATAGCGAATTGGGCACCTTTTGATCGTCTCTGAACTCTACGAAACTGATCGACCTGCGGCCCGCCGCAAGACCTGCAAACTCTAGGTTCCGAGTGATGGCTTGGAGTGCGCCTTCCCGGGACGCCCGCGCAACATGAACACGACCAGCACGGCTGAAGGTGATTACCGCAGCCTGCTCCAAACCCCGACCTTGGCAGCGCTCGGCCCCGGGCCTCGGCCGGGTGTTCAGTCCGTCGAGGCCCTGAGCGCCCGCCTATCCCAGCTCACACGCAAGCATTGCCAGGGCACGCGCGAAGCCGACCTGCTCCGAGCCTTGATTCTCCTCTGGCATGATCACTTGGACGCAGCTCACGAAATCGCGCAGGGCATCGACGATCGCGATGGAGCTCTGGTCCACTCGATGATGCATCGACGCGAGCCGGACTATTGGAATTCCAAATATTGGTTCCGTCGGGTCGGGCGGCATCCAGCTTTTGCCGCTCTCGCTCTAAATTCAAAGCGATGCCTGAAAGAAGCCAGCCGCGAGGATCAGGCATCGAAGTTAATCCCCGCCGGCGTCTGGGACCCCTGCGCGTTCGTGGATGCTTGCCAGGAAGCCGAGCCTCTTCCTTCGTCGGACCCGCTGCTCGCACTGCTGGTCAAGGTTCAGTCCTTGGAGTTTGAAGCCGTGATGGGTTGTTTCCTGGGGCTCTGCTAGACCCAGGGCTGTTTCATCGGTTGCTTCCGAGCTCCGTCAAACGAGGGTCCGGTTCGAGATCATCCATCTGCTCTCCATGCGGGGTAATCAACTCGACTGCATGAATGTTCCCGCCTTGAAATGAAGGTGAGCAAAGGTTATGGTCCGCTCCGTCCGCCACAACTCTAGACACAACCGACGCTCCAGCCTCCTGCCGGCTCCGTTCCTCTCGAATCTGGCGACTCGAAGGCTAAAGGTCAGGTCTGGGCCGTCACGCGCTATCATCGATCATGACAACTGCGGCAGTTAAATGGGACATCGAGGCCGACTACCTCCAAGCGTGTAACTGCGATTTTGGCTGCCCTTGCGAGTTCTCGGCGCCGCCCACACTGGGGTATTGTGAGGGAATAGGGGTTTGGCGAATTCAGCGTGGTGGTTATGGTGAGACGCGCCTGGAGAATCTCTGTTTTGGGTTTTTGGCTCGATGGCCAAAGCAGATCCACGAGGGCAATGGAACGGTGGCGCTCTTCTTCGATGAGAGGGCAAACTCGCAACAGCGTGAGGCTTTGTTGCGGATCGCAACCGGACAGGCCGGCGGCTTGCCTTTCGAGATTCTGGCCACCACCTTCACCACCTTGCTGGAACCTCGCTATGTGCCCATCGAATTCTCTCTGGATGGTCCTCACAGCGCAGCCAAATTGGGGCACAACGTGCGTATGGCTTTTGAGCCGATCAAGAACCCCGTCACCGGCAGTCCCGAAGTGGTGCGTGTCAATCACGCCACCGGTTTTGTTTTCAAAGAGGCCGATTGTGCCGCTGCCAAGGAGTTTTCCGCCGAGGTGGACGGGCTGAAGTTCTCCTGGCCGAACAAGGCCGCCTTCTTCGCCAAAGTCAGCTACGGCAATTGATCTCCGAGACTCTCCTCAAGCGTGACCGCTGGCTGCTGCTGGGCGGCCTCGCCCTGACCACGCTTGCCGCCTGGGCCTACATGGCGCGCGAGGCCCGCACTATGACCGCCACGGGGATCTGCCAATGTGCCGGCATGCAAATGTCGGGACCAGACCTCAACCCATGGTCCTCCTCCACTTTGCTGCCACTCTTCCTCATGTGGTCCGAGATGATGGTCGCCATGATGTTGCCTTCGGCTACCCCGATGGTCCTCACCTTCGCTCGAGTTAACCGACAGCGCCGCGTCCAGGAGCGCCCTTACGTGCATACGCTGGTCTTTGTTTCGGGTTATCTGGCGGTATGGACTCTCTTCAGCGCCCTCGCCGCCGTGGCGCAGTGGGTGCTTCACGGCAAAGCCCTGTTGTCGCCGGCCATGGCCAGCCAGAGCCGATGGCTGGGCGCCTCGATCCTAATCGGAGCCGGGCTCTTTCAGTGGACGCCCCTGAAACAGGCCTGCCTCGGCCATTGCCGCTCGCCCCTATCCTTCCTTCTAACCGAATGGCGTGAGGGTGGCTGGGGCGCCTTTTTGATGGGGTTCCGCCACGGAGGTTATTGTACTGGTTGCTGCTGGATTCTGATGGCGCTGCTGTTCGTCGCCGGTGTGATGAACCTGTGGTGGATTGCGGCGCTTACTGCGCTGGTGTTGATCGAAAAAGCCGCTGCTCGAGGCCTGTTCGTCGCTCGGACATCAGGTGTTGTCCTCGCGGCCTGGGGTCTCGTGGTTTTATTCCGAGGGAGCTGAGCTCGGGAGTCCCAATGCGGGCGCCTCATAGCCTCGCGACCACCAGCCCTGGTTGCCGTCGGAACGCCGGCCTTTAACCCTCAGCCAAGCTTAATGGCGGAACTCAATGTCGAGTTCGACTCCGGGCTGCAGGTCCGCGGCCAAGGGTTCGAGCATCTTTTTGAGAGCCTGGATGGCGTTCGTCTGGGCTTTGGATTGCAGGTACTCCTGGCTGGCTTCCTGGATCACGGTCGGCCGTAATTCCTGCCGCGCCTGGTCCCTGAGGAACTGCCCGGAATACCGATCCAGTCGGCCCCAGCCGACATCCGTCTTTAGCTCGATTTTTGACGGGTCGTTCTGTACCTCCACCACCTCCGGATCTACCACCGGACTGGGCACTGATAAGACCAGGCGTTTGCGCATGCTATCGTAACGGAAGTCCTCGGCCTTAACCCCCTGTAGAGGCACCACAAACTGAACCTTATTTCCTGGAGCACGGAGGAGCACTCGGGTCGTGCCGCGCGGGATGGCCATTCCAAACACCTTCCACTCGCTTTGGCTTTCCTTCTCGATCTGGACGGTCACCTCCGCCGTGAGGACAACCAGCTTGGATTCGCGAGTGAGATGGTCGAGAGACGAGTAGAGCACCGTGGAAAAGCTCACCGTGGGTTTGAAGGCGACCGCAAGCCGGTCAGCCACTTTCGTCGCCACTTCGCCGGAGATCCGCATGCACCGGTAGAGGAGGCCAAAGGCCATCGCGCAGATCAGCACTATCGCCAGGGGCCAGACCCATGGCGCAGAACGGCGGGGTTGCGGCTTGGCCGGGGCGCTACCCTGGCTGGAAGGGTCTTCGCTCATACTCTATACATTGAGCCCAAAACGGCCGCTCTGGCCACCTCAAAACGCGCAGGGTTGAGCTCCAGCAAGAATGCGAGTAATGGTAAGGCGATGGCTCTCTTGGCGATGGAGCACACATGAACCGGACCCGCATCGATTTCCTCGCGAGCGTTGTCGCGCTTATTTGGTGCCTGAGCGCGCCGCTGGCGCAAACGGCTCCCGCGGCAAAAGGCGCGGAACCGTTGCCCGGCGTGGTCATCGATCACAGTCCGGCCCCAAGCCGCAAATACATCGGTTCGCCGAGCATTGCCATCCTGTCCAATGGCGACTACTTAGCTTCGCATGATCTCTTCGGGCCGGGCAGCACCTCGGACACCACGGTCGTCTTTGGCTCGAGCGACAGCGGCGCGTCGTGGCAGAGACTCTGCGAGCTTCAGGGTCAATGGTGGTCCACCCTCTTTGAATACCGGGGCGCTGTCTATCTGATCGGAACCAGCCGTGAGAACGGCTCTGCGGTGATCCGGCGCTCTACCGATAACGGCCGTTCGTGGACTACCCCGACAAACGCCTCGTCCGGGCTTCTCTTGCCCGATCGCCACTACCATTGTGCTCCCGTCCCCGTAATCATCCATGCGGGGCGGATCTGGCGAGCGATGGAGGACACCCTGGGCCCGGGCAATTGGGGCACCCATTTCCGCCCCTTCATGCTTTCGGCGCCTGCGGACAGCGATCTGCTCGCGGCGACGAGTTGGGTGGCCACGAATCCGGTAGCCCAGGATCGTGGCTGGTTAGGCGGCAAATTCGGCGGGTGGCTCGAAGGCAATGCCGTAGTCACGCCCGACGGCCAAGTCGTGGATGTGCTCCGCGTCGATTCGCCCGATCCGATCGAGCACGCGGCGATCATTAAGATCAGCACCGACGGCCATAAAGCCGAATTCGATCCCACCTCCGGTTTCATCGAGTTTCCCGGAGGCGCCAAAAAATTTACCATTCGGGCAGATCCGCAGGGCGGAGGATATTGGACCTTAGCCAACCTCGTTCCTGAAGAAATGGTTGGGTTTGGACCGGCGCGGACGAGGAACACTTTGGCGCTGCTGCATTCAACCGACCTTCGCCACTGGGTAAGCCGCCGGATCCTACTCCAGCATGCCGATCGGGAGCGCCACGCTTTTCAATACACCGACTGGCAATTTGCCGGCGACGACCTGCTTGCCGTCTGCCGAACCGCCTATGATGACGACACCGGCGGCGCGCACAACCAGCATGACGCTAACTTCATGACCTTCCATCGATTCAAGGATTTCAGGCATGCGCGATAACCGTGAGGTAGCCCGTTTAGCCCACGGCTCCCAGGGACGAGCGCCTCAGCTTTACCAGGCCGGGCTGGCGCGTGCGTTGTCGAAATTGGGTTATTGCTCGCGCAGCCAGGCACGGGAGCTCGTGCTCGCAGGCCGCGTCCAAATCAACGAGCAGGTGCAGCGTAATCCAGATGCGGCGGTGAAGCTTTCCTCGGACAAGATTGCGGTGGATGGGGAGTTGGTTCAAGGGAAGCAGAAAGTTTATCTCATGCTCAACAAGCCGCGCGGGCTGGTCACCACCGCCTCGGATGAGCAGGGGAGGCAGACTGTGCTCGATTGTCTCGTGGGCTGCGATTTGCCATGGGTGTCGCCCGTCGGGCGGTTGGACAAGGCCAGCGAAGGTCTGCTCCTCCTGAGCAATGACACTGCCTGGGCCGCGCGCTTGATGGAGCCGTCTTCTCACGTTGAAAAAACGTATCACGTCCAGGTCGATCGGCCAGCGGACTCGGTGCCTCTTGAGGCGATTCGCACTGGGTTAAAGGTCGATGGCGATTGGCTCGCGGCCAAGAAAGCCACAATTCTCCGGACCGGTGCGGTGAACAGTTGGATCGAAGTCGTCCTGGACGAAGGCAAAAATCGGCAGATCCGTCGGCTCCTGGAAGCGCTGGACGTCGCTGTCCTGCGATTGGTGCGTGTCGCCATTGGCCCGCTCCAACTCGGCAATCTGCAGAAAGGCCAGTTCCGCCACCTTACCCCTGCCGAGGTCGCATCTTTGGGCCCTGGTAGACCCGCCTACGCCATCAAATCCCGCACCACCTTGCCGTGAACATCCGTGAGCCGGAAATCCCGGCCCGCGTAGCGGTAGGTCAATTTCTCGTGGTCAAACCCGAGCAGCCACAGGATGGTCGCATGGAGATCATGCACGTGCACGATGTCCTCCGTGGCCGCAAACCCGAACTCGTCGGTAGCGCCGTGCACCTGTCCGCCCTTGACTCCTCCACCGGCGATCCAGGTGGAAAAACCGTGGTTATTGTGGTCCCGACCGTTGAGTTTTCCCGCGTTGGAACCCGGCGTGGGCAGTTCCACGGTCGGCGTGCGCCCAAATTCTCCGCCCCAGATCACTAGTGTCTGGTCCAGCAGCCCGCGCTGCTTGAGATCCTTTAGGAGCGCGCCAATCGCCTGGTCGCACTGCTTGGCCAGCTTGCGGTGGCCTTCCTCGATATCGTCGTGGTGATCCCACGGTTGTCCCGCGCCATGCCACACCTGGACGAACCTCACCCCGCGCTCGATCAAGCGCCGGGCGATCAGGATCTGGCGCGCCTGCGTGCCTTCTCCGTACATCTTGCGGATATGCTCCGGCTCGCGGCTGACGTCGAACGCGTCGCTGGCGTCCATCTGCATACGATAGGCCAATTCAAATGACTGGATGCGTGTCTCCAGCGCGGCATCCTTTTGGCGCTGCTGGAGGTGGCGGGCGTTGAGTTCCTGCAGCAGGTCGAGTTGAGCCCGCTGCTCGGGCAAAGAGACGGAATGATTCCGGATATTCTCGATCAGCTTCTCGATCTCGGTGTGCTGGGTGTCGATGTAGGTGCCCTGGTAGATCCCGGGCAAAAACGCGGATTGCCAGTTCTGGGACTCCTGGATCGGATAACCGCCCGGGCACATGGCGATGAAGGCTGGCAGATTCTGATTGTCCGTTCCCAGCCCGTACGTCACCCAAGAACCCATGCTCGGGCGGATAAGCCGCGCATCGCCGCAATTCATCAGCATGAGCGACGGCTCGTGATTCGGGACGTCGGCCTGCATCGAGCGAATCACCGCGATATCGTCGATGCACTCGCCCACGTGCGGGAACAATTCACTCACCTCGATCCCGCTTTGGCCGTACTTCTGGAACTTGAACGGAGAGGGGAACGCGGCCCCGGTCTTGCGCTCCGTGGGCAAGTTCGCCATCGGCAGCATCTTGCCCGCGTATTTGGCCAGCGAAGGCTTGGGATCGAACGTGTCCACGTGCGACGGGCCGCCGTTCATGAACAGGTGGATGATGTGCTTGGCCTTGCCCGGGAACTGCGGGAGCTTGGGGAGCAGGGGGTTGGCCGCGCTGACGTCCGCTTGGCCAGTCGGGAAACCCGTCAAGCCGATCGAATCCATCAGGGTCGCCAAGCCCATCGCGCCGAACCCCATCCCGCAACGTCCAAGGAACTGGCGCCGGGTCAGGAAGCGATGCTCCAAATTGGGGGCGTGATGTGACATCAAAACAACTCAGGGAGATTAAGCGACCTGATCACTCCTTTCAACTTGGAAAAAAACCGCTCTCGCCCGTGCATGGGGGGTGCGCGGCGTTTACGCCGCCTCAGCAATGCTCACGCTGAGGTCAGAGCAATTCTCATAACGCCCGTATTTGGTCTCCCGGAAGCGACCTCCAGGTCGCGTTACGCCCCCGCGGCGCGCAGCGTTCACGCCGCCTCACGGCCCGCAATCAAGCGCCTTCAGAATTTCCCGACCAACTCTGTTCCCCATTCCTAGCTACTTTCCCTTCCGCCTCGCTCTTGATCCCGCTCTCGCGGCGCGCGCGCCTCAAAAGCACAACTCCGCCGCCATCATCCTGGACCGCTCGTCTCTACCCAGCCCCTCACTGCTCCTGGTCTGCCAGCACGCGCACTTCGAGCGCCGAAGCCGCCGCTGCTGACCGATACACGCGTTGAGTCGCTCGCTTAAAATCCTCAGCCTTGGCGTGGTAGATGTCGCAGAGCGTTTGAGGGTTGCGGTCCACCAGCGGAAACCAACTGCTTTGCACCTGCACCATGATCCGGTGCCCGCTCCGGAAGCTGTGGCAGATGTCCGGCAATACCCATTTGACCTGCGTCACTTTGCCGGGATCGAACGCCTCGGGTTGCTCATAGCTGTTGCGGAACTTGCCGCGCATGGCTTCCCCGCGCACCAACTGCTGGTAACCGCCCATCTGCACGCCGTCTGGGTTGGGCTCGGGATTGGGATAGTCGCCAGGATAGACGTCGATCAACTTGACTACCCAGTCCGAATCCGTGCCCGTGGTTGAAACCTGGAGGGTCGCCTTGAGCGGGCCCGCGACAGTCACATCATGATCGAGCGGCTCGGTTTGATACACCAGCACGTCCGGCCTGCTGGCCGCGAACCGCTGATCGTCCACCATATGCTCGCGGGTCATAGTTACGGCCACGTTGGGGATGAACGGCACCGGCTTTGCCGGGTCGCTCACGTATTCGTCGAAGCTCTCCTCTCCGCCGCTAGGGTGATCAAACGAAAGGCCCCCCGCGGGCCCGAGATACAGCGTTTTGCTCACCGAGTTGGTCGGTGGCCAGGCGCTGAATCGGCGCCACTCGCAACTGCCCGTTTCGAAGATCGATGCCTCGGGCAGATCGAAATTCGTTGAACCCTTCAAAAAGTGGTCGAAAAAGGGCAGCTCGATTTGTTGCCGGAAATACTCGGCGGTCTTGCTGTGGAAACCCAGATGCCCCAGGCGCTGACCGTCGTCTCCATGCCATTGCCCGTGCGACCACGGGCCCATCACCAGCGCGTTGAAGATTCCCGGATTGCGCTCTTCGGTGTTTCGATAAACCTGCAGCGCGCCGAACAAGTCCTCGGCATCATACCACCCTCCCACCGTGAGCATGGCGGCGTGGATGTTCTTCAGGTGTGGCCGCAGATTGCGCGCCTGCCAGAACGCATCATAAGTGCCGTGCTCCATCATCACGTTCCAATAGTCGATCTTGCCCTTGAAATATCGGGAATCGGCGTTGCCTAGCGGCCCAAGCTTCAAATAAAAGGCGTAGCCGTCTGGCGTCTCGTAATCGAACCGTTTGGGTTCATCTCGCGTGGGCTTGTCCAGCTTCTGTTCGAACCAGCTCAAGAAACCAAACGCGTGCGGCAGGTAGAGCGCGCCATTGTGGTGGAAATCATCTCCCATGAACCAATCCGTCACCGGCGCCTGGGGGGAGACCGCTTTCAGAGCCGGATGACTATCAATCGCCCCGCACGCGGCGTAGAACCCGGGATAGGAGATCCCGCTCAGCCCCACCCGCCCATTATTATTTGGCACATGCTTCACCAGCCAATCAATGGTGTCCCATGCGTCTGAACTCTCATCCACCTCCTTCTTGCCCGACTTTCCTTCCAGAATCGGCCGCACGTGCACGAACTCGCCTTCGGATCCTTTGCGGCCCCGCACGTCCTGTTGCGCGAAAATGAATTTGTCCCTGGCATAGAAATGCAGATCACGCGGCGGGTCAGAGTAGGCGTCTTCCCCGTAGGGTCCGATCCCGTAGGGAGTTCTCGTCAGCCAGATCGGGTAGTTGGTGGATGCGTCCTTGGGTGCATAGACCGTGGTGAACAGGTGCACGCCGTCGCGCATCGGGATCCGATACTCGAACTTGGTATAGTTCTCTTCGAACCAAGCCCTGTCTGCGGGTTCTATCTTGTCCGCGGCTTGGACCCGCAACCCCGTTGCCAGACCGCATTGCACGACGACTGCGAGCACCGTGCAAAGCCGCCCCGCCACGTGCCTGCACCGAATCGCCTCGATCGAGGTCGGGTATCTCATGCCCCGAAACTATTAGGGTCCTCCCGAAATTGCTATCTGGATTTCCACCGTTGGGGGGAGGGGGTTGACGGCGGGCGGGCGAGGGGACACTGTGTGGGCCGTAATGCTATCCACTATGGAGCAAGTGCGTTTCCGGAAGGCGCGCAGAGGCCTTGACCCGATCCTTGAGGCTGGCGCGCCGGCGCGCTTGTTCTCCCGGCGCGCCCCCCGAACCTTGCTCCTTGGACCAGTTGGCCCAGGTTCCTGATGGCGCCTCCTCTAAAGCTGGAAGTGCTTGCCGGCTCTGAGCAGCGCCGACCGCGAACGGCATCATGAGTCCTTTGGAACCACCCGACAGTCTCCATTTGCTGGCGGCCCAAGGCTGGCTGGAGCTGGGCAATCCGACCGAGGCGGCTCTCGAGTTGGAGAAGCTCTCCCTGCCCCACCGCAATCACCCCGACGTGCGCGCCATCGAATGGGAAATTGACCGGGCCGCCAAGCGCTTTGAGCGCCTGTTCGAACACGCGCGCGCCCTCACCCAGGTTCGCCCCTCGCAGTCCGATTCCTGGGTTAAGCTTGCCCAGTCCTTCTACTGGTCGGGCCGATACGAGGAGGCCTATGAGTGTTCCCGTGGGGTGGTAGACCAGTTCCCGAAAGACTACGTCTTGCATTACGACCTGGCCTGCTACGCCTGTCTGCTGGGCAAGCTCGACGAAGCCAAGATCGGCCTGGTGCGGGCCTTCAAGCTGGCACCCGACCCCAAGCGCGCCAAACTCTACGCCCTCGAGGACCCCGATCTCGAGCGGATCTGGCCCGAGATCCGCGGACTGGGGTAATGCCTTGACCAACCGTCCCGTGAGGGCGATAGTGAAGCTGTCGTCGGGGGCGTACTGGTTTCGACCTGAAAGATGCGCCAGAGGCGGCATGCCGAGGATGATCCGTTGGCCTCGTTAATCACTCGGATCAAAAATCAAAAGCTAACGAAGAACTAGCTCTCGCGGCCTAATGTGCTGCGACGTTCGCCATCCGACACCTGCTAGGGTGGATGAACGCCATAGCAGGCTCGGTTGGGCGTGCTGCCTGTACGCGTCCGGCCTAAATCTTACCCTGCGGGCTAGGCCGGGCGGCTTGTGTCAGATCGTTATCGCCAGGCAGAAAACTCTCATCTGACTAAGCATGTAGTCGCGGCTGGTAATTCTATCAGGGACGCGGGTTCAACTCCCGCCGCCTCCACCACTTCAACTCCCTCGTTTACAGTCACTTAGGTGATTGTAAACATTTTCAACTCCAGGTTTCAGACAGATTTCAGACAAATCTCACCAAGTTTGGCCAGAGCAGTCCGCGTTTTTGGTTCTGCTCGCCATGAACTCAAAATGGAAAAAAGGGCCGACTTTCTTGGCCAAGAGAGGAAACGCTGAAGTCCCAGTTTATACAATTAGGCGAGGATGCCCAAATGAGCACCACGTAGTCTGCTACTACCAAGGGGGGCGGCGGCAGCGCCGCTCCTTCTCCAACTTGGAGAAGGCGAAGGCCGAGGCTGTTATTATTGCCACAAAGCTTAGCAGTGGAGACCTTGAGGCCATTCGCCTGACGGGTCTTGACCGGCAGGTTTACCTTGCCGCTCAGGAGCACCTGCGATCCACTGGGATCACACTTGATAGTGCTGCGAGAGATTACGCGACCGCACACCGCCTGCTGGGTGGTTACCCCGTTCTCGAAGCGGTCCGATTTTACGTTCAACATCGCCAAGGCCGATTCACGCCCCGGAAGGTTTCCGAAGTCGTGGCAGAGTTGCTTGAACAGAAGGAAAGCAAGAAGCGGTCAGCGGTGTACCTCAAAGACCTGCGTGGACGGCTCATTCCCTTCGCTGGTTCTTTCAGGGATGTTGATATTCACGAGGTCCAGACTGCGCAAATCGAAGCGTGGCTGAACAAGCTTAATTTGTCGCCCCGCAGCCTAAACAACTATTTGAGAGCTGTTCGCACTCTCTTTGGCTTCGCCGCTACGCGAAAATACCTGACAGGAAACCATCCAGGGGCCACTGAAGTCGAATGGGCAACTGAAGACCCAGGTGAGATCGATATTTACACGCCCGACGAACTCATCCGACTTTTCCACAGCGCCAAGTTGGAGATGATTCCTTACCTGGCTCTCGCCGCGTTCGCTGGAATCCGCAGCGCCGAACTCCAACGGCTGATTTGGACCGATGTAAAACTTGATAAAGGCTTCATTGAGATCAAGCGGGGTAAGGCAAAAACCAGGTCGCGGCGGTTGGTTCCGATCAGTGACAACTTACGGAGATGGCTCTTGCCCCATCATCAAAAGGTAGGCTCCATCGCGCCTTACGCGAACATGTCTAAGCAGCTCAAGTTCCTGGCCGAAAATGTGGACGCCGAGTTGAAAAAGGAAACCCCTCCCGGCTCCTTCGCATGGAAGCACAACGCCCTCCGGCACTCCTTCATCAGCTACCGCTTGATGTTGGTTCAGAATGAGAACCAGGTTGCCCTCGAATCCGGCAACTCACCGAGAATGATCTTCCAGAACTACAGGGAACTCGTGAGCAAGGACGCGGCTGAACGGTGGTTTGCGATTAAGCCGGTTGCCGAGAGTAACGTCATCCCTATGGGCCAGGCTTGCGTCGCGTGAACAACCGCGACGGTGAAGGTTAGTGTGGACGATGGTCAGAAGATGTGTAGCGCGATCCAGCTGCTGCGCCCAGCGACTACCGACATACGCATGCCAGCGCACTTGAGCCGTTGACAGGTGAGATCTGGTGTACCCCTTCACGGAGAGGTTCCTGCGCACGCTAGCTGGCCGTTGGTCTCGATAGGCAGCTAAAGTTCTCGCCAGCGCCTTCCCGCAAGCTGGCGATACACGTTTGACAACCTGCGGCTGCGGTAGAGCGGGCCATGATTTATGTCGGAACGGAGCCACCGCTGAGGATCGGCTTCCCACGCTGCCAAGGTGCCCCACTGCTCTACCGAATCGGTTTTAGCTGCGGTAGACTGAATGAAAGCTCGCTGTGCCCGATTCGATTTGAACCATTAGGGAGGAAAGGCTCTTGACCTCCTCCGGTCCAACATTATAGCGCGAGACCAATAACTCCACGATCCGATCCCACACCCCTTTCTTCTTAAAGGAGCGCACCAGCTGGTCGCGGATGGTTTCCGCTTTTCGTCGCATGAGGCCCTCAACTTGGGCCAAGGGTAACCCCAGGGCTACCAGTGCGAATCCCTGCAAGCCCGAATCCTCACTAGCCACAAACCGTGACCCATCGAACAGGCAGCTGGCTTTCTCCCAGCGCTTCCAGCTACAGCCACAGTCTCGGCAGCTGAACCGTCTGACTAGGCCGCGAGTCTTCGTTGAATAGCTGCCATTTTGGACCACCAGAGTGCTGGGGCATCCCGGCTCGGGGCACCTGGGGGGTTCCAGCTGCGTCTGGCCCGGAGGAGCGCCTACCGTTTCGCGCTCGTTGGACCCGGAGATCATTTCCCGATGTTTTGTGATGTCCGGCGAGCGAAGCAATCGAAAAAGTCCACAATTTCTACCTCCCTTCCGTTTCCTGATATTCTTGGACAGCTGCTATGCGGCTGGTGGCAACCGCTCGACGCCGTCGCCCAGCTTCCGTTTCCAGGGACCTCGCCTCCCAGCGGGTTTGCGTTCTTAGAGTGATAGCGCATGAAAACCGCTTACAAACTTAACCAGAGGCTTTGGCGTTGCCTACGGTGCCCGAAAGGGATGGCCGTGGTCGTCCGGCTGTTTTCAGCTGTGGGCAACGTCTCCCTCTCTCGCAAGGACGATCATGTCCGCTCAAAAACACCTCGATCCGCGCGCTCAAGCCGCTGTTCAGCATCTACGTGCGTATCCGGGTGATTGGGCTGGAGCCATTCGGCCTAAGCTTCTCACTGCGGCTCTGCCACCGCGCAGCACCAAACGCGGCTGGTGTGACTTCGTCGCCCACGCCTTACTGGAGGAGATAATCAGCGCCCACCGACCAAAGAAAAACGGCGAACTGTTCTTCAAAGGCCCGATGTATCAGCTAAAGCGTCGAGACCTGGCGCGACAGCTGTGCACTAGCCCTGACCAAATCAGTTCAGCTTTGGCGTGGCTGGTAGCCTTAGGTGTGGTCGGGCGCGGTGAGCGCACTCTCATCGACGAGGACGGTCAACCGTGCGGAAAGGAGGTTTTTGCCTATCCGATCATGCCCGTCCTGCAAGAGTTTTTGGACCAGTATCGAAAGACTGGCAAAACGCCGGATCCATTCTACGTAACCCCACGAAGAGCTGGGTTGATCCCGGCGAAGACCCAGGTTGACTCGCTTGAAGAAGCTGGTTCACCGCCCCGAAGAGAGGGTGACAGTCTTAACTGCGCTCAAGCGCAGCAGAACGACGCTGAAAGCGTCGGCGAGGCTTCGGCGAAGCAGCCACAACGGCTAGTCGTGGATGACCGGCTAAGGCTGGCCGAGGCTGGAGGAGGCGGAGCCGCCGACGATAAGAAAGCGCATGTTCCGCCTTCGCCAGCTGCGGCTTCGCCGCCTTCGGCAGAGAGCACTCGATCAGTCACCGCTCCCCAGGCCGCGCTATTGCCTCCGGCATGCGCGCATCGTTCCACGCCACCATCTAGCGGGGGGCGCTCGCACGCTGCGGCTTCGCCGCTTTGGACACCGCCCCCGCCCCCAGCGTCAATCAAAGTTGAAGACGCCAATGGGCTAACCGCCTGGGAGAAGGCAACTCGATTTTGCGCCCTATGGGCGCAGGCTATCATGCGCCTAGGCTGGATCACCACTTGCACACCAACCTTGAACGACCAGAAAGCAGCTCACACCTTCTTCGTAGACACGCCGCAGGCTGGTACGTTTTGGGCGGTGGCCGTCGCAATCAGTGCCTGGGGCCTGACTCAGGAGCGGAAGAAGGATGGGTGGGACAAACTCTACCATGTCCGCGACAGTCTGGACCTGCGTAGCTTTCTACCGTCATTGGCGTCGGGTAAACTTGAGAGTGAAGTTGGGCGTTTTGTGACCATCAATATTTGGGCTGACCTGCGCCAGTGCCTGACCGCAGACGAGCTGCTCTACTACGGATGGCCAGCCGCGAAGGTTCCGGTTAAAGCACTGAAAACTGACGAGGTGTGGGAGAATAGCGAACAGGCACCGAATTACTACCGTGATCGCAAGCTGCCTTTGCCGCGCGAGGTCATGGAGGCCGAAGAATGCCGCCGCCTTCTGGCGAACAAAGGACAGAAGCCCCAGCCTCCTCTCACACCTTGACGCTTTTCGATGCCGGGGCTTGCCGTCAGATACTCAGATTCCAGGGGCATGGCCGCTTTTGACATCAGCTGCGGCCCTCATCGATGAACGTCAGCGAAATCCAGATTAAATCAAAATGGTAAACAAGAGCTACCTCCCTTTGCCCGTTCTCGGGAATCCGTTCCTCTAGCCGTCTCGAAAACGTTGGCCGCTATCGACCCAGCATGCGCAGTGGCGTCGCTTAACGGCTTACTTGGCGTCCTGCCCCTGCCGCGCCCGGTCACTGACCGATGGCGTTTTAGTCTACCTGCTGCGCCAGTTCGGGGTCGAAGCCGACAATACCATCGCCCTCGTCGAGAGTGTCCTGGGCCACGTGGGCAGGCCCCGACCGTCCTCCCGTCCTTTCAAGCTTGGCCGGGTTTTCGGTTTTGTCGTCGGCGATCTTGAGAAGCACTGAGTTTCTTCTCGTGGCATGGGGGGGGTGGTGGGTGAGTGGCGAGGAAGTCGGAGACCTACCGGATATTTAGATCCCGACGAGGTTAGCTCACCTCGCCGTAACCACGTTGCAACGTTGCCGCCGTTTTCAGTTCTACCAGGCGTGAAAACCTCATCTCAAAAAAGTTTACAAAGAACACCTTCGGTTCCGCCTGTGCAGGAGCGGCAAGTGAACGTAGCCGACAGCGGTGGGACGCCAGCAATCGGTAATCAGGCTAGCCAAGCCGAACCCGCTCCGACGCGGCCAAACGCGACCCTGGACGGGGACCAGACCGGTAGCCGGGTGACCAGGGCCCCGGAGCTTCGGTCACGCTCCCGTAAATCAAAGTCCGCGCCAGCGCTCCCTGTGGCTCAGGGCTGGGTGAGCAACGGAGTCGTCGAACTGCCGGAGGCCGACGAAACCAAGGGGCAGGACTCCATCCGAGACGACACGGTCTGCGCTGCACCTCGTCCCCCGGCAGGCGAAGTTCCTTCTTGGGGTGGTGAGCAATCTGGCGCGACAGGCCACATGGAGGATTCAAAAGAAAGATGCGGGCGATTCTTGACGGCTATTAGGGACTATGTCGACGAGGCACAGTGCTGGGACGCCAAGCAGCGCCTGCGGCTCCTCAAGGAGGGCTTATCGCTCCTCGAAACCCTGGCCAGGTAGGCTGAGTGTCAGGGAGCCCATTAAGGTGAGCCCTGGGCCAGTGGGGTTGCGCCCACCTGCGGCTGCGATATCCCCGGGTTGATGAATCCCCTCCACCCTGGCTAATCAAGGCAGTCAACTACTAATACCGCCCCCAACCTGGAATAGCCGCTCAAAGCCATCAAGCGGCGCTAGGTTGGGCGATTATCACCTGGTAGTCGCAGTCATCGCGCGGTTACTTGAGTGCTGCCCGTAGAGCGCGGTCTTCCCCTGGCCCTCGATCCGGCGCGCGGTAGACATCGACCATTCCGCCGACAGGCTCGCGCCTTGGCATCGCTGGGTTTCTCGCGGCAACCGGCCTTCAACCGACCCAAGGCGACGGCGGCAGGATGTTTGTAGGGCGAAATCTCGGCAGCGGCGACATAGGTGATACGGCTACTCCTGACGGAAAATGGATCGACGTGTGCGACAGCCGCCCAGCCCCGCCTCGCGGCTATCAGCCTGCCCAAAGTTCGGTTTGGAAGTAGGACGGTCTGGCCAGCGTACCCACGGCGTCCGTTCCCGATCCTGCCGGTATATCTCCTTCGGGTCAGGGGGTGCGGCTGCGCCCGCAGCTGCCGTAAGGCTGACCCCGCCAAGCTCGCTTCCGCAGCGGCGCGCGCTGATGGAATGGAGAGCTTACGAACGCCGGTCAGGTCATCAATCCAAGATTCAAGGAAATCGATCATCGTCATGCCCTAGCTACCGCCGATCCTGACGTTTTTGGTTTCCTTCCCCGGTGACACGCACAGCTAGGGTTGAGCATTGAGCGTCGCCCAGCCAGCAAAGCGACTCTTGCGGAAACCCTTCAAGAAGAAATGAGGCCGTGACAAGCCCAATCCGATGGCCGATGCCAAGATGGTGGCGTCCGACAGATGGGTGTGCCGGGCAGTCGCTGGGCAGCGCCGTTTTGTGCCCGGGGATGTCGTCGCTCCCGGTAAGCACAGCAGCCAATCAGTCAGAGCAAGGCGACGATCCAGCTACTGGCTACCGACTTCGGTGACGGATTCTCGTCTGGAGCCAATACCCAGGACCTCCACGGCCACCAGGAGAACCTTCCCCACGGGCGCTCGCTCTGGGCTAAGATGTTGGACTACCAGGGCCTCGGCAACCGCTACGGTCTCGGGAGCGAAATAGAGCAGCTCACCACTCCGCTTAGTGGCCGGGGAGGTTTTCGGCCCTAACCAGCGGCGGATAGCGGGGTCACCTTCAAGGACCTTTTCGATGCGGGTCAGCTCCGTGACGCTTGGGGTCGTTCCCTTTCTTCTCCAGCTCATGGCCTGACGTTGCGTACCACAGTCGCCGGTTACTGTAAATCAAGTGCTACGTAGAACCCTTTTCGTAGACACGATGCCTAGCTGCGCGCTCAGGTAGGCAGGGGCGATACCCGAAACGTTTGCGGTCGATAGGCAGCGCCAGCCAGTGCATCTTGTCGGTTCCTTCCGGGGGTCAAGGTGCCAATCGACCTGCTGCGGTGAGTAGGTGTTTCTGCCCAGGATATCGGCTCCAAAGCCATTCCGGGGGTCTTGCCGCACTTGTGTCCTTGCCTACTCTTGCGCAAGCATTTGGCGGTGACAAATTGCGGCCAAACTGGGTAGCCCCACCGTCCGTTCCCATCGCCCGCCCCAATCCTTGACTGCTAAGGCGCTGCGCAAGAGGCGACAAGGGTCCAAACCGCGCCCTTTGCAGGATGCCCTCTATCAAGGCCGCTTTTTCCGGCAAGTCTTTGCGCGCAAGCCTTGTCGCGCAGGTCTGCCGTGTTCGGAGATCGCCTCCTGGTTCCGGTACTTCAGCAGGTCCTGATCGCCCTGTGAGGACGCCGACTGGTTACCGCAGCGCGTAAATCGAGGACCAGGAGGGTCAAACTTTGGATGACCCGCCGATGGGTCAGATCCAGGCTCACCTTGCCGATGCCCAGCTAATCGATGGCGTGAGCCCTCCGATGGACGGTGACTGAGCGGTGGTTAGACGCTCAGGCTTGATACATTGAGCGCGGTAACGCCCCCTCAGGGCCTACCGCTAGATCCAAACTGGTCTCAATCGCTAATCTTCATGGGCCTCCTGGAGGCTTGAAGTCGGTAATCGAACCGATCATGGTTCCAGTCAACCTGGAGCCACGGGGGGATAACCCTTGTCCTGGATCTCACGAAAGCCTGGCGGACAGGATGATTTAGATACCGACACGATGACGCACAAGAACAGCGGCCTGGGATTGGCGAGTCTGCTGCTGGCCACCAGTGGCGCTGCGGCACTAGGGCACCAGGTTCTCTGGACGCGCCGGATGATCGACCTTCTCGGTGCCAGCGCTGAGTCCAACGCGCGCGTCTTTGAATGCTTCTTTCTTGGGCTTGCCCTTGGCGCTGCCACGGTGTCACTAGTCATGCCGAAGGTGCGGCGTCCTTGGCGGCTGCTCACCTTCGTTGAGCTAGGGGTTGCCACGCTCTCCCTGCCTGCTCTGCTCCTTCCGTTTTGGGCTACCTGGTTGTGGCCAAGCCTTGGAGC
>Ga0265314_10000498_pt1 | contig 50743 bp, 47 predicted proteins | sample 4126metaG_FD_203106 | JGI IMG/M metagenome (GOLD analysis project Ga0265314, IMG submission 203106) | Rhizosphere microbial communities from Carex aquatilis grown in University of Washington, Seatle, WA, United States - 4-1-26 metaG | ecosystem: Host-associated > Plants > Roots > Rhizosphere >... | reverse complement strand
TTGAGTTATGTGAATAGAGAAGAAGATGGTGCGGTACGGCTCTCGAATCAAGCGCTGCTCCATACGTGCCGAGGCTCGGCGCGAATACAATAAGCCCCTATATATATAAGGCGCCAAAACCGGGGTTATGAAACAAAATTTATTAAACTATCGTACAACCCATTCATGTGTGTGGATTTAAAATTTGAGAAAGTTGGGGATTGGTGGGGAGCGGGCGTAACAAAATAACGGCGCACGGAGGAGCAAGCTCCTCCGTGGCACACCCCAGATCGCAAGCTTTTATAGCGGGCAAGGTAATGGCTTTTGCACTGGCTGCGAACGACCGCAGGCAGTGGCACCAAGACTTAGCTGATCTTGAAAAGCACGTAGCGCTTGAGTTCGTTGAAACCGAAGTACGCGCGGCGGCGGTCCGCGTCGTAGTGGAACGGGATCGGTTCGTAGGTCCACGTCGGCGAGAGCGGCAGGATCTGCGCCGGCGCGGTTTCCAATTCGATCGAGCATTCCAGATTGCGCAGCGGCTGGTGCGGATCGAGGTTCAGGACGTGCAGCGCGCGCGCGCCACTGGGCGTCAGGAAGCCGTCCGCGAGCGGTCGGCCCGCGGCCGCCTTGACCGTCCACGGCAATTCGCCCGACGCGGTGAAGACGCCGTCCATCAGTTCATGCGCGTTTTTCGGCGCGGCCCAGTACTCGTTGAAGATGAACCAGACTTCCGGGCGCGTCGACGGCTGCTCGAAGTGTTCCACGTTGGGTAGGAAAATGACGCGGCCTTCGCCCATCGTTTTGCGGATCGGCGTGCGCGGGTTGAATTCGTCGCCGAAGAACGTGGTCAGCCCGTGCGGCACGCGTTCGCGGCGCCACTCGTCGAAGCGCCCGGTGTTTTCCAGCAGCACCAGCCCACCGCCGCCTTCGACATAGTGCTTGAACGTTGCGAGCAATTCGTCGCTGAGGCACTCCGCGTTGGGCAGCACGATCGCACGGTACTTGGAGAGGTCCTTGAGCTGCGGCGCGTAGAGCAAGTCAAACGCGACGTTCCATTCGAGCAGGTTCTGCTCCAGGTTGATCTGGGTCAGGTGCGTTTCGACGCTGTTCCAGGCGAGGCTCGGGGTATCGCGGAAGACCGCAACGCGGGCGAGGCTCTTGGTGCGCAGGTACAACTCCGCACGGTGTAGCCTGTAGAAATCGAAATATTGTTTGGTCAGCTTCTGGCGCGGGTCGGTCTCGACTGTCGCGGCCTGGCCCGGCGCCCAGAAACCCGAATGCGGCGTGCCGAAATGCCCCAGGCCGCGCGGATTGAAGGCCAGGTTTTCGGCAAGGCTGATCTCGTAGGATTCCAGCGTGCGGCCTTCATTGTAGACCTGCACCGCAATTTCGAACGCGCGCGCGGTCTTGTAGGTGCGCATGCGCGAAAGCGCCGCCCCGTGCTTATTGAACTTGCCTGGCTTGTGCGGTTCTTCGCTGAAGGCGTAGTCGAGATGCGGAAGCTGCTCGGCGTAGTTGATCCCGTGCAGCCAGTCGGTGTTTTCGCCGAAGGCTTTGAACAGGTTCGCTTCAACGGCGCATTCGGGGTTCTTGCGTTCGATGAAATGCGAGAGCCGTGAGAGCGACTGCGTCAACGATTTGACTTTAAAGCGCACCCACTCCTGCTGATGCGGCACGTTGATGCGGCGCTGGTCGATGGCCTGGTTCCAGCGGTTGTAGCTGGGCGGACGCACGTGAGTGAAGTTGTTGTGCCCGAAGCGCGCCTGGCCAGCCGCGCGCGCGGCGTCGTTGTGCGTGCCGTACAGGCCGCGCAGCATTTCGCGAAACGCCACGACGCAGATTGGACAATGGCAGGTGTCGGGCTCGGCGTTGTAGCCGATGTTGTCGAAATGAATCATGTCCGCGCCGCATTCGATCGCATAAGCGCAGACGCGTTCCATGTAGCGCAGGTAGCCTTCGCTGTTGTAGCAGGGGCGCACGCGAAAGCACTGGTGCGAGGTCTGGCAGCTCGGCGCCTGGCCGTCCTGGTTGACCTGGAACCAATTCTGGGCGGCGGATTCTTCGAGCAGCAGGGTTTCCGGCGTGAGCGAGCCGAGCGTCACGTACGTGCCGACCTTCAGGCCGCGTTTGTGCGCGCGGGCGATATAGTCCTTCGCGCGCAGCATCTCTTCGCGTTCGAAGTCCAGGCCGAAGCCCTTGAAGAAGTGCACCCAGGAGAGGTTGATCCCGGCGGCGGCGAGGCCATCGAGGGATGTGTCGGAATGCATCGAGGCATAATCGGCTTCGACGTTGGTGGCATGCCCGCCGCGGTACTTCAGAAAGTAGAGCGGTTCCCAGAAGCCCACGGAGATCAGGCCGGTCTCGTCGATCCAGGCGGGGCGTTTCTTGGGGGCCGGCATGCGGGGCGCACTCCTCGATGCAATTGCGAGCGCGCCAAAAACGGAACGCGCGGACGCCGGAAAATTTCAACGGGCAATGGTTCGCACAATTTCGCCGGATGAGCGGCGGAGTCAAGTTTCAGGGGCTGGGCAGAGCGCCAAATAAAAACGGGGCTCGCAAGCGAGCCCCGGTAAAGCATTGGCGAAAAGGCGGTGCGTTATTTGCCCAGCTTGTCCAGGATGTCCTTGGCCTTCAGGTCCGGGTTGTCCTTCATGAGCTGCAGGAGCGCCGCCAGCGCGCGCGCGTTGGCCTGGCGTTCATCGTGCGCCTGCCGGTCGCGGTCTTCGATATATTCGCGCTTCTCCTGCTCCAGAGCCAGGTATTCGGGCTTTTGGAAGAACGGAATCGCGGTGTAGCGGAAGCGCGGTGCGCCGACTTGCGGGCTTTCCTGCCAGACCGGCGGGCCGGGGTAATCGGTCAGGCCCGTCTGCGGGTTGTAGCGGGGGGCTTCCCAGTGGCGCCAAGGGTAGTTGGAGATGAAGTCGTGCGCCGAGACGAACTCGTCCTGGTACGGATCGAGGGCGCCGCTGCGCGCCAGCGCATCGCCCACGCTCATGGGTTGCTTGGCGTTTTCGATGGAGAGCCCTTCGGCGATGCCGCGCGCCGTCAGGACTCTGTCTGCGAGCTTGCCTTCGGTGGTGATGTAGACCGCTCCGTCGAGAATCGCGAAGCGTAAGCCGGCCAACTGCAGGCCCAAACCCAGCGCATCCTGCACCGTGCCGCCCTTGTCGATCTTGATCGAGAGCCGCGTCTCGGCCACGCCCTTGGGCAGGTTCGGGTCGAGGATGAAGTTTTCCTTGGTCAGATTCGCCAAAACTTTGAGCAGTTCGCCGAGCGTCGTGTCCTTGAGATCCAGGTTCACGATCTCGGTCTTGAGCGCCTTGTAGACGCGCTCTTCAGCGCTGGTCTTGCGGGGGGCTTCGCCGGCAAAGGCCTTCGCACCAACGCATAACACCAACGCCAGGGCCAGAATTGAGCTACGCATGACGGGCTCCTTCGCTTCCTTTAACGACGGCTTGCACCGACCAAATGACGCCGCCTACCTCCATCTTTTAGTCTGTTTTCCGCTGCGTTCCAGCGTCTAGCTTGAATTGCTTTGTAACCGTCATAGCATGTTGAGGTTAGAGCTAAGAGGAAAGACCGCATTCCAGGCGGCTTTTAAGGCTCTGTGAGGTTACGCATGTCCGGACCGGCGAAAGATCCCAGCACGGCGCACCCGCCGGCCCTGGTCAAGGCCGGCGAGGTCGCGCGCCGCACGGGCCTGACCCGGCAGGCCTTGCATGTGTACGTGAACATGGGACTCTTGAAGCCCGCGGGCATGACCAAGGGCGGGCAGCGGCTGTTTGACGAAACTGCCGTCGAGCGCGTCGAGCTGATCCGGCGTCTGTGCGGGACGGGCTACACGCTCCGCGACATCAAAGAGATCTTCCTGAAGGATTGAAATTCGTGCCGAAGCCGTTGGCCGTGCTCCTTATATGTGCGGGTCTGGCGCTGACTGTGCGTCTGGCTTTGGGCAGCGAGCCGCCCAAGCCTACGCCCACCACCGCGCCGACGCCCGCACCCAGCGTCACGGGCACTTCGGCCACGCCCGGCGCGCCGCCGCTTGACCTGCCCACGCTTACGCCCGCCGACCTGGCGGCGATCGACGAACTCTTCGAGAACCTGGCGACCTGCTTCAAGAATGGCGATATTAAGAGCGCGCGGCTGCTTTTCGCGGACCTCAAGCCCGGCGAAGAAGAGCGCCGCAAAGAGGTCCTCGAGAACCTGCACAAGGAAATGCGCAGCGAAGATTATACGGAGTTCGTGAAGCTGGAGCCCGCCGAGCCGGAAGAGAAGCTGCAGGACGGGCGCTTTAGCGTCTGGGTGCGGCTGCGCTTTAAAGTCGGCAAGCACGGCAGCAGCGGCGACCCGCCCTGGACCAACTACAACAACACCTTCGTGCTGGAACGCGCGGCCAGCGGCGAAATGCGCTTCGTGGATTCGCAATTTTTCGACTACATCGGCAAGCGCCAGGGCCTGGGGCTGGTCGCGGACGCGCTGCTGCTGGCGATCGGGATTCTCGCGGCGCTCTCGTTCTGGGTCTGGATGGGCTACGAAGCCTTCGCGCGGCGCCCGCGTACGCCGGGCTGGCGCACGGCGGTGACGCTGATTCCGGTGGCGGGCGCGCTGGGGTACTTCGCGGTTGTGTTCGTGCCGGGCCTATTCCGTGCCGCACCGCCCGAACCGCCCAAGGGCGCCACGGGCATCCTGCCCGCGCAGACGGGGCTCTCGAAGTAGCCTTCGCGCTCAACCGCCGCTTGAAGAAGTCCAACTGCGCCGCGCTGGCATTCGATCCGATAAATGCATACTTTAATGTCGCGGTAGATCGGATTGACAGAAGCCTTGCCGGGCGCGATTCTCGTACGTGCGCCCAAAAGCGGAGAGTGGGGTATGGCCGGCAAAGGGAATTTTCTGGAGCGCCTGAAGGCGGGCGAGATCCTGTGCTCCGACGGCGCCTGGGCCACGGAACTCCAGAAAATGGGGTTGGAGCCCGGCGGCAATCCGGACGAACTGAACCTCACCAAGCCCGAGTTGCCCCGCCAGATCGCGCGCAATTACTGCGAAGCCGGCGCGGACATGATTCTCACCAACACCTTCGGCTCGAATGGCTTTCGGCAGCGACATTATGGCCTCGCGAATAAGGTCAAGGACCTGAATATCGCCGGCGCCAAGCATTCCAAGGAGATCGCGAAAGAATTCGGCGCGTTTGTGGTCGGGAGCATGGGTCCTTCGGGCGAGATGGTCGAGCCGCTGGGCCTGGTCTCCAACAAAGAGATGTACGAGAATTTCCTCGAACAGGCGCTGGCTTTGAAGGAAGGCGGCGTCGATGCGGTGGTCGTCGAGACGATCTTCGCGCTCGAAGAGCTGCGCCAGGCCGTGCGCGCGGCCAAGGACGCGGGCCTCTTTACGATGGCCACGATGACCTTCGATCCTGGCGCGTTCGGTTTTAAGACCATGTGGGGCGTCTCGACCGAGCAGGCCGCGCGGGGCATGGACGAAGCCGGCGCCGATGTCATCGGCACCAACTGCGGCAACGGCATCGACAACATGGTCAAGATCGTCAAAGAGATGCGCCCGCACACCAAGAAGCCGATTCTGGTGCACTCGAACGCCGGCGTGGCGACGAAGATCGTAAATGGACTGCCTTTCTATGAAGAGACGCCCGAGCAGATGGCGGAACGCGTGAAGGACCTGGCCGCCGCGGGCGCGGCAATCATCGGCGGGTGCTGCGGCACCACGCCCGAACACGTGCGGCGTTTCCGGCAGGAAATCGACCGCCTCAACCAGCAGCGCAAATAAGCGGAGTCATCTTTCAGCATGGCGAAAAAAGGCAACTTTCTCGAGCGGCTCAAGGCGGGCGAGATTCTCCTCTCCGACGGCGCGTGGGGCACGGAACTCCAGAAACTGGGGCTCGAAGCCGGCGGCAACCCCGAAGAGCTGAATGTGGTCAAGCCCGAACTGCCGCGCCAGGTCGCGTACAGTTATTGCCAGGCCGGCGCGGACATGATCCTGACCAACACGTTTAACGGAACGCACTTCCGCCAGAAGCATTACGACAAGATCGAAAAGGTCGCCGAGTTCAACCAGGCCGGCGCGGCGCTCTCCAAGGACGCGGCAAAGGAATTCGGCGTGTTCGTCGTCGGTAGCATGGGCCCCACGGGCGAATTCGTCGAACCGCTGGGCTCGGTTACCGAGCAGGAGATGTACGACGCCTACAAAGTCCAAGCCGACGCGCTGAAAGCCGGTGGCGCGGATGCCGTGGTCGTCGAGACCATCTTCGCCCTCGAAGAAATGCGCATTGCGATTCGCGCGGCCAAGGACGCGGGCCTGTTCGTGATGGCCACGATGACCTTCGATCCGGGTGCGTTTGGCTACAAGACGATGATGGGGGTCTCGGTCGAAGACGCGGCCAAGGGTATGGACGAAGCCGGCGCCGATGTCATCGGGACGAACTGCGGCAACGGCATCGACAACATGGTTCAGATCGTTAAAGAGATGCGCCCGTTCACCAAGAAGCCGATCCTGGTGCATTCGAATGCGGGACTGCCCAAGCTCGTTAAGGGGCAGATCATCTACGGCGAGACGCCCGAATTGATGGCGGCGAAGGTCAAGGACCTGGTGGCCGCGGGCGCGAACATCGTGGGCGGCTGCTGCGGCACGAGTCCCGACCACATCCGCGCCTTCCGCAAGGAAGTCGACGCGATCAACGCCGCACGGAAGGGCGCCTGAGTACCGCCACCGCCGTCCCCGGCGTGACGACCCCTTCCGCATCGCCCGCACGCGTGCTCACCGCCGTTACGGTGCTGCACGCCGGCACGCACCTCTACACGATCTCCCTGCAGGCGTTGAATCCGGAACTCAAGACGTTCTTTGGCCTGACGCTCGACCGCGACGTGACCTTTTTTCAAACCGTATACCTGATCGTGTACGCGCTGAGCAATCTGACCGCGGGCTTTCTGGTGACGCGCGTGCCCGCGCGCACGTTGTTGGCCATCGGGCCAATCCTGAATGGCGTGGCGGTGGCCTCGACGATTTTTCTACGGCCCAGCGATTACGCCGGCATGTGTGCGCTGGTCGGTATGGGCGCGCTGGGCGGCGGGCTGTATCACCCCGTCGCGAATGTGCTACTTTCGGAGACCTTCCCGCATGAGAAGGGTCGCGCGCTGGGCTTCGTGGGCATTGGCGCGTGCGTCGCGTTCATTGCCGGGCCGTGGGGCGCGTCGATTCTGGTGCATAAGTTTGGCTGGGATTGGCAGCACGTGGCGCTGCTGTTGGGTGGGCTGGGCGTTTTGTTTGGGATCGCGGCGCTCCTCTTATTGCCTCGCGTGCGGCATGCGCTTGGACGCGGCGAACCCGCGGTCAGCGGTGCTTCGCCACTGCGCCCCGTTGGAGAAGTCCCCGCGAGCATCTTTAACGCGATCCTGAAATTCATGCTCATCGCGGCGGTGGTGATGATCGGGCGCGAGATCGCGAGCTGGGGCATCACGGCCATCACCAGCCAGTACGTCCAGTCCGCGTTCGGCCAGGAAGGCCCGGACCCGGGCTTCCTGATGGCCATGATCTTCGTTCCGGGGCTCATCACGCAGCCGTTGGCGGGCGTTTGGAGCGACAAGTTCGGGCGCGAACGCGTGCTGGCGGTGTCGCTCCTCTTATTGGCCGGCAGCCTGGCGCTCCTGCCGTACACGCCGGCGCACCTGCTCTTCATTCCGTATGCGCTCGTGGGGGCGTTTATGACCGCGACGGTGCCGACGTTTGAAGCCCTGATCGCCGACCGCACGCCGGTCTCGGTGCGTGGGTTGATATTCGGTTTCGCGATCACAGCGGGGATTGGGTTCGGCGCGCTGGGTCCGCTGCTGGTCGGCTGGATCGCCGATCAGGGCCAGTTGCCGCCGGATGCGCTGGGTCTGGTTCACATCAATCCGGATTACTATCGTTTGGGATTTTTAACGCTGGGCGGAATTACGTTAATTTGTGCGGGAGTTTGTTGCGTGCTTAAGCCGCTTGCGCGATATTTCGGCCTCCTTTCTATAGGGTCCGTGGCACGCCCAGCCGATTCCCAGGAGCCAGTTTTGGGGTCGGAAGGCGATTAATTAAGGTCTCGTTAGGTGTTTTTCGGGATGCTCGATGTGCAAAGTGGCGGAATTGGCAGACCGTCTGGTAGGTTTCTTGAAGGATTGCCATAAGTTCAAAAAATACGCAGGAAATGCCGCCAGAAAGTACAGCGGCCCACGTTACGGAAAATGTCGGTGAACCTTTTACCCTGGAGCTGCGTTCGAGATAACGGTTGATTGTCAAACCCACTCGAACTTGCAGACACAGGCACCCGCTAAAAGCGGGGCCTTAAAAGGGAGGGAGTAAAGCATGGCGCGCATGGACGAAGAAGAAGACATCGAGCAGGAGCTGGCCGAGGAAGAGGGCGTGGAAGGGGAAGAAGGTGAGGGCGAGGAAGAAGAGAATCCCGCCATCTCCGGCTTTCTGACCTCCCAGACCCCTTGGTGGTTCGTCTCCCTGGCCTTGCACGGCTTGGTGCTCGCTTTCGCCGCGCTGGTTTACCAGACGCTGCAGGACGACCCCTTGAAGGACGTGATCACGGTCACGAAGCTGGAAAAGCCGCCTGAGATCAAGGAAGACGAAAAGCTCAAGGCGCCGAACGAGAAGGAACTCGAAACCAACCACGACACGCCGCCCACGGACCCCACGTCCAAGGATGCCAGCGACATCGTGGTTCCTCCGGATGTCCAGTTCGAACTCTCCGACCACTTTGAAACGGACAACAATAAGGACAACAACACCGCGCTCGGCAATCCCGACGCCCACATGTTCCACCCGAACGAAGCTTCGGAAGAGGACGCGGGCGGCGGCGGCGTCGAAGGCGCCCTGATGGACGACGCGATCGGCGTCGGCGCGGGCAGCGCGGGCTCCGGCGGCGGTTCGGGCGGCGGCCAGGGTACGGGCTTCGGTGTGGACAAGGGTTCGGGCAGCGGCAGCTTCGGTCAGCGCGGCGGCGGCGGTAAGCGCAACCTGATCAAGCGGCACGGCGGCTCGCAGGCCACGGAAGGCGCGGTTGAAAAGGGCCTCAAGTGGCTCTCGCTGCACCAGGAACAGGAAGGCCGCTGGGATTGCGTGAAGTACGGCGGCAAGCAGGCCGACGTGGCCGTCACCGGCATGGCGCTCCTCGCGTTCCTCGGCGCCGGGCACACGGAAAAGGTCGGCAAGTACCGCGACAACGTGCGCCGCGCGGTGGACTGGATCAAGAAGCAGCAGCAGCCGGACGGCTCGATCTACAAGCAGGGCGACACCCACGGCGTCGGCTACCACCACGCGATCGCCGGCCTGGCCCTCGCGGAAGCGGCGGGCATGGGCAAGATCGCGGATACGGTCAAGGCCGCTGAAAAGGCCCTCGAGTACACGACTGAAAAGCACCAGGAAGGCGACAACTCCGACAAGAAGGGCTGGCGCTATGGCCCGAAGACGCCGGGCGACATGTCCGTCTCCGGCTGGTTCATCATGCAGATGAAGTCCGCGAAGATGGCCGGCGTGCACGTGAATCCGGCCGGCTTCGACGGTGCGATCAAGTTCCTCGACTTTGTCGAACAGAAGGGCAACGCCAACGACCCGTACTCCGGCCACCGCTATGGTTACACGGACAACCAGAGCATCGGCCACCGCCGCACGGCGATCGGCTGTCTGAGCCGCTTGTTCCTGGGCTGGAAGCCGGAAGACCTCAAGGGCGGCGTCGATTACTTCCTGCAGCAGGGCGGCATCCCTGAATGGGACGCCAACGGCGGCAAGGTCGACATGTACTACTGGTACTACGGTGCGCTGGTCTGCTTCCAGATGGGCGGCGATTACTGGAAGAAGTGGAACGAAGCGATGAAGAATGCGATCGTCCCGAATCAGCGTAAGGGCGGCGACGAAGACGGCTCTTGGGACCCGGTCGGCGCGTTCAGCGAATACTGGGGCCGCGTGGGCCAGACCGCACTCTGCATCCTGTGCCTGGAAGTGTACTACCGCTACCTGAAGTTAAACGACAAGTAAAAGACCCGTCCGGACGGCCGCGAGCGGCCGGGACGCACAGAAAGCGTCCCGGCCCCTCTGCGGAGCGCCCTTCCGGCCGAGCCCAAAAGGAGAGTGAAATGCGCGCGTTCGACAAGGTGTCCTTCAAGATCAGCATGGCCATCATGGCCGTCCTCATTACCTGCCCGACGTTGTGCGCCTTCGCGGAAGATGCCGCGGCGAGCGCCTCGAAGAGCGGAGGCGGCGGTGGCTCCAAGGAAACCGGCTTCTGGGCCATGGCCAAGCATGCCGGCTTCATGGAATACATCCTGGTGCTGGTCTCGATCGCCGGCCTCGCGCTGCTCCTGCAGGCGCTGGTCACGATCCGCGTGCAGTTGCTGCGGCCCCCGCATGTGGCCGACGAATTGATCAATCTGGTTTCCGAACGCAATCTCGACGAAGCGCTCGAAGCCGCGCAGAACGACACGTCCTTCCTGGGCGTGGTCGCCTTCTCGACGCTCTCCAACGCGCAGTACGGCAAGCAGGCGATGGAAGAAGCGATGGCCGACGCCGGCGAACTCGAAGGCGCCAAGGTCCTCAACAAGATCGGCATGCTGAACCTGATCGCCGCCATCGCCCCGATGCTCGGGCTTACGGGTACGGTCGTCGGTATGATCGACACGTTCTCCAACCTCGCGGCCAAGAGCGACTCGGCGAACGTCTCCGACATGGCCGGCGGTATCGGCACGGCGCTGGTCTGCACGTTCACCGGCCTTTTCATCGCGATCCCGCTGCTGGTCGTCGGGTTCATCCTCAAGTCGCGCGTTACGCAGGTGATGCACGAAATCTCCAACGATTGCGGTGAAATGATCCGCATCATCACCGGCGGCGAACAGGCCGAAGCCTAAGCTTCACCCTTAACTGACACGGTTCCCGGGCTTTTTCGAGGCGTATGAAGCGCCTCGAAAAGCCTCCGGGAAAGACATCCCGAAAGACAAAGCCAGGAAGGGCGAGCCATGGGCCTCAGAAAGCCTGAAAACTCCAAAGTCGAAGTCGACATGGTGCCACTGATCGACGTCGTGGTTTTGAACCTGCTCTTCATCATCATTGTCGGCGACATCACACAGTCGGTCAGCTCGGTCAAGATGAAGCTGCCCAAGTCGGACCAGGCGCAGACGGAAGAATCGCTGGGCCTGATCACCAACGGACGCATCGTGGTGCAGATCTCCAAGCGCGACAACAAGTACGTGGCGCTTGTCGACGGCAGCCAGCCTTACGAAATCAACCAGGCCTCCACGAACCTGGTCGACAACCTGAAGGAACAGGCCAAGCGCCGCGCGGCGGAAGGCAAGGCCAAGATCGCGGAAGACGGCAAGGTCGACTACCCCGTCAAGATGCGCATTCCGGTGGACTGCCCGATGTTCTGGGTGCAGGTCGTAACCTTGCAATTGGCCAAAGCGGGCTTGCAAAACGTACACTACGCCGCGGATTCCCATAAAAGCGAATAAGCAACGAACTGCGTAAGAGAAGGAGTTGCCAGTCATGGCGAAAAAAGGCGGCGGTGGACACGACGATCACGATGAAGGCGGCGGACACGGCGACCGTCCGTGGGTCTTCTTCATGATCGACTGCTTCATGCTCGTGCTCCAGTTCTTCATCCTGACGTTCAAATTCAAAGACGTCGAGCCGGTGTTGCCGGGCCAGCTTCCGCCCGGATCGGAGATGCCTTCCAAGACGCCTCCGCCGGAAAAGAAGCCCATCGTGATCTACGCGATGATGAATCAGGTCTACCAGGTCGACGGCCAGAACACGGACCTGAGCGGGCTGGAAACCACGGTCGGCGCGCGCCTCGGGGCGAGTTCGGAAACGTCGGTCAAGATTCGCTACGACAAAGCGGTACCGTGGGGCGATGTGTTCGCGATCTACAACCTCGCGGCCAAGTACAAGGTCAAGGAAGTCGGCCTGATACCGTTGCGCATTCAGGACATGCCGCCAGGTTAATGAGCAGTTTAGTCCGGCGGGGTGCTCAGCACCCCGCCGGGCGCTTTCCTCGCCGGGCCTCCTCCAAAATTATGCCGTAACGCTCGATCCAGATTCGGTCTCTTAAACCAATCGCTTGCATCAAAATAGGCGCCCGTAAGCGCCGCCAGGGAAGTCGTGTCTCTAAACCAAAGGAGAGCTCCCATGTTCAAGCGCAACCGGAAGTCCGAAGAGGAAGAAGTCCACGGCAGCCGGCCCTGGGTCTTCTTCATGATCGATTGCTTCATGTTGATTCTCCAGTTCTTCATCCTCACGTTCCATTTCCGCGCCTCGGAACCGGTCCTGCCGGCGAAGCTTCCTGACGAGGGCCCGGGCATTCCGCGTCCTCTGCCGCCCGAAAAACAGCCGTTGGTGGTGCGCGTCAAAGCGGGCCCCATCTACACGGTGGATGGCGTGGACGCGTCGCTCCAGGATCTCGAGACCACGCTGAGCGCGCGCTGCATGGCGAATTCGGCGACTCGGCTTAGAATCAGTTATGAAGCCCAGGTGCCTTGGGGCGATGTGATGGAGCTGTATGATCTGGCGGCGAAGTACGCGGTCCACGATGTGGGCCTGGTGCCGCTGGCCCTGACGGAAATGCCGGTGCGCTAAAGGAACTGCGGATGCGAGCGGTAGGGCGGAATCTATTCTGGTGCGTGGGCCTCGCAGCGCTTCTGGCGGGATGCGCGGCCGCCGAACAGGCGCCGCCGGTGCCGAGCGAGAGCGCCACGCCGCCCGCGCCGAGCATGGCGCCGTCCGCGGGAGACCAGATCTTCCTCGCGGACTCGGACCCCATGAAGGTACTGGGCACTCCGCCGTCGTACCCCGTGTTTCTGGAAGGCCTCGATACGATCAAGGACGGCTTCCCTGACCAGGATGAAGCCCGCGAAATCGACCCCGTGGCGTACGAACTCATGCGCCTCATTCGCCGCTCGCCGCAGGAATTGCTCGACAAGAGCGCCGATCCCAAGCTGGAATTCGAAAATCTGATGCGCGAGAGTGAAAACGCGCAGTGGCGCGGGCATGTCGCGTCGCTCAACGGCGTCTTCCGCGAAGTGCATTACCACAAGCTGCCCGACGGAAACTACGCGGGCCTGAAGGGCTACTGGTTCGGGATCTTCTCGCTGGGCAAGAACTACCTGGCCACGTTCATCAGCATTGAACCCCTGCCCGAAGAACTGAAGCCTGGGATGGCGATCGAAGTCACCGGCATCTACATGAAGCGCTACGCGTTTGGTAATCGCATGCCGGGTGCGATGCTGACCTGGGCGCCGCTGCTGGTGATTCGCCATGTCGAACCGATCGCACTGATCCCGGATGTGGACATGTTCTCCGGCTGGCGGCTGTACGCGCTGATCGGCATGAGCGTGGTGTTACTGCTGGTCCTGGCCACCGCGATGCGCAGTCGCCAGACCAAATTGCAGCGCCGCGCGATCCGCCCCAAGGCCACTCCTGCCGCGTCCGCCGCCCTGACCGCCGGCGCATCTGCGACGCCAACCGCCGCGGCGGCTTCTGCTCCGGCCGCACCGCTCGCTCCCGATGCGCCGCCAACGACGCCTCCGACCGAGCCGCCGCCGGAAAGCAAAGGGTAGCCGGTGCGCCAAGCGCATGTGCTGGCCTGCGTGGTCCTGCTCTTTGCGGCGCATGTCGCGTTAGCCGAGAGCGATGCCCCCGAGTTCCCATTGCCGCCGGAGTCCTTCGCACAAGTACGCGACAGTCAGGACAACGCCAATGCCGCGCGCGCGGTGGAACCCGGCGTTTTTCAACTCGTGCGGCATGCGCTCAACAATACGACAAAAGGCGAACTGACGGCCCTGGCCGAAACGGAGCTGGGTTTGAACAGCCTGGTTTCAGAATCCAAGAGTGGGATCTGCCGCGGGCATGTGGTGGAACTCGAAGGCAACCTGGTGGCATATGGCAAACGCACGCTGCCCAAGGAAAACCCCTACGGGCTGGCGGAAATCTACGAAGGCCGGCTCAGCAGCAATGGCGAGACGATCCACTTCATCAGCATTGAGCGCCTGCCGTCAGACCTGCGCCTGGGCGAGCGCATCCACCTGACGGGCGTTTTCTTCAAGCGCTGGCTGTATCGCGATGACTGGGCGGGCGCGGAATCCAAACTGGAACTGGGCCCCTGGATCGACGTGCGGACCGGGACCTCGCCCAGAGGCCGCCGGCCGCCGGAGAACGACGGCCTGTTATCGGAAGTCTGGGGGCCGCTGGTCATCGTGCGCGGCGTGGTTGAAGAGCCGCCGCCCAAGCACGCCGATGGCTTTGAGCGCAACTCGACCTTGGATATCGCCGGCGCGGTGCTGTGCCTGGCGGTGGGCGCGGTCATGGTTGTCGTGCTGATCCCGTACATGCGCGCCAAGTACAAGCGCATCAACGTCTTTGCCCGGCATAAGCGCGAGAAAGCCAATGCGGCCGGAACCTTTCCCAAGCCCGGGACCAAGCCGTCGGTGTTCCCCAAACCCGAAGACAAAACGCCCACGCAGCCGCGGACCTGAAGCGGTCCGCGTGCGGGCATTTTCCACGGAATAGAATTTGGTTAGCTGCGGCGAGGCTTGCGGTTGCCGACGAGCTTCTGGATCTGCTGCATCGAGAGCGACAGCGTCTGGTGCATCTTGATGATCGAGCGTGGGGACGCGCGCCCCACGCCGCGTTCCATGCGGCACAGGGTGGCGGGGCTGATCCCGGTAATGTCGGACAGTTCGCGCAGGGTCCAACCGTTCTTCAAACGGAAATAAAGCAGCGGCTGCTGTTCTTTCTTGGAAGAACTCGCCAGGACGCTCGCGCGTCGAGCCTTAGCCGCTGCCAGCAGCTTCGGTTTAGAAGTCATATGCACACCATTCGCCACACGTGCCTGACCCTCTGTTTATTAACGCCCCGACATCCACCGCCATCTTATGTCTTCCAGTCCCACCTTTTTCCTGCATTCGAATTTCTCTTTCCAAGCTTCGCATTCACAAGTTAGTGAAGGCGATGAAGAGTTGGACCGAGTAACACGAAGGCGCACACCATGGGGTTGGGGTAGACATGCTCGCAATAACCGGGAATCAAGTGATAGGAGGGACTCTACTCCTATGTTATTCGACTTCAAGGACATCTAAACATAGATTCCGTACAAACCTGCAAATGCACGTGAGCGCTTGGTAGTACGAACTCGTACAACATACAACCTAATGGGTCCCGGAGAAAAATTTGCCGGCCAGATACGTACGTACAGGGTGGCATTTAGGATTGTTCAAAATTATCCACCCGCTTTTTTGGCCCCCTAGAAAAGTTCGGCAGGCCCGGCCCTCGGCTTGACGCCGCGCTTCCGACACGCACAATGCGACTTCCCCTTTGGCGTTACGGACAAACACAGCAAGGAGCGACCGAACAAGATGGCCCTCAAGGAACTCAAGCCGCCCGCCGGTGACACGATCTCGATCAAGAATGGCAAGTTGCAGGTCCCTGACCACCCGATCATTCCGTTCATCGAAGGCGACGGCACCGGCCCCGACATCTGGCGCTCCTCGCAGCGCGTGTTCGACGCGGCCCTCCAGAAGGCCTACGGCGGCAAGAAGAAGATCGCCTGGTTCGAAGTCCACGCCGGCGAAAAGTGCTTCAACCAGTACAAGACCTGGCTGCACGACGACACGGTGGAAGCCTTCCGCGATTATCTCGTCGGCATTAAAGGCCCCCTGTCGACGCCCGTGGGCGGCGGCATCCGCAGCCTGAACGTGGCGCTGCGCCAGTTGCTGGACCTTTTCGTCTGCCTGCGCCCGGTGCGCTGGTTCAAGGGCGTGCCTTCGCCGGTCAAGCACCCCGAATTCGTGGACATGATGATCTTCCGCGAGAACACCGAAGACATCTACGCGGGCATCGAATACGCCGCGGGGACTCCGGAAGCGCAGAAGGTCCTCGACTTCATGGCCAAGGAATTCCCCAAGGAATTCAAGAAGATCCGCTTCGGCTCGAAGGAAGCCGCCCAAGGCTGGCAAAAGCAGCTCGAAGGTATCGGCGCACCCAAGCGCGAAGTGGACGTGCAAGTCGGCCTGGGCCTTAAGCCGATCAGCTACTTGGGCTCGGAGCGGCTCGTCCATAGTGCGATCAGTTACGCGCTCGAACAGAAGCGCAAGAGCCTCACGCTGGTCCACAAGGGCAACATTATGAAGTTCACCGAAGGCGCGTTCCGCGACTTCGGCTACCAGGTCGCGGCGAATTTCTTCCGCGCGCAGACGGTCACCGAGCGCGAAACCTGGATCTTGGGCAACAAGGAAAAGAACGCCAACATCACTGTCGAGCAGAACGCCAAGGAAGTCGAACCGGGCTACGAGATGCTCACGCCGGACCAGAAGGCCAAGGTCTGCAAGGAAGTCGAGAAGGCGCTCGGCCTTTGGGAGACCCACGGCGGCGGCAAATGGAAGCAGAAGCTGCTGATCAAGGACTCCATCGCCGACATCACCCTGCAGCAGGTGCTTACGCGCCCGAGGGATTTCGACGTGATCGCCACACCGAACCTAAACGGCGACTACCTCTCCGACGCGCTGGCCGCACAGGTCGGCGGCATCGGCATCGCGCCGGGCGGCAACATCAACTACGTCACCGGACATGCGATTTTCGAAGCGACCCATGGCACCGCGCCCAAGTATGCCAACCAGGACAAGGTCAACCCCGGCAGCGTGATTCTCTCGGGCGAAATGATGTTCCGGCACCTCGGCTGGAACGAAGCCGCGGACCTGATCATCAAGGGCATGGACAAGGCCATCACCGCCAAAACCGTGACCTATGACTTCGAACGCCAGATGACCCAGGAAGGCGTTCCGGGCGTGAAGCTGCTGAAGTGCAGCGAGTTCGGCGAAGCAATCGTCTCGCACATGTAATTGGAATGCGAAGGGGGGCAGGCATGGCCACGCCGGCGGTACTCAAAAAAGTCGCCCAATCCTATGGACGGCAGCACAAGGACCTGGCGGTGCTGCTCTCAGGCATTCCGGGCAAGGCCATGCACTACAAGCCCGCGCCCGACAAGTGGAGCATCCACGAGGTCGTCTGGCACCTCGTGGATTCCGAAGCCAATCTATTCGTGCGCTTCCGCGCCGCGGTCGCCGAACCCGGCAAGCTGATTATGGCCTTCGAGCAGGACGACTGGAACAATGCCTTCCACTACGAGAAGAGCGATCTGGACATGGCCTTAAAGACGCTGAAGTGGCTGCGCCGCGCCAGCGCCGATTTGCTCACGCGCATTCCGAACGAAGCTTGGAAGCACACCATTAAGCACCCGGAACGCGGCGTCCTGACGCTTGAGAAGCTGCTCGTTTCCTATCACGAGCACATTCCCGTGCACTTGAAGCAGATTGAACGTACGTTCGAAGCTTGGAAGCAGTCCAAACATCCGCCCAAACCCAAGCAGGAAGAGAAGCGCAAGGCGGGGAAGGCGGACAAGAAGGCTAAGGCGAAGAAATAAGCCCTGAAGACACGTACGATGAAAAAGCCCTCGCCTCGCGAGGGCTTTTCGTTTTCGGATTAACGCTACGCTCCTTTGGTCGCCTTGAGACCCGCGATAGCGATATTGTCGCTGAATCTGCGCCCACGAAAGCCCAGCCAGCTCGGCCAACTGCGCGCCATTCCCGGCAGGCGACCTTGGTTGGTGTAGCGCACCGAGATCTCAGTTAAGCCACACTCCGTAAAGATGCGCCGCAGGTCGATCTCCACCAGCGCGGTGATGTGCGCCGGATAGTTGGCATCCTGAAATGCGTTGAACTTATTTTTCAGCAAGAGCGTCAGCTTGCTGAGCAAACTCAGGTTGTTCGGCGTGGTCACCACTACCAGCCCATTGGGCTTGGCGATCCGGACCAGTTCCCGGACGAACGCGCGCGGATTTTCCAGATGCTCGATGGTCTCCGCGCTGACCACCGCGTCATACGTATCGGCGGGCACTGGCCAGGTCGTGGCGTTCAGGTCGACGGGAATGAACTCCAGCGATTTTGGGAAAGCCTCGTACTGGACCACATCGGCGCCGCAATACTTCGACGCGTGGGGTTTCACGAATTCATGCAATTGCCCGGTGCCGCAGCCGACATCGAGCAAATTTTGATTGGAGCGGCCGCGATCGGCCAGAATGCGTGCTACGGTGGCGTAAATGGCGGTGCTGCTGGTTCCGAGGGAAAGCTTGGCACGTTCCACGGAACCAGGATTCATTCAGGCAAGCCTTTGGACTCGTTGAAAAAATAAGGACCAGGGCGTTGTAGCGCCCTGGTCCTTTGGGATCAACCGCGCATCGCGCCGTCTAATACCTGTTTGGCTAGATCAGCCTTGGCTTTGGGCACCCAGATCTGGAAATTGCGGCCGTCTTCGCTGTCGGCGAAATAATGCAGGCCCCGGTGCGCGGCTTCCTGATCGTACCGATACATGTTCGCGCAGGGGTCCTTTTCCGCGTGGCCGGAATACACGTAAATGGCAATTGGATCGTGCAACTCGAGCCGCGAACTTACCGCGTGCGTCGCGCGTTTCTGCCAATCCATATGCTTGTGGTTCTTGCGGGAATGCGAATCGCCTTGATGGACCGTCCGATGACTTTCACCCTTCTTCCAAGAGCTGACAACACTCATGGTCCGTCCTCCTTTTTAAGGGGTTTCAGGGGTGGTCTGGATACGGTGGGATCACGTTGAACTATACCTCTCGCGAAGCGTGCTTCGCCACCCCAACCCTATGATAAATCGGAGGTGCACTGGTGATTCTGAAGATTATTTTCGGTCTACGCCAAGTGCATAGCCACGCGCTGTCCTGACTTGTCCGAGCGCGAGAAAAGTGCGTAGAGAATGGCAGTGAGTGGAGTAATCTCCGCCGCAGTTTGCGCAGCAAAGCTTGCGCCCAGCAGACCGAATTCAATCACCACCTTCAGGATAAATTAAATGGCAAAGCTCAGTGCACCCAGTGGATTTAGAGACTTTCCACCCGATGCGTTTCGCAAGCGCCAGGAACTGATCCAGCGCGTGCGCGAAGTGTACGAATCCTTCGGCTTTGAGGGCATCGAAACGCCGGTCATGGAAGACCTCTCTGTCTTCGCCGGCAAAGCGGGCGAAAATGAGAAGCTGATGTTCACCATCATGCGGCGCGGCGAAGCCCTGACCAAGCAGCTTGAGGTGTACAAGAACGCTCCGCCGGAAAAGCAGGCCGAAGCACAAAAGCAGCTTGCCGATGCGGGCATGCGCTTCGATCTGACCGTGCCGCTGGCGCGCTTTTACGCCACACACCGCGCCAACCTGCCCGCGATCTTCAAGCGCTACCACATCGGCCCGGTCTGGCGCGCCGACCGCGCCCAGCGCGGACGCTTCCGCGAGTTCTTCCAGTGCGACGTCGATGTGATCGGTTCCGCGTCGATGATGGTCGAAGCCGAAGTGATCCTGGCGACCTCGACGGCACTGGCGCGCCTGGGCTTTACCGGCCTGACGGTCAAATTAAACGCGCGCCCCTTGCTCCAACTGCTGGGCGCGTCCTACGGCGTCGCGGCGGACCAGATCAACCGGTTCTTCATCGAAATCGACAAACTGGAAAAGATTACGCCAGAAGAGGCCCAGGCCAACCTGGCCGCCATCGGCATGCCGCCGGATCAAAGCGCCAAGATGCTGGCTTTCTACGCGGCTTCACGGAACGCCGACAGCTATGCGCTGCTCGGCCAGGCCGAAGCCCAGGTAGGCGCGGCCGCCGCTGAGCACGTCAAACAGTTGCGCGAAATCTGCGAGCTCACGCCCGCGCTGCCCTCAGGAAAACTGATGTTCGACCCGTTCCTCGCGCGCGGCATGGACTACTACACCGGGCCGATTTTCGAAATCGCCGCGGAAGGTGTGCCCTTTGCGCTCGGCGGCGGCGGGCGCTATGACAATCTGCTCGCGGCGTTCAGCGGCCAGAAGGTCCCGGCGTGCGGTTTCTCGATTGGCTTTGAGCGTGTCCTGACGCTGATGGAAGAGCGCAATATGTTTGGTGCGAACACGCGTGCGGCCGACGTGCTCATCGCCGTGCCGTCGCCGGAAAGCCAGCGCGCGGCCCTCGAACTGGGTCTGGAGTTGCGCGCGGCGGGCCTGCGCGTCGACGTGTATCCCGGCGCGGCCAAGCTGCCCAAGCAGTTCGAACTCGCAGAGAAAAAGGGCCTGGGCTGGGCCGCGCTCCCGCAACCCGACGGCCAGGTCACGCTCCGCGAACTTGCCACGCGTCAGGATACCAGCCTTAATCGCGCCGAAGCCGCCGCATGGCTCAAGGCCAAGCTGGGGCTGTAATTAAAAGTGCGCGTGGTGCGTGGAAATCGCGCCGGCGACAGGCTTTAAAGATTGAAAAATCGACCTCTTTGCGTCACTATAGGGGTTCGAGAAACACCCTGGAGAGGCCATGTCCGATTACCATCGCAAATACTTTGGGCTCAAGAAGGAAGTCCAGCCGGTGCTTGAGGCCACCTATGCCTCGCGCCTGGTCGACCTGCTGCGCCTGAAGGGCTATGAGATCGCCAAGGGCAACCTGACGGTCAAGCTGGCCAAGGAATTCGGCTTCTGCGTCGGCGTCGAACGCGCCGTGCAGATGGCCTACGAGACGCGCCGCAAGTTCCCCGGCAAGCGCATCTTCATCACCACCGAAATCATTCACAACGCCTATGTGAACAAACAGCTCGTCGAGATGGGCATCATTTTCCTGAAGGGCCAGTACGCCAATGGCATGACCTTTGACGACATCGACGAAGGCGACGTCGCGATTCTTCCGGCGTTCGGCGCGCCGGTGCAGGAAATCGAGAAGATCAAGCGCAAGGGCGCCTACATCGTCGACGCGACCTGCGGCGCGGTGGTCACGGTGTGGAATAACGTGCATAAGTACGCGCGCGACTCCTTTACCAGCGTGATCCACGGCAAGTACAGCCACGAAGAGACGATCGCGACGGCCAGCCGCGCGACCGGCGCCGCTGACGGATTCACCGGCAAGCAGGTCGATACCACCGGCAAGTACCTGATCGTGCGCGACATCGAAGAAGTCAAAATTGTGTGCGATTACATCCTGGGCAAGCGTAACCGCGAAGAGTTCCTCAAGCGCTTCGCGCCGGGCGTCTCCGAAGGCTTCGATCCAGACACGGACCTTCAGCGAATTGGCGTGGCCAACCAGACGACGATGCTCTCCAGCGAAACCCTGGCGATCCAGGGCCTCCTGCGCGCCGCATTCGTGCAGAAGTACGGCGAAGAAGAGACCAAGCACCGCGTGCGCTCCATCGACACGATCTGTTCGGCGACGCAGGACCGCCAGGACGCCGTCGCGGCCATGCTGGTCAAGCAGCCCGACGTGATGATCGTGATCGGCGGCTACAACAGTTCCAACACCACGCACCTGGCTGAAATGGGCATCGAGAAGGGCGTTCCGACGTTCCACATCGATGACGCGAGCTGCATGCTCGACACCGCGCGCATCCGCCACCAGCCCATCGGCAAGCACCAGGAAGTGATCGTGGAAGGCTGGCTGCCGGCGCGCCGCCCGCTGGTCGTCGGTGTGACCGCGGGGGCTTCGACGCCCAACAACAAGATCGGCGACGTGTTCCTGCGCCTGTTCGAATTAATGGGTGAAGACGTGGGCAACCTGATCGATGAAATCGAAGCGCTGCCGACGCCCGAGTTGACCGAAGAAGAGAAGCGCCGTCTCGACCGCCTGACGCTCGAACACCACTAACGCAGTTTTTTTCCTGAAAAATAAGCGCCCTGCGGACTGCAATCCGCAGGGCGCTTTTCATGGTGCGTTCTGAAACTTTCGCAATGCGCAGCGTGCGTTGAGAAACTGTGGGCGCATAACTATCGGACAGACCATCAAGTTTCGGTCGGCGCAGGGCATCCGCAGGGCGCCGCGGCGCGCTATTGGATTTTCGCATGTGTGCAAATCGCCTCTGAAAAAGCACTTCACTAATGTGGGAGGTGCGTTTCGGGACGTGCTGGCATACGGCATGCAGAAGTCTTGCAGTCAGTAAGTGTGGTTTAAACCATGGCATAGGAGAAATGACATGAAGCCCAGAATCCTGTTAGGCGCATTGCCTTTTGTGGCGATGGCCCTGTTTGCCTGCACTTCCAAGGCGGACGCGTTCGATGTCGGCTTTGGCGTAGGCTTTGGCGGTCACCACCACGGCCACGTTCACGGCGGCGTGGAATTCCGCACCGTCGACCCGGGTTATACGACTTGGTATCCGGCGGAAACCGAGTCGACTTATACGTACGGGCCGTACTACTCGGGCGACTATTACGGTACGACGGTGGCACCGTACAACTATACGGTTGTTGAACCGAGTGTGGGAGTCTACACGGATTTTTACGGCGGCGGACGCAGCCGGCACCACTGGCATCACCACTAAAAACGGCGCCTGGAGTGGGACTCCAGGGCCGTAAAAAAACGTCTACGAATTTGAACGATAAAGGAAGCATCCAATGAAACTGCTCAGCCTTATTGCCGCTGCCGTATTTGCCGCGGGCATGGCCAATGCCGTCGACGATGCGAAGGCAGCTCCGACAGACGGCAAGGATCAGCAACAGATGGAAAAGCTTGGCGGCCATATCAGCTTTAACGGCAAAGTGACCGGCACGTATGAAGCCAGCATGACGGGTGGCGGCGCGGCGCACTTGATGGCGAAGCTCCAGGCCGACGACGGCGATCTGGAAATCGTCGACATGGGCGCGTCAGACGACCTGAAAAGCAACGGCCTGGATGTCAGCAAGGGCAAGCTGCTCTTTGTTGAAGGCCGCCTAGGCAACGTGAACGGCAAGACCGTCCTGTTCGCGCATTGCATCAGCGAATCGAAGATTGTCTCGATCCAGCACCACCGTAGCCAGCCCGGCGCTTCGAAGACCGGCGAAACGGCCAGCGGCGCCACCAACGTGAATGCCGATGGCCAGGAAATGCTCCAGACGGTCGAAGGCGTGATCGTGAAGACTAAGGAGCTTCAGTATGAAGGCCAGACCGATCCGCATCTGCTCGTGAAGCTGAAGACGGACGCGGGCCTGGTGATTGCGGACCTGGGCAGCAAGTCGGCGGTGCCGGGCAACGTCAACGTCGACGAAAACCAGTGGCTTGTGGTCACCGGTTATTGCAGCAAATTGAACGGCAAACCGATTATCTATGCGGATGGAATCGGTAATTTGAACGAGATCAAGCGGCCGGAAGGCGAACAGAAGCCGCAGAATACGCAAGGCACGCAGCAGCCGAATCGCGACAGCAATGGAAATATCAAGTATGACCGCACGGCTGATATCGACTAGTTAGCGCAGTCGTAACCCGTCGAGGCGCCGATTTCCCCCGGCGCCTCGGCGTTTTTATTATCACTCAAAGCGTAATTAAATGGGGAAACCCACCCAATAATAATTCAATTTCGACCCAAGGTGAAGTAACCCCTCGGCCGATGTGCATACTGTAATGTGCCCTATCGACAACCGGACGGCGCCTATAAATTTTCAGTCGCTTTGCCGGGCCGATGGTCTTCAGGCGCCGGATATTTGCGCTGGCGCAGCGAAATTCCAAGAATTTACCTCCTTGCTGAGCCTGCGGTTAGCCCTGGGCGGACGCCTTCCAGCGCCGCGCTGGTATGTGGAATGCGCTCAGCTCCCACAGGAAAGCGCAGTTAACCAATTTCAGCAGGAAAAGGGGAAGCACATGAAATCCAGACTTATGCTTTGTACGTTGCCGCTTGTTGCGGCCGCATTGATGTTTGCGTGCAATCAAAACGCGAATGCAGTCGATGTCGGCGTGGGCGTCTCGATTGGCGTCGGCAACCACCATTACCACCAGCCGCGAAGCGGATATATTTACCGCACCACGGATTCGGGCTACTCGACGTGGTATCCGGCCGAGACCACCTACAATTACGGCCCTTATTACAGCAACGGCTATTATGACAACGGTTACTATAATAATGGGTATTACAACGACGGCTATTATAGCAACGGTTACTCGTCGAATTACTACGGGTCCACGGCTTATCCGTACAATTACCGCATTGTGACCCCGCGCAGCGATACCTACACGCGTTGGTACGGCAGCGGCCGGCAGCGAACCCAACATCGTTAACACGTCTGGAGCGTGATCCCACGTTCCGCGTGAAATTGAACCTGAATTTTGAATAAAATAAGGAAGCACCTAATGAATATTCAAAGCATTGTCTCCGTTGCGGTCCTTTTGGTAGCCGGCGTAGCCGGAGCCGTTGAAGGAACGCCCGCGACCCCGGTGAGCCAGTCCGCCGATGCGATCGGCAGCCACGTTAGCTTTGCCGGAAAAGTCGTGAGCACCCACGAAGCCAGCATCGTGGGCGTGGATACACCGCATCTGATCGTCAAGTTGCAGTCCGATCAGGATGAACTCGAAATCGTCGATATGGGTTCGGCGGATGAACTCAAGGCCGGCGGGATCGAGCCGAAAGAAGGCCAGCAGCTCTGGGTGACCGGGCATCTCGGCCGCATCAATGACAAGCCGGTTGTGTTCGCGCAGTGCGTGAGCGAAGCCAAGCTGGTGGCGATCCGTCACAAGGCGCCGCTGAACGAAGAGACGGTCAAGCATGCTGATGCACACAAGGGCGACCTGGACCAGAAGCTCGCCACGGGCGATGTCAAGCCGGTGAGTGCCAACCATGATCAGGCGTTGCAGACGGTCGAAGGTACGGTCATTCACAGCAAAGAAATGAAGCTCGACGGAGAAGCTGAAGCGCACACGTTCGCCAAGTTGCAGACCGACGCGGGCGTGGTGGTGGTCGACTTGGGCAACAAAGCAGCACTGACCAAGATTGATCTCAGTGAGAAGCAGTGGATTGTGGTCACCGGTTACAGTGGTCACCTGAACGACAAGCCGGTTATTTATGCCGACGCGGTTGGAAATATGACCAGTATTCCGCGGCCTGAAGGTCAGAAGATGGATAATACGAAGGCGCCGAAGGAAACTTCGGAAAATAAGTAAGCAGGTATGCAGGATCTTCGCCGAGGCGCCGAGAATTCCGGCGCCTCGGCCTTTTTATTTCTCGCCGTCCGCCTTCTGCCACGAAGATAGCGCACGGCCTTGATACCCAAAGTTCGGCACGCTTGCGGAAGCCTTGCGCGAAAGCTGCTCCGCTGCCGCGAGCACCGCGGCGTCGCTCGAAAGCGCTTCGACCGGCGGAGCCTTCCGTTCGCCCAGCAATTTGGTCGCATACGCGCCGCTCTTGAACGGCGTTTCGTTGATCACATCGGCGATGAATGCGGCCGTCGTGCGCACCGGCGAAATGTGCGTCTCGCGCAATGCCAGCGTCAGGCGCTCAATGGCTTCGCCGCGGGTGCGGCCCCATGCCAGCACCTTGCCCAGCAAGGAATCGTAATACGGGCTGACTTCCAGGCCCGCTTCCGCCCATGCGTCGACGCGAATACCCGGCCCCGCGGGCCAGTGCACGACTTCGAGTTTGCCGAGCGAAGGCCGGAAATTCGCCGACGGGTCCTCTGCGATCACGCGCGCTTCAATCGCGTGGCCGTGCAGCTCCAGCTTGGCCGGGTCGAACGAGAAATTCAGTCCGCCCGCGACGCGCAACTGTTCTTCGACGAGGTCCAGGCCGCAGCGCAGCTCCGTGACCGGATGTTCGACTTGCAGGCGCGTGTTCATCTCGATGAAGTAGAAATCCGTCGAGCCGAACGGAACGAGGAACTCGACCGTACCCGCGCCGCGGTATTTTACGCCGGCGACCAGCTTTGCGGCCAGTTCGCCCATTTTCCTGGCGACTTCAGGCGGCAGGCCCGGCGTAGGCGATTCTTCGATCAGCTTCTGGTGGCGGCGCTGGACCGAGCAATCGCGCTCGCCCAGTGAGACCGCCTGCCCGCGCCCGTCGCCAAAGACCTGAATCTCGACGTGCCGCACCGCGGTGAAATATTTTTCCAGGAACACGCGCCCGTCGCCAAAGCCGGCCTGCGCTTCGGAGCCCGCGCGTTCCAGCGCTTCGGTGAGTTGCTCGGGGCGTTCGACCACGCGCATCCCGCGCCCGCCGCCGCCGGCGGCGGCCTTCACCAGCACCGGGTAGCCAATCTGCGCGGCGACCTTGGCGGCTTCGGCAGGGTCGGTGACCGGCGCAATTGTTCCCGGGACGGTGGGCAGGCCCGCGGTCTGTGCGGCTTTGCGCGCGGCGACCTTGTCGCCCAGCGCTTCGATCTGCGCGGCCGTGGGGCCGACAAACGCCAGACCCGCGGCTTCGACATCCGCGGCGAAGTCTTCGTTCTCGGAAAGAAAGCCGTAGCCAGGGTGAATGCAGTCCGCGCCGAGGGCTTTGGCGGCGTCGAGGATCGCGGCGCGGTTAAGGTAGACTTGGCGTGGATCGCCTTTGAGTTCGCGGGCTTTGTGGCACAGGCGCAGGTGCGGCAGGCCGGCGTCGGCGCTCGAAAAGACGCCCAGCACTTCCAGGCCCAGCCGCCGCGCGGTGCGTGCGACGCGCAGGGCGATTTCGCCCCGGTTTGCGATCAGAATGCGGCGCGGCAGCGCGTTACTTGGCGGCGTTTTCGCCACGCGGCGCCTCGGTCTTCATCTCGGGAACTTTGAGCTGCAGGCCTTCCATCGCGGCGGCGAGAATCCCTCGCGCTTCCGCGGCGTCGCGCGGCGCCTGGGCCAGAAACGAAACCTGACTGCCATGCTCGCTGCGCGCCAGGATCCAGCCTTCCCACGGCACATCGTCGATGCGGAACAGGTAGCGGTAGCCGTCGGAATCTTCGCCCGCCAGCGCGCCTTCCCAGGGTTCGGCCGCCAGCGCCGAGTCCGCCTTGCGCATGGCCCACACCACATCCTTGGGCAGCGTTGAATTCTTCGAATCGTGCGTGTAACTCACCCGCGCGAAGGCGCCGTGCGGCCCGTGAATCTCGACCTGGTGTAATTCCGGATCGGCGGTGGCGTGCTTTTCGGCGGTCCAGCCTTCAGGCAACTGCAGTCGGAAAATATCGTCTTCGTATGCGCGCCACGTAATGCCCTGTGGCGGGACGTACAGCTTGGGCGCTGGCGTGCGCGAACAGGAACAGCACAGCAGACACAAAACCGCGGAAAGAGTAAAGGCGAGGCGAAGCATGGTGCGGATTCTCTCCAGAGATGCCGATCCTTCAAGTTAGAGCGCCGCACAAAAGGCACTTCTTTTAGGGATCGTTTAGCTTCGGCCGCAAGTGCAGTGATTTTGCATGCAACTTGCTCTTCTGGTAGAGTAGTAGGGGTCAAACGTCCGGTTTCCGGTCATTTTGGCCGATCAACACCAAGGAGTCTGTCGTCATGCCGACTTACGAGTACCTGTGCGAAGCCTGCGGCCACGAATTCGAGCTCTTCGAAAGCATCAAGGCCAAGCCGACCAACGCCTGCCCCAAGTGTTCGAAGAAGAAAGCGCAGCGGCGCATTTCGGGCGGTGCCGGGCTGCTCTTCAAGGGCGCGGGCTTCTACACGACCGACTACCGCTCTTCCTCTTATAAGTCCTCGGCGAAGAGCGACTCGACGGCCAGCTCCAAGCCCGCGTCTGGCGGTGCCTGCGGCACCTGCGGAGACCCCAAGGGTCCGGGCTCCTGCAAAAAAGATTAAATTAGCCGATTTTGGAAAAGTTCTAACGCGCGCTAGATCCTCGGGACCAAGCGCGCGTTTTTTTTTGCTCACGCCGCGCTGATCTTCTTGGCCATGGCCGCCAAATCCGCCGGTGCGGCCTTTGCGCGGGGCGGGAAAGGGAACTGGCTCAGGTCGGTCATCGGGATCAGGTGAATGTGCGCGTGTGGCACTTCAAAGCCGAACACGCCGACGGCCACGCGCTTGCACTGCGTCGCGGCTTTGATTTTCTTTTCAACCGTGCGTGCGGCCAGCATCAGGCGCGTGTACAGGTCCTCGTCGAGGTCGAAGAGGTAGTCGACTTCCTTTTTGGGAATCAAGAGCGTGTGGCCCGGCGTGACGGGCATGATGTCGAGGAACGCGAAGAACTCCTCATTCTCCCAGACTTTCGCGCTGGGAATTTCGCCGGCGACGATTTTCGAAAAGAGAGTCGGCATGCGCTGCTCCTTATCAGGTGCTGCGCGCAGCTTAGCGAGAGGACGCTCACGCGCCAAGGGGCCGTGGCGGATTGGTTCTTTGTATAGGCTCCGCGCGGACGCAAGGCCGTCTGGGAGGCTCATCTCTGCTTGCCACTTTGCGCGCATCCTCTAAGACATCCCGGCCCAAACCCAATCAGATCAAAAACCCAAGGAGCCCGTCAAATGGCCGACCGCTACGCGCCCAAGCCTCAGCATAAATTCACCTTTGGCCTGTGGACCACGTCCAATCCGGGGCGCGATCCGTTCGGCGAGCCCACCCGCCGCCCGCTCGACCCGATCACGAACATCCGCAAGCTGGCCTCGATCGGCGCATACGGCTGGAACTTCCACGACAACGACCTGATCCCGTTCGGCGCGTCCGCTTACGAACGCGACCGGCTGGTGCGCGAAGCCAAGCAGGCCATGAAGGACACCGGCATCGTCTGTGCGATGGCCACCACCAATCTCTTCTCGCACGCGGTCTTCAAGGACGGCGCCTTCACCAGCAATGACGCCGCGGTGCGCTCGTTCGCGATTCAGAAGACCATGAACGCGATCGATCTGGGCGTGGAACTCGGCGCGAAGATCTACGTTTTCTGGGGCGGCCGCGAAGGCACGGAAGTCGATCTTTCCAAGGACCCGCGCGAAGCCGTGAAGCGCAACCGCGAAGCGATGAACTTCCTCTGCAATTACGTGAAGGACAAAAAGTACAACCTCAAGTTCGCGCTCGAAGCCAAGCCCAACGAACCGCGCGGTGACATCTACAACGCGACCACCGGCAACATGCTCGCCTTCATTGCGACGCTGGAGCACTCCGAGATGGTCGGCGTGAACCCCGAGTACGCGCACGAGACGATGGCCGGCCTCAACTTCACGCACCACGTCGGCCAGGCGATTGAAGCGGGCAAGCTCTTCCACATCGACCTGAACTGCCAGAAGATGGGGCGCTTCGACCAGGACCTGCGCTTCGGCAGTGAGGACCTCAAGGGCAACCTGCTGCTGGTGCGCCTCCTCGAAAACAGCGGCTACAGCGGCCCGCGCCATTTCGACGCGCACGCCTACCGCACCGAGAGCGAAGAAGGTGTCTGGGATTTCGCGCGCGGCTGTATGCGCACCTATGCGATCCTCAAGGAGAAAGCCGCGCAGGTCGACGCGGACAAGGAAATTCAGCAGATCCTCAAGGAAATCGAGCGCCACGACAAAACGCTCTCCAGCCTGACCAAAAAATACTCGACTAAGAACGCCGCGGCGCTCAGGGCCTACAAGTTCGAACCGGAGGCGCTCGCGCGCAAGCCGCTGCCTTACGAACGGCTCGACCAGTTGCTCAACGAGATCATCCTGGGCGTGCGCTAAGCGCGCGTTGGGCTGGCCGTGTCCGCACCTGCACCATTGACCCATGCCGCCGAGCGCACCGAATTACTCGGCCTGCTCGCGCGGCATGTCTGCGCGGACGAGCGCGAAGCCGATTCGCGCGCACGCATCCAAAAGCTTCTCGAAACTGGCAAAGACCCTTGGTCGCGGGCGCATTTCGTGCCGGGGCATCTCACCGCCAGCGCGATCATCGTCGATGAACCGCGCGCGCGAACGCTCCTGATCTTCCACGCCAAATTGCAACTGTGGCTCCAGCCCGGCGGGCATTTTGAGGCCGGCGAATTTGCGCCGTCCGTGGCTGCACAACGCGAAGTCCGGGAAGAGACGCTGCTCGAGCCGCGCCTGCCCACAGGCGTCCCGCCGCTCTGGGACGTCGACGTTCACAACATCCCCGCGCGCAAGGCTGACCCGCTGCACGAACACCACGACCTGCGCTTATTGGTGCTGGCCGATCCGGGACGTGAGCAGGTGGGGGATGGCGTCACGCAGGCGCAATGGTTCTCGCCTGATGAATGCGCCAAACTGAGCCTCGATCCGGGACTGAAGCGAGCCTTGAACAAGCTGCCCGGTTGGCGGATTTAAGGCCGTTTGCCGCCGCGATTGTGTTGAAGTTGCACGCACGTAATGCGTCCAGATTGCCGATACTCGATTAGCCGTACAGGAAGGAACACACGCCATGCCCAAAATCGCCTTAAGCCTGCTCTGCGTCTTCGCGGCGCTCTCCCTGCGCGCGGAAGAACCGCTCAATCCCGAGCAGACCGCTTCGGCCTACTTCGACGCCTTTCGGGCCAAGGACGCGGCCAAGATGGCCGAAATGATGAACCCCAAGGACCTCGAGCACTTCAAGACCGGGATCATCGACCTCGCGCCGGATTACAAGCGCGCGGGCCTGCAGATGGAGAAGGCTTTCTTCGGGCAGTTTGAAGGCATCGAGAGCATCGACGGGCTCAAGGCCCTCGACCCGAAAGCGCTCTACCAGCTCTTCCTCCAGACCACGATCAAGCAGGCGCCGGGCAGCTTTGAAATCAAAGCCAAGCTGCAATTCCTCGGACATGTGAAGGAACTCGATACGCTGGCCCACGTGGTGATCCGCTACAACTTCCAAAGCGACAAGGGAGATACATCCCAAATCAAAGTCATCACGCTGATCCGCGACAGCGAGAAGCGCTGGCGGGTCTCCCTTGCGGAAGACCTCGAAACGATCATCGCCACTTACAGAAAAAGTGTGCGCCCCGAGTAGCACGCTTTCGCACGTGGTCCGGTGGCTAAAAGGCATATAACCGACCCGTTATGTACACTCTCACTATCGCGTGCCGTCATTTGCGCACGCGGCCCATGACCTGGGTCGCGGTGGCCATCATCGCGATCATCGTCGTGCTGTACCTCCTGATCATCTCGGTACTCGAAGGCTTCAAAGCGCATTACATGGACAACCTCCAGTCGATCCTTGCGCACACCACGGCGCGCGTGGGGAATGTGAGTTCGGGGATGGTGTATCCCGAGCGCTGGGGGGCCGAGCTGGAGAAGATTCCCGGCGTGCGCGGTGTGACGGCGGGCCTCGAAGTTCCCGCGATCATGCTCTCCGACAAGTACCGTACCATCGGCACGCTGCGCGGGGTCGATCTGGACCGCGAACTTAAATACGGGCGTCTCAAGGAAATCCTCAACCCGAAGGGCATTGATGAATTCACCGTCGAACACAAGGGCGGGCGCGACCGCCAGAGCTGCATCGTCGGCGATTACTGGAGGCGTGAATTCAACCTGAAGGTCGGCGACACGGTGACCTTCGTCTTCTCCGCACCGGGTGACGACATCGCCGCGCGCGGCCTGCAGTTCAAAATCATCGGCTTCTACGAAGCCCACAATTCGTACCTCGAAATGGCCGCCTACGTGGACCGCACGTTTCTCGCCGACGAATTGCACCAGAAAGGCCAGGCCAAGACGCTCTCGCTTTGGGTTGAGGGCGACCCCGACCGCCCGGACCTCGATCACATCCGCGACCAGGTCTACGCGCGTCTGCGCGAACTGATGGACCGCGACTTGGGCCACGATCCACACTTCGCCGATGTGGTGGGCGAATACAAAACCAAGCTGATCGTGGAAACCTGGCGCGAAAAGGATTCCAATTTCTACGCCGCGATTTCGCGCGAAAACCTGATCATGCGCTTCATCATGGCGATCTTTCTATTCTTCATCGCAATCATCGTGATGCTGATCCTCGGACGCCTGGTGGCGGAGAAGACCCGCGAAATCGGCACGCTGCGTGCGCTGGGCGCCACGCCCGGCGGGATCATCGCCTGTTTCCTGATGCAGGGTTTCGTGATCGCCTTTGTCGGCCTGCTGATCGGCCTGCCCTTGGGCGCCGCGGCCGCGCTTTACGTGAACAACCTCGAAGCCTGGGCCAGCGACTTCGTCAGTTGGCTGATCGGGCAGCCGTTCCGGGTATTTCCCAGCTCCGACTACCTGCTCACCGAAATCCCAGTGCGCATGCTGCCCTTCGATTTCTTCCTGATCTCGGCGCTGACCCTTGGTTCGTGCGTCCTCGGCGCGTTCTTGCCGGCCTGGCGCGCGGGCCGCGCCAATCCCGTGGAGTGCCTGCGCCATGAGTAACGCGGCCGCCTTGCCTCCCGCGCCGCTGGTCAAGGCCACGCACCTGGCCCGCGTCTTCCACGACGGCAAAGCCGAGCTGCACGTGCTGCGCGACGTGAGTTTCGAAGTTCGCGCGCAGGAAGTCGTCGCGTTGGTCGGCAAGAGCGGATCGGGCAAATCGACGCTGCTGCATATCCTGGGCCTGCTCGACGCACCCACCGGCGGGGAACTTTTGGTCGATGGCACGCCCACGGCCACGCTCAGCGAACGCGGGCGCTCGCGCATTCGCGCGCGCCACGTCGGCTTCATCTTTCAGCACTACCACCTCTTTCAGGAATTCAGCGTCTTCGAGAACCTGCTGCTGCCGGTACAGGTGGAGCAGAGCGTGCTGGGCTGGCTGGGCTCGCGCGGCGAAACAAAATCGCGCGCCGAAAAGCTGCTCGAGGATGTGGGCCTCAAGGAACGCCGCCGCGCCCGGCCCAAAACGCTCTCCGGCGGCGAGCGCCAGCGCGTCGCGATCGCCCGCGCCCTCATGAACCGCCCCAAGCTACTTTTGTGCGACGAACCGACGGGCAACCTTGACCCGCATACGGGCACTCGTATCATGGATTTACTCTTCGAGTTAAGCCGGAAGGATGGCGTCGGGATGGCGGTGGTGACGCACGATGTCCAACTGGCCCGGCGCGCGGATCGTGTCCTGCGGCTCGAAGATGGCGTGCTGAAAGCCGAGACTCCGGCCACGACCGGGACCAGCGCTTGAAGCGGGCGTCGTACATTTAAGGGACTTGCACCACGGAAGCGGGAGTTCACATGGCCATCAAGGTGTGGATCGACGGGGCGTACTACGACAAGGACGAGGCCAAGGTCTCGGTCTTCGATCACGGGTTGCTTTACGGCGACGGCGTCTTCGAAGGCATCCGCGGCTACCACGGCAAGGTCTTCCGCCTCAAGGCCCACGTCGACCGCCTCTACGATTCCGCCAAGGCCATCTGGCTCGAGATCCCGATCTCCAGGGAACAGATGGGCAAGCAGATCGAAGAGTGCGTCAAGACCAACAACCTGCGCGACTGCTACATCCGCGCCGTGGTCACCCGCGGCAAGGGCGACCTGGGCCTCGACCCGCGCAAGTGCCCCAAGGCCACGATCATCATCATCGCGGACACGATCTCGCTCTATCCCAAGGAATTCTACGACAAGGGCCTGGACGTGATCACCGCGGCCACGCCCATCAGCCACCGCGAAAACCTGAATCCGCGCATCAAGTCGCTGAACTACCTCGCGCACATCCTGGCCAAGGTCGAAGGCATCCAGGCCGGCGTGCATGAAGTCGTGATGCTCGATCACGAAGGCTACGTGGCCGAATGCTCCGGCGACAACATCTTCATTGTCAAGGGTCCGGACCGGCACTCCAACGGCAAGCCGGTGGTCAAGACACCGCCCGCCAATGCAGGGATCCTTAAGGGTATCACCCGCGACGTGGCCATCGAACTCGCCGAAAAGGCCGGGTACGTGGTCCGGGAAGAGACCCTCACGCGCTACGATCTGTACACGGCGGACGAGATGTTCCTGACAGGCACAGGTGCAGAAATCATCGCCGTGGTCAAAATGGATGGCCGCAGCATCGGTACGGGCAAGCCGGGCCCCGTGACGGCCGATCTGCGCTCCCGATTCCACAAATTGACCGAAGAAGAAGCCAAGTAGTCGCAGCATGCGGGCGTCGGGGAAGCACTTACTGGTAGCGGTTGTCCGGTAAGTCGAGGCTGTAGCGGGAGAGGCGATGCCGCAGATCCGGGTCAAGAACGGGCCACAGAAGGGTAAGACCTTTACCCTCGACGCGGCGAAGCCCATCGTCATGGGACGCGATCCCACGACCACCGTGCAGATCACGGACAAGGGCGTCTCGCGCGAGCACGCGGAAATCTTCCGCGTCGGCGAAATGGTCTTCATCCGCGACCTGGGCAGCCGCAACGGCACCTTCGTCAACGACGAGCAGATCGAAGAGGAACTCCTGCGCCAGGGCGACCAGGTGCGCGTCGGCAGCACGATCCTGGTGTTTGAATCCGGCGATATGGCGCGCCAGGACGAAGTCGTGCAGTATGACGAAGGCGGCGAAGTCAAAACCTCGCTCGAACTCAAAGTCGAAGACCTCTTTGTCGGCGACGGCGCCGTGCCGCGCGAAGGCGAACACTTCCGCGCGGTCTGCCAGTCGACCAAGATTCTGACCAGCGAACGCGATGAAAAGGCGCTCTTCGACAAGCTGCTTACGCTGATCATGGAGCACGTGCCCGCCGACCACCTGTACATCTTCGTCAAAGAAGATGGCGGCGGCCCGGTCCTGCCGCGTGCCGTGCGCCAGCGCGAAGAAGGCAGCTCGGTCCCGGTCTCGCGCACGATTTTGAAGCGCGTGCTCAGCGAAAGCCGCGCGATCCTGACCGCCGACGCCATGGCCGACGAACGCTTCCGCACGGGCGATTCGATCGTGCTCAACCAGATCCGCTCGGTGCTCTGCGCGCCGGTGCTTTCCGGCGCGGGCGTGCAAGGCGCGATTTACGCGGTTAACGCGCGCCTGGCCGAAACCTTCGACCAGGCCGACCTCGAATTGCTCACCGCCATCGGTACGCAGCTTGGCTTCGCGCTCGAAAATCTGGGCCTCACGCGCGGGCGCCGGCGCATGTTCCTTGCCGTGATCTCGCGCCTGGTCGATGCGCTCGAAACTGAAATTCCGGGCCTCAAGGGCCACTCGGAACGCGTGGGCATGTACTCCGCCGCCGTGGCGCGCGAATTGAACCTGTCCGAACGCGAAGCGATGTACGTGCACCTCGCGGGTCTGCTGCATGACGTGGGCAAGCTCAAGGCGGCCGGCTGGCGCGGCGCGCCGGACGATCCCGCGCACGCCACCAAAGGCGCCGAATTCATCCGCGATCTGCCGGGACTCGACGACGTCCTGCCGATTGTCCGCGCGCACCACGAACGCCTCGACGGTACGGGCAAGCCCGCTGGCCTAAAGGCCGACTCGATTCCGATCGGCGCGCGTATCGTGGCGGTCGCGAACGCATTCGACCACCTGCTCTTCGACAACGTCTCCATTTCGCAAAGCAGCGGCAAGCCCAAGCAGCCCGACGCGGCCGCCGTGCGCCGCGCCCTGACCGTGCTTCAGGACCGCTGCAAGGGCGAGTTCGACGATTCCGTGGTCAAGGCGCTCATGGTCGCGTTCCGTCACGGCGCGGTCTTCCCCACGCAGGCCGGGCACACCAACCCGAACCTGAACCCCATGCCCGCGGAAGCCTTCGAAGAGACGCAGCGCTCCGACAGCTTCCGTGCGGTCAAAGCCATCGTGTCGCTGCAAGAAGATACGCCTTCATCGCCCAAGGCCGCTAAGAAGCCGCCCAAGTCCGAAGACTGAGTCCGCGTTAATCCAGAGGCCGCGCCATGCCTGCGTTGTCCGCGCTTGAACGCGACTGGCTGCTGCGCCGCGCGCGCCTCTCGGCCGCCGCCGCGCTGGGCGGGCACGCGTTGCTACCCGAAAAGCCCCCCACGCCACGCCTGTCCGAACCCGCCGGCTGCTTCGTGACCTTCAAGCGCCGTGGGCTCCCGCCGGGCGAAGGCCTGCGCGGCTGCCTCGGCACACTTGCCGACAAAGAAGCACTCTGGAAAAACGTTGAACGCCTGGCCGCGGACACTGTGACTGGCGACGCGCGGTTCGCGGACCAGCCCGTGACGCTGGCCGAACTGCCCGCCCTGCACATCGATATCTCCGTGCTGCACCCGGAACGCGAGCTTGCCGCGCCCCTCGATTTTACACTGGGCGTCGATGGCATTTCGGTCTACGGGCGCGGGCCGCACTTGGGCCGGCGCGGAGTCTATCTGCCGCAGGTCGCGACGGAGTTCGGCTTATCGAAGGAAGGATTTCTGTCGTCGTGCTGCAATCACAAGGCCGGACTGCCGGAAGACGCCTGGCGCGATCCCACTCTCTGCGAAGTCCGCGCCTTCGAAGCCGAAGTCATCGCCGAACCAGAGTAACTACTTTCACCGCAGAGCTCGCGAAGAACGCAGAGAACGACAGGAAATTTTGAAGGCGCTCTCGTTTCGCCGTCTTTTCCACGAGCCACGAGCCACGAGCCACGAGCCACGAGCCACGAGCCACGAGCCACGAGCCGTCGTTCTGTGCCGTCTCTCCCAACAGCCAAAAGCCTCCGTTACTTATGCACCCTCAGGTACCGATAGTAAACCTCCAGGCACAGGCAGCACAGCGAAGTCGAGTACACCGTCCCGCCCCACGCGCCCCACACATCGTCCGGCGGAAAGCTGCCGTGCACGTCCTGCGGCGAACCATCCATCGGGCCGCCCTGGCGCTGATGCGGCAGGATCGCCTTCTTCATGGAATCGTTCCACCTCTTCCAGTAATCGCCGCCGAGTTGGAACGAGCTGAGCGTGCCGTAGTACCAGTAATAAATGTTCTGGTAGTCCGTGCGCGAATCATCCGGTTTGAAGATCCACTGCGGCAGCGCGTCCGCCTGCGTGATGTACTCCGCCGCGCCCAGGACCGAGGGATCGTCCGCGCCCACGCCGAGGAATAGCTTCGCCGTCATGCCCGCCGCGGTGGTCGCATAGCCCCGGCTGTTGAAGTCGATCGCGCCTTTGCCGCGGTAGCCGGTAAGCGTTTCGCCGTAAGGCATCTTCTTGTCGGTGTGTGTGGTAATTTTGTCGAGCGCCTCGACGGCCTTCTCCAGCCGCTTCACAGGGACTTCGAAGCCTGCCTGCTTCGCGCTCTTCAGCGACATCACCGCCCAGCCGGTCACGGTCGGATCGAGTGGGCCGTATTCGGGGTAGCTCCAGCCGCCGTCGGGTTGCGCGTCCTGCCACTTGTAGGTGAGCGCGAGGGCCTTCTCGATGACCTTGCCCAGGTCGTCGCCGGGCTTCTGGTTCAGTTCCTCGAAGCTCGCTTCGCGCCGGTTGCCCTTGCCCATCGCGTAGGCTTCGGCCAGCGCCAGGGTCGCAATGTGATGGCAGTACGCGCTCGAGATCGAGCAGCCGGTACCGCCCAGGTTCCCATCCGCACCCTGGCCTTTGACGAGGTACGCCACGGCGCGCCGCACGTTCTCGCGGTACTTGCCGATCTTGGTGGTGTGCCCCGCGCCGAGGAACGCCAGCAGCGCCAGGCTTGAGACGCCGATGGTGTTGCTCTTTACCGTGCCCGCGCCGCCGCCGTAGCGGATGTTTTTGTTCTCGTCGTACAGCTCCGCTTTCCAGGAGCCATCCGCGTCCTGGTGCCGCGCCAGCCAGGCCAGCGCCGCTTCGACCGCGCCTTCGGTCGCGCGCCCGCCGCCATTCTTCATCACCAGATTCTTGCGGCCGCTTCCGCTGCGCTGCCCAAATCCGCCGGTTCCCGAACCGCGCCCCGTCCCGACGCCGTCGCCAAATCCGCCGCCCGATCCGCCCCCGGAGCCTGCCATTCCTGCGCCGCCCACGCCGATCGCATCGTCCAGCGACGCGCCGTCCATGCCGCCGCCGCCCGTCTCGGTATCCGTGCTCTGCTGGAAGCTCGTGGCGTCCGGATTTCCCGACGCGCTGTGCAGGTCCGGCTTGTCGGGGTTGTCCGTCTCGAAGTGATCGGCCAGCTCGACCTGCAGGTTGGGTGGAACGATGATGTCGTTGTCTTCAGTCTTGGACGTTTCGACCTTGTGCTCGAACTCGGAGATCGGCTTCTGCGTCTGGTCTTCGGGCTCGGTGATCTTTGGCGGCTGCTCCAGCCGCGTGACGGTGATGACCAGATGGTCGTCGTCGCCGGGCAGCGCCAGCGCGAGCAGACCTACAAGCAGCAGTACCAGTGCATGCAGCGAAACCGAGACCAGCCACCACGGCGCGCCACCCAGGCGCACCAAAAACGGCACGCCGCCTCGAGCTTCCGATTCTTCTTCGGGCGCGGCGGTATTTTCCGCCTGCGACGGCACGAGCACCGCGCTCAGCCGCGCGGCGGTGGTTTCGCGGAAATTCTTGCTCAGCGTGTTCGGTCCCAGCGCGCCCTTGATCAGGCCCTGCACGCCTTGATAGCGGCGCAGGCGTTCCCGGCAGCCTTCGCAGGAGACCAGGTGGCTTTCGACGGCCTCGCGTTCGCTCGGGCCAAGCGCGCCTTCGGCGAATTCGGGCAGCGCTTCGGCGGCCTGGCGGCAACTGGCAACCTGAATCACTGGGTCGGCTCCTTGTCAGAGGTATGCGCTGCGTCATTGGCTTCAGACTTGGGCTTGGCCGGGCCGGACGATTCGAGGTACGGCTTGAGGCGGTCGTAAAGCCGCGTGGACGCTTCGGTCAGCATCCAGCGCGCGGTGCCCGCGGGAACCTTCAGGCGCGCCGCGATTTCATCGAAGGACAGCCCTTCCCAAAACCGTAGCACCACCGCCTGGCGCAAATTCGGCGGCAGGGTCTCGATGGCCTTGGCCAGAGTGTCGCGCATCTCGAGCACCGAAAAGCCTCCCGTCGTCAGGGTCCGCGGCGGCGCTTCGCGCTGCAGCCGGGCCGAACCCTTGGATGAATTTTTGCGCGCGCGCAGTTTGTTCAGCGCATTGGCGCGGTTGACGGTGCGCAGCCACGCGCTTAGGGAGCGCGCGTCTTTCAGCGTCGCCGCGCGGCGGTGCGCTTCGCAGAAAGTTTCCTGAACCACGTCTTCGGCGTCGGCCAGATTGCCGACGAGGGCCAGCGCCTGGTTGATCAGCTCGCCGCGGAAATGCTCGACCAATTCCCAGAAGCGGTCGGGCGGCTTGGGGTCGCTGCCATTGGGCATCGCTTTGAGCAGTTCCAGGGCGGAGGTGGCCGGACCCATATGCGCGTCCTTTCAATTACCAGTCCCCCGCCAGCGGTGGATTGCTGGCGGATTCCCTGAAAATTTAATGCACCAGTGCGGTCTAAAGCAGTTAGGGCGATGCACCGTCAGAAGTTATGGCAACGCGATGCAGTTGAACGTGTTACAGAATAATGGCCCTTGGCCATACGCACTACCATACCGTTGGTTCCGCTGGCTGCGGCCGTTTGCAGCCAGTGCGAAGCCGTTGACCTCGACCGAGAACTGGCTTGCATCGCGTAGTTCGAGCGCCCCCGTTTGCTTCTTGCGCGCGGATGCGCACCCGGCAAGGTGGTGGCGGTTCCTGCTTACTTAACGGGTTGCGCGAAGCGCTATCGTTCGCGCCGCCATTTTGGCCCGAAAGGGTTTTCGCATGCGCTGGTTTGTGCGCGGTGACATCGACGGTTTCTTTGGGCTCGCGCTGGACAACCTTGTTCAGCTGCTGGTCTTGAGCGCGTTGTGCCTGAACAAATATCTGCTCAACTTCTCCCCCGAAATCGTCCACGGGCACATCCTGCCGGGTGTCGCGGTTTCGCTGTTGGTGGGCAATCTGTTCTACGCATGGCAGGCACGGCAACTGGCCAAGCAAACCGGGCGCACGGACATCTGCGCATTGCCCTATGGCATCAACACGGTCAGTCTGTTCGCGCATGTTTTTTTGGTGATGCTCCCCGCGAAGATCGCGTTGCAGGGCGAACTGGGCGAAGCAGGCGCCACGCGCGCGGCCTGGCAGATGGGCTTGCTGGCGTGCCTGGGCTCCGGGCTGATCGAGATCGTAGGCGCGTTCGTCGCGGAGCGCATCCGCAAGGCCACGCCGCGCGCGGCGCTCTTGGCGACGCTGGCCGGGATCGCGCTGGGCTTCATCTCCTTCGCGTTCCTGTTCCGCACGTTTTCGATGCCGCTGGTGGGCTTCATCACGTTGGGCGTGGTGATCCTGATTTATTTTGGCGGCGTGAAATTCAAGCTGGGCATTCCCGGCGGCCTGGTCGCGGTGGGGTTGGGCACGGCGATTTATTGGCTTCAGGTCAAAAGCGGCTCGGTGGACGCGCCGCCCGTGCCGAGCGCGGAGACGCTGAATTTTTATCCGCCCGTCCCGGTCCTCGGCGATTTGTGGGCAGCGATCCGCTCGCAGCACGGCTTCGATTACCTGAGCGTGATTCTGGCGATGGGCATCTTCAACGTGGTGGGCTCGCTGCAAAATATCGAATCCGCCGAAGCCGCGGGCGACTCCTTTCCCACGCGCCCGAGCCTGCTGGTGAACGGGATCGGTTCGGTGGCCGCGGCCTGCTTCGGCTCGTGCTTCCCGACCACGATTTACATCGGGCATCCGGGCTGGAAGGCGCTCGGCGCGCGCGCGGGGTACTCGGTGCTGAACGGCGTCTTCATGACGATGGTGTGCCTGACGGGCTCGCTCGCGTTCATTGCCTACGCGGTGCCGATTGAAGCGGGCATGGCGATCGTGTTGTGGATCGGAATCGTGATCACGGCGCAGGCGTTCCAGGCCACGCCGGCCAAGCACGCGCCCGCCGCAGTGATCGGGATGCTTCCCGGCATCGGCGCGTGGGGCGTCTTGATGGCCAAGAGCGGCTTGCGCGCGGCGGGCGTGGGCGTCGAGCGGCCCTTCGGCGAATGGCTCGTCGATGCGTTCCACACCAACGCCGATGTGTACATTAAAGGAGCCTTCGCGCTCGAGCAGGGCTTTATCTTCACCGCGATGATCTGGGCCGCGGGCACGGTCGCGGTGATCGAGAAGCACTTTTGGGTGGCCGGCGTGTGGGCGCTGTGCGGGGCGGCACTTTCCGGCTTGGGGCTGATGCATTCGTATCAATACACGTTTGGCGATACGGCGCTAAACCTGGTCCCCGCAAAGGAATGGGCCTGTAGCTATGGGCTGCTCGCGCTGCTCTTCTTCTTGGCCCCGGTGCTTACTGAACCAACGGAAACGCACACGTAAGAAGTGCTATTTTCCGCATGGGAAATAGCTACCCCTGTCCGTATCTATAAGCCGTAAAGCTCGCTGTAGTTAGGGTATTATAGGACAAGAGTGGACATTGTTCTCGGCATCCATATAGGTGTCCCTTATTGGCGGTATCTCTGAAAGTGTGTTAACCTGAGCCTACACCCGGTCGATGCTCTACACTGGAGAGTGCCGCAAATGGCTTCCGCTGAATCAAAACAACTGCTCGCCAAGACCGCGTTCCGAACGGTGATTTACTTGGGCTTGGCCGGGGCGTTTTTCGGCGCCGGGTCGATGCTGCCGCCGGTCGTCGAATTCGCCGCCGGGCTGCATCTCTGGCATTTCCTTGCGCTGATCTGTGCGATCCTGGCCGTCGCGGAAGTCCTCAAGCTCCTTACGCATGTCGTCATGGCCCATCGCAAACATCCTGCGGCGGAAGGCGCGATGATCGGACGCCTCTTTGGCTTGGTCGCGTTCTTTGGGATCGGCGCGGCGGGCATTCTGGCCTGCGGCAAAGGCGAAGCGGTGGGCTCGTTCCTGGGCATGTTCGGCGGGATGCTGCTGGGCTTCTCGCTGCAGGCGCCGGTGAGCGGCTTTGCGGCGTGGATCATGCTCTCCTTAAAGCGCCCGATCCGGCCCGGCGACCGCGTGCAATTCCCCAACCTGGGTTTGGTCGGCGACGTGAAAGACGTCGGCGCGATGTACACGGTCCTCGACCAGGTCGGCGGCTCGATCGGCAGCGAAGAGCCCGTCGGGCGCTACGTGCTGGTGCCCAACGCGATGCTCTTTTCGCAGGTCGTGATCAATTACACCGTCAAGCAGGACGCCGCCTACATGCTCGATGAGTTGATCCTGCGCATCAGCTTCGATTCGAACTGGCAGAAGGCCGAGCGCATCCTGCTCGACGCCGCGGAAACCGTGACCGCCGACATCATCCAGACCACGGGCACCAAGCCGTACATCCGCTCGGACCTGTACGACTACGGCGTCAACCTGCGCCTGCGCTACCAGACCAGCGTGAAGGACCGCACCGGCATCGCGTACTCGCTGACCAAGTACATCTTCAACGCGGTGCAGCAGACGCCGGACGTGGACTACGCGATCCCATTCATTTACTCGTACCGCGCGGGGATGGAGAGCAAGACCGGCGACGCGCCGCGGCCCGAAGTGCAGAAGATCCGCCAGCTCGAAGTCGAGAACATCCAGCTCGCGCATCCGCTCGAAGACCGCAAGGAAATCGAAGAGCTGGCGGAATCCATCGCCAAGCACGGGCTCCTGCAGCCGATCGTGGTGGCGCAGCAGGCCAATGGCAAGGCTTACGACGTGCTGGCCGGCGACAAGCGCTTCGAAGCCTGCAAGCGCCTGGGCTGGCAGACCGTGCCGGTGGTGGTGCGCGGCGCGCCTGAAAAAACCAAGGAAGCGGCGCTCGTGCCGGCCGGCTCGCACGACGAGTAACGCGGCACCCGTTTAAAAGTACTACGTTTAGAGGCCCCACTCCGCGCGCAGCTCGCGCATCGGGCGGTATTCCACGCCTTTATTATAGAAGTTGCCCAGCCACTTTCCGTCGGGACCGTGGAAGCGTTCGTCGGAAGGCTCCCCCGCCAACTGGTAGCGCGTGTCGATGCTGATGCGGTACGTGTCCGAGCGGTTCGGGATGCTGCTGTGCATGAGATGCAGGCCGAACAGGATTGCATCGCCGGGTTCGAAGTGTGCGGTGGCGAGCTGGAAGCCGAAATTGTCGACGAGTTCCTTCGGATCGCTGCTGAACGCGGCATCGGTCAGGTCGCGGTCCATGTCCGTCGCGCCGTAGGTTTCGATCAGGCGCTGGTGCCGGTGGGACTTCAGGCAAATCGCCAGCGGGCCATTCTCCAGGCCGATGTCGGTGAACGCGCTCCAGAGCGTGTAGCGCCGCGTGGTCCCGCGCCCGACGTACGCGCTGTCATAGTGGAAATGATTGCAGCCACCGGGGCCCATCGCGCGCAGCCAGCGTTTATCAAAAGTCAGCACCGGCCCACCCAATAGCTTGCGGAAGAAATCGAGGCAGTGCGAACCGTTGACGGCGGCGAGCACTTCGGGCGTGTGTGCGACGGCGACATCGCGGAAGAACGAGAAGTTGCGCGCGGGCGTTGCGCAGCGGCCTGCTTCGAGCGGTGAATCTGGCGCCAGTCCGCTCTGCGCGCGGATGGCTTCAAGCGTGCGGCGCGCGGCGGCTTCGGCCAGTTCGCGCGGGTGGAAGCCACGGATGAAGAGGTAGCCGTCGGTCTCCAGACGCGCCTTGAGCGCATTCAGGTCGCCGAGCAGGGGGCGCGAGTCGGTCAGTTCGACCGCTTCCTGGCCGAAAGTGAAGGTGTGTTCGCCGAAGGGCAGTGGCGTGCCGTCGGCGATGCGCGGGCCAGACGTGCTGGGCGCGATAGGGGCGGCGGGCGTATGGGGTTCGGCAAGTTCGGGCGCGGCGGCGGACATGTGGGGCTCCTTGGGCGTTGACCGGAACGGCTTCGTTCCGACATTGCTTAGAATACCCTCTGCGGGTCTAATAGGTAAATGGCGCAGCGTATCAAAAACATATCCAATCGTGCCATAATCCCCAAGAGCTGCCGGGAGCGCTTCGCACCGCTTTCGGCGCCGGGGGTGGAAGCCCTGACGCGTTGCGGCGTCGAAGCCGCGGGCTTAAGCGTGCTGCGCGCGCCTTTTCGCATTGCCCGAAGCCAGCCGGGCATACATGTGGCGATCTTTACGCTGGGCGGCAGCGCGCAATGGCGCACGCCGGATGCGGCGGGGCGCTTCAAGCCCGGCGAACTGTGGGTCGGCGGCGCGGGCATGCCGTACGAATATTGGGCGGGCGCAAATTGGCGCGTGGTCTGGTTTCACTTGAGCGACGCGCCGCGCTGGAAACACCTGCGTGCGTCCCCGCCCAGTGCGCGGCCGTCGGTGCTGGGTGCGCGCGTCGAAGCCGCGTTTGAAGGCCTGTTGGCCGAAAGCGCGGGCTTAGGCGCGGCGGCTTCGCGGCAGGCACTTTCGCTTTACGCGGAATTGCTGGCGCTCTTGCTCGAACGCGAGTTGGGCCGCGGCGCAGCGGGGCGTTCGGAAGCGGTGCGGCCGCATCGCGAAGCGCTGGAGGCGCTCTGGGCCGCGGTCGAAGCGGACCTGGCGTATCCGTGGCGCGCGCAAGATCTGGCCGCGCAGCTGCATGTCTCGCCGGTGCATTTCTTCCGGCTCGCTGCGCAGTACGACGGCGTCCCGCCAATGACGCGCGTGGCGCAACTGCGCCTAAAGCGTGCCGCGGAGATGCTCCGCCAGACGGACTACAAGCTGCACCAGATCGCGGAGTTGGTTGGATATTCGACGCCGTTTGCGCTCTCAAAAGCCTTCCGTGCGCACTTCGGCGTGAGTCCGCGGGCGTATCGAAGAGGCGGATGAGCATTTTTCTAGCATAACGCTTGGATGAGCTTAGAAATGCCACCTTAAATGACAGGGAATTGAAAGATATGGAACCCGCACAGGTGGAACCCATTGCAATTTCTTACATGCGCGATGTTTCAGAACACATCGCTGCGGATCGTCTCTATTATCGCACCACGCTCTTTTTTAAGCTCGATATAGTGTTGGGAATTCTGTTTATCGCCGTGGGTGGGTACTGGTGTTATCGGACCGGCATTGAAGCGTTTACCATATGCTTACTGATTGGCGGACTGGTCATCCTGTTGAAAGATTATTGGATGCGCGCGCTGTTGGTTAAAAGAGCGTTCAAGGCCAACCCCAAACTTTTGGAGCCAATCAAACTGCTATTCAATGATGACGGAATTCAAATGGTGACACCTTCGGTTTTCAGTGATTTGAAATGGAACTTTTATACGAGATTCGTCGAGACTGAAAAATTCTGGGTGCTTCACGCTGGGGGCAGCACTTTTTCGGTAATCCCAAAGCGCGCCTTTAAGTCCGAACAGCAACTCGCCGACTTCGCGAAGCTTGTTCGCGCAAAGATAAGTCCCAGCGCCTAAGCACGGTCTGCCTCGCCCCATTTTACAATCGAGTTACACACCTGCCGCCCCGCCATGGGTTGAATAGACCATGGGATTTCAACGCAAATTAAGTCGTTCGAAATGAGGAGGGGCGGCCATGAAATATTTCTGCGCATGTCTGGTGCTAATGGGGGCGAGCTCCGTCGCGGCGGAACCCAGCGAGACGGAACTGGATGCCTTTTCCCGGCGGCTGTTGGCGGCCTTGCGCGCGCCGGAATCGAGTGCCAACGCCGCCACCCTGGTGCCCAGCGAAGCGCAGTTGCGCGACCTCGTTCAAGCCCAGCCCGACGCCAACCCGCGCCTGCGCAGTGCGAAACCCGCGGAGGAAGCACCTGACTTTCGCAAAGACAGCGCCGAGTGCCTGCTCAAGGATTTTCAGGAGATCCGTGAGTTTCTCTCGCTGAACGGGATCGACGTGACACCGCAGGCGACGCTGCATTCCCAGCCGCTCGAGGACGGAAAATCCCTATTGGCGCTGCGCTTTCCGGACAGCGATGTGCTTTTGAAGGCGCGCGTGGAAATCATCAATGGGCGCATGTTCGTCGGCGCAATGAAGCTTTTGGCCTGCGTGAAGTATGGCGAACAGAACATTTCGCTGGGCTGTCTGGAATCGTTCCGCGCACAGGACTTTTCAACGGATGCGCAGACGGGGGACGTTCGCATGGAATTTCAGCTTGAGCTGTCGAAGGTTCAGCGCGTGCGCCGCGACACGCTTCTGGATGCTACGGTCCAGTTCTTGAAGGGCCTGCATGCGAATTCGGCCGCGTGTTTGAAAGAATTGTCCGGCGTGCTGCGGCGGGCCGACGCGCTCGACCTGGCCGTGAGCGGCGCCACAGCGGAAGCGTGGCTACAGGCCTTTAAGGCGCAGAAAAGCCGCGCTGAATTGGCCAAGCTCACCTGCCGCCGCGTTGATCCCGCGTTTTTGAAGGAAGCCGCCGCGCACAAGACCGAGGGCAACGCCAAATAACGGCGGCGCTCAAGGCGTTGGTGCGCGCCGCTTCTCCATCCAGCGCGCGGGCTCCACAAGCGGCACAAAGCCGCCGTACTTCGCGTACAGTTCGTGCGCGTCGCGCGTTGCGAGCACCAGGCGCCGGAGGTTTTGCAGGCGCGGATGCGCGACGATGCTTTCCACCAGCCACTTGCTCAGGCCCTGGCCGCGGTGGCTGGGCAGAATAAACACATCCGCAATCCATCCGAAGGTCGCGTAATCCGTGACCACGCGCGCGAAGCCCACCTGCGCCGCGCCTTCATACACGCCGAAGCAGAGCGAATGATCGAGCGAGCGCTGCACCGTGTCGAGCGTGCGGCCTTGCGCCCAGTATGAATCGCGGCTCAAATAGGTGTGAATCACGTTTATGTCGAGAAACGCGCGGTCGGTGGAGATCATAAACGCGCCGCGCGCGTGCGTGACAATTTCCGGGATCATGCTGGACTCTCCGCAATAAAATGCCGCGCGAGGCCTACCAATTCGCCGCTTTGTAGTCCTTGAAAAACTTGCCGAAGACATGCTCGCCCGTGATGAAGCCGGAAAAAACCGGGTCGAGAATGCGCGCCGCGCCGTCGACGATATCGAGCGGCGGCGAGAAGTCGTGCTCCGCGATCTTGCGCTTGGCGTGGTGCATGGGGTCTTCGTCCGTCACCCAGCCCGTATCGACCGCGTTCATGTAGATGCCGTCGGGCGCGTAGCCGCGCGCGGACGTGTACGTGAGCATGTTCAGCGCGGCCTTGGCCATGTTCGTGTGCGGATGCTTGTCGGTCTTGGTGCCGCGCGCGAAAATGCCTTCCATCGCCGAGACGTTGACAATGTGCCGTGCCGGATTGGGCGAACGCAGCATCAGGCCTTTTAAGCGCGCGTTAAGAATGAATGGCGCGACCGCGTTGACCAGGTGGACTTCGAGCAGCTCGGGCGTGGGTACGTCTTCCAGCGCCAGGCGCCAGGAATTCACCGCGCGCAAATCGACCTGCTGAAGGTCCGCGTCGGTTTTGCCTTCGGGGAAGAGATCGGGCCGGCGCATTTCGTCGCCGTACGCGTAGGGGACCGTCGAAAGCTGCGCCGAGAAACGCAGGCCCAGCCCCGCGCCGGCTTGGTTCGCGCCGTTGGCGCCATGCCAAGCGGAAAGCCCCGTGAGGTCCGGTCGTGCGGACGCTTCGCCGCGCAATTCGCGGGGCGTTTCCTTGCCGCCAAGCGCGGCTTTCAAGTCTTCATGCGCGGCGACCAAAGCTCGATACTCGGCTGGCAGGCTCGCGAACGGCGCGCTCTCGGTCTCGATCAGCGGGCGGTAAAAGTCCGGCGGGCGGCGCACCGTCTGGCAGGCGTTGTTGATCAGCACATCGAGGCGCGTTTCCGTGCGCAGAATGTAGCGCGCGAAGAGTTCCACGCTCGGCGAGTGCCGCAAGTCGAGCCCGAAGAGCTGCAGGCGCTCGCGCCACTGCGCGTAGTCCTCTTCCTTGGCGAAGCGCGCCGCGCCGTCCCGCGGAAAGCGCGTCGTCACGAGCACGCGTGCGCCCGCGCGCAATAATTTCAGCGCGGTGTGATAGCCGATCTTCACGCGCCCGCCGGTGACCAGCGCGGTCATGCCCGTGAGGTCGAAACTCTGGTGGCGCTTGAGGTAGTTGAATTCGGCGCAGGGCGGGCACATCGAATCGTAAAACGGATGCACGCGGCGGTATTCGACTTTGCAGATGTAACAGTAGTGCGGGCGCGCGAGTTCGGGCCACGTGTCGGTGTTCGGGGCGGGCGCGGCGCTAATAGAGGAAGGCCCGGGCAGCGCCGTGGGCGCCGGCGCGGTGAAGACCGGCGCTTGCCGCGCCACGCGGATCCCGGCACTGTTCTTCGCGATGCGGTCCTGGTCCTGCTTTTCGCGGCTGCGCTTGCGGCGAAATTCCTTGACCAATTGCTTTTTCTGGCGCGTCTCCGGGCGCGAAACCTGGCCCGCGGCGATCAAAAGTTCGCGGCGCAATTCTTCGGGCAACTGCGCCAACAGCGCGCGGTCGGTGATGATCCGTTGCAGCGTTTCGGTGCAGCGCAGGACCTCTTCGGGCGTCAGCGCGGCGCTTGGAAGCGGCGCGTTTTCAGGATTCGATTCGGACATGCGCGCAGCATAGCGCCCTATGGGCTTCGCGTAAAACGAGTCCACGCAAGTGCTTGGCCATATAATCAGATTTCTGCAACCTTTGCCAAAGCCCTGCGTCTAACGAAGTGCAATTGAACCCGCCTGCGGAGGACAAACTATGCCTTATCGTGCCCTGACTTTGGTGGCCGTGCTCGCGCTGCTTAGCATCGCCGGGGCCGCGGCGCTCGATCAAAAGCCCGCTGCCGCGCCCAAAGCGAATCTCGCCAACTGTCCCGTCTCGTTGAGCAACCCGGACGGCCAGGATCTGGTGCTCGAGAAAATGGATGTGCGCATCGCCGCGCATGGCCCGCTCTCGCTGACCGAAGTCGAGATGGTCTTCCGCAACCCGGAAGCGCGCCAGATGGAAGGCCGCTTCCTTTATGTATTGCCGACGGGCGCGACGGTTTCGCGCTTCGCCAAGGAAGTCAACGGACAACTGATGGAAGGCGAAGTCGTCGAAACGCAGGCCGCGCGCCGCGCCTACCGCGAAATTCTCCACACGATGCGCGACCCGGCGCTGCTCGAGCAAGATCAAGGTAATCGGTTTTCCGCGAAGATCTTCCCGATCCCCGCGAACGGGACCGCGCGGCTGCTGCTCTCGTATTCGCGCGTCACGCCGCTGGTCGATGGCGAACGCAAACTGGTCTTCCCGCTGCTGGGCCTGCCGGCGATCGGTGAGTTTAATTTCCGAGCCAACATCTGGCCGCTCGCTGGGGAATCCCTCAGCGGGAAGGACCTGAATGTGCCCGAGCGGCTGCGGAGCGGGCCGGATAGCGAATTCACGCTCAATAAAAAAGATTTCACGCCGAAGGCGGACATTGAAATCATCGGCAAAGCAGATGGCAAGGCCGCGCCGGTGGAAGCCCTGCGCGCGGGTGATTACCAGATGACCGTGTTCCGCCCCGCGGCGGTTAAGCTGGCCGCGGAAAAAGCCGTCGCGCGCAACTGGGTCTTCTTCTGCGACACCAGCGCCAGCGGCGTGGATACCGAAAAGCGTCGGCTCGAAGTGCTGGGCAAGCTGACCCTGGACCTCACCGGCAAGGAACACGGGCGCTTCTCGATGTACGCGTTCGATATCGAGACGGAAAAGTTGTTCGATGATTATCCGCTGGGCACGGCCGATCAGCCTTGGCCCATGCCGGAAAACCTGCTGCGCCGCCGCCACAGTCTTGGCGCGACGGACCTCGGCCAGACGCTTAAGCGCTTGGGTGATTTGGCGCGCGGAACGGAAAGAGCCACCCGCTTCGTGCTCGTCAGCGACGGCATCCCGACGTGGGGCGCGAAGGAAATCCCTGAACTGCTCGCCGCGCTGGGCGAATGGCCCAAGCAGCACGTCCTGCATGCGCTCGTGATCGGCCAGAAGCAGGATGAAAAGGTCCTCGCCGCGCTGACCGAAAAGACCGGCGGGCGCGTGGTCGTGGCGTCGTTGAGCCAGGAGCCGGAAGCCAGCGCGAGCGCCGCGCTGGCCGCGCTCATCAAGCCGATGGGCCGCAGCTTTGAATTCTACGACGAAGGCGCCGCGTGGATTTATCCGAAGACGTTCCAGGACGTGCAGCCCGGTTCCGAACTGGTCGTCTTCTCGCAGCTCAAAGATAGCGTGGCGGCCAAGCCCGGCGTCGTTGAACGCGTGGACGGCAAGCCCGTCGACACGCCGCTGACGCTCGCACCGAAAGAAGTCGCCGAATTCGCGCCGCTCTTGAAGCGCGAAGCCATTGGCGCGGAACTTTCACACATGGAAAAGCTCGAGCAGGCCGAAAAGGACGCGGGCAAGGTTGCGGCGTCGAAGGCCAAGCGCGTCGAGCTGAGCGTGAAGAACCGCGTGCTCTGCGCGCCGCTGACCTCGCTCTTGGTCCTCGAGACGGAGCAGGATTACGCGCGCTTCAAGATCGACCGCAACGCGCTGGGCGAAATCATGGTCGTGGGCGCGCGCGGGATCGAGATGCAGGGCCGCAAGCCGGTGGAATTTGTGAAGGCGCCGGAAGCCAAGCCAGAAGCACCGAAGCAGACGGAAGCATTGGCGAAGAATTCGGCAAAGAAGACTGAGCAGGGAGAAGTGGGCGGCAATACCTATGGCCCGGACGCGAATCGAGCGGGTAAAGGCGACAAGGATAGTAACGGCGAGTTGGATGCGGACGACCTCGATAAGGGAAAAGACGCGTTGCAGGCCATGGACGATGCAAGCGGCGCCCATGCCGGCGAAGGACAGGGCGGGGCCAGCTATGAACGCCGCGCCGCAGATGGGCGTGCTGCAACAACTGGGCGTGAAGCGCCTGCGCACGCAGAACCGGCCGCACCTCCGCGCCAGGCGGAAGCGCCCGCGCAGGAAGCCGCCACGCCAGGTGACCGCGCTCGGACCGTCGATGAGCAGCATTCAGTGGCTCCGCCTCCGGTTCCCGCGTTGCGCGCGCCCGACTGGGTCAAGCTCGCCGGTTACAAGCCCGCGGAAGCGGAACTGAACGCGCTGCGCGCGCAGCTCGCCACGCAGCCCATGAACCGGGCTCTGCGCAACACCTACGCCGACGGCCTCGCGCGCCTGAACAAGTGGGATGAATTGCAGGCGTTCTGCTTCGAGTGGCTCCCCAACGATCCGGAAAACGCGCAAGTCTACGAATTCCTCGGCAAGAGCGCGGCGGGCCTGGGCGACAAAGGCCTGGCGCTGCGCGCGCTATCTTCACTCGCCGAAATCGGTCCGAAGAACGCGGCGCTGCTCGGCCGCGCGGGCTGGGTGCTGCTCGCGTCGAAGCACACCGAGCTGGCCGCGGATCTCTTCAATGCCGCGCTCAAGGAACGCCAGGACGACCCGAACCTGTACCGCGGGCTGGCGCTTGCGCAGTGGCTCGGCGGCAAGAACGTCGCGGCGCTCAAGA
>Ga0265314_10000497_pt1 | contig 50783 bp, 41 predicted proteins | sample 4126metaG_FD_203106 | JGI IMG/M metagenome (GOLD analysis project Ga0265314, IMG submission 203106) | Rhizosphere microbial communities from Carex aquatilis grown in University of Washington, Seatle, WA, United States - 4-1-26 metaG | ecosystem: Host-associated > Plants > Roots > Rhizosphere >... | reverse complement strand
GCGCCCAGAGGAACGAAACTCCATAAGAGACTTCTCGCCGAAGGGAGGTTGTTAAGCGATTTCACCGGGAACAATACTGATTTTTCCATGAATTTCGTTCCACAGATGAACCCTGAAGAGCTCCTTGACGGCTATAAAGAAATGTTAAACACCATCTATTCGCCCAAATATTTTTATAAGCGCGCGATGCGCTTCTTGAAGGACTTTAAGCCGGAGAAGAAAGTCTTTCATCTTAATCCGAATTACATCCTTGCACTGGTTAAATCGATGTTTAAATTAGGAGTTGTCGGCAAGGAAAGGATGTATTATTGGAAATTATTTTTATGGTCGCTGTTCTGTAAACCGCAGCTCTTCTCTTTGGCAATCTTGTACACGATTTATGGATTCCATTTCAGAAAAATATCCACTAGTATTTAAAAGCACGAGAACCGCTGCCGGCTAGATTGACGTCTACTTTTACCGCATCGACGCTGTATGTGTCAGCGATCCGCGCCACATAGTCTAAAGAATAGAACCCTGCTGTCTTTCGACAGCGGGGTTTTTCGTTTACGAATAAGCTGTTCATTGATCGGGTCTTGCCGGCAACTCTGCAGAAAGCTCCCCCTCATCCTTTGTCAGGAATGCAGTCAACAAAGCGGCAGAGTACATCATCGCCCATGGAATGATTGGGAAGTGATATCGCGCCGCACCATAGTAGACCAGATATATTCCGATGAAATACAATATCACGAGAATACCCAAAAGCGGCCAACCGCGCCCTTTTCCAAGTTTCAGTCTCGTCCACAACCCCAAAGAGAGCGATGCCATGAATAAAACTAACAGGGTGATTTCATACATCGTATTGATCCGGTCCAGCTGCAATAAGATACCTCTTGTCATATTCAATGTGCTTCGCGTACTGATGATGTTCCAGAATACACCATCACCATGGCTCAAGAGAGAAATAAGCTTGTTCGGCATGAGCGTTAGTGTTCGGAACGGATGAGTTTCTATGTACCCGATGGCTTCTCTTCTTGCCGTTTGATTGAGCTTATATTCATCCTGGGTGTTGTTGTCCACCGGGAACCAGGGTACCGCAACCCATGTCCCGTTCGCCTCCGGACCGTTCCCCATGTAAAGATTCAGGCCGTCGTTGTTTGAAAGGACAAGGTCATCGTAGAGAATGTAATTGCGAACGATCCATGGACTCAAAACGACAATGATGACAGCGTAGAGCATTGCTATCTTCTTCAACCGATTATTCAGGCTTCTTTTTTCCCACAAGAATTGAGGGAACAAAAGAAGAAGGAGCGCAGGCAGCAGAAGAGTCTGCATTTTGACAAGCGTCGCAAACCCGAACACCAGTCCTGCGATCAATAAACGGCCGGGGCTGGCTCTCTCCGTGTTCGAGATGGAGGGGAGCAAAATTCCCACACCAAGAAGGAGCAAGAAGAGATGAACGACTTCTACTCCGAGAAGAGGCGTATATGCGATACTGTTTGGATAGATGGCAAGGAACAAGAGGGCAAGTCTTCCCGTTAGCTCCGACCGGAAAAGCTCTCGAGCAATCCAATACACAAGCAAGAGAGATAACACGGAAAGGACAAGATTTGCTGTTTGGGCAATGGCAATTGAAATCCCGAACAGCCGGAAGAGCACTCCCAAAAACAACGGATAGCCGGCGGGGAAGTACGCAGTGGCAAAGCCGCCGTTTTTTGTATAGCCCAACCCTCGTGCAATAGATTCCGCACACTGGAAGTAGAAAGAAAAATCGCTTACGGGTTTAGGATCAAACACCAATATCCAGCAAAGACGAACCGCAAAAGCAAGCGCAATGAGAACAGGAAGATACCATGGAGAAAGAAGAATCGAGCGGACCGAACTGCGCAGTCTTCGCATTATCTGGTGATCATTGTATTGTTTCATCATAGATTTATCACTGCCGAGCCCCGAAGCCATCGTGCAATCTTTCCGTTGGATTGAAGCAACAAGATATTACACGAACGTTTTTAATTCAGCCTGAGCGTGGCGAATGACATTGATGTTGCTTTGCCCTTCACTCTCGTTCCCAAACTCAGTTTGGGAACCAGTTGCTTAACTTGTTTTTTCGTCTGAAAATATTGATCACTTGACACACTTCGTTCCCAATCGGAGATTGGGACGAGAAAGCGCTTGAAGTCATAGTGTCTAGCGTGTAACTGTTACACTGCCGGAATTTCCAATTTCTTGACTTCCCTCTTGAATAAGCCTACATTTCCTTAAAGACCACGATCCGATAAAATTGTTTTTTATAGGCTAATCTCTTTCATTCCAAACACATCGCACCTGCCATGGGAAAAACACTCAAACCCCCTTACCTGAAGAAACTCGGCCAACGAGGCAATATCACTATCTGGATTGTCGACGGCACATACGTCCGCTCGCATTTGGATGAAGAGTTTACGAACTACGCTCAGCATTTAGCCTTCAAATGCATACCGGAAAGCGAATTCTGGCTTGATAAAGAAGCTGGGAACAATGAGCAGCAATTCTTCATCGACCATCTGCTTGTAGAACACAAACTGATGTTGAAAGGTGTTCCTTACGACGATGCGTTGGAAGCGGCCGATAAAGTCGAAAGGGCAGAAAGAGTGAAATCCGGCGACGTACGCAAATTGGCAAAAGAGGGGGATCTCCCCGATCCCGCAAAAGTACACATACGCCTTTGGAAGAAAATTGAGTCTGGGGTAAGTATCTGGATTATCAACGGACGCCTTGTCAGGAGCGGATTCGACGACGATTTTACCGAAGGGGGACACGACTACGTTTATGAATTTGTTCCACGGAATGAAGTTTGGATCGATAACGACCTGGAAGAATTGGAACGGCCGTTCGTTCTTCTTCACGAATTACACGAACGAAACCTGATGGCAAAGGGATGGACGTACAGCAAAGCACATGAAGATTCAAGCAAGCTTGAATATCATTACAGACACCATCCCAATGAATTACATACAGCGTTGGCAGCCGAAGGCTGGGAGTAAAAAAGAGACCGACGAACAACAATCAGCCTCTCTTCTCTACCATCAGAAGTAATATCTCGCACCGAACGCTGCATCGATGCCAAAGCCGGTTGACGAAGTAAGTTGAAGCGACGGAGCCAATTCAAGAAACACGTCGACCGGCGCCGTGCGCGGCATCCATTCAATGCCGAACACACCGCGAATTGCCAGAGAACTATTGTAACCGGCGCCGGTGTTGATCCGGCCGCCGATGCCGTAATACAGCGGAAAGCGCTCGGTCGAATGGATTGCGTCAAATGAGTGCCACAGATAATCCATGTGAAAATGAGTCCTCTCTCCTCCGTTGTACGTGCCGTTATAATTCCCGATCCTGTCTCCCCCGTACGACCAACCGAGACCAAAATCAAACGCGTTGACCGGTGAAGTCCATAACTTTGCGCTGATTCCCGTCGGTTCACCGATGATTACGCCGAGTCCGAAATCACGATCCTGAGCGACGGAACGCTGAGCGGCGAAGAACAAACACACTGCAATGACTGCAAAATTGAAATGTTTCATGGAAATGGCCTTCTTCTATTTTATGATGAAATGTATCGTTTCCTCTTACAATGGACGTTCAATAGTGTGAGAAACAAAATCAATCACGCAGGGGAAAAAAAGAAGCTGCATCTTTTGGACGACGTACTTCTCTTTTATGACTGTCATCAAGCGCTCTGCGATATCGTGTTCCACATGGCCATCCTGCCGGTTGGCGTGCCACTGAAGCTAATTTCATAAAAGCATCGGCCATGAAAATCAAAGGAGTGTTGATTCACGCCGCGATAAGCCAGGAATTAGAAACCCCACAACAGCCAGCTCTTTTTTGCCTTGTCCGTAAGCACTTTAAGCCCAGCAGAACCTTCTTTGAGGTTGACAAAAATAGAATCAAAATTTTGCGCAAAGCTGACCTTCGAAGAGTCCACAAGGTTTTTTAGCCCTTCCGAACCTTGCTTGAGGTTGACAATGGAAGAATCGAAATCCAATGCCCACGCCTGATTCATAAGCAGTTTTCCTATCGTTCCTTTTCCTGATTGTATGTTGTTGGTAATCTTTGACAAAGAAGTTGTGATCGTGGACGTGTTATCGATCGTTGATTTTAATGAGACCATAATATCGTCCATGCTGATCGGCTGGACCGTCTGGACCGTATCGTTGTTCTCGATCTCCTTTTTTCCGCCCGTTCCCGGGTTTAAGATGATCACTTTGTTTCCCATCAGCCCTTCCGAGCCGATGCCGGCGACAGCGTCCTTCTTTATGAACTTCCTGGTGTTTTCATCGACGATAATGTCTACTTTAATGGAAGAGTCGCTGACGATGCTAATGTCTTCAACGGTCCCAACATTGATCCCTGAGAGCCGTACGTTGTTGCCGGGCTGCAAACCGGAAACATCCTTAAACACTCCGCTCACACGGAAGGTACTTCTGAACATCTGCTGCCGTTCGCCGATGAAGTAGATTCCTACGATGAATACCGCCATGCCAAGGGAAATAAATATTCCCAGCCTGATTTTAAAACTTGTGGACTTTTTCATATTGTTCGCTCTTCTCGTTTTCCCGGTATGTTATTCAAAAAATGACCGAATCCATTCGTCCGCGGAGTTCGCGAGCTCGTCGTACGTTCCCTCTGCAGCGCATGCGCCGTCTTTCATGACGATGATTCGATTTGCTATGAGCTTGGCACACTCGATATCGTGCGTGATAATAACTGAAGACGTGTTGTATTTTTTCTGGACATCGAGGATAAGGTGGCTTATCTCTCTCGATGTAATCGGGTCGAGGCCTGTCGTCGGTTCATCATACAGCATGATCTCGGGTTTCAGGATCAGCGTCCGCGCTAAACCCAGCCTTTTCCGCATGCCGCCGGAAAGCTCCGACGGCGTCAGGTCAATTGCCTTGGCAAGCCCGACATTCTGCAGTGCTTCTTCAACCAGCGAATTCATCTTCTCTTTTGGGATCGAGCCTAATTGCCTTCTGAGCGGAAACTCGAGGTTCTCCCTCACCGTCATGGAATCATAGAGTGCGCCGCTTTGGAAAAGGAAGCCTATCTTCTTTCTCAACTCGATGAGTGCTTTTTCTTTGAGTTCGGCAACATTCTGTCCGAAGATGACGAGCGTTCCTTCGTCGAGATCGACCAATCCCACAATACATTTAATGAGAACGGATTTTCCGGTTCCTGATTTCCCGAGGATGACAAGGTTCTCTCCTTTGTTGATCACCAAATTAATGTCCCGCAGGACATGATTATTCCCAAAAGATTTTTTAATGTGTTCCATCACAACAACGGTTGAAGCACGGTCATGCTCGGTTTGTACGGGGGCTGCAGTCTCTGTCATGCTTTGCATCGGTCGGCCTAATTTTGAAACAAGCTTGTAATTTGAACTGCGATCATATCGATCACAAAAACCATCAACGATCCGAAGACGACGGCGGAGTTTGCCGCCTTGCCGACTCCTTCGGTCCCCTTGTTCGAAGTGTACCCTTTATAGCTTCCGATAAGCCCGATCGCGAACCCGAAGAAGAATGTTTTGACGACAGCCGGCAGCAGGTCGCTGAAATCGACGCTTCTGAATACCTGAGAAAAGAAAAGATACGAGCTTACGTTCCCTCTCAAGTTGACGCCGACAAACGACCCGACCAATCCAACCGCATCGGCAAAAATGACAAGCAGCGGAAGCATCAACGTTGCGGAGAGTACCCGCGTGACCACGAGATATTTGAACGGGTTGGTGCCCGAGACCTGCATCGCATCGATCTGTTCGGTCACGTTCATCGATGCCAGCTCTGCCCCGATTCCAGACCCGACCTTTCCGGCAAAGATCAACGCGGAGATCGCAGGACCTATTTCCCGGATGATCGAAACGGCAACCATGGCGGGGAGCAGCGATTCCGCTCCGAACCTCGCCAGCGTCGGTCTCGATTGAATCGTCAGCACCAGACCCATGATAAACGCCGTGATGCTCGTCAACGGAAGAGACTTGTAGCCGATCAGAAAAGATTGTTTCATGAGTTCATTGAACTCGTACGGAGGCTTGAACACTTCTTTGAAAAAGCGCCACGTAAAAATGGTCAGCGAAGCGACCTCTAAGAAGAACTTCTTGGGTATCGAATCGGAAACAGTTTCTTCACTAGTATCGGATATCGTCTCCGGTTCCGGGTTCTCTTTTGGGACCTGCTGCAATGCTATTGTGTCCATATGAATATCATTTAGTGTGCTATGAGACCAAGCCCGGCCAATACGCCTTCAGTATTGGAGAGATCGCCGATAATGTTCCTCACCGGCAAGGGAAGTTTACGCACCAACGTTGGAATGGCGAGGATCTGTTCGTCACGGGCGATCTGTGGATACTTTAAAAGGTCAATCACCTTTATATGGTATTTGCCCTTCAATTTTTCTTCACAAATCAACTTAAGATTACTGAAAGCAGTCTCGGCTTTAGGAGACTCTCCCGCGACATACAGCCGCAAATCCCATCGTTCGCTTTGTGAGTTGCCCTGGTACTTATTTCGCAGGGCCGCTTTTGATTTTTCGTTTTTGATGTTCACCCTCAGCTCCTTTTGCTGGTTGTTTTGCTTCTCTTTGTTCCCGTTGCCCTGATGTGAACGTCGCCTTTTCGGCTCACGGCCATTTTTACTTTGTCTTGAGTGAATTGTTCATTCCTTGCTTTTTCAATTCCGATCAATTTAAGCGCATCTGACTCTTCGGCCTCAAATTCAGACCGAAGCACCACCACTTGCGCTTCCATTGCCTCGCGTTTGCGCTCTATGCCAAATTGTCTTCGCCCGATTTCTTGCTTCCGCAGCAATTGTTCCGCCTCGTCTTTCGTCTCTTGCGACAACCGGGCCGAACCCGTCAAAACGCCTTCCGATCCGACGTAGACATCGAGCAATTCGATTCCCTGATTGGTCAGCTTAAACTCGCGAATTTGATTGGAGTGCGCCATGCCGCGCGATTTCAGCACATACAATCCCCTGTTGCGTTCGCCGCCGATTTCAATATCACGCAGCAGGAGCCATGTATCTATTAACGAGGAGATATACACATCGGTATTCTCCATATCATCGGCGGCCGATGTAAGACTTGTGAAGAAGGCGGTGGCCCGCTTCATTTTCAAAAAATCCACGAGGCGCAGCAGCATTGTCTTCACTTCCGTCTGGTTCTCTCCCATGACAAAAGCGTTGATAGGGTCGAGGATGACGATCTGAGGTTCAAATTTATTGATCAATTTGATGCTTGTGGTCAAATGGGATTCCAGGCCGTACAACGTCGGACGTGTTGCATGGAACTTAAGCAATCCTTTCTTCACCCACGGGTCTAAGTTTATCCCGATCGAACGCATATTGCGCATGAGCTGAGTGGGAGACTCTTCGAAAGTAAAATACAGCACGCGCTCTCCCCGCTTACACGCCGATTCAACAAATTGCGAGGCAATGCTTGTCTTGCCTGTGCCGGCAGTGCCCGAAACAAGCACTGTGCTTCCGCGATAATACCCTTTGCCGGAGAGCATTGTGTCAAGACGCGGGATGCCGCTCGAAACCCTTTCAAGGGAAGAAAAGTAATTCAACCCAAGGGATGTGACGGGCAGGATGGAAAAACCATCCTCATCGATAAGAAACGGATATTCGTTCGTTCCGTGCGTCGAGCCGCGGTACTTCACAATACGCAGGCGCCGTATTGACGATTGATCGGTGACGCGATGGTCAAGCAGGATAACGCAATCCGAGACGTATTCTTCCAATCCCTGACGCGTTAACGTGCCGTCGCCACGTTCTGCCGTGATGATTGTCGTTACGCCTTTCCGTTTCAGCCAATGGAACAACCTGCGCAGTTCAGCACGGAGTATATTCGGATTGGGCAGCTCTGAAAAGAGAGATTCGATGGTATCCAGGACAACGCGCTTTGCACCAATGGTCTCGATTGCAAGATGGATCCTGATGAACAGCCCCTCCAAATCGTATTCGCCGCTCTCAGCGATCTCGCTCCGATCCAGGTGAATATGTTCAAGCCAGATTTTGTTGCGCTTAACGAGGTCCCGTAAATCAAACCCCAACGAAGCGACGTTCGATGTCAGTTCTTCTTCCGTTTCCTCAAACGAAATAAAAACCCCCGGCTCGTTGTACTGGTTCACGCCGCGAACGAGAAACTCCATGGCAAAAAGAGTCTTTCCGCAGCCCGCACCTCCGCAGACGAGCGTCGGCCTCCCCTTTGGCAAACCCCCGCCGGTGATCTCATCCAAACCTTCAATACTCGTGGGGGATTTTGGAAGCGCATGACGATGAGATCCTGGTTCCTTTTTCTTCATATCAATCTGTCTCCTGCTTTAGTTTAAATTCTTTTGTAAGTAAGAAATTCAGTTAAAGTAATTTCGCTTGCCGCCGATAGTTCATCGTGCAACAACTCAGTGTATTTTTTGGGATGAACTAAATTGGGCAAACCTGTAATTTGGAATCGCACATAATATAAACTTCCGTATGTATGAACTCAGATCACCTGTTTATCAGGGTTGGCATATCCCATCTTTTCATTTTTCTTGTCCCTTTTAGCCGCCTTTTTTTCCTTCATGGTTTTTTCTGGCTGTTTCTTTGAATCCTTTTTGCTGTTCTGACCTTTTCCCATAACGTTTCTCCTGTTGGTTGAGTTGTAGATTTTCTATTTAGAAGCTATCTCAAAAAACCCGAAAAATGTCATTCTGTCCAAAGGAATCGCTTCGCGACCTTAGGGAGAAACCATGACAATCACGCATCGTGAATCCGCAAGGCTTCAGTGTCATGGATGCTTCGTCCGCCTGCGGCGGACTCAGCATGACATTTACACATTCATTCTATATCAAACCATTTTTGAAATGGCTTCTAATCACGTGCCAGCGCCTCGATCGGGTCAAGATGTGCGGCTTTTCTCGCGGGAAGATAGCCGAAGATAACGCCGGTCAAAAAAGCACAAGCGAATGCAATGATGATCGGCGGCGCTGTGAATATCACGCGCCAGCCGGCGATCACGGTGGTCGCCATGCCGCCGCCCAGGCCGACGAAAACGCCAGCCAGCCCGCCGATAAAGCAGACCATCACGGCCTCGGTCAGGAATTGAAACAACACGTCAAACCCGCGCGCACCAATCGCCATGCGGATGCCGATCTCGCGGGTCCGTTCGGTGACCGAGACGAGCATAATGTTCATCACCCCGATGCCGCCGACCACGAGCGAGATCACGGCAATTGCCGCCAGAAGATACGTGAGCGTGTTCTGCGTTTCGTCGGCAGCCTCGATGGTATCGGCCATATTTCGAATGTTGAAATCTTCCTTGCCGTGACGTTTCATCAACAGCGTGTGGAGGTCCGCCTGCACGGCACTCATGTCCGCACCGGGCTTTACCCGCACGACGATGTCATTGAAAAAACGTTGTCCGAAGATGCGCGCTCCGGCGGTTGTGTACGGCAGCCACACTGAATTATCCATATCATCTCCCCGCGGCGTCAATCCTTTTGTCGTGAGAATGCCAATAACCAGGAACGGCGCGCTGCCAATGAGGACGTATTGCCCCAGCGGATTAGTGCCGGACGGAAACAGGTTATTGACTACGGTCTGTCCGAGTACAACCACCTGAGAATAACGCTTGACGTGTTCTGCCGAGAAGAACACTCCCGATCGGGGAGGCCAATCATGTACTTGGGGAAAATTTTCGCCCGTTCCGACCGCTGTGATCGTTAAATCCTGGTTGCCAAAACGAAGGAGCGAGGACATGTTCGTTTCCGGAATTGCCATTTCGACATCGTGCACACTGCCGATCGATGGGAGATCTTCAGGAAGAAAACTTGTCACCATATCTGCTGAAGCGCGAACTGCGGGAGGTCCGCGCATGATCGTCAGCAGGTCGGTACCCATAGCCTGGATGCGTTCGACCACGTCCTGCTCTGCGCCGTTTCCGATCGCCATCAGTGCAACGACGGATGCTACGCCAATGATAATGCCAAGCATAGTCAGCAATGTCCGCAGCCGATTATGGACCAGTGACCGAAATGCCATTTTCAACGATTCTCCAAGGACCGCCACATCCGCATTTGTGTCCTTTCTCATTTCGCCGGTTTGTGCCTGAATTGCTGTCTCCCCTTTTTTCTGAGCCTCATCGGATGTGATGCGGCCGTCGGCAATATGAACGATGCGGTGTGCGTACGCGGCAATATCGCTGTCGTGGGTTACCACAATAATCGTGTGCCCCTGCCCATGAAGTTTCTCCAGAATGGCCATGACTTCTTTGCCCCCCTGACTGTCCAACGCCCCCGTCGGTTCATCTGCGAGGATCACCGGCCCGCCGTTCATGAGAGCCCGGGCAATACTGACACGCTGCTGCTGGCCGCCGGAGAGTTGGTTGGGTTGATGTTCCAGCCGGTCTCCGAGCCCGAGTTCCACCAAGAGGTCGCTGGCATGCGCCTGGCGCTTCGTCTTCGCCATACCGCAATACACGGCGGGAACCTCCGCATTTTCAACGGCGTTGAGATCGGACATAAGATTGTAGCGCTGGAAGATGAAGCCGAAAGTATCACGACGGAGTGCTGCAAGTGCATCGCTGCTGAGGCTGGCGACGTTAATACCGCGGATGGAATAGCTGCCGCCCGAAGGCTTGTCGAGACACCCGAGGATATTCATGAGAGTAGATTTGCCGGAACCGGACGCGCCCATGATGGCGACGAATTCGCCGCTCTGAATCGTTAGACTTACTCCTTTGAGCACTGTCAGCGGCTCGCCCCCCGTGGTATAGGTGCGGCTGACAGTATCCAATTGGAGAAGTGGCGTTGACATTACATTCCCTTCCGTGCGCTGAGCGCGCTTGTCGTCTTATTGACTTGCGCTGTGAGCCCTCCGGTGACGACCTGTTCCTTCTCTTTGAGGCCGGACGTCACTTCTGCTGAGATTTCGCTCTTGATGCCGATCTTGACCGCGCGCTGCTCCATACTGCCGTCAGCAGCCAGCACCTGAACATTGATCATCGCACCTTCGTCGGCATTGCCGATGGCCGCGACCGGTATCAGCAGAACATTTTTCGCCTGCGCCAATACGATGAAGACCTGCGCCGTCATCTGGATTTTCAGTTCGCGATTCGCATTCGGAATATCAAACAGGACGTCGTAGAATACCACGTTATTGATGAGCTCCGGTGTGGGAAGAACCTGCCTGATTGTGCCGTTCCATCGGATAGAATCTCCAAGGATGGTGAAATAGACATCCTGGCCGGGCTTCACAAGGACAATATCCGCTTCGGAAACTTGCGCCCAGACTGTTACCGTGTCGATGTTTCCGATCCGAAGAATATTCGGCGCCTGCTGATTAGCGTTGAGTGTTTGTCCTTCGAGGAGGCTGATGGAAACAATTTCACCGGCCATCGGCGCAACGATTTTGGTATAACCGAGATTCGCTTTCGCGGTGTTCACGGCCGCAGAGTCTTCTTTCATCTGTGACGAGATCGAAGCGGCGTCGGCATAAGCAACATCGTACGCAGCACGCGTGATGTCGCGGTCGCTTGCAGACGCTAACTGACGCGCAAAGAGGTCATTGTTGCGGTCTCTCTGCAGTTTCGCGAGCACAAGGGTTGCCTGTTTCAACGAATGTTGTGACGTCATGCTTTGGAGCGCCGCGTTTGCGGCCGTGAGCGCTGTCTGCGCGAGCACCGGATCGATTTCCGCGAGCAGCTGTTTCTCCTTCACCTCATCCCCCCGGTTGACCTTCAACGATTGAAGCATACCGGAGGTCTGAGCGCCGACATCGACATACTTGATGGGCTGTACGATGCCGGCCGCCACGACCGTGCTTTGTACATTGCCGCGTTCGACGGAAGCTGTTGTATAGAGAACTTTTGTTTTGCCGAAGGCTAAGTGATACCCGAACACGCCTGCGCCGACAACGATCAACGCCGCAATTAGCCACAGCACGCTTCGCCGCAGAATAGACCGGCGCTTCGCCTTAGCATCCGGCGGGGATGCTGCACGGGGAGCATCAGCGTTCACTGCGGATTTCTCCGGGGGGCTGATGTTTGTCGTCTCCATAATGCACCTGAAATTTCTTTCTGTCCGCTTACGGCAATTGAGAGTATTTCAAAACCTTTGCTCCATTGCTTTGCAGTACTCGCTTGCCGATTTCAAAGATCACATACCAACCGCAAAACTTATCTAAAGAATATCTCCTGCACGCTGTTTATTCTCCCGTATCTTCATCAAGATCGTTGTGGTCATCCCCTCCCAAACTGTAATAGCTGTTCTCTTCATCTTCGGTTCCGATAAACTCCTGCTTCTCGTCCGTTTCCGAGCCCGGTACATCTAAGTCGCCGCCCGATCGGTCTTCATCAAAACTTTTTTCATTATTTTTCCCGTCGCTCGCTCCTTCATTCGCCGCTTTTGTTCTCGATGTATCTTCCGGATTAAGGCTTCCCTCTTCTTTGAATTTGCTGAAAATATCTTCGTCGGCCGGATATAATGGATATCCCGGGAGTTCTGAACTCCGCTTTCTTCCGGCTCCGTTGTCCCCCATTTCTGCTTTATTGTTCTTCTTATCCATGATGTGACATGTGGCGTTAAGGATGAAAATGAATGTGAAAGATATTTTTGTTAAAAAAGCGGGAGGGTCCACCTCCCGCGTTCTTATCATCAATCGACTAATTCGTAATCGTATTCTATGACCAGTTCATTATCTACCGTCCAGACGCCGGGTGCATTCCATGCGATGCGCGCAGCTTCATCCTTTTGGTACCATGAGGTTACCGTGCCCGAAAGGGTTACTTTGTGTCCCGAAACTTTGACCAGAATATCCTGATCGGCAATGGCCCAGTTTCGCCTCATCGCATTTTCAATTTCCTTTTCTTCAACAAGGTCTCGGGAAGCGGACTTAATCGCGATAATGTTTGAGACGCCCATAACTCCCATGAGATTCTTTACCGCGTCTCTTGCGGCCTCCTTCTGATAGTTCCATTCCAGCTCACCTTCGAGAGTGACCCATCCTTTTTCAACTTTTGCTTTTATTTTGTCCTTCGGAATCTGCCAATTCCACTTCAAAGCATTGACCACTTCTATCGCAATTTCGTTGTCGTCCTTCTTTGCCCATTGGCTGCTGAACTTGATTTCAATTTTTTCGACCACCGCTATTACGCCGGCGACGTTTTTTGCAGCGTCTTCAGCTTCAGTCTTCTTGGAGTAACTGTCAACGGTTCCGGTGAGGGTCACGACGCCGTCTTTCACGGTAACGCCGATCTCTGCTGCGTTCAATAATGGTTCCCATTTAATTGCATCTTGTACGTCTTTCTGTAATTCTGCATTGGTTTTCATCTTTGCCTTCTTTTTTATGAAAATTGATTTTCGATGGATAGGTCAAGTCATTTTTTGTTAATATCCATTATTCTTTTGGATCTTTTGCGCAGGACGTTTCTCCGGGCGAGTAGTTCTCGTCTCCGATCGGTTGTTGAGCCGGTCCTGCCTTCTTGAAGTACATGTAATTGGAGAGAATGTGTATGTTCTACTCCAGCAGCCGCATCGCCTTTCGTCAACAGGGCATGTGAAGAGAAATACGATTCTATTTGCTGTGAACGGAGATTTCATTTTCTTCGGTTCGCTGAATGTCTTCTTTGGTGAGACTCACGAACACTTTCGATTCATCATAACTGATTTGCTTGACCTTGCTGGCTGGGATCAGAATTTCCTTACCAGAATACCAGTGGCCTGTTTCAACGATGAGTTCGCGAATCGCCCAACTTTTTTCGTCGACCATAAAATCTGTGACGTGACCGATTTCTCCGTCGCTCGTTTGGATGTGATACCCGTTAAGAGCCTGAGTGCTTCGGAGATGCTTGTCTTCGAGGTGCTTGTGTTTTTGGTGAGGCTTTATCCGATCCACCAAAAGGGGCAAGGCAACCGGAATCGGACCCATGCCAGACATCCCGCCGCCATCCCAGTACGGCGGCCAGCCGTAATAACCGTAATACTCGATCTCGAATTGACGGGAAACCGGCTTATGCGATTCGATCGATGGACTGTCTTCAATCTGCTTTTTGCGGAGCTTTATATGCAGCATCTTCTCGGACTGATCCAATTTCCCAAAAGCATGGGGGGTGAGGAGAACGAGCCGTCCCGTTAACCATGATCCTGTGTCCACGACCAGGTAACGGATAGCCCAGCTCTCGTCGTCAAAGTAGAAATCCTTCACATGTCCTATCTCTCCATCCACCGCGGCGAGTTTATCGCCGTATAATTGTTTGATGTTTTGTAACATAACTTTGTTTTCCTTTTTAATTTTTTGGCCAGCGCTGGATTCCGTGCTAATCACCTTGTTGAACTCTCTAATTCAGCTGTTTTAACAGTAAGCATTCTTTTCGTGCAAAGGCACTACGATCATCACTTGCCGCATTACTACAAGGATACCGACGGATGACTGGAGAAGTAATAGCCCGAAAGGATGAAAGAGTAGTTAATCCCTTTTCATGGTAAATCGCGTTTCCTAACAATACACAACGGATCGATCGCGGCGGCGCGTACGACACGGCATCGCTGGAAGTCACGGTTGTGGTAAAACGAAAAGTGCTCGCAAACTCCTGACAGAATTAGACGGTTTGCGGGCACTTCCGATATTTTCGGGGCTTTACGCCTTCATTATAGAGAAGCGGAAAATTTTTGGGAATAAACCGAAACGAAATTTAGCGCCGGCCCTTTTTAAATTTATGGATCGTTCCTTTCTTCTTCACCGCGCAGGCGTTTGTTTTATTGTCGCGCCTTCCTGCAGGATCTTTATGGAACGCTTCGGGGGACGAAACTGAATATTCACATCCTTCTTTTCTCCGGGTGTCAGGTCGATCATGACCGAATCCGGGTCGACGATCTCATACTCAGGTATGTCGCCGCCGGTGACTTTAAGCATCCATGATCCGGGACGTAAATCCGCAAAAAGAAACTTCCCCTGATTGTCACTCACTCTGCGATGAACTTCGGTACTGTTCGATAGTTCCAGAAATACGCCCGGCTTTTCTCCAACTTCAACAAGAACTGTCGATGTGTCTAAGATATCCGGGTTCTTTGCCGCGAACAGAGTAATGCTGCCAGCCACGCTTACGCTTCTTGTCACGGACAGGGTGATCTTCGTTTCTTCACCGCCGCGAATTGATAGTTCCAGCGGCATTAGCTGCGAAGTAATATTCTGAAATCCTAACGTCGTCCTGTCGACGATGAGATACGCAGCACCCGGCTTGATCGATGCGAAAAAGAATGCGCCCCCCTTGTCGGATAACGCGGTTTCCTCGCCGATGTTCAGCAGGATATTCGCGATACCTTTTCCGTTTTCACCTATAAGAAACCCTCGAAGTTGGCCGACTGCCGTGATACGCCTGAACGGAATGGCGATCGGAATGATGTACTCAAGAACATACGCGAATGTTCTTGACGGGGAATTGACCGTGAGCCTTCCGCGAAGTTTTACCCTGTGGTTGAACGGCAAGACATGCTCGACCGACGCTTCGAACATGCTGTTCGTCTGTACGGGAGAAGCCGCGAGACGGCTTTCGAACAAATACAACTGCATCTGCGTGGATTGACCGAAAAGAATCCATGCATTGAGATTCGCGGATAACCGATCCTGATTGTTTCCAGCAACTGTATCTCTCGTCTCCTCATAATCGAGTGACACGCTGTAATTTTGTTTTACGGAGGGCCTGAAACTCGAATACAAAGATAAACGCTTAAATGGGACTTCTCTGGAGTCTAGTTCATCAGTTATTGTTCCTATATCCATATTGGCATAAACGCTGGCAGTGGAAAAATTGTCTCCAACTCTCGCCTGGACCGCGTTTTCCCTGTTCCGATACTTGACGCTGTCGAACCGGTCTTCGGTTCCGACATTTCTGTAAAAAACCGAAATGTAGTCGGCATATCCCGCACCGACTTGGTAGTACGCTTCATGCGGCGCGACCATCTGAAGCGTATCATGCGAGAGATTTCTGTTTTCCAGCCGCATGTAGGATTGAATCCGGAGTTCCCGCGTCACTTGAGCATTGACGCTCGCGGAAAAAAAATTCATATCCTGATAATACCCTCCGAAATATTTTCCGGCCTGAACATACTGCAGATCATACGTTATCATCTTTTGAATCCCATCAAGCCTCGCGGCGACGGCATCGTTCGATTTGGCGTCACTTCCGCCCGCTCCAACTTCAAGATCAAGAATGTTTCCGGAGAGGGGCGTGAAGAGTCCCCGAATGGTTCCAACATCGCTCGAGGATTGACCTCTTTTGCCCAAATAATTGATGCCGATGGAAGCCTCCGGCTTAACCTGATAATCGAAGAACCCGCCAACTTCTTTTTGACCGGGAATCAGCCATCGTGACTCATTGTAGAATCCACCCGCGGAGAGCTTGCCCATCGCTGTGTTCGCTCCAATGCCCGTTGCGTAGCGCCCGACTTCGGTCAATGGCGAAAGCCAATAATTCTGGTCTCCGGCGAAGAACCTTAGGCTGTCTGTTGTATATGAAACCCGGTATTCATCCCGCAGGCCCAGCGAGGAGACCGATTGCGTTTCCGGAGCGCGAAAGAGAAAATCAAGTTGATCCGTACCATGTTCATTCAGGCTTCCCGATCCTGAGAGTTCTCCCTGTGTAAAATATTTCCCGTCCTGGCCGACTTCCCGCACCCGAAGAGAAACGGGGAACATGAGGTAGTCCTCTTTCACTTTTGAGGCGCGTTCAACGATTTCCACAACACTGGAGATCCTTTCGCTCACCGTGGTGTCCAGCATCGACGTTGCTTCCAATTCGAGGGTATGGTTGAAGATTGCCGACCGTGTATCCGGTGTGACAGAGACCTGAATATTCCGCGACTCTTTCAGCCCGAGCTGAACGGCGGCGGAATCCATGCGGATCGGATAATTATCGGAACTCCGGCACCGCAGCCGGACAACGGTTGGCGAGTTTCCACGGTTCGTCAGTACAAACTCAGTTACGAACGCACTCCCCGCGACGGCGAATCGCGGAGCCTGAAGCAGGCTGAGTTCAAGAAGAACGATGCGGGGAACGACAACAACGATGGGGGCGGAAGCCTCATGGATAGCCTTTGCCCGATCGCGAACTGTGTAGCGGAGCGAATATTCTTTTGGGGGCGCGTCGGAGGGAACGGAAAACGAAACCAGGCGAAGTACTACTTCGCCCGGTTCAATTCCAAACGGGACTTCCCGGATGACTTCCTTCCATCCGGAAGGGAGCTCAAGCGCAGCATCGTACATCTGCTGACGGGAAGTTTTATTAACAACTCTAATCGCCGTGGTGATAACCGAACCCGGTTTCGCATCAATCGGCGTCCGGACAGTCCAGGAAACCAGAATAAATTCTGGCTGCCGTGCGAATCCAATGGAACAGGCAAGCAGCCAGAAAAAAAAAACGACGAAACAAAGCCGGATAGTCTATCGGCCGTTTTTCCAAGATTCTCACTTAAATTTCAACGTATACTGCTCGCCGAATACATTATCGCCGCCCGCATCCACTGCGACCATTGCTTTATAGCTCCCCTTGGCAACCTTGCTGACGTCGATAAGCTGGCGGACGGAGGTTCCGGGATAGATCCGGGACTTCGAACCGGGGAATTGTCCAAGCGATACTCCCCGATCGTTAAACAGTTCGACATAGACGTCCGGCAGCATTGCGATCTCTCCTGTGTTCTCAATGTCAATTTCCAGATCGCGTTTCCCGTCCTTTTTCGTGACGAGGTTGGTTCCGAGGAATTTTATTTTCTTCTCGCCCGTCTTTTCAATGGACGTTGCGATTTGGATCCCGTAGCGAATGTTCTGCATAATGCCCATCTGCGCCTTCTGGTCCTTCCGGGGCATTGAAGATTCTGCCGAGCCCTTGTGAATCCCTTCTACCATCATCATGCTCCAGTATGTGCCTGTGAGCTTGACCCCGGCGGAATCTCTCGGGACAGTGACGATATAATTCACCGATACCGAACCTTCCGGCGGTACGGTTACATAGGATGGACTGAAAGAAATCCACTTTGCGTTGGAGCGTGGAAGAGAACCCGGATCGCCGTAATTATTCGTTCCGTTGAATTGAAACGTATAGTCAGTCTGATACACCTTTGCTTCCTGTGCTTCTTTCGAATCATTGTGGATGACGATTGCGCCGGTGTACGTTTCACCCGCCCGCACTGCTTTCTCCTGGCTCAGTTCACTAACAATGGATATCTGAGCCTGAAGACAAAATGCAAAAATTGGAATAAGAACCATCACGCGCATTATTGAAAAGAACATTTTCATAACAACCTCCTATTGTGATTGGAAAGTATATGTAACAGTATGAACATCATTGCTGAGTTCCGCGCTATTGCCCTGAGCGAACGTGGCCGATGCGGTGTATTGCAGGATGCATGTCGCATAGAGGCTGCCGGTTCTCGGAATATCTCTTACAAAATCCATTGGCGGATTTCCATTGATCAAAGAAACGGCAGTTTGCGCAACGCCGGCGGTTGCGCTGGTCGCTACTACTTGAAGATTAAAGCTCTGCCCGATACATACTGTACTGACAGTAATTTTTGAAAGAGAAAGCGGCCTCCAGTAGGTGAGCGAAGCAGTTGTGCTGACGATATTGATCAGTTGACCGCCAGCAACGCCGGACGAGAGCGTCATATTTACATTGCCGCCGTTCAAATTAATCAAAAACTGAGCGGGAGCTTCCGTGTAAACAACCAAGATCAGCACCAGACTGCAGATACTATGAATCGCATAACGATGGATCGGGTTCGGCATGGAATTATTGACTTTGTATGGTGTACGTGATTAAATGAGTATCTTTTCCTACGCCCTGCGACGCCAGGGCAACTCCGGTATACTGCAGACTTGAAGTTCCGGAGCTTCTTCCGATATTAATGATGAGATCACTCGCAACCGTCGAGAGCGTTACTTCCGTGGCGGCAGTGCCGACCGTCGGGTTGAGGGCAAGAACCTTCATAGCAAAAATCGGGGCTGCGAGGTTTGTGTTCACGGTGATCTTTTTCAGACTGCTGTTCGTTCCCCATGATATTGTGGTCGATTGATCGGTAGCAGTCATCTGATTCTGTCCGGCGATCAAACCGGCACCGGTGATGTTTAGAGCGACAGTGCCGACATTGATTTGAAGAAGCGTAATCGTTTGAACAACCACAGTAACGGTGTGATGAGCAGTAACCTGACTAAGAACAATACTTGGCAACAGGAGAAGGATCAAACTTCCGCCCAGATTGAAAACCTTTTTCTTGCCTACGTTTCTTATAACCGAGATGACCTGCCGCCCAGCCGCATAAACGAATTTTTCCGGAAATCCCCTTTGCTTCGTTGCTGCGTTGGAACCTCTCGTATCCATAACCGATTCAATAGTCAACTATACAAAAATGAGGGAGATACATTTGAAAACTGCGATTGACTCCTTGAATCCTGTTACGTCGTGATGGTCAATGTCACCGTCTTTGTTCCTGAGACTAACACACCGGCGGTTGCAGTTGCGGAGAATGTGTACGTAATGGCTTTGGCGTTATCGGATCCTTTGGCGATAGCAGTAACAACACTCACCGCCGTTGTTGCATTCGATATGTCCACTACTCCGGAACTTGTTCCTTTTGTGCTGGCAAGAGTGATCTGCAATGTATAGCCTGCCGCTAATGCTACGTCGATACCAGCAGTGATTTTCATTGGTACAGCGTTGTTATGGGTCTCGCTGTATGTTGTCGTCGCATCCGTTACTGATGTAAGGCCCTCAGTTCCGGCAACGCCGGAACCAATGGTCAATGGCGCCGGGTTTCCGGAGACAGATAATTTCTGAACACTGCTGACCGCAAGCGTGACGGTCTGGGTTGCAGTTGTCTGAGCGAGAGAGGTATGCGTGGAGAACACGGCGAAAGCCGCGAGGGCGAACGCTAGAGTTATTTTGTTCATTATTGATCCTTGGTTTGATGATTGAATAGAATGATGCAAACGTGATTCATTATTTCGGCAATCAACGCATTTCAATTGTTGAGAGGTCCGACTTCCACAGCTTCTCTTCAATACAAGCACTCAGATAGCGACGGCAAAAATATTCCCCCTATCCGCCTGAGGCCGGGTTAAGGCTTCTGTCCTTTTACCCAAGTATCATGCTGGGGATGGTCTTTATTGACAAAGTATTTCGGGTCCTTGCTGTCGCGTATTACGGGTTGAGTTTTTACGCCTTTGTATGAGCCGTACTTCGCCTGGTGGTTCACATTGTTCTGATACGGTTTGTCTTCATTGACCACCACTTTGTAGGAATGGTACGGGTCGTAATTGCCGTAACTTGCCGGCAATGATGCGCCGTGTCTCCAATTTTCCCCGTCCCGATAAATATATTGATGTTCGGAGACGGAGTAGTAGCTGTCGATATCAGGAATATAGTAGAAGTCCGCGCGGTCGTATCCGGTCGGTCCCCAAATTGGCTGATCGCTGATGTTGACGTCGACGCCTCCACTCATGGTTCCCGGGCCTGCGCAGTTAATGGAGCAGAACAGGCTGCCGGCAAAAACCACGGCACAAAGCAAGAAGAAACTGAGCCTATATTTTTTCATTCTTGGTGATCCTTTCCTAGTCATTGATGAACCAGCCGTTTCGCGGATCTTTCAATTTCTGTAGAGTGGGGTGAGGGCCATCGAAACGGCGGAATAACGGCGGATTATTTTCCGGCTGGCATTATTCACGTTCAATAATACCAAAGAATAGCACAAAGCTTAATAGAGCAAAGGGATGAAAAAGGGGTTAAGCCTTTCGGATGGTATGAGCAATCAAATTCGATGTCCGGCAGAAGTGTTCTGCAACACTTTAATGACCATTCCTGCTGTTCAGAAACCAGGTTTCCATCTCCCCCTTACCCTTTATTTCGATAGCTCCCCGCTTCTCGAGCTTGAATTTTTCACCGAGCCGCTGCCGGGTAGACTCAGTCATTTGTATTCTTCCGGACACTCCGTGAGATTCCATCCGGCTGGCAGTATTGACAACATCTCCCCAAAGATCGTAAAGAAATTTGCGTTTCCCGATAACGCCGGCAACGACAGAGCCGGTGCTGATACCGATGCGGACCCTCAGGCTATAATTGCTGTGCTCATTGTAGCGTTCCACCGCTTCTATCATGTCTAGCGCCATGTTCGCCGCGCGGATCGCGTGATCCGTCACAGGAACCGGGATCCCGGCGGCAGCCATATAGCAGTCGCCGATGGTCTTGATCTTTTCAAGCCCGTGTTTGTCGGCAATCGTATCAAAACGGGTAAAGATGTCATTGAGAATATCCACCAGGACTTCGGGGCTCACGCCAACGGAAAATTTTGTAAATTCCACGATGTCTGCGAAGAGCACCGTCACCTCCGCAAAGCTGTCGGCAATAAGTTCCGTGAAGCTCTCGGCAGTGACTTCAGGACGCCCTTTCAACCGCTCTGCGATTGCATGGGGGAGAACGTTGAGCAGCAGCCGTTCCGATACTTTTTGCTCGGCGACGACACGATTGTAGAGTTCTTTCGTTTCCTGATGCAGCAGCCGCACTTCGATCATGTTGTAAACTCGGATGAGCACTTCTGCGAGATCGAACGGTTTGCTGACAAAATCTTTTGCTCCTGCTTTCAGCGCCCGCAATTTGTGATCCGGCTGGGCGGTCAGGACAAGAACGGGAAGATAGCCTTCTGTCTCGACATCCTTCAGGCTCTCCATTACCTGGAACCCATCCATGACAGGCATCTGAAGGTCTAGCAGGATCAAGTCGTAACGGTTCCTGCGGTGAAGCTGCGAAACTTCGACCGGATTGGTTGTAGAGCTGATGGAAACATAACCGGCATTGCGCAGCATTTGCTCAAGCAAAAGAATATTTTCCTTCTTGTCGTCGACGATCAAAATGCTCGCTCTAAGAACGTCTGATGAATCGATCACAATTTTTCTCCTGCGTTATTGAGTCTCAGCAACTGCTTTATCAGCAAAATCCAGCGCCACATTGAGCGCATCCATGAAGTCGTTGAGTTTGATCGGCTTTGTGAGATAACGGAAGAATCCCGCAGCCAAACCGTTCTCGATATCGCGGGGCATGGCATTTGCGCTCAGGGCGACAACAGGAATGTGCGCCGTTGCAGGATCCTCTCGCAATATTTTTAATGCCTGGATGCCGCTAATGCCGGGCAAATTGATGTCCATCAGGATCACGGTCGGCTGAGCGGTGCGGGCAATGTCGATGCCGCTGTTCCCGCTTACGGCTGTGAGAAGGCGGATACCCGGATGACGGGCGATAATTTGCTCGACGAGCTTCAGGTTTGCCGGGTTATCCTCTATATAGAGGAGCGTGTGCAACTGATCTACGCGAGACGTCAGCAAGTGGGTTAATACCCCTGCATCGCTCCCTTCAACAAGAAGATGCGGCTCAGCAACCGCGAGGAGTTCAAACCAGAATACGCTTCCCACCCCCACAGTGCTATCCACGCCGATAATGCCTCCCATGAGCTCGACCAAACGCTTCGCAACAACAAGGCCGATCCCTGTCCCTTCCTCTCCTCCCCCTTCCTGTGCGAGACGGTTGAACGCTTGAAATAATTGCGCTACTTCTTCGGGAGTGAGTCCGCCACCGGTATCTCTGATGCTTACACGAATGTATCCCGTCGCGGTTTCAATGGTCCGCACATCGATTATTCCATCCGGTTTGTTGTATTTGATAGCGTTTGACAGGAGATTGATGAGAACCTGCTTCACACGAGTCCGGTCGGCGAGAACAAAACTCGGCCTGTCGAATTGGGGAAAGGTCATGCGGATGTTCCGCTGGAGCGCCTGAGGATCGATCATCCCCCGGCATTCGAGCATCACTTCGGCCAGCGACACCGGTTCCTGCGAAAGCGGCACTTGCCTGGACTCAACCTTAGCGAGGTCGAGGATTTCATCGATCAATTTCAGCAGATGCCATCCCGCCCGGAGAATCTGTGCGATGCTATCCTTTTGGGCGGACGTAGGCGAAGGTGATGCGGACTCCAAGAGCTGGGCGAAACCGAGTATCGCATTGAGCGGGCTCCGCAGTTCGTGACTCATACTGGAAAGAAATTCAGATTTCGCGAGATTCGCTTTTTCGGCAACGGACTTGGAGCTTTCGAGCTCGATGTTCTTTTCCTGCAGCACCTGATCCAGACGTTTGCGTTCCGTAATGTCGCGTGCCGCGGCAAACACGCCCTGCAGTTTCCTGTCGCGATCGTAGAAGGTCATAGCATTAAGGGAGACTACGGTTTCCTTGCCGTCCCTGGCCCTCGCCGTAAGTTCGTAGTTGATGACCTTCTTTTCTCTTAAGACGAGTTTGATGCCGGTTTCAGCCTTCTCATGATCTGTGAAATAATTCTTGAATGGAGCGCCGATCAATTCATCGCGCGTGCAGTCGGTGAGCACCTCCATCTGCTTATTGACGTCGGTAATGGTGCCGGAAGGATCGGTCGTCATGATCGCGTCAATATTCGACTCGATGAGTGAGCGCGTGTAGAACTGCTGGTCGCGGAATCGTTGGTCGAGCACCTTCTGTTCTGCTTCCGCTTGCTTGCGGGCGGTGTTGTCCGTACCGATCAACAGATAACCGATGATTGCATTCTGAGCATCCCGCAGAGCCGTCACCGAGACGATTGCCGGGAAACGGCTGCCGTCCTTGCGGATGTAGGTCAATTCGTAGATGTCCTCGATGCCGCGCGACGCCTTGAAGACCAAGGCCTCAAAGCCAGGAGCTATCGGTGTCCCGAGTTCCACGCTCAGCGCCTTGGCACGTGCGATTACTTCCTGTGGATCGGAAATATCGGCCGGAGTAATCTTGTTCATCACGTCGGCGGCCGCATAGCCAAGCATCCGTTCTGCGCCGACGTTGAATATCTGAATAACACCCTTCGCATCGGTGGCTATACTCGAAAAATTAGCGCTGTTGAAGATCGCACTCTGCAAGGCTCCGGCCTTGAGCAATGCTTCTTCCGCCTGCTTGCGGGCAGTGTTGTCTGTTCCGATCAGCAAATAGCCGATGATGGAATTTTGGGCGTCCCGAAGTGCGGTAACGGAAACCACTGCCGGAAACCGGCTCCCGTCCTTGCGGATATAAGTCAATTCGTAAATATCCTCAATGCCGCGCGAGGCCTTGAAGACCAAAGCTTCGAAGCCAGGCGTAATCGGCGTGGAGAGCTCAACGCTCAACGCCTTCGCGCGTGCGATTACTTCCTGTGGATCGGAAATGTCGGCCGGTGTGATCTTGTTCATCACGTCAGCGGCCGCATAGCCCAGCATCCGCTCGGCACCAACGTTGAAAATCTGAATGACACCGTTTGCGTCGGTGGCGATACTCGAAAAATTCGCGCTGTTGAAGATCGCACTCTGCAAGGCTCCGGCCTTGAGCAATGCCTCTTCCGCCTGCTTGCGGGCGGTGTTGTCCGTACCGATCAAAAGATATCCGATGATTGCGTTCTGAGCGTCGCGCAGGGCCGTCACTGATACGATGGCCGGGAAGCGGCTGCCGTCTTTACGGATGTATGTCAACTCGTAGATGTCCTCGATGCCGCGCGACGCCTTGAAGACCAATGCCTCAAAGCCAGGAGCTATGGCTGTCCCAAGCTCCACGCTAAGAGCCTTAGCGCGCGCGATTACCTCGTGCGGATCGGAAATGTCGGCCGGAGTAATCTTGTTCATTACGTCGGCGGCTACATAGCCAAGCATCCGCTCTGCGCCTACATTGAAAATCTGAATGACTCCCTTTTCGTCGGTGGCAATACTCGAGAAGTTGGCGCTGTTGAGGATCGCGTTCTGCAATGCCCCGGTTTTGAGCAATGCCTCCTGGCGCCGGTCTTCGGTTGCAACGTCCGATGTTGCGTTTACGGATTTTTGAGCAATTGGAACGCGAGTATGGGGAAACATGAGCGACCTCTGGTTAAGCGCGAGTTAGTATTGCGGGTTGCGCGGCCGAAAGTACAAACGGAATTTCATCACCTGCTTCTGTGCTGAACCTGACCGGAAGAAATCCATATTATTAATGCGAGCGATGAGGGATACGTTGGATTTTTAAAATCGTCGTTAGTAGTTATTGTTCTATCGAAGTCACTGGATGATCCTGTCTCCTTTTTATCTTAACGGTATCGGTGTGTCGAGGATCGAATTACACTGGCTTCGTTGAGAAGAAGTATACAATAAGTCACTTGCGATTGTAATCATCCAAAAGGATGAAAGAATAGTTAATCCTCTGTTGCGAAGACCGGCGCCAACAACATTTCAGCGCATTGATGGAATAAACCGGGAGATGTATGGCATGCGGTTTTCAGGTTGGGGATGACAAAGAGCATTGTCCATTGTTCAAAACGTTTCGAACCGCCTGAAGCAGACGAGCTTCGGTGTACGGCTTTTGAAGAAAGTCTTTTGCCCCCTCCTTTGAGAATTTCGACTTCAGCATGGGCTCGATAAATCCGCTTGCCAGGATGAGTTTGAGGTTCGGATTTTCCGACTGCATTTTCCTAAAGACATCATATCCGCTGATCTTTGGCAATCCGTTGTCGGCCAGCACCAACTGGATCATATCTCGATTATTGTGATACACATCGATCGCTTCCTTGCCATCGGCAGCAGTAAGGACGCCGTATCCTGCCTGCAAAAGAAAAGTCTTAAGCAGTTCCCTTAATGGCTCTTCATCTTCAACGACAAGTATGGTCTCGCCCCTTCCGTGAACCTCTTTTTGTGTCTCAGTTTCCGCTTGCTTGATTTCGAACGATTCTGGCACTGGAAAATAGAGATAGAACGTCGATCCCATTCCAGGTTTGCTTTCGACAGTAACAAATCCTTTGTGACTTTCCATGATGCCGAAGACTACCGAAAGGCCCAAGCCTGTCCCTTTTCCCAAGTCTTTTGTCGTAAAGAACGGCTCGAAGATACGGCTTCGCGTTTTCTCATCCATACCGATCCCCGTGTCCTTGACACTGAGGGCGACGTAATATCGTGCAGAGGCATTCGGAAATATGTTTCGGATGGCAGCACCCTGCAGAAGATGCGTGGCAATGGTAATCGTCCCCTCATTTGGCATTGCATCGCGCGCATTAACGCAGAGATTGAGCAGCACCTGATGCATTTGCGTTGCGTCCGCCGATATTGCCGGCAGCGCTTGCTCCAGTTCAAGATCGATCACGATTGTTTTTGCTATGGTTTCCCCTAAAAGCTGCGAGATTTCATTCACAATATCGTTGAGTTTCACCGACGTCAATTTAATGTCGGCTTTTCTGGCAAATGTCAACAATTGCTTCACCATCGCCGCACCCCGGACTGTCGATTTGACGATAGCCTCGGCGCTATGCCTGATATTTTCCGGGTCGGATGGCTGCCGGGTCAAAAGCGTTCCGTACCCCATGATGATCCCGAGGATGTTGTTGAAATCATGCGCAATGCCGCTGGCGAGAGTTCCCAGGCTTTCCAATTTTTGTGCCTGGACAAGCTGCTTCTCAAGTGATTTTCTTTTCGATTCATCAAAAATATAACCTTTAATTTGCATGAGATTGCCTAATGCATCAAAAATGCCGACCGCATTTTCAACGCAGTAAACACGGGAACCGTCGCGGCGAAGATACTCAACTTCATAATATTCCAGCTTCTTTTCTTCCTTCAATAAACGCATAAATGTCTCTCGTTCTTCCGGTTTGGGGAACAACGCGTTCGCGTCCGATGTCAGCGCCTCATCGACCGATGCGAACCCAAAAATTCGGGCAAAAGCCGGATTGCATGATATGATCTTGCCTTCCGGAATTGAAATAAAATCGCCGGTCAAATCCTCTTCAAAAAAATTGCGGTATCGTTCTTCGCTTTTCCTGAGAGATTCCTCCGCACTTTTGCGCTCAGTGATGTCGATGAACGTGGAGATCAAGACTCGTTCGTTCTCCCCGGCCAGTTCGATCAATTCAAAGGAGGCCAGGACATCACGCACTTCGCCGGATCTGCGGCGCATCTTGAGTTCGAAACCGCGCAACGCTCCTTTCTTGAGAAGTTGATGCATCACGGAGATCCGGTCGTCGGGGTGTGCCCAGACGTCGAGGTCCATAACTCTTCGTCCAATGATCTCTTCCCGCGAATAGCCGGAAAAACTGCAGTATCTCTCGTTTACATCGACAAACCGTTCATCGGCAACGGTAGTGATGCTCATGGCAACAGGACCGGAACGAAAAACTCGCAACTGCTGTTCGGATACTTTCTTTTCCGCGACGATCTGATCGTAGAGCATTTTGGTTTTAGTGTGCAGAAGGCGGACTTCCAGCATATTGTGCACACGGATCAACACTTCCGCGAGGTCGAACGGTTTGCTGATGAAATCTTTCGCACCGGCGTTCAGCGCGCGGAGCTTGTGGTCGGGCTGAGCGGTGATGACGAGAACTGGAAGGTAGCCGGCCGTTTCGATACCCTTAAGGCGTTCCATCACCTCGAATCCATCCATGACTGGCATCAGGAGGTCGAGCAGGATCAAATCGTAGCGGTTCGCACGATGAAGTTCGCACACCTCGACCGGATTTTTCGTCGACGTGACGGAAACGTAACCGGCATTGCGCAGCGTCTGTTCGAGAAGAGTGACGTTGACTTCCTTATCGTCAACGATCAAAATGTTTGCATTCAGTATGTCTGATGAACTGACCATAGAATTTTCCCCGGGTTATGTTATCTCGATCACGTTCTTTTCCGCGAATTCCAGCGCTACATTTATCGCGTCCAAAAATTCTTTGATCTTGATCGGCTTGGTGAGATAGTGGAAGAATCCCGCCTCCAGCCCTATCTTGATATCGCGGGGCATGGCATTGGCACTGATGGCAAGGATTGGAATATGCGATGTTGCCGGATCTTCGCGAAGTATTTTCAGGGCCTGGACGCCGCTGATGCCTGGCAGATTGATATCCATCAGGATCACGGTTGGCTGAGAAGTGCGGGCCAGTTCGATGCCGCTCTTCCCGTCTATAGCGCTGAGCAGTTGAAGATCGGGGTGCCGCGCGATGATTTGCTCGACAAGTTGTAAGTTAGCCGGATTGTCTTCAACATAAAGGAGCTTACGCTTTGGCGCGCCGGTTGACAATTGCAGCCTGACCATCGGTTCGGCTTCGCCGCTTTGAATCTTTATTTGCGGGGCTACAGCCGAAGTGAGTTCAAACCAGAATACGCTTCCTGCCCCCACAACGCTTTCCACACCGATCACGCCTCCCATCAACTCGACCAATCTTTTGCTCATCACAAGACCGATGCCTGTGCCTTCCTCGGAGCTGGCTTCCTGCCCGAGACGGTTGAACGGCTGAAAAAGCTGCGTTAGTTTTTCCGGCAGCAATCCCGCGCCGGTGTCCTTAACGCTGATTCGAGTCCGTGTCGCAGAGACAGTGGTGCACGTCACCTCGACCGTCCCTTCCTTACGGTTGTATTTGACTGCGTTCGAGAGGAAGTTGATCAGAATCTGTTTTAAGCGGGTTCGATCGGCCATAACAAAACATGGGATATCGAATGTGGGAAAAATCAGATTGACGCTGCGTTTTTGCCCCTGCGGCTCAATAATAGTACGGCATTCGGTCAAAACTTCGGCCAGCGACACTGGTTCGTGCGACAGCGATAATTTTCCAGACTCGACCATGGCCAGGTCGAGTATCTCGTTGATCAGTTCCAGAAGGTACCACCCGGCATGGAGAATACGGTCAATGCTTTCCTTCTGCGAAACCGTTGGCGGCGGAATGTCGGAATCCATCAGTTGGGCAAACCCGAGGATGGCGTTGAGAGGGCTGCGAAGTTCGTGGCTCATGCTGGAGAGAAATTCAGATTTCGCCAAGTTCGCTTTTTCTGCCACAGATTTAGAATTCTCCAGTTCTACGTTTTTCTCCCGCAGCACTTGATCCAGCTGATTTCGTTCTGTTTCGACTTGCTTATGCGAAGTGGCATCGCGTAATATCCCCGTGAAAAATCGCTTGCCGCCCAGTTCCATTTCGCTCACCGCTATTTCCAGCGGGAAAAAACTGCCATCTTTGCGCCGACCCGTCACCTCGCGTCCGAGGCCGTCCGAACGCGCTTCTTTGCTGGTTCTGTAATTCTCGAGGGAGTCATTGCGACCCTCTCGATCAAGTTCGGGTACCAGCAGCTTGAACTTTTGTCCGATGAGTTCTGCCGCGTTATAGCCAAATATTCGCTCGGCCGCCGGATTAACAGTCTCGATGATGCCGTTGCCTGCGTGGATGGTGATGATGCCGTCCACCACAGCATTGAGAATGGTCTGGATCAACGAGGCGCTGTCGCGCAGCGCCAGCTGCGCCGCATTTTCCTCGGTCACATCCCGGAACACGAGCACTGCACCCACCACATCGCCGTTACGGTTCCGGATCGGGGCGCAAGTATCGGCGATAGCGCACTCGCTGCCGTCCAGTGCAATCAGTATGGTATGATTGATCAGGCTCTGTTTCGTCCCATGCGCCAGCGCTTCTTTAACGGGGATGATGGAAGGCTTGCGGGTCTTCTGATTGATGATATGAAAAATTTCTTCGACCGGCAGACCGGCCGCCGACGCCTGCTTCCAACCGGTGAGTTGTTCGGCGAGGGGATTCAAAAATGTCACGCGCCCTTCGGCATCGGTGGCAATGACGGCATCGCCGATGGAGTTGAGCGTGACAGAAAATTTTTCTTCGCTCACCTGCAATGTGGCGTTGGCATTCTGCAGTTGTTTGTTCATCTCTTCTTGTATATCAAGCAGACGCCGGGTCTCGCGATGGACAACGTTTTCGAGCCGCTGCTGTGTCTCCCGGTAGACGAGATAGGCGAACAACAGTGCAAACAGCATCGTGAGCAAACTGGCGACAACAATGATCGTATACAAGGAATTCATATCCGACTGAAACTCTATTTCATGCTGTGCCAGAGCATCTTCCTCTATCGCGATGAACTTGCTCATTTCGACACGGATGGAATCCATGAGGCGTTTGCCTTTTCCAACACTTACCGCAGCAACGACGGCGCCCATGTCGTGATTGCGTCGCAATTCCACGAGCCGCGCCAGTTCCGCCAACTTGCCGTCAATCAATGGAGTCATGGCATCCAGGTGTTTCTTTGCAGAACCGATTGTTATGAGCGCTTTCAATTGTTCCAGGTGTGGAACAATGCTATCGTGCACCATCAGGTATGGCGCCAGAAAGACTTCGTCACCGGTCAGCAAAAAGCCGCGCTGCCCCGTCTCGGCGTCCATTAGCTCGGAGAGCAATTCGTCTGCGCTGTGTATCACAATGGAAGTATGCATCCGCGACCCGGCTGCTTCCCCGATATGCCTGAAAGCCGAGAACGATCCAACCACGACCAGCACCACAAGCAGAGCTGCGCCGGCGAGAACTGCAACAATTTTATAAGTAGCTTTCATTGATAGTATGCTTTCTTTTAGAAGATCGAGTGCGGGAACGCCGGCCAACCGACTCCTTCACTTTTTACGATGCCATCGCAGCATGCCGCATTCTTCTCGTTTTGTCGCACTCACGATACATATGAAAAGCACTGGCTTGCGTTCAACTGCAAAGCGATTTCAGCCTTTTTCCTTTGGCCTTGTATTACCGCGGCCAGAATCATTTTTCCGTTTCAAACAAATCTTTTCCGCGAATGACCCTAACCAGGATAGCTACGATGGCGATTACAAGAAGAATATGAATCAAGCCGCCCAAAGTGTATGCAGTGAGGAGCCCGAAAAGCCACAGGACCACTAAGATAATTGCGATAGTGAATAACATATCTTGCCTTTCTTAAATTGATGTTGTGTTGTTTTTTTAGTTTCCACATTTGGATTGTTCTGGATCTGTTAATCATTGCGCACTGTCGCAGCAAGCATTACACCAGATGCGCTCTCAGCATCCATGCCATTTTTTCGTGTTGTTCCATGACACCGGTCATAAAATCGGCCGTACCAAGGTCTCGGTGCTGTTCGGCAGCGACCTGGATGTTTTTCCGGAGCGAGCGGATAACGGATTCATGATCCTCCAGCAAAGTTTGAATGATGTGCTTCTGATCGGCGAAATCGTGATTGTGTTCGCTCAGCCGCGTGATCGCTGTGAAGTCTTTGAGCGACCCCAAAGCGAAATGGCCGAGTGATCGTACCCGTTCGGCGACATCATCAATAATGATATCCAGAGCGTCGTATTGGCTTTCAAAGAACTTATGCAGGGCGATAAAGTCCTGACCCTGGATATTCCAATGAGCGTTGCGTGTTTTCGTGTAGAGCACGTACTCATCCGCCAGTAACGTATTGAGAAGGAGCGCGACTGCCTTTAATTCGCTGTCGGCAATTTCGATGTTGAGCTTCATGATATCCTCGATTGATAAGTGAATAAATGGGTTTAATTTTTCTTGTGTGCTGCACTGTTCGAATTTTTTTGCTCTGCAGATTATTTCCGCAGCGCTGCAAGCTCTTTGATCAATTCCGTTTCGTGTTCGCTCAGATGTTCGGGCAGCACGATCTCGACCTTCACCAGCATGTCTCCGTACTCGTTCTTCTTTGCGTACACCGGCATACCAAGTCCGCGAAGCCGGAGTTCATTGCCGTTTTGAGTTCCCTTCGCGATATTGACCGTGACTTTGTTTTTCAACGTTTTGACCTGAGTCTTGCCCCCGAGAAGAGCTGTGTAAAGGTCAACGGGGAGGATACGGTGGAGATCGTTGCCGCTCCGGCGAAATTCCGGATGCGGCGCAATTTTGACAGCAAGATAGAGGTCGCCGTTCGGTCCGCCGCCGGCTCCGGCTCCGCCTTTGCCCGCAATTCTCAACATTTGATTGTCCGCTACCCCCGGTTTGATCGTCACTTTGATTGTTTGACCATTAAGCTGGATGAGCCGCGTCGTACCGTGATATGCCTCGTCCAGCGAAAGTGTCGTGCCTGTTTCAAGATCTTCGCCCTTAAGAACAGCACTTCGTCTTCCTCGTCCCTGGCCGCTGCGCTGTCCAAACAGTGTTTCGAAAAGATCGTTGACACTCTCCTCGGAGAAGTCTTCGTTGGTTTCCTGCGCGCTTGGTCGGCGTGATTGCCCGCCGCGGCTGTTCGCGTACTTCGACCAGTCAAATCCTCCCGGCTGGGCGCCGGCTTCTTCGTAATGTTTCCAATCGGCACCAAACTGATCGTACTTTTTTCGTTTCGCCGGGTCGCTGAGAACTTCATTGGCCTCGTTGATTTCCTTGAACTTTTCTTCAGCCGATTTATCTCCCTTGGCCTTGTCGGGATGATATTTGTTGGCGAGTGCTCGATACGCCTTCTTTATTTCTGCTGGCGCCGCCGTCTTGTCAACGCCAAGAACCTTGTAATAATCCTTGTAGGTCATCGTCATCGCGTTTTGTACTGATTCAAAAAGCTTCGTGGAGAACAATTAGCGTTCACCGACTCGCACGTTCGCTGCGCACAGCAATCCGTCCTTCTAAAACACCGGCGTGAAGCTCATCAACAACGGTTCCCGCTTCATTACAATACCAATCGCTGTGATCGAATGGAATCGACCAAAGGGATGAAAGAGTAGTTAATCCTCCGCAAAAAGCCACGCGGAAATGAAGCGGAGACAGTTCCCGCACACCAATGAACCTGTCGTGATTGAGATCAGAACGGGTATCCAATGGCAATATTTAACTCAAGATTGTTCTTTCGCCACGACGGATCGCCGAAAGCGATCTTATTTGCGACCCAACGCTGATTAACAGGGAGAGATGGAATGCGCAGCGGAAACGCGAGGTCCGACCGAATGACGAAGAAGGAGAGGTCAACACGCAAACCGAAGCCTGTCCCGACCGCGACTTGATCGAAAAATGTTTTTGTAGAAAACTGGCTTCCGGGGCGGTTCGGGTCATCCTGCATAAGCCAGATATTTCCGGCATCGACAAAGAGCGCGCCTTTAAGAATGCTGACAATCGGAAACCGGTACTCGGTGCTCGCTTCAAGCTTGATGTCGCCGGCCTGGTCAATAAATGAATTCGCAGCGACACTATCGGGAATTTTGTACGATCCGGGCCCCAGGCTCCCCATTGCAAACGCGCGCACGCTATTGCTCCCTCCTATGTAAAACTGCCGGACATACGGAAGCGACACAGAGTTGCCGTACGGAAACCCCAGTCCGACGATCAAGCGGGTGGCAAGTGACGATGATTGATCGGCAGAATTGTAGTACTTGCGAACGTCGATATCAAACTTATAATACTGCGAATAGGGTGTCCCGAATATCTCGTACGGCGTCTCCGGCGAGGCTTTGTGCTTGATGAAAAGAGATTGAACAAGCGCCAGCAGGTTCCCTGAAATATCGGCGCTCCCTTTGAAGTACAGATGGTTCGTACGATCTTTCTCGAGCTGGTCGTTGTAGATGAAGAAATAATTCTGCCCTATCACAAATTGTTCTTCAAAGCTATTTTGCAAAAATGGATTGCTGCTCAACAGGTCGTTGAATGCCTGGGTTCTGTTTGTCAGATGTGCATACGTAATGGACAGCGGGTTGAAGTTTTCTTCCGTGTTGATGGATTCCTTCCAATCGTATCCGAAAGAAGCGTCAACCGAGAAAAGCTGATAGTAGAGCAGACGATGAAGCAGGCTTGCGCCAAGCTCGATCCGGGTCTTTGGAACGAAAAGGTTGGAGTCGCTTTCTACGACAAACGGTGTAGCGAATTTCGGCAGATCCAACTCTCCATGCGCGCCGAACTCATACGATTTTCCTCCCGACAACCCGCCGCTGAATGGAACTTCGAGCCCGGCTTCAAGACTGAGCGTGAAGAGTTCAGCCCCGCGAAAAAGATTCCTGTTCCGGAAGCTGGACTCAAACACCGGACCGACAAGGTTGTTTGATTGGGAAACGCCCTGCAACTCGAGGCGAATGTTTTTCATCGGCATCGGCGTCAGATAAATATGGGGTTCCAAACGGGGGATGCCTGCCGAATCGATGACAACAAATCGTATATTCACGAACTTGAACACGCCGAGATTCATGAGCCGGTTCAACGTGAGGTCGTGAATGTTCTTGCTGTAGACGGCCCCCTTTTTAAAAAAAACCGAACGAACGATGACGGCAGGATCAAACATTTTGTCGAGGTCAACATAATGGCAGCCGCCGACAATGAGCGTATCGCCCGCAGGCATTGAGACACTGTCGCGGTTCAGTGAATAGCCGGAGTAGACATAGACGCTGCCTATTGTATAAACGCGGGCCGCCTCGGCCGGTATATCCTTTTTTACCTGAAGAGAGAGATCAACCGTTCTGTTCCCTGCAGTGCTATCAGCCTGGAAGACAATGAAATCGGGAGAAAAATAAAAATAGCCTTGTTCTTTGAGTGCAGAATCAATGCGTTCCCGTTCTTGTTTCATTTTCCCGAGATCAAATTGGTCCTTCGCAGAGAGCGTTGTCTTCCCCATCGTGGAACGAATTGCGTCGAGCAGCGAGGTGCTGTCGCCTTTGACGGAAATACCGTTGATTCTGTACGGCGGATGGATCTCAACATCGTATTGAATCTCCGCAGTGCTTTCCTTTTCATGCACCGCGTAGTGAACATCCGCAAGGAAGTATCCCTTACTTTCCAGCAGGGTGCGCATTCTTTCTGAAATCCGGCCGGGATCGACCGATTCCAGAAGCACCGGAGGTTCACCGAGGCTCTCTTTGAATATTCCAATGTTGAACAGCCACAACTTTAAGCGAAACAGTCCGAGGAGTTTTCCATTCGGCTCCGGCTTGGCAAGCAACTCCAGCTGATTTTTCAGATCGCTCTCATCCGGGATGCCTTTATTCTCTTCGATATTCACGTCAGCGCCGGTATACAGTTTTTCGCCATGAGTAAGATACGACGAATTGCTGCAGCCGGAGGCGAACGCGGCGAGCATCGCGGCAACTCCGATAATCACGGACGAATTGCTATAAGAGAATCCTGTTCGCATCACTTCTCTTCTTTGTCAGGACCCGGTTTGAGCGCGAATCCAAAAAGTTTGTCGAAATCGATCGTAAAGACGACACCAACCCCCGTCTTTGTGACATCGCCGTCAATAGCTCCCTCATATGTGTCTTGCCTGAAAACCTTAAGCTGCCATCGACCATCTCCGGTGAGTTTATACAATGCATTGAGATCACCGGCGATGTTGTTGATGGAATTCTCCTGAGCCCGCCGCCCTTCAAGGTCCACATTTCCGCCCACCTGCACGGTCATGCGTTCGTCGAACAGTTGTTTCGAGAGAGCCAGTTTCAATTGCGTTCGTCCTTCCGCGCTTCCGGTGGAGTAATCCTGGTATGAATCCAATCCCACATTCAGGTTTGTGCCGGCAATATACTGTTCCGACAAACGGTTCAGCTGGGTAGAAAGTATCTGGCTGGCGCTCGAACGGGCAAGATCGGTCAGTGCACTGTTATCGCCTGCAGAAGCCAGAGGGTTTTCCGGGATAAATCTCCCCAGCACCAGGAGGGCAAAGACCTGCTGATTAAGTTCCGATTCCTGAGTGTTCAACTCATTCAGTTTCTGATATACGCTTCCATTCAATGCACCCCGTTGGTCGGGAGCCATGTCGAGTTTAAAGTGAATGTCCGGCTTCAGGAGCTTTCCCTTCATCATCAGGTAGACTTGGATAGGAAGCTCCTGCTTGTACTTATTCCGTTCTTCCTGGCTTATGCCCGCAAGTTGATCCTGAATCAGATCCAGCACTGCGGCGTTCACCGTGTAGACCGCAGTGATATCGACGTCGGCTTCATACGGCGATCCAAACCACGTCAGGCTGCTCCCATCCGAGATCGTGAACTCTCTTTTGATAAAGTCGCCGAACGAAAGCTGGTACGACCCGTCAAGAATCTCGTACCTTCCTGTGAGCGTGAGTTTGCCGGCCGGGTCGACGGCGAAACTAAATGTCGCCTCGCCCTGAATCACCAGCGAATCACCCGCAATGGGATCGATCAAGATCCGAAGTTTCGAGTCTTTGTTTACCGTGATATTCGATGTGAAATCGATCGATGAGAATTTCGTTTCCGCGCTGTCCTCTTCCGTCCTCGGTTTTCGCCGGAACATGATAGAGTTTGGAGGAGTGCTCACATCGACAAATTTTACGATTCCGCCGCGTTCCTCTACAGCAAGCTCCGATTCCGGCAGGACCAATGCCAGATTGGTCCCCTTGTCGAGTTCCGCTTGCATTGTGATGATCGGCCTGGTCTGATTTCCCTTTATGGAGATATCACTATCGAAGATAACAGTGCCATAGTACAATGCGTCACGGCTTGGGGGCTTGTGCAGGAGAAGAAATTTTTTCGTGTGTATTTGAAAATCGAAACCGAAGCTTCGGAAATCTTGTGTCAGCAAACGGCCGCTGAGCGAAGCCCTGTTGCCGAGAGTATCGAGAAGGTCAAACGACCTGAATTCGACTCCGCTACCGTCAATCGTTATTCTCCCGTTGTTGAGATGCAGGTACGTTTCAAGGAACGCCGGGGTGAAAGCGGTGCTGTCGAAATTCAGGTTCCCCGTAATAGAAGGCTTCTGTATCGTACCGGTCATGTGCAATCCGCCGGTCATTGTTCCGGAAAGACGCTTCACTTCGCCGAATGTAAACGGCTCGATGCTGGCGAGGTTCAGTTTCGTGAAATCACAATTAATGTCCAATGTGCTCCCTCCCGTTTCGCTCCGGTATTTTCCCTGCATGGCGATCTGGTTTCCGTTGCCGGCAATGTTCATGCTGATGTCGTAGACATTTTCTGTTTGATCATTAGCGCGCAACACGACGTCACCCACGTGCCTTTGACCGAAGCTGAAATCTCTGATTGCAAGGTCAGACGTGAACGCCGTCTGCTTATCCAGATTCTGCAGGACTATATTCCCGGCAAGAATTCCGCCGAGCAGGCCGCTGTCACGTTCAACAACATGAGACAATGTGGCGAGGTTGAAGTCGCTGAATTCAATCTTCAAGGGCGAACGCAGGTTCTTCTCGTCGGTGCTGTTGAGAGAGAGAGTTTGCCCCGATCCATGCAGTACGACATCATGAGCGATGAACTGGTTCTTGCTAAAGAGGAAGTAATTGTCTGCAGGAACGCTCCACGGCACGTTATGAAAAACGATCCCCTCTCTGCCAAAACGAAATTTGTATCCGTCAGGAACGCTTTGGAATACTCCAGCGAGGCGCATTTTTATAGAACCATCACCGCCAGTACTTTGTATCGCAGCCTCGATACTGTCATGCCCCGCTGTTCCGCTGACCTGAAGATTCGTTACGCGCAATATCGAATCGGTGATCGAACCGGCGTTCACCGTCGCATGGAGGAGGTTGGCATCGGAAGTGATTTTAACTGTCAGGCTGTCGATAGTGATCTCTCCATAGTCGATCGTCGGGATGCTGATATTGATATTCAAGTTCATTTTGTTGCTGTCAAAATTGCCGTCAACGCCTCCCGCGGAGAGTCCGTGGAGTTGCGGAAATAATACGTTCGTGAGGATCGCCGGATCGCGAAGCGCCATGCGAAAGGTAAAAACTTCGGGTTTGAGCCTTGATGCGCAGGTCACTCCCCGAAGCGAGAAGTAATGCGCAAAATGTTCTTTCAACATTTCCGGCAAATTACCAAGGGCAATCGTTCCGTCGAATTGGCCTGCGAAAATCGTGGATTCGATGTTGATGTGAGTTTGTCCATCCTTGTTTACCGAGACACACACAAGAGAATCGACGACATAGCGCTTGTCGTTCTTGACAATGACGACGTCGCGAGCTCCGATGACGCCGTTGATGTCGTCAATATTCTCCCCGGTAAGGTCCGAGGTGATGTTTCCCGCTATCCGGATGTCATCCGACGAAAGGTTAAGCCGTCGCAGATCGGCCCCCTTCAGTTCGAGCTTGAATTTGAAGTTCGGATTCACCTCGCTCGTGTTGATCGTGCCGTTGAAAGTGAAGACGATGTTGGAATCCTGAATCTCGGCCCGCCCGTCGAACATTTTTGGGCTGGCAGTACCGCTGAGCACAAGCCGCCGGTATGGATACCCGTTGACGACAGCTTTTTCCACCCGGACATCCAGTTGCGCTTTGACGTTATCTTCGCGCAAGCCTGTTCCGGCTGCGGTTGCTTTCAAAGACACCGGGCCGAATGATTCTGTATCGCCGAGGAGCTGGCCCACGTTAAAATCGTCTGCGGCGACATCTGCCTTCCACCGATAGTCATTCGAGTCAGATATAGCTCCGGAGCTTAATTGCACCTTTCCATTCAAGCTTCCGAAACTGGTTGCGACAACAGATGAAGCGGAAAAATTTCTCGCGGTCCCTTTGAAGCTTCCGCTTATTCTTACAGAAAACGGCAGAATGATATGTTTCGGCAGCAGCGAATCTGCCACAAGCGCCAGAATATCATCCCGGCTGGTGGAGAGCAAGGCCAGATTCATGTCATAGTCAGCCGTCGCTGCCTCCGGCAGACCCCGGACTACACCGGTGAGATCAACTGCGGTGGAATCGCCTTCCGCAATCCGCAGCTCTTCAATCTTCAAATCCCCTATTCGCCCCGAGAGCTGGGAAGAAAGCCCTATCGATGCTCCCGGTTTATTCTTTATTGGAATTGACGGTTCGAAAAAAAGCAAATCAGAAACGCCGATTTGAGAATTAACGATCGATGCTGTAACGCTCACGCTCCCCCGAAAATTTTGGAGCTCTTTGATAGAGTGATAGCCAAGAAGGATATTTGCATGAACACGGCTGGCCGGAGTCTCCACTGTCAACGCTGCAAGCTGTGCATGGCGAGAGTCAATGATGAATCGTCCCGACAATTCACGCAGGTCAAATCCCGAAGCTTCCCGGAATGATGCATGAGCGATGTCTGCTGCAACGCGGTCTTCACTGTAATACATATTTTCTCCTCGCATCGTGAGGCCGGTGAGGAGAAGATGATTCAAATTCACGCCCTTCGCATTGGGCGCGCCCGGAACATCGTACCGGAAGCGATTGTTGTCGATCCATATTTGATCGACGCTGATCACCCAGGGCAATGCAGCAGCGACAGACGGATTTGATTTTTGTTTGTTTCTGGATGGAGGCAAAATGAGAGCAACGTTTGTGTTCTCAAGAGAGAGATTCTTCACAGCAATGCGATGTGCTGGAAGATCAACTTTTTCTGCCAGAATCGATGAATTTCCAAGGTCAACGCTGTACCGTTCTCCCGCTGGGACATTTTCATAAACGAAATGAATATCAGCCAGCGATACAGCACTACCCCCGATGTCGGCGATTGAAGAATGAGACGTGTCTGAGGGCGATTCTTTTGTTTGTGTAACGCTTACTGTAGAATTCGCGAGAGATACTTTGTCGACGTGGAACTTTATTCCATAAAGATCAAATTTATCCACGGTTGCCTTCAGAGCGCCGAGCTGGAACCGCAGGTTCAACCCGCTCACATTGTCATCATACGTCGCATGAATGCCGTTGAGGCTCAATCCACCCAAGCGTATTTCCCAATGAGGCCCTACGGATGTATCAGGATTCCTGCTGGTAACAGCTGAATGTGGACTGAGCGCATCCACGATAAAATCAAAATTATAGCTGCTGTCCGGCAACGTGCGGATTACGTGGGCAGTGAGCGAGTCAATCCGGATGTTCGTCACATTGATTTCATGCGAGAGAAGACTGAACAGGTTCACATCGACCGCCAGAGTTTGGATAGCCAACAAGGTGTCCCGTTCCTTTGTTTCTACGAATATGTTTTGCAGAACTACGGAATGTGTGAACGCTATATTGATGGCCCCAACTTCGATGTGTGTATGGGTCTTAGCCGATATTGAAGAAAGTACCTTTTGCAAAACGTATTGCTGCACGCCGTGCAGCTGAAGAGCCGCAACGGCGAGAATAATCAAGCCCAATGCGCCGGCGAGTATCCATACCGCCGTCTTGATTGCGCGTCGAATGTAGGTTTTTGTTTTGTGGTCTTTCACAATGTTTTGAAGTATTTGATCATCCTACTCAACAGGGATACACACTAGATGTAATCAAAGAACAAGGACACAGACGGCGAGGGGGATGTCTTCGCCAGAGTTTTGGCCCCCTCTTGTCAGGGGTTTATGGCGAACGACCGATGTGGGAAGAGAGCGAAATGCGGACTCTGCCAAGCGGGACCAAAAGAACCATTCGACGAGAGTAAATTCTCCCGTACTTATTTATGTCGGGGCGTAGCCGGTCGCAAGTGTACGAACAAATAGGACGATTACGTACTCGAGTCCTTCTGACGGGTAACTTTGACTCCCGTGATAATTGCGACGCCCAGCAGGATTATTGACACCACAACGATCCAGGGTGCGGGTACATGCAATAAGGCGGCGCCGTAACACAATCCTCCGATGACGATAACAAATCCAGCAACATACAGTATGTAAGACATGACATTTCCTTTCCGTCAACATTGCCGGCTTCTTGGCCATTCAGACAGCCGAGTGGAGGAGACAGCCGACCACTCTGCCTCATCTCACCTGGCGCGCAACTTTTGCGACACGGAGGCGGCTTTCTTTTTCACCGTATCCACCAAATCCGCTGCGCCTTGTTTGACGCCATCATAATCGCCGACGGCATCATCGACATATCCACTAAGGGTATCTTGAACATCTTCTGCGCTGTCGGTAATCTTGCGAGCCATTCTCTCCCTTATCATAGCGCCTTTTGCCGGAGCGAATAAAAGACCGAGGACCGCACCTGCGGCAACACCGACGGCTGCACCTATCATCACTTTTTTCGAGCTCATTGTTTTATTCCTTTATTGTTGGTTCTTGGCAATAATGCCGAGCATCATGGATAGAAACGCAAGTCCTTGCGATTCTCCAACTGCTTTGTGTACGCTATTTCGTTAATTACCAACTCCTTGACTGCCATATTTTTCGTTTTCATGTGCATCGCGGCGGGCCACACGCGCACGCTGCGGATCGACTTTGTGCAACACGACGCGAACCGCACCGGCGTTCGGAAGAATATTAGAGCCAAATCGCATTGCGTATAACCGGGTGAATTCAGCGCCGAAGAGGACGATTTGGGAGGAATAAAATGTCCACATCATAATGATAACGAGCGAACTCGCTGCGCCGAATGTTGAGCCGATCCCGCCATTGCCGAGATACAGCCCGATAACAAGTTTCCCGATAGAAAACAATAACGATGTCACCGCGGCTCCTACCCAGACATCTTTCCACTTAAGGATCGCGGCCGGAACAAACTTGTACATGAAAGCAAATATGACAGTGATGCCGACAAACGATACAATAAAATCAAGAAGGCTGACGAATCCTGTCATGATTGCGAGACGGTGACTCAGGTAGTCGCTCATTGCAGCCAGAATCGCGCTGAAAATGAGAGATACCAGGAGAAGGAAACCGATTCCCAATATCATCGCAAATGACAAAATTCTGTCCCGAAGAAATGCCCGGATGGTGCCGATCGGTTTTTGCCGGATGTGCCAGATCGTATTCAACGAATCGCGAAGCTGTATGAACACTGCCGAAGCACCCAGCAGAAGCACCACGAGGCTGAAAATCGCAGCGGGAACATTAGAGCCGGATTTATATGCGTTCGTGATCAGGCTTTGAACAAATTGCGCGCCTTCAGTGCCGACCAACCCGCGAATCTCGGATACGAGACGGCCGCTCGCCGCGGCCTGACCGAATCCGAAGCTCGAAAGTACAACGACAAGAATGAGGAGCGGAGAAAGAGAAAATACAGTAAAGAACGACAGCGCTGCTCCCTGCTGCCCAATGTTGTCATCATCCCAGGCAATTGCAGAATCCTTAAGCAATAGCCAGATACTTATTAAGCGAAGTGTTTTCATAATAGTGTCAGCGCCCGACCGGAATTTTCCAGAAATTTTCTCTTTCATGAATGCGGAGAGATGCGTTCGCTCAGATCTCTAGCGCTATTTTTTCAGGTCACACGGTTGCTGAAAATAATTTGTCAGCGTATCGTTTCCTTCGTACAGTCCATTTACTGTGTCCCCGGTACGCTGATTTGTGATGTTTCACGGAGTGGTCCCGGCACTTTCCAGCATTCCCATCCGGAGTGGTTCTGCTTCCCTTTCGAGCGTCCAAAACTCGCCGGCCGGTAGAGTATATCCACACCATCGCTCATCGTCGGCAACGCATACGCCGGCAAGTCGGCACAATCACAATGTTCGGTCATGAGTGCGCGGGCCGGTGTCTCTCCGTTAAGAACGGTCAGCGTTCGATCATACTCTGAGTGAACCGATCCAATAAACCGTTTCACACTGTCTGCGTCGTACACTGCAACGCTGACTGATGTCTGGACATTCCTCGCCAGCCTGTCGAATGACTTGAGGGCAAATTTTTGCGCAAAAGCAGACACACTATCGGCCCGCAAACTGGAGTCAAGCCGGTTCAAGGCACGAAAATCGAAGTACGACAAATGGAGATTGTCGGGAGAAGCGATAATGTATCGCGCAAACGATCCAAGAGCGCCGACGGTATACGGTGTTCCGCCGAAACACGTCGAGAGCACCATAAGATCGAACTTCGTAGAAGAGCCGGTGAACCCCTGTAATCCGGCCTGCAGGTCATGGACGGTGAATGCCCGGTCCGGGGACGACGCATCGTAGCCGGCTCCGCCGAATTCAGGAATTTCGTGACCGCAGTAAAGAAAAATTTTCACGACAGCGCGCTGGCTTTCCGTGTGAAAGCGGCGATATAACCCCACTTCGGGTTCGAACCGTGACTGTTCGTTGCCGCGCCAATATGATTCATGCGCAATGAGCCGACCGTTCCTGTAATAAACGAATTCGCCATCAGGTAGAGGGAAGAAAAACAAGAAGTGGTACTTTGGCCGCTGATGAAAGATAAACACCTCCGCATGAGGGTTTTGCACGGCAGCCAGCGTTACCCCTTCCAATGCCTCTTCGTCAGCTTTGTGTTCGTTGCCGCCGGCATCGTGGTAGAGATAGTCGCCGTCGCCGTGATTTATGCAAATGATCGAATACGAAACCGGAGGCCAGCTCTCATTCGTTTGCTGATCCTCACGTTGAACTGAAAAGTTATCGCTGCATGAAGAAAGAAATAGTACGAGCGCAGCGCAGCCAACGCTTACGAAAAGCGTCGAGTGCGGAGCGCTCATAACGGATCGACGTTGTTGGCCTCGCATTCCGAACTCCCGAAACCTTCGCTTTGTGGAGAAACTACCTGGCTATAAGGACAATCAGGATAACAATCAAAAGCAACGTGACAACACTGATGGTAATCACCTGGTCGGCCTGCTCCATATCCTGAACGACATAGTTGGAGAAATCATTGAGCTGTCCGTCCTCCACGCGCGCGTAACCGTTGTTACCGGCAAGTTCATCCTGCTTTTCCTGCAAAGCAGTTTTGAAACGTTCAACACCGGCATGGTCGTCTTTCGAAATCAGCGGCGAGTTTTGAACCATGTTCAGGGCTTTCGCCATGGTTTGAAATGACTCGTTGAGGATTGCCCGCTTCTCGGACGCACTGTTCGTTGCTTTTACTTTAGTGGCCGCATCGTTAAAATATTTTTGAAGTCCGTCTTTCCCCTCGGCGTTGGCAGAGAGAGCCAGGACAAACATCATGACGATAAATCCAAAAACTCTTCGTGCTTTCATTGTTGCTCCTTAAATGGGATGAACGTGACGTGTAATGTTCTATAACAACCAGGGTTATTCTTGCAAACAAAATCGTCTCTGCTTGAACGTATTGGTTCACATTGCCAACAGCCCGCCGAAAGTCGATTTTCCAAATGTCTAAGAGAACTCGTTACGGCAGAACAATTTGCTTCCTCAGAGACTAAACTATGAGCACAATCAGCAGAATGATCAGAAGCAACGTAACAACGCTGATCGTTATGACCTGGTCGGCCTGTTCCATATCCTGGACGACATAGTTGGAGAAATCATTGAGCTGCCCGTCCGCCACTCGCACGTAACCGTTGGTACCGGCAAGTTCATCCTGCTTCTCCTGCAACGCGGCTTTGAAATGATCCAGGCCGGCACGATCGTCCTTCGAAATCAACGGCGAGCTATGAACAATGTTCAAAGCATTCATCATGGTTTGAAATGACTCGTTGAGGATTGCCCGCTTCTCGGACGCACTGTTCGTTGCTTTTACTTTAGTGGCCGCATCGTTAAAATATTTTTGAAGTCCGTCTTTCCCCTCGGCATTGGCAGAGAGAGCCAGGACAAACATCATGACGATAAATCCAAAAGTTTTACGTGTTTTCATTGTTGCTCCTTTTATAGGATGAACGTGGTGTAACGCTTCTATAACAGCCAGAATTATTTTTGCAAATAAAATCGTATCTACTCGAACGTTTTCGTGATCAATGCCGGCGTTCCGCCGTCACTGTTTTCGCTGCCGCAAAAAAATCAGCCAAATCCGTCGCGTCCCCATTCTTTGCTTCTTCAAAAGCTAAAGAGGATCCCCGCCGACAAAACGTAGAAATCGCTGTTCAAGCCGTTGCTTCCGGGAAAACTTTTGAAATTGTAGTTCAGGAAAACGTACCTTAAATCGGCCACGAGCCTTGTGCCTGAATCGAGCGGCAGCTCCACTCCTCCGCCGAAATGCCATCCGAATTTTTCCTTTGTCTCGCTCACGATGATCGGAGTAATACTATAGTCGATGGAACTGTTGTACCATCCCGCACCCATGGCTCCGTAAACATCGGGGATAGGGTAGAGTAACCCTGTCACCATTACCGGCCAGCTCCGCACATCCACCAGCCCATTGCTGTATACTTCTTCCCTGTAATTGATCGATCCCTCAATTCCAAACTGACTCGAAAACCTGTACCGCATCGAAACCCCTGCTGTTCCTCTGGCATGGTCGGCGTCTTGTGCCTTATAATAACCGATTTGGGGCCCGACCTCCAAGCCGCTCTGAGCCGCCACTGTCGCAACAGATAAGAGTATGAGGACCAACACAAAAATAAATCGAGAGAACATTTGCTTTTGCTCGCCTTCAATCGATAAGTTTACGATGCACCATCAACACGCTGTTCAATGACATTTGTCGGCTGGCGATGTTTTTCAAAACCCGTCAGAACGTCTTCTAAAACTTGTTAGAAACTATCGAATAATTTGTCGCATAGAAATCACCCAAAGGGATGAAAGAGTAGTTAATCCCATCTTGTGAGAGAAGATCTCGCCGAATCCGTTGTAACTGCACTTGTTTTTAGGAGAGGACTGTCGCAGGAGAGCCTTTAGAAACGTACCATTTGACCATGGCGACTTTCAATGCGTCGTTGACGACAAGGCAGGAGACCATCGCACAGCCGAATAGGGAAAGTGTCTGCCACCACGGCAAGGGAACAAGGCCTGAAAATCCGGCGTATGTCACTCCCGTTCCAATAAGCACTTCCGCCAGAACAGCGGCAACAACAGCCTTGCTAGGCATCGTCGCCCAAAACCAGCGGCGTTCACGCGCGGAAACGATGGAAAAAGCGGCAAAATAGAGGAGGGTAAGGAAACTGAATGTATAGAGAAGACTATCGTTCGCCCCCAATCCGAAACGCGGCCAGGCGAGCAATAAGAGAACAAGCGCTTCTCCGACCATCAACACACCCAACACCACCGAGACATTGATGAGGCGCCCGATGTTCCATGTCTCCGGTTTCTTGGAGGGCCGAACGTGGTCTGTAGCCAGAGAGATTTTTGCGAAATCGGTTACGAAGACCAGAAGTAACATCGCAAAAGCGGACATGACGAACCTACCGGTGACGACGAATGCGATCGCTACAAAAGCAGTCTTGAGGATCGTCCGGCTGATTTTGTTGATGATGTACGTGAGGATGCGCTGGTAGATCGTCCGCCCATCCTGGACCAACGCTACAATATTCGTCAATCCGGGTTCGGTCAGAACAACACTCGCGGCCCCCTTGGCGACATCGGTTGCGGTGCTGACCGCAATGCCGACCTCGGCTTGGCGAAGCGCGGGGGCATCGTTGACCCCGTCGCCTGTCATCCCGGTCACATGCCCCGCAGCCTGAAGATGCTTCACGACAATATACTTGTCCTCGGGATATACTTCGGCGAAACCATCGGCTCCTGCCAGAAGATCGACTCCTTTGTTTCCCGGTTGAGAACTCCCCGCTTTCAAGTCTGTCACACGTCGGATGTTCACCAACCCAACTCCGCGGGCAATTTCACTCGCGACCGGAAGCGCATCGCCGGTAAGCATTTTTACTGCAACACCCAGGTCAAGAAGTTCCGCAATGAGTTGCTTAGCATCCGGTCTGGGGGGATCATACAGCGTCACCAATCCGACCAGCGTCAGTACGCCCGTCTCGGCGCCTCGCGCCGCCGCCAGCGTCCGGTATCCTTTGAGAGCCGATTCATTGACACGAGCTTCCAGCGACTTGATTGCAGCGGAGTCGAGTCCGCATGCCTGTGCCACAGTTTCCACTGCACCCTTCATCATCCGCAGTTTCTGTCCATTCTGCAGAACCACAGCTTCAGTCCGCCGGTTCTTCGCGTCAAAAGGGGCGAAGGAAACTGGTGTGACACCGGGTCTGCCATCGAAAACATGACGCTCTTTTGCCGCGGCGAGAATCGCAAGGTCGATCGGATCCTGGTTTGCATCCTGCGACGCGAGCGCGCCGACGAACAGCACGTCTGCTTCCGTCATATGCTCCATCGGGACAACTCCCGTGACGGCCAATTGATTCATCGTGATCGTACCAGTCTTATCGACGCAGAGAACGTCCATCGTTGCAGCATCTTCTGCAGCGCTGAGGCGCGTGACGAGTACTCCCCGCTTCGCAAGTTCCTTCGACCCGACAGCCATGCTTACAGTGAACATCACGGGGAGCGAGAGCGGTATGGCGCTCATGAACAGGATGAGAATGAGCGGGACCATTTCGAGAAGAGGCGTGCCGCGCATGAGGGAGACGACAACCACTGCGCTCAGCAGCGTGCCAACGACGAGAAAGAGCCAGCGGACAATTTTGGCCACCACTGCATCTATATGCAGCTTTGGTTGAGCCTGCTGAACAAGCTCCGTGGTACGGCCAAAATAAGTCTTCGCTCCCGTCAACAAGACCACGCCGGTCCCCTCTCCCCGGCGGATGACCGATCCTGACGAAAGCACTTCGCCGGATGCTTTGTCAGCGTCTTTCGATTCGCCGGTGAGCGCCGACTGGTCTACAGTCAACGTTCCCGTAATGAGTTTGACGTCGGCAGGAATGATGTCGCCGGGACGCACGCGGACGATATCGCCGGGAACCAACTCACGTGCGGGAATGAGTTGCCAGCTTGATTCGCGCAGTACCCGTGCACTGACCTGCAGCCGCCGCCGCAGCGTTTCGACAACACCAGCCGCCCGGTGCTCTTGAACAAAACTGACGGCGGCATTGATAACGAGGAGTGCCCCGACCACGATGAGGTCAGAATATTTTCCAGTCACGGCAGATAGGACCATAATCACTTCGAGCATCCACGCCGAGAGGCCCCAGAACTTGCTGAGAAATACGAAAGCCGGGTGCCTTTTTTTTTCAGGCACTTCATTAAAGCCGCTTTCCTTGCGGCGTGTTTCGACGTCAGCACGCGCGAGACCAATCTCGGCTTTCACATGGAGTGCTGCAAGCGCATCGGCCACAGATGCGGAGGCGATATCAGGAGGTTTGATGTTTGACGGGTTCCGCTGCGATGGCTCGGCTTGGATTATTTTTCCTGTTGTGCTCAAAGTTAATATCCTCTATCGCGCGCGTGGTGATGATTTATGCTTTACTTCTTCTATTGTCGTGCATTTTTTTGCCTACCCAACCCTATAATGGGAGCGGAAATTCCACCTCCCCCTTCCAGAGGAACATAGAGAGGAGGTCGCAAGAACACAATATTTATTATCGAAACCGCATTAGGAAACAATGGACATCTCATTCAACCAAAACTCCGGCGTCATACAGTGCATCATGAATTCGTTGATCGCTCCTCAAATCCGGTCGCCGACAAATTGGGCAAGGAGATAAACAGGGATGAGGAGTTGACATGGTAATGTAAGTAACCGGCGGAATGGTTGATGAAAACGGCCACCAGAATGCACCGAGATAAATACGCTGTTTACCTACGACGATAACAAAAGGCACTCCAGCAGACGAGTATCGGTCAACGCTCATTTTCTGGAAAACCGAGTCTCCTCTACCGTGCAGATCAAACTCATGTGTTGACCAACGATAGACTTTGATGTCTCGCGCTGAAAGAAACGGCTTTGAAGCCAATGCAAGACTATCCAACGGCAATTTTATTGCCTGAACAGTAGTGACAAGAGAATCTTTCAATAAATATATTTCAAATTCAGTCGATGAAAAATTCGTGTTGATTTGTGCATTGTCTAAACTTGGCAGAAGAAAAGCACAAAGCACAAATAGTCTGAAAGTGTATTCCATTAATTTTGTCTCCTGCTTTCGCCGCAAGTGCGGATTTGTTTTAGAAGCCGCGCTCGTTTAGCTCCGGCGCCGCATTGTTTATGCCCCCGCGCAGTCCATCGTTATCCTTCGACGCATTGTACTCGCCGCGTCGCGCCGCCCGGTTGCACAACGCTCGATGATACAATGCTTTCTGCGCCGCCGTCACGTTTTCTTCGTTGCCCTGCCATATTTCCAAAGCCGGTTGCTGGATGCAACATTTATTTCATTAGCACAGATGGACCCATCATGAACGGCAAGCTCAGGCAACTACCATCACATTCCATTTCAACTCGGTCAAATTATAATTGCACAAATTGAGCAAGAAACTCTATTTTTTGTTGTCAGCGGGTTTATCGTCGCCTGGGATGCCGGATGATGTGCCGCCATGCTGAATTCTATCGACGGTATCCTCGATTTTCCTGATAAGCCACAACACTCTACTTATGAAGCCTTTTGGTCTAAGAATCAGCGTCGATTGTATTTCTTCGATCTCCTTCCCAAGTTCGACATGGAGGGATGGAGACTTGGATATTGAGAGGACCTGAGATGGATAAACACTTCGATGCCCCGTGATGAGAAAACTTACGACACAGGCAAGAGTGGCATAAGGCCCAATTGCCGGCCCGAATAATTCAATGGCCATGATGCTGGCAGCAATCGGTGTATTGGCCGCACCAGCTAAGACGCTCACGAGGCCGATAGCTGCAAATGTCGGCACATTTAAATTGAGGAGGTGAGCGTAGGCCACTCCTGCAGTTGAGCCTATAAAGAAAATGGGTGTAACAATTCCACCGCTTCCGCCGAAACTAAGAGTGATGCTGGTAAACAGAGGCTTCAGAAGAAACGCATACCAATCAGTGTTATTTCCTTTAAGACTGGACTCCACAGTCTCCAGACCAAGACCCAGGTAGCGATTTGAAAAAAGATACGTTAGCCCAATCAACAACATCCCCCCGACGATACCTTTGAAGGGCGTCCAAATGCGAATCCGGTTCGCAAGTTTCTCACCCCACTGAAGGGCTTCTATAAGGAATATCGAACATGCCCCGAAGAAAAGTCCTGCAAGAAGAACTTTTATCAAAAATCCTTCGGTGAAAACCGGAACAACGCTGATTGGTTCGTTAAAGTAAGTAATGCCGAATGAAGATGAAACATGATATGCAATGATCCCGGCAATAAATGAAGGCAACAAAACATCATACATCAATGCTCCAACAAACAATACTTCGACACCAAAGATAGACCCTGCAATTGGTGTTCCGAAGACTGAGGCAAATCCCGCACTTATTCCGCAAATGACCATTTTCTTGCGATCATTATCATCAAACCTGAGCAGGTCACTCAAGAGCGACGTAAGGCCGGCCCCAATTTGTGCGCAAGGTCCCTCCTTGCCTGCAGAACCTCCGGCAGCAAGTGTAATGATAGTTGCAACAAGCTTAACGGGAACAACAAGAATCGGTATTTTCCCGGCCCGTTTGTGAACAGCCTCAATAACTTTTTCTGTTCCATGCCCCACCGCGTCGGGGGCAAGATACTTTATGAGCAATGAACTCACAAAAAGGGAAACGGGAAGAAACCAGAAAAACTGAGGGAGCTGAGAACTTAGTCCCGTACTCCAGGTCAAAACCTTTAGGAAGAAAGTTACCGCCCCTCCAACGACGACCCCTGCAATCGATGCAAGAAGCACCCACTTGATGATACTTATGAAGAGTACCGTCGATTCAGTAACCGATTTTCTCATAACATTCTCTTTACGTGGCGCTGCTTCAGTTAAATCCAGTTTCAGTCCAATTTGTACATCGGACGGTTTGTCGGACAGCAGTCAATTGGCCTCGCACTATACCGCACTCAGCGACATTAATGTAACGAAAAAGTAAGACTCTCCAAAATACGAATCCTTCAATCATCAAATATCAAATCCAAGGGGCACAACGAACGGACATCATAGGAGAGAAAATTGAGCCACAACATGAACATATCGGCAAACGGTACATCGTTAAAAGCGGGTTAGTCTTAGTCGACGCGCGTGAAAAGGAAACCCTCTGCGTGCGTATCATTGGAGGGTTTCCCTTTCTTTCGCACGTGAGAGCTAGGAGTGCTTTTGACTCCAGTATTTCTGCTCTGCACGTTTCTCTGCCGTTGTCAATCCAGCCGCAGGCGGTATCTTCAGATGTTCACCGATCCTGATAATATCTGGATCTTTGATTTGATCTCTATTGGCTTGCCAGATTTTCGGCCAAAGGAATGGGCTGTCATAGATCTGCTGCTTCTTCGAAATATTCCAAAGGCAATCGTGGTACTTTGACCAAGAACGCACAACATAATGTTGTTCCTCTGCTGCCACGGTTTTGACGGTGGCAAGGGTTGCACGCAGATTGTCGATATTGCTTTGAATTTTCTGAAGACGCAGATAGTATCGTTCTGCATCCGCAATC